>Ga0228703_1001186_pt1 | contig 16437 bp, 15 predicted proteins | sample McNCre217_Aug_MG_3_FD_178020 | JGI IMG/M metagenome (GOLD analysis project Ga0228703, IMG submission 178020) | Freshwater microbial communities from McNutts Creek, Athens, Georgia, United States - 29-17_Aug_MG | ecosystem: Environmental > Aquatic > Freshwater > Creek | place: USA: Georgia... | reverse complement strand
TGGCGGCCACAGCGGCCACGCGCTCGCCGAACTTGACTGCGGTATCCACATCCCCTTGTGGGATCTTGTCGGCACCGGCATCCGAAGGTGCTTGCACCAGCAGACCCACCGAGCCACCGAGGTTGTTGACGTCATTGCGGGTCGAGGCCAAGGCGTTGGCCGGGGCCATGCCCAGGCTGATCCACAGGCCACCGTGCTGCGAAGCCAGGGTCTGCAGGTAAGCCAGGGTCATGCCCTTGTCGCCATTCAGGCTGGCACTGACAGAGAAACCTGCAAAGAACTTGTCTTGCCAGGCGCGGGTGAACCAACGCTTGGACGAAGCGTCAGCGAACTTCTTGAACTGCCAGCTCACATTGCCCATGTAGGTGGGCGAACCGAACACGATCGCGTCGGCAGCGTCCAGCACAGCCCAATCGGCTTCGGTCACATTGCCGTCGGCGTCAATCGCCACCAGTTGGGCGTTGGCACCCTTGGCCACGGCCTGAGCGATGAATTGCGTGTGGCCGTAGCCAGAGTGATAAACAACAACAGTCTTTGCCATGAAAAGCTCCTTGGTTGAAAAAACAGGGTGAAAAAATCAGGCGGCCAGATCGAACACCAGGACTTCTGCGTCCTGGCCTTCACTCAAGGCCAATGAGGATTCGGTTTGCAGCATCGCCGCATCGCCTGCGCGCAGGGGCTGGCCGTTGACTTGCAAGGCACCGCGCACCAGGAACACATAGGCTTTGCGCGCAGGATCCAGCGTGAGTCTGGCGGCTTCAGCGCCGTCAAACAGACCGGAGTACATGCGCGCATCGGCATGGATCTTGACCGTGTACTCAGCCCCTTCGGGTGCGGCCACCAGCGCCAGCTGGCCCCGCTTGGCCGCGGCTGGAATGGTTTTTTGCTCGTAACCAGGGTCAATGCCGGTCACGTTCGGCTCGATCCAGATTTGCAGAAAGTGGGTTTCCTCGCCCTTGGCGTGGTTGAACTCGCTGTGGCGCACGCCAGAGCCTGCGCTCATGCGCTGCACATCGCCGGGCGGGATGCCCTTGACGTTGCCCATGCTGTCCTGATGGGCCAAGTTGCCCGACAGCACGTAGCTGATGATTTCCATGTCGCGGTGGCCGTGGGTGCCAAAGCCCATGCCCGGCGCGATGCGGTCTTCGTTGATCACGCGCAGATTGCCCCAGCTCATGTGGGCCGGATCGAAATAATTGGCAAACGAAAAGCTGTGGAAAGACTTGAGCCAGCCGTGATCGGCATAGCCACGTTCTGCAGATTTACGAATGGTCAGCATGGTGATCTCCTGATCAAACGCTTGCGGCACTTGCCTCAAGCCATGCATGGACTTTACCGGCACCGCCCCGCTTGTCCGTTGACTGGGTTTGCTGGCATCATTCAAATTAATTGAATAAAAAGAAGGCAATCATGCAAACACCTCGCGACTGGCTCACCCCCGAAGCCCTGACCATGCTGCAAACCATTGACCAGAAAGGCAGCTTTGCAGCCGCAGCCCGGGCGCTCGATCTGGTGCCCAGCGCCCTCACCTACCGGGTGCGTCAGCTCGAAGACGCACTGGATGTCTTGCTGTTTGACCGCAGCGCACGCCAGGCCCGCCCCACCGCCGCCGGACAGGAGCTGCTGCGCGAAGCCACCCGGCTCTTGAGCGACATGGATGCCGTGGCCAACCGGGTTCGCCGAGTGGCCACCGGCTGGGAAGCTGTGCTCACCGTGGCCGTGGACAGCGTGGTCTCGCGCACCGTGGTGATGGATTTGTGCGCCAGCTTTCTGGGTTTGGGCACCACCACCAAACTCAGGCTGCGTTACGAAACCCTCTCAGGCACCCTGGCTGCGCTCACCTCGGGGCAGGCCGATCTGGTGCTGGGCGCGGTGATGGCACACGGTTTGCCATCCGACATTCAGCATGCGGAGCTGGGGCCCATTCCATTCGTCTACGCGGTGGCCAGCCACCACCCCTTGGCTCAGGCCCCCGAACCCTTGACCGATGAACTGCTGCAACAACACCGTGCTGTGGCCGTGGCCGATTCGGTCAGCCGGGGCACTGGTTTGACCATTGGCTTGTTGGGTGGACAAGACGTGTTCACCGTGCCCGACATGGCCAGCAAGCTCGAAGCGCAATTGCGCGGCTTGGGCGGCGGCTTCCTGCCTGAAAGCCTGGCGCGGCCTTACATTGAAAGCGGTTTGCTGGTGACCAAGACGGTGCAAAAACCGCGCACCAGCACGGGTCACTACGCCTGGCGCGACAGCAAACAAGCCCCCGCCGGGCAAGCGCTGCGCTGGTGGCTGTCACAACTGGAACGCCCCACCACACGCAACGCATTGCTGCAACCTGCGCATCGCGTGTAGAGTGTGAGCCATGAACACACAACACATCGCCATCATCGGCGTCGGCATGGCCGGCGTGGTTTGCGCACGGACATTGCGCCAGGCCGGTCACAACGTGACCCTGTTTGAAAAAAGCCGGGGACTGGGCGGTCGCATGGCCACGCGTGCCAGCGCCTTTGGCAGCTTTGACCACGGCACCCAGTACTTCACGGTGCGTGATCCCCGCTTTGAGCTGGCCCTGGGCACCGTGCCCGGCTTGTGCAAACCCTGGAGCGCCAACGCGGTGCGCGTGCTGGACCCCAATGGCCGTGTGATCGAAGCGGGTCTGCCCGGCGGCGAGCGCCACTGGGTGGCCACACCGGGCATGAACGGCCTGGTCAAGGCCTGGGCCGAGCCGCTGGTGGAAGACAACAATGTGCTGTTGCAAACCCGTGTGACGCACATCAGTGCCGACCCGCTCCAGAAAAACGGCTGGCAACTGCACACCGAAGCCGATGACGGCGCGCAGCAGGTGTATGGCGGCTTTGACAAAGTCATCCTGGCCGTTCCGCCAGCGCAAGCGACCGATTTGCTGCGGGCCTCGCAACTGAGCGCCTTGGCCGAGCCTTTGAAGGGTGTGCGGGTTGACCCCTGCTGGACGTTGATGGTGGCCTACCCCCAGGCGGTGCAGCCTGGCCTTATCACGATTGGCCCCCAGTGGAATGCGGCCCGCAGCACCCACCACCGCATTGCCTGGATGGCCCGCGAGTCGTCCAAGCCCGGGCGCGAACGCATCGAACGCTGGACTGTGCAGGCCAGCGCCCCCTGGTCGGCTGAGCACATCAACGACAGCGCCGACCGCATCAGCGGCAAACTGCTCAAGGCTTTTGCCGAAATCACCGGCATCCGCGCCACCCCGGCCCATGCCGAGGTGCACCGCTGGCTGTATGCCAAAACCGCCGAGCCCTTGGGTCAAAGCCACCTGTGGTTCAAGGACCAGGGCATCGGCCTGTGCGGTGATTGGTGCCTGGGCCACCGGGTCGAGGACGCCTTTGTCTCGGGTCTGGAGCTGGCGCTGTCGGTCCTGAAAAAACGCTGATCCCGCATGGGTGTGAGGTACACAGGCCGGTTCGCGCCCTCGCCGACCGGCCTTTTGCATGCGGGCTCTTTGGTGGCGGCTCTGGCCAGTTGGCTGGACGCCCGCGCCCACGCAGGCCGTTGGCTGGTGCGCATCGAGGATGTGGACACGCCCCGCTGTGTGCCGGGTGCCGATCAGCGCATCCTTGAGCAACTGGCCCAATGCGGCCTGCTACCTGACGAAGCCCCCCTCTGGCAAAGCCAGCACCATGATGTTTACCAAACGGCACTGAACACGTTGATCGCCCAAGGCTGGGCCTACCCCTGCGGCTGCTCTCGCAAAGAGATCGAAGCCGCCCAAAGCCAAGCCGTGGCCCGGCACCACGCTGCGGTGTACCCCGGCACTTGCCGCGCAGGCTTGAACGGCAAAGCGCCTCGGGCCTGGCGCCTGAACGTGCACGCCGTACAGCAGGCCCTGGGCTTGCCCACCATCACGGCATGGACCGACCGCCGCCTGGGCACGCAAACGCAAAACGTCAACGAAGAAGTCGGCGACTTCGTGCTGCGCCGGGCCGACGGCCTGTGGGCCTACCAGCTCGCGGTGGTGGTGGACGATGGCGCGCAAGGCATCACCCATGTGGTGCGCGGCGAAGACCTGGCCGACAACACGGCGCGGCAAATCGTGCTGCAACGTGCCTTGGGCCTGCCCACCCCGCAGTACTTGCACACGCCCTTGGTGCTGGGGGCCAACGGTGAAAAACTCAGCAAGCAAAACGGTGCGCAAGCGCTGGACTTGCATCAGCCATTGACCGCACTGAATACGGCGGCTCAAGCGCTGGGCCTGCCCGCTGCATCAGGTGATGCCCATCTGCCTCAAGCCTTGGCCCGATGGAGCCAAGGCTGGGCGGCCTGTTCAGCCAAAGCTTGATCCACTTCTGCATTTGCGCTCAAATAGCAAATTCGCACATAATATGTGCAAACAACGGGAGAGCAGCAATGAACATCACTTTGTCCGTGGATGAACGCGTGGCCGAGGCGGCCCGCGAAGCAGCCCGCAAGATGGGCAAAAGCCTGAACCAAGCCGTGCGCGACTACCTGGAGCAACTGGCCGGCCAAGAAAGACAAACCGCCGAATGGCAAGCCTGGGAGCAGCGTTGCCTGAGCGGCGGCGGTCGCCTCGATGGCTGGAAATTTGACCGGAACGCCGTGCATGATCGCGGCTGAACCCACACCGCCTTGGTCACATCTGCTGACCCAGCCCAAAGCCCGCTGCTTCATTGACACCAACGTGCTGGTCTACGCCGACAGCACCGACGAACCTCGCAAGCAGCGCATTGCCATCGACCTGATTCGCCATCTGCGCTTTGAGCGGCTGGGTGTGCTGTCCACGCAGGTTCTCAATGAGTACATCCAGGTGGGGCTGCGCAAGCTCGGCCTGCCCCACACCCACATCCGCGAACAACTGCATTGCTACCGCCAGCTTGATCTGGCAGGCGTCACCCCCGACACCATTGCCCTGGCGCTGGATCTGCACCAGAAGCACTCACTGAGCTATTGGGATTCTCTGATCCTGGCCAGCGCCCACATTGCAGGCTGTGCTGTGCTGCTGACCGAAGACATGGGCACTGGCGAGGTGTTGGCAGGCGTTCAATTGGTCAACCCGTTCGCGTCAATCTGAAACGGACAGCCAACCCGCGATAATCTAGGGTTAAGCGAAACACTGACCGCCTCATGACCACGCCAGAAAACCAGACGACCGCCACGCCGACAACGCCCGCAGAGGCGCCTTTCATGCGCACCATCAAAACCTATGTGTTGCGGGCTGGCCGCATGGGCTCCGGCCAAGTGCGGGCTTTTGAACAGTTCGGCCCGCAGTTCCTCGTGCCTTACAGCGCCGAGCGTCTGGATGTGCAGGCAGCGTTTGGCCGCAGCGCCCCCTTGATTCTGGAAATCGGCTTTGGCATGGGCGATGCCACCGCCAAGATCGCGCAGGTGCGCCCAAATGACAACTTCCTGTGCTGTGAAGTGCACGAACCCGGTGTGGGCGCCCTGCTCAAGCGCTGCGGCGAAGAACACATCGGCAACATCCGCATCGTGCAGCACGATGCGGTCGAGGTGATGGACCACATGCTGGGCAAGGACAGCCTGGACGGGGTGCACATCTTTTTTCCCGACCCGTGGCACAAAAGCCGCCACCACAAGCGACGCCTGATCCAGTCGCCTTTTGTGCAACGCCTGGCGCAGCACATCAAGCCCGGCGGCTACCTGCACTTGGCCACCGACTGGCAGCCTTATGCCGAGCAGATGCTGGCCGTGGTCAGCGCCGAACCGCTGTTGGTCAACACCGCCGATGCCGCTCAAGGCGGTTATGCCACCAAGCCCGACTACCGCCCGCTCACCAAGTTTGAAAACCGCGGCCTCAAGCTCGGTCATGGCGTGTGGGACCTGGTCTTCCGCCGGGTCTGACGGCGCGCGTCTGAACACCTCAAGGCTTGAGCGCTCATGGCCCGGCCTGCACGCAACCCCTTGATCCCGACCCGCGATGGGGTGAGCCCCAGTTGCGTGGCATTGCCTGTCGGGCCCTGGGCCACCGTGCTGGACTTTCTGGCCGAACGCATGCCCACCGTCTCGCATGCGGACTGGGCCAAGCGCATCGCGCAAGGCTTGGTGTTGGATGAACATGGACGCGCCGTGCCTGGCGATCACCCTTACCGGCACGGCCAGCGCCTGTACTACTACCGCAACCGGCCCCAAGAGCCCGATTTGCCGGTGCAAGCCCGTGTGGTTTTTGAAGACGCGCACTTGCTCGTCGCCGACAAGCCGCACTTCATGCCGGTCACGCCGTCGGGCCCCTATGTGCAGCAAAGCCTGCTGGTGCAGCTCAAGCGCCTGAGCAGCTGCGAAGACCTGAGCCCCATCCACCGCATTGACCGCGAAACCGCAGGACTGGTCTTGCTGAGCAAACGCCCGCAAGACCGCAACGCTTACCAGGCCTTGTTCCGCGACAAAACCATCCGCAAGGTGTACCGGGCGGTGGCCGCGCACAGTCCCAATCTGCAATGGCCCGCGGTACGCACCAGTCGCATGGCCGAAGACAGCCAGCATTTTTTCAAAATGCGCGAGGTGCCGGGCGAGCCCAACAGCGAAACCCGCATCCATCTGCTGCGCCATGAGGGCCAGCAGGCCCTGTACCAGCTGGAGCCCATCACCGGCAAACGCCACCAATTGCGCGTGCACATGAACGCCTTGGGCCTGCCGATCGAAGGCGATCAGTTCTATCCGCAAGTGCTGCGCGGCCCGGATGAAGCCGAAGACTTCAAGCGCCCCTTGCAGTTGCTCGCGCAAGCGGTGGACTTCACTGACCCCATAACCGGAGAGCCACGCTGCTTTGAAAGTCGGCTTCAGCTGAGTTTCAACTGAGCATGGCGCCCACCGTTGGAGCGACGCGTCGCTTCGCAGGCTCCATCAAAAAGCCCCTGCATGCTCAACATGCAGGGGCTTTTCAATATTTCACAAAAGTGTCAAGCCTGCACTTCGGTCGCTGTGATCGTGTATTTGAACGCGTCCGGAGCATAGGAATCCAGACGCCCCTCCACGGTTTCTGCAATCGGGTACATCAGGAAGTTGAGCTTCTCGCCTTGAGCGCCCGGCAAGCGCAGGTCGTGCGCGGTGTTCCAGGCCAACCAATTGCCCTCCCAGCCGCCCAGCAGGTGCTTGTACACGGGCGCCACCACAGGGTGATCGGTTTTCTTGATCCACTCAGCAGTTTCCAGACGCATGACTTTGGCCACATCGGCCGGGTCTGCAGCCACCCAGCCGTGGGCCTGCAGGTACACCTCGGCGCGGCAGTGCTGTGCGCCTTTGAGGCTGGCCGGGTTGCCCGACAGTTCCTTGTAACCAAAAGCCGATGGCGCCAGGCGAATGCCATACACATCACGGGCAGGCACACCCACCGCACGGCACAGGCCCACGAACAAGGCGTTCAGGTCGGCGCATTTGCCGCCCAGGTTGCCGGTCTCCAGCATGGTCTTGATGTCGCCTTCGCCGCAGCCGCGCACCTTGGGCTCGCGGTACGCATTGCGCACCACCCAGTCGTAAATTGCCCGGGCTTTTTGCTCGTCGGTTTTGGCCCCCTGGGTGGCTTGCAATGCCGTGGTGCGCACGATGCCATCGAGCGGCAGCAGGTGGGTGGCGCGGGTGAAATGGCGCAGCGTGTCAGGCGACTCGGGTGCGGTGTTGCGGGCGCTCAACTCGTTGGCGCGGTTTTGGGTTTGCACTCGGCTGGTGATCTCGATCACCGGACGCACGCCAGCGACAAACTCTGCGAACACGAACCGCGCCCCTTCCACCAAGTCACTGCCCATGCGGGCCTGGCCGTTGCTGCTGATGCGGGTGTCCAGCGCATGCTGCCAAGGGCTGTCCACGCTGGGTACGGGCAACCACACACGGGTGGTGCCTTGAGGTTCTGCGATCTCGACGCGGGTGGTCACGTCAAAGGTTCGCCACGCGCCTGTTTCAGGTGCAAAGCGGCGTTCAGCAGCGGGGGTTTGGGCGTGCAGCCAAGTGGGGGTCGCAAGGAATGCGCCCACGGCGGCACCGCCTTTGAGCAAGGTACGGCGAACGGTCGTCATGAAAGAAACTCCGAAATAGGGGGTGAGACCTGTCGGCACATGCGAGGCGTGTTTCCATGAAACACCGCCAATGCCCCGAAGGCAGGTCGCCTTGCGCACTTCACGCAAGGTCGCCCGCATTATCGCCGCTCCGTAAGACGGGCCTGAGGTCCATGCCAAAAGCGTTCGGTCTTGAACACCTCAGGACAAAAGTCAGCGACGAGGCCCCGACAGGCTGGCCACCCAACGGCCTGCTTCTGCACCAGACCAGTCCACTTCACCCACCACGCGCCAGCGGATCTGGCCATTCGGCGCGATCAGCAAGGTGGTGGGATAGGCAGTGACGCCAAAGCGCCGCGCCAGCTCGGCCTGGGGATCCAGGACGATGGGGAAGTTCATCCCCGTTGATGCGAGGTATCGGCGCACATGGCTGGCGGTCTCGCGCACATTGATGCCAATCACCACCGGATCACCGCCTCCGAGCTCGTGCAGCGTCTGCAGCGAGGGCAGCTCTTCCTTGCAAGGCGGGCACCAGGTGGCCCAGAAGTTGAGCACCACCGAGCGGCCTTTAAGGCGTTCGGCAGTCCAGCGCTGGCCTTGAAGGTCTTGAACGTCCAGCGCAGGGGTGGTTTGTGCGGCGGGCCAGGGCGTCTTCTGGAACTGTGCCCATGCCGCCCCGCTCAGCAAAAGCCCCAAGCCACACGCCCCCAAAAAACGGCGTCCCAGCCGAAGGATGGAACGCCGTGGCATGTGGAAACGGCCTTGCAGACTCAAACGCGCTCGGCCACCCAGGCCTGCACGCTGGCCAAAGCAGCAGGCAGGGCCGCCGCGTTTGTGCCACCGGCCATGGCCATATCGGGCTTGCCGCCGCCTTTTCCGCCCACCTGGCCCGCCACAAAGCTGGCCAGCTCGCCCGCTTTGACCTTGCCGGTGGTGTCGGCGGTCACGCCTGCGGCGATCTGCACCTTCTCACCGTCCACAGCGGTCAAGACGATCACGGCCGTCTTGATCTTGTCCTTGAGCTTGTCCATGGTGTCGCGCAGGGTCTTGGCGTCAGCGCCTTCGAGCGTGGCCACCAAGAGCTTGATGCCTTTGATGTCCACCGCTTGCTTGGCCAGCTCGTCGCCCTGAGCGGAAGCCAGCTTGCCCTTGGCGGCGGCCAGTTCTTTTTCGAGTGCCTTGACCTGGTCGAGCACCTGGGCGATGCGGCTGTTCAGCTCGGCCGGTTGGGCCTTGAGCGTGCCTGCCGCTTGCGTCACGGTGTCTTCCAGCGACTGCAAATAAGCCAGCGCGTTTTCGCCGGTCACGGCTTCGATGCGGCGCACGCCTGCGGCCACGCCGCCCTCGCCCACGATCTTGAACAGGCCAATGTCACCCGTCGCCTTGACGTGGGTGCCGCCGCACAATTCGCGGCTGGAGCCGATGTCGAGCACGCGCACGGTCTCGCCGTACTTCTCACCAAACAGCATCATCGCGCCGGTTTTCTGGGCGCTTTCGATGTCCATCACGCGTGCTTGCGCTGCGGCGTTGGCCAGAATTTCGGCGTTGACCTTGGCTTCGATCTGGCGGATCTCGGCGTCGGTCACGGGGGCGTTGTGCGCAAAGTCAAAACGGGTGCGCTCGGCATTCACCAGCGAGCCCTTTTGCTGCACATGGCTGCCCAGCACTTCGCGCAGGGCCTTGTGCATCAGGTGGGTGGCGCTGTGGTTGCGCACGGTGGCGGCGCGCACGGCCATGTCCACATGGGCCTGCACCGCGTCGCCCACTTTCAGGCTGCCGGATTTGACTTCGCCGTGGTGGCCAAACACATCGGCTTTGATCTTGAGTGTGTCAGACACGTTGAATTGCCCACCCGCGTTGTGGACCATGCCCTGGTCGCCCACCTGACCGCCCGACTCGGCATAAAACGGAGTCGTGTCCAGCACGACCACGCCAGCTTGCCCGGCTTTCAGCTCGGTGACGGCGTTGCCGTCGGCGTACAAGGCCAGCACTTTGGCGTTGGCGGTCAGCTCGTCGTAGCCCACAAAGTCGTTGCCAGCGCCGCTGTAGTCCAGCGCCTTGTCCATCTTGAACTTGCCCGCCGCACGGGCCTGGGCTTTTTGCTTTTCCATGGCCACGGCAAAACCGGCTTCGTCCACGCTCAGGTCGCGCTCGCGGCACACGTCGGCCGACAAATCGAGCGGAAAACCATAGGTGTCGTGCAGCTTGAAGGCCACTTCGCCCGGCAGCACTTTCACGCCGCCTTCAAGGGCCGCGTCCAGAATCTGCATGCCGCTTTGCAGCGTCTCGAAGAAACGCTCTTCTTCGATGCGCAAGATGTCGGTGATGCGGTCGGCCTGATCGGCCAGGTTGGGGTAAGCCGCGCCCATGAGCTTGACCAGGTCAGGCACCAGCTTGTGGAAGAAAGGCGATTTTTTGCCCAGCTTGTAGCCGTGGCGGATGGCGCGGCGCACGATGCGGCGCTGCACATAGCCCCGGCCTTCGTTGCTGGGCACCACGCCGTCGCTCACCAAAAACGCGGTGGCGCGGATGTGGTCGGCGATCACGCGCAAGCTCTTGTTGCTCAGGTCGGTGCAGCCGGTCTCGCGGGCAGCGGCCTTGATCAGCGCATCAAAGATGTCGATTTCGTAGTTGCTGTGAACGTGCTGCAAGATCGCGGCCAGACGCTCCAGACCCATGCCGGTGTCCACGCAAGGCGCGGGCAGCGGCGTGACAGCGCCGGTTTCGTCCATGTTGAACTGCATGAACACGTTGTTCCAGATTTCGATGAAGCGGTCGCCGTCTTCTTCGGGGCTGCCGGGCGGGCCGCCGGGGATGTGCGGGCCGTGGTCGTAAAAGATTTCTGAGCAAGGGCCGCAAGGGCCGGTGTCGGCCATCATCCAGAAGTTGTCACTCTTGTAGCGGCCGCCCTTGTTGTCACCGATGCGGATGATGCGGGTTTCATCTTTGATGCGCTCGGGCGTCCAGCCCGCCTTCACAAAAATGGCTTCCCAGATGGCATAGGCCTCGTCGTCTTCCTGGTAGACCGTGGCGTAGAGCTTGTCGGCCGGCAGCTTGTAGACCTCGGTCAACAACTCCCACGCCCATTGCAGCGATTCGCGCTTGAAGTAGTCGCCAAACGACCAGTTGCCCAGCATCTCGAAGAAGGTGTGGTGGCGGGCGGTGTAGCCCACGTTTTCCAGGTCGTTGTGCTTGCCACCGGCACGCAGGCAGGCCTGCACCGAGGCCGCACGCACATAACTGCGCTTGTCCGAGCCCAAAAACACGTCCTTGAACTGGACCATGCCCGAGTTGGTGAACATCAAAGTGGGGTCATTGCCCGGCACCAAGGGGCTGGACGCCACCACGGTGTGGCCCTTGGACGCGAAAAAGTCCAGGAAGGTCTTGCGGATGTCGGCAACGGAAATAGGGGCTTGGCTCATGGTCTTGACAGCTTTCTAGTGCAACCGGGCATTATAAGTTTGGGCTTTGTGGGTGACAGAAAATTCCCTGCACAAGCGTTAAGCTCCAAACCATGTCACAATTTATTTAACAGGTTAAATAATTTCAGGAGACCACACCATGGACATGAAGACATCCCCCCTCGCCCAACTCAACGACCCCAGCTTGCTCAAGACCGATGCGCTGATCAACGGCCAATGGGTCGCAGGCAGCAGCCGCTTTGCCGTACACGACCCGGCCACGGGCCAGCATCTGGTCGATGTGGCCAACCTCGGCCCCGCAGAAACCGAGCAAGCCATTGCCGCCGCTAACGACGCCTGGCCCGCCTGGAAAAACAAGACCGCCAAAGAGCGCAGCATCATCCTGCGCAAGTGGTTTGACCTGCTGATGGCCAACCAGGACGACCTGGGCCGCATCATGACCGCCGAGCAAGGCAAGCCCCTGCCCGAAGCCAAGGGCGAAGTGGCCTACGGTGCCAGCTTCGTCGAGTGGTTTGCCGAAGAAGCCAAGCGCATCAACGGCGAGACCTTGCCCCAGTTCGACAACAACCGCCGCCTGATGGTGCTGCGCCAGCCGATTGGCGTGTGCGCCGCCATCACGCCCTGGAACTTCCCGCTGGCCATGATCACCCGCAAAGTGGCCCCTGCGCTGGCCGCAGGCTGCCCGGTCATCATCAAGCCTGCCGAGCTGACGCCGCTGACGGCCCTGGCCGCCGCCGAGCTGGCCATTCGTGCAGGCATCCCGGCCGGTGTGCTGAACATGGTCACCGCCGACAGCGACAACTCGATCGCCGTGGGCAAGGTGCTGTGCGCCAGCGACGTGGTGCGCCACATCAGCTTCACGGGCTCCACCGAAGTGGGCCGCATCCTGATGGCACAGTCGGCCCCCACCGTCAAAAAAATGTCGCTGGAGCTGGGCGGCAACGCGCCTTTCATCGTGTTTGAAGACGCCGACATCGACAGCGCTGTGGAAGGTGCCTTCGCCAGCAAGTACCGCAACGCGGGCCAGACTTGCGTGTGCTCCAACCGCATCTACGTGCAAGAAGCCGTGTACGAAGAGTTCGCCACCAAGTTCGCGGCCAAAGTCAAAACTGCCAAGGTGGGCAACGGCTTTGAAGACGGTGTAAACCAGGGTCCGCTGATCGAGCCCGCCGCGCTGGACAAGGTCGAGCGCCATGTGAAGGACGCGATCGCCAAGGGTGGCCGCGTGCTGACCGGTGGCAAGCGCCTGCAAGGCCAGTTCTTCGAGCCCACCGTGATCGCCGACGCCACGGCCGACATGGTCTGCGCCAAAGAGGAAACCTTTGGCCCGTTTGCACCGATCTTCAAGTTCAAGACCGAGCAGGAAGCGGTTGACGCGGCCAACAACACCGAATTCGGCCTGGCCAGCTACTTCTACAGCCGCGACGTGGGCCGCATCTTCCGCGTGAGCGAAGCGCTGGAATACGGCATGGTCGGCATCAATGTGGGCATTTTGGCCACCGAACATGTGCCCTTTGGCGGGGTCAAGCAATCGGGCCTGGGCCGCGAGGGCTCGCACCACGGCATCGACGACTATGTGGAGATCAAGTACCTTTGCCTGGGCGACATCCTGAAATGAAAAAGCCGCCAGCATGGCTGGCGGCCTGTTTCAGGGATCTCATCTGCAAGCACCTTCGGGTGCTTTTTTCATGACTTCTTGGCCAGCCCCAAGCGCTCGATGGTGGCGCGCTCGGCTTCAAACGTGCGCTGTCCATAACGGGTGTACTCCTCGGTGCCCATGTAGATCACTGGCTGAAAGAATCGGTCCAGTGTGTCGAGCACCTTGGGGTCTTCCAGCGTTTTCTTGAAAGCATCGTGCAGCACCCGCACCACGGCCGGGTCCATGCCCTTGGGGCCACCAATACCAAAGGGCGATTCGGTGATGGTGTCCCAGCCGCTTTCCTTGACGGTGGGCACATCGGGAAACGCTTTGGTGCGGTTGCGCCCCAGCGTGGCCAGCAAACGCAACTTGCCTTCTTTGACAAAAGGCGCAAATTCCGTGGTGCCGCTCATCACGCGAATGTGCCCGCCCAAAATGGCCTGCATCAGTTCTGCCGACCCTTTGTAAGGCACATGGTTCAGCACAATGCCCGCTTTCTGCGCAAACTCTTCCACGGCCAGGTGGGGGGTGGTGCCTGTGCCCGTACTGCCGTACTCCAGCTTGCCCGGATTGGCTTTGGCATAAGCCACCATTTCCTTGAGCGTCTTGAAGGGTGAATCCATCGTGGCCACCAAGCCAAAGGTGTAGCCAGTCAAGCAAGCGATGTGCGTGAGGTCCTTGATGGGGTCAAAAGGCATTTTCTGCATGTGCGGCAGGCGGTACACGCCCAGCGGCAACTGCGTGAGCATGTAGCCATCGGGCTTGGCATTCACCATGGCCGTAGCGCCCAGGGTGCCACCAGCACCGGGCCGGTTGTCCACGATGACCGCCACGCCCAGCGCGCGCGAAGCGCTCTCGGCAAAAGCGCGCATGACCGCATCGCTGCTGCCGCCAGGGGGCCAAGGCGCGATCAATGTGATCGGACGGCTGGGGAATTTGTCTTGCGCCCAGGCAGGGGCGCTGATGAGGCCCGGGGCACTCAGGCCAGCCAGAATTCCGGCCATGCCTTGCAAGGTTTTACGGCGCTGTGCGTCGGGGGATTCAATGGGGAAATGGCGATCCATGGTCATGCTCAAAACGTCGATTGGACACAAAAGCCCAAGGTAAGCGAAGCACACGGGATCGTCCACCGGGTAAGCCAGCACAAAAGTCAAGATTCGTCACCCGAGAGACTGCAATGCGCTCGAAATATGCCCTCGAGGACAACGTACAATCACACCCATCGCGGGTGTCGTTCAATGGTAGGACTCTTGCTTCCCAAGCAAATAACGTGGGTTCGATTCCCATCACCCGCTCCAGTTCCATGAAGGCCCCGCAAGGGGCCTTCGGCTTTTCCGATACAGACAACACCCCAACATGCACATCATCGTCAACGAAGAACTCAAGGCTTATATCGATCCGTTGACGCCCGATGAGCACAAAGCGCTGGAACGCAGCATCCTGGCCGAAGGCTGCCGCGATGCCCTGGTCTTGTGGGGCGATGTGCTGGTGGACGGGCACAACCGCTATGGCATCTGCCAAAAACATGGCCTGCCCTTTCAGACCGTTCAAAACACACGTTTCCAGTCGATGGAAGATGTGCATCTGTGGATGATTGACCAGCACCTGGGCAGGCGCAGCGTCTCGGACTTCCAACGCGGCGTGCTGGCTTTGCGCAAGCGCGAAATCCTCGAAGAACGCCGGATGGCTTCGGCCTCTGAGAATGCAACTCAGCCCCCAGACTCGGGCGCCGAGCCCATGAACGCGGAACCCATGAAGAGCCGATCCGACATCGCCAAAGCCGCCCGACTGAGCAGCAGCCAGGTCATGCAGATCGAGAAAATCCAGAAGCAAGCCGCACCCGAGTTGGTGGCGGCGGTCAAAGCAGGCGCCATCTCCATCAACGCGGCCGCTGCCGTGGCCACCCTGCCCGCTGAAGAGCAAAAAAGCGCGGCCTTGGGCGGCAAGGACGAACTCAAACAAGCCGCCAAGCGCGTGCGCGAAGTGAAACGGACCAGCAGCAGCCCAGAGGCCCCGGCACCGTCCGAAGCTGCACCGGGCTCACAGACCGATGGCCCCTCGATTGAAAGCCTGCAAGCACAGGTGACTGCTTTGACAGCAGAGAACCAGCAACTGCGTCAGCAAGTCGCGCACCTTCAAGCGCAGCTTCAGCCATGAACACACGCCCATTGAAAAGGCCCCTTGAAAGGGGCCTTGTGATCCGACTCGTGTTCACCAAATATCAATAATCCCCGACGACTTCCTTGAGCCGCACGCCACTTGGCTCACCCTCTGGCCAATAAATTTTCTGGCCCTGAAAAAACATGTGCATGGGCACTGGTTTTTCAACACGCAACTGCCAGGGGGATTTACCCAGCACGGTTCTTGATTCTTTTGCCTTGAGCGACAAGGGTGTTTTCTTGCCTGTGCCATCGGTGACGCAAAGCACCAGGTCCTCCAAGGCCACCAAATGAACGCTGTTACCTGCTTTGGACGGTTGACTTGGCGTCACAGTTGTCTGGGGTGCCTGGATCTCACACAAAACATCTGTCGGAGATGCTGCAATATCGGACGCGGGTAAAACCATAGGGGCTGCAGGCGCGTCTGACGTACTCAACGGCGCTGGCATGGTTTCTCCTGGTGCAGAGGCAGGCGCCGACTCCAGAATTTTTTGAGCCTGAAACCAAGCTGAGACCGATTGGCCGTAATAACCAATCGCGCCCGCAAGCCACAAAGCAAACAAAAGCCCCGCCACCCATGACCAGGAAAAACGACGCTCAGCGGTGTCAAGTTCTTGCGCCTGAGACTGCTTCTTCAACAAGACGGCCAAATCATCCAATATTTGTGAATCCGGCAATGCACCCATGTCTTGAATGGGGGATATTTGTACCGCCCAAAGTGTCTGAACGTCTGCGCCCAGCGCCTGCGCCAGTTTGATGGCCGCTTTTTCTTTGATGGCTGCGGTGTAGAACAAAGAACGCTCACCCGGCGCCAACTCGCCCGCTTCCAATTGCAGCACTTGTCCGGATGACAAATTCACTTGTCGAGCCAATTGAGAAACGTCCATGTTCTGAGCTTCTCGCAAGCTGCGCAACAAGTCGCCTCGCGTGCGATCAGGTGATGGAAAGTTCATACCGGATAAATGGATTCAATAAACGATTGAAATCAATTTTTGAATATAAACGATATAAAAATATTTTTCAATGGGTATTTACTAATCATTTAATGTGGTTAAACCATGAAAAAAGCCGCGACACGCGCGGCTTTTGTGAAATCAGTGACCCGTCCTGCCAGAGGTTGACACCTTTTCTTGAAAGAAAAGGCAAGTCAAATGGAATCAGGCATCAAAAGAACGCAAAGAGACTACACGCTGGCTTTTAAGCTGGCTGTGGTCGAGCAGGTA
>Ga0228703_1001185_pt1 | contig 16440 bp, 18 predicted proteins | sample McNCre217_Aug_MG_3_FD_178020 | JGI IMG/M metagenome (GOLD analysis project Ga0228703, IMG submission 178020) | Freshwater microbial communities from McNutts Creek, Athens, Georgia, United States - 29-17_Aug_MG | ecosystem: Environmental > Aquatic > Freshwater > Creek | place: USA: Georgia... | reverse complement strand
CGGCATCCTTGATGTTCGGAACAATTAGGCCGCGCGGGGTTGCCGCAGCGATGCCAAAGTTCACGAAGTTGTGCACGATGATTTCTTCGTCGGTCCAGGTCGAGTTGACCATTGGGTTGCGGCGAACGGCCCAGATCATTGCCTTGGCCATGATCAAGAGCGGGGTTACCTTTACGCCGGCGAAGTCGGTCGAGGCCTTGAGGCGCTTGACGTATTCCATGGTGCGGGTCGCGTCGACGTCAACAAAGATGCTCACGTGCGGTGCGGTGAAAGCCGATGAAACCATGGCGTTAGCGATCGCCTTGCGAACACCCTTAACCGGGATGCGCTCCTCGCGCGCCTGAGGCACCTCTGGAGTGGTTAGGTTGCGGAAGACCGAAGCCTGCTCAGCACCGGCTAGAACGTCTTCGCGAAGCACCTCTCCACCAGGACCGGTTGCGCGAACCTTGGTGATGTCCACGTTTAGGTCGCGAGCTAGCTTGCGAATCGGCGGCTTGGCCAAAACCTTGTCATCGGCGAGCGCCGCAGCGGCAACTGGCAAAGCAGTGGCCGGGTTTGAAACCACCGGGATGATGCCGGTCGGAGCCGGAACTGCTGCACCCGGGCGACGTCGCGAAGCGCCGTGACCGGCGGCTCCGTAACCGACGAGGTTCGGAGTCTTAGCTTCGGCAGCTGCAACCTGAGGCACGTTGGTGATGATTGATGCGGCCTGCTCGGCAACTGCCGGGAGAGACTCCTCTGGAATTACCTGAATCGAACGGGTCGCGGTACTAACTGCACCGACCGCACCATCGGCGACGGTGGCGGAGATGATTGGCTTGCCAACCTCGACGGTGTCGCCCTCTTTTGCGAGCAGTTCGGTGACTACACCCTCAAACGGGCAAGGCAATTCGACCAGAGACTTAGCGGTCTCAATCTCGACGATGATTTGGTTGACCGAAACCTGGTCGCCAACTTTGACCTTCCAGGTTACGATTTCGGCCTCGGTAAGGCCTTCACCGACATCCGGGAGGTTGAAAAATGCAGTCTGGCTCATAGTCGAATCCTTCTAGTAGCCCAATGAGCGGTCAACCGCTTCAAGAAGTCGGTCGGCGTCAGGCAAGAACTTTTCTTCGAGCTTGGCGGCTGGGTATGGCACGTCGAAACCGCCGACGCGAAGCACCGGAGCCTCAAGGTGATAGAAAGCTAGCTCGGCAACTCGAGCGGCAACCTCGGATGAGACCGAAACGTTGGTGTTCGCTTCGTGGGTCACAATCAGGTGGCCGGTCTTCTTGACCGACTCAATAATGGTGGCGTAGTCGATCGGTGACATCGAACGCATGTCGATGACCTCGATAGAACGACCCTCGGTCGCGCCGATCTCGGCGGCCTGAAGCGCGGTGGCAACCATTGGGCCGTAAGCGGCGATGGTCACATCCTTGCCCTGGCGCAAAACCGCGGCCTGGTGCATGCCGGCTGGTGGGTTAGCCAGGTCAACCGGGCCCTTCTGCCAGTAGCGACGCTTCGGTTCGAAGAACAAAACCGGGTCTTCGCTCGCGATGGCCTGCTGAATCATCCAGTAGGCATCGTTCGGATTGCTCGGGCTGATCACGCGAAGACCAGGGGTGTGTGCGAAGTAGGCCTCCGGGCTCTCCGAGTGGTGCTCGATCGCACCGATGCCGCCTCCGTATGGAACACGGATGACCATAGGCATGGTCATTGCGCCCTCAGAGCGGTTCTGCAACTTCGCCAGCTGAGTGGTGATCTGGTTGAAGGCAGGGAAGATAAAGCCGTCGAACTGGATCTCGGCAACCGGGCGGTAGCCGCGCATTGCCAAACCGATTCCAGTGCCGATGATTCCGGCCTCGGCAATTGGTGAGTTGAAGATTCGCTTCGGGCCAAATTCAGCCAGGATGCCTTCGGTCACGCGGAATACGCCACCGAGAGCGGCAACGTCTTCACCGAAAACCAGAACCTTATCGTTGTCGGCCATCGCCTTGCGGATGCCGGCGTTGATCGCCTTAACGATCGTCATTTCTACGGTGTTAGGCATTATTCGGCACCTCCGTGCGGGGTGGTTGCTTCAAACGAAGCTTCGTAGCCCTTTAGCCAAGCGGCCTGCTCCTCAATAAGCGGGTGGCTCTCGGCGTAGACGTGCTGGAACATGTTTTCGATTGGTGGAGCCTGAAGTGCGAAGGTCTGAGCACGGATTTCGCCGGCCATGATTTCGTTTTCTTCAGCACACTTCTCGAAGAATGAGTCGTTGATTCCCTGGCGGCGAAGGAACTTCTCGAGGCGAGTGATCGGGTCACGCGCTGTCCAGTAGTCGACTTCCTCTTGGCTGCGGTACTTGGTCGGGTCATCCGAGGTGGTGTGAGCACCGATTCGATATGTCAAAGCCTCGATCATGAATGGGCCGGCGCCGTTGCGCGCATCATCCATGTGCTTCTTGGTAACCGCGTATGAGGCGAGGACGTCGTTGCCGTCGATGCGAATGCCAGGAACGCCGAAGCCGGCACCTCGCTGGTATAGCGGAACGGTGGTCTGGGTTTCGACCGAAGATGAAATTGCCCACTGGTTGTTCTGACAGAAGAAGACCAGCGGCGCCTTGTTGATGGCGGCAAACAAGAATGACTCTGAAATGTCACCCTCTGCAGTTGCACCATCGCCGAAGTAGGTGATGACGGCCTCGTCGCGCTCGGCAAAGCCGGTTCCGACCTTGCCGTCAAAGTTAACGCCCATTGCGTAGCCAGTTGCATGGATTACCTGGGTGCCCAAAACGATGGCGTAGAGGTGGAAGCGAGTCTCATCTGGGTTCCAACCACCGTGGTTTACACCGCGCAGCATCTTCAAGATGGCCATTAGGTCGATGTCGTGAGTGATGGCTACGCCGTGTTCGCGATAGCTAGGGAAGATGTGGTCGTTCTTGCCAACCGCGTGACCAGAACCGATTTGAGCCGCCTCTTGACCAACGGCCGGAACCCAAAGGCCTAGCTGGCCCTGGCGCTGAAGCGCGGTGGCTTCGTTGTCGAAGCGGCGCATGCGCGACATGTGGCGGTAGAACTTGAGGAAGTCTTCTTCCTTCAGGTCCGCAATAATTTTTCCGTATTCCGCATATTCTGCGGGCACGCCATACGTTCCATCCGGTGACAGGAACTGCACCATAGGAATACGCGAAGTATCTTGAGTACTCATCCAGTCCAATTTACCCGCTTAGTGGCACAATCGACACATGATTCGTTTTCTAGTCGGAACCGTTATTAATGCTGTCGGCCTTTGGTTGACCACCACCTGGATCACCGCAATTCACCTTGCTCCCTATGGTGGCGCTGATTTCTGGACCATCGCCGGTTCTTATTTGCTGGTAGCCGCCATCTTCGGACTAGTTAATTCGATTGTTGCCCCGGTCATCAAGGTGCTGGCGCTGCCGCTCTACATTCTGACCTTCGGTCTGATTTCGTTCGTGATCAACGGCGCAATCCTGCTGCTGGTCGCCTGGCTGAGCCAGCTGATTAACAGCCCATTGTTCTCGATTGACGGATTTACCCAGGCCGGGCTGAGCATCGACTCGCTCGGTTGGGCCATGCTCGGCTCAATCATCATGAGCGTGTTTGCTTTCTTTGCCCGCGGAATTTTCAAGGTTTTGCGCATCCTCTAGGGGCCGCAAACAACCTATTTCGACACTCTTTCGAGTTCGAAATAAAGAGCCTGCCCTTGAGTATCGCCAGCGAATTCGCTGATTTCTTGCCTTAGGCGAGCGAAACCTGAGTTCGGCTGACTAGACGCGGCAGCTCCGTCGATGGCCTCGGCAGTTTTCCGGTAGCCCGCCATCTCATGCTGCCCCACGGGTCCGTCCGCCTTAATCTCCTGTCGTACTGTCACCAGATTGCCCAACGCCGGGTTCGGTTTGCCGTCTAACGCAGGCACCAGATCGCCGACATGCTCGATGGCCATCGTTTCGGCCTTTATTTGAGACCCCAATTGGCCAATCGGTGACCCAAAAGTCAGCACCTTACTTCCCGCGAAGCGGGTCGAAATATTTGCGGCAACTAGGCCGCCTTGCGAATGCCCAACAAACAACACCTTGGAATCCGCGCCAATGCCCGCCTTTTGCAGCGCCATAGACAGCGCCTTTTCACTACCGGCGAAGCCGGGCCTCGCAATTGCGCTTAGGTCGGAGGTGAGATCAAAAGGATTGGATCCGGTCTTCGGCCCCCACGCCTGCGTACCGGGGATGTACACGACGTAACGAGCTTGTTGGACTCGTGGTTGCCCGGTCGCGGCATTTACCGGCGAAGCCGGTTCGCTAAATTTTTCAATTCTGATCCAGCCCTTCGCAATGTCGCCCACCCCGTCTAGGCGCCTTGAAAGCTCGGCTATCGATTTCGGCGGCTGCACATAGTTCTCAATGCTTATGAAATTAGCGGTCACAGGGGTTTCGGTCAGTAATCCGAGCACCGCCGCTCCACCGGCGAAGCCGGTCGCGATATTTTTTATCGGCAGCTCTAGGTTTTCACGCAGTTCGCGTGAGATTTCTGCCTCCTGACCAAAGTAAGAATCGGCCGCCGTGGCGCAGGCATTGCGGATGTGTTCGAGTTTTTCGAGAATCGGTGGCAACTCGAGCGCCAAGCGAATTCTTGGAATCGTTTCGGCAAAGAAGTCTTCAAGGTCAACTTGGTCTCGCAACCAGACCGCAATGGCGCAGAGCTCGGCCATGACCCGATCGATCTCAGCACGGGTGGCAACGATAGCGGCGTCACCGCCATAACTCGTAATGTCATTCGATAAATGCCTGGCGCTCACCTAGAACACCCGCTCACCATTGCCAACTAGAAAGTCGATGCTGAAGCCCGTGCAACTCGGCCGCCAAGCGTTCGAGCGACTCGGAGCAGGCCTGCGCCGCCGAACCAGACCAGAGTTTTGGGTTCGGAATCGCCAATTGAATTCGAGATTCTGCGGTTCTTAGGGCGAGGTCGATCTGATTCATCAACCTAGGTAATCGGCTAAAGCCGGTCAAAACCGTCGAAAGCCCCCATTCTGTGCAGAACTTACGGCAATATAGACAGGTGAGTAATCTTTCAATCCAGCCTCTTTCCCCTCTCGATGGCCGCTACCGTGCCGCCGTTTCTGAACTCGGTTTTCACCTTTCAGAAGCCGGCCTGAACCGCGCCCGCATCGAGGTCGAAATCGAATGGCTTATCCACCTCGCCAACCGCGACCTGCTGCACACCTCAACTCCGATTTCTGAGGACCAGATCAAGCAGCTGCGCGATATTGTTTTGAAATTCTCAGACGAAGATGTAGCCACCCTCGCCGCCACCGAGGCGACCACCAAGCACGACGTCAAGGCGGTCGAGTACTTCATCCGTGGCAAGTTGACCGAGCTTGGTCGCAACGACCTGCTCGAACTTACTCACTTTGCCTGCACCAGCGAAGACATCAACAACTTGAGCTACGCGATCACCGTTCGCGATGCCGTCAAGCAGGTTTGGCTGCCTCGCGTTGAAAAGCTGCTCAGCAAGTTGCGCGAGCTGAGCGCTGAGTACGCGGATGCCGCGATGCTTTCACACACTCACGGTCAGCCGGCTACCCCGTCGACCATGGGTAAGGAGCTTGCGGTGTTCATCCACCGTCTAGAGCGCCAGGTCAAGCGCATCGAGAACGCCGAGTACCTTGGCAAGTTCTCTGGTGCAACCGGAACCTTCTCGGCACACGTTGTTGCCGCACCAGACGTCAACTGGACCAAGGAGTCGGAAGACTTCGTCACCGGCCTCGGACTAACTTGGAATCCACTGACCACCCAGATTGAGTCACACGACTGGCAGGCAGAGCTTTACACAACGGTTGCCATCTTCAACGGCATCCTGCACAACCTCTGCACCGACATCTGGTCTTACATTTCGATGGGTTACTTCAAGCAGATTCCGGTGCCTGGCGCAACCGGTTCTTCGACCATGCCTCACAAGATCAACCCGATCCGTTTCGAGAATGCCGAGTCAAACCTCGAGCTTTCGAATGCGATTCTGGGCAGCTTGGCTTCAACCCTGATCACTTCACGCCTGCAGCGCGACCTGACCGACTCATCGTCACAGCGCAACATTGGTCTTGGTTTCGGTCACTCGCTATTGGCAATCGACAACGTAACCCGCGGTTTGAACGAGATTGATCTCTCTCGCGAGGTTCTCGGCATCGACCTAAGCGACAACTGGGAGATTCTGGGCGAAGCGATTCAGACCGTGATTCGCGCCGAGGTTGCCGCCGGTCGTTCGACCATCAGCGATCCTTACGCTCTGCTCAAGGAGCTAACCCGCGGCAAGCGTTTGAGCGGCGAAGACATGATCGCGTTCGTTAATGAACTCGAGATTGGTGACGAGGCTAAGGCTCGTTTGTTGACTCTGCGCCCACACACCTACGTGGGTCTAGCCGAAGAACTCGCTAAGCGCGTTCAGAAGTAATTACTTCAGGCGAGGCTTGCCCTCGGCGTCTGGCTCATCCTTGACCGAAAGCGCAAGGGTGGCGATGGTTACCAAAACCACGATGAAGGTTAGTCCCGACCAGATTGCAACGCGCTCAAGGTCGCGGCTGTTGCCCCAGATGATTACTCCGACAAAAATCGCCGACACGAATGAGAGCGAAATGTAAGTGCGTGCCGAGCGCGCGTCAGCCGGTTTACGGGTCTTTTTTGCCATGAAACTAGCCTAAGCCTTTCCGGCGCGGATGGCGGTCGAATTCGCGACGGGCGAAGTTGCCGAGATTGCGGTGTGCACGCCACTCATCAGCAGATACGCGCCGAAGAAGCCAACCTGCGAAACGATGTCGAGCGGCGCGGTCAAGAAAAGCACTGCGAGCAGCAGGCCGAAGCTTGCGTTGATCAGCAGATCGCGGCCAGCGGCCGACTTAAATCCCGCGCGACGCGCCTGGTAAAGCTCGAAGGCCCCGGCGATAATCGCCCACCCGGTCACCAGGAACTTGAAGGCGAGCGCATCTGAAGCCAAGAGCGAGAAGATTCCGATCAGCAGGGCGACCATGGTCAAAGGCACGTTTTCGATTGCCCCTAGCCCCTTTTGAAAGAGGACCGAGGCGAGACCGTTGAGAACGGCGAAGCCAAGGCCGAAGATTCCGAGGGCTAGCAAACCAACTTCGGCACCGTGTGACTGGCTAAAAGTCAGAAACAGGCCCACCGCCAGGCTTACGAAAGCACGTGCAGCTTGGGCGACTCTTGGGGTTTGCTTAATTGCCATGAACCTACTGTTTCATATTCATGAAGCGAGAGTATTGACCCTGGAAGGCTACGGTCACCAAACCGGTCGGGCCCGAACGCTGCTTTGCCAGGATGATGTCTGCCTCGCCGACGCGCGGGTGGTCTTTTTCGCCGATTCCCTCGCGGTGCAAGAGGATGACGACGTCGGCATCCTGCTCTAGCGAACCAGATTCACGAAGGTGCGAAATTTCTGGCTTCTTATCCTTGGTTTGCTCTGCCTGACGGTTCAGCTGTGACAGGGCAATAACCGGAACCTGAAGCTCTTTTGCGAGCAGCTTCAGTGCACGAGAGAACTCGGAAACCTCTTGCTGACGAGATTCGACCTTCTTGCCCGAGGTCATCAGCTGGATGTAGTCGATGACAATCATCTTGAGCCCGACGCGCTGGGCAAGTCGGCGGCACTTCGCGCGAATTTCGACCAGGGTCAGGTTTGGGCTGTCGTCGATGAAAAGCGGTGCATCGTTGATCTGACCGCGAACCTGGGCGAGGCGAGCCCACTCGGTGTCGCCAATGTTTCCTTTTCGCATGCTCTGCAGCTGAATGCTTGATTCGGCCGAGAGTAAACGCATCGCGATTTCGGCTCGACCCATTTCGAGTGAAAAGAAGATGGTTGGCTTATCTGCCTTGACCGCGGCGTGACGTGCGAAGTCGAGGGCGATCGTCGACTTACCGACCGCAGGGCGGGCCGCCACAATGATTAGCTGGCCAGGGTGAAAGCCGTGGGTTAGCTCGTCTAACTCGATGAAACCGGTCGGAACACCGACCATGTCGCCACCGCGCTTTTGCGCAGACTCAATTTCGTTGATTGCCGCTTCGATAGACGTGCTTAAACCGACGTAGTCTTCGGTTGCCGCACCGACGCCAACCGAATAAACATCTGACTGGGCCTGGTTCACGAGGTCTTCGACATCGCCCTCGTTCGCATAACCGAGCTGCGCGATCTTGGTTCCAACCTCGACCAGGCGGCGCAGCGTTGCCTTCTCTTGGACGATCTTCGCGTAAAACGCCGCGTTAGCGGCCGTTGGCACAATCGAGGTGAGGGTGTGCAAGTAATCGGCGCTGCCGGCCTTGACCAGGTTTCCCTGCTTCATCAACTCATCGGTGACCGTAATTACGTCAATCGGCTCACCCTTACCGAAGAGGGTGGCGATTGCATCAAAGATGATTTCGTGCTTCGGGGCGTAGAAATCGCTGCCCTTTACGTTTTCAAAGACTTCGGCACAGGCCTCTTGAGATAGCAGCATGCCACCGAGGGCGCTTTGCTCGGCCAACATGTCATTTGGCAGCATGCGCTCTGATGTGCGCGGAGCCTCGTCAATGACAGACATTTGCTTCTCCTCTAGGGCGATCGGCGGTTCAAAATGCCCGCCATTTATGAGAGTACTTGTCTATCAAACAGGTCAGACATACAACCGCCAAAACGGCCTGTGGATAACTTTGTGGACAACACGCCGGACACGCCCGAAAAACTGTTGGTAACTAGGGGATAACCCTGTGGAGAAATTGTGGAATTAAAGTTCCTTCCCAGTAAATTACTGGGTAGTTGGCTGTGGATAACTATAAACACTCAACCCTAAACCTTCACCTAAAGGTTGTGGATAACAATGGTGAAAAGACTGGTTTTCCACAGGAAGTCGATCTCGGGCGTGGTGATTTTCCACAGGGTTAAAGCGAAACGGGCCACCCGAAGGTGACCCGTTCCACGTGAAACTTATTACTTCTTGCCAACAACCTGAAGGGTGATGGTAGCAACTACGTCGCCGTGTAGACGAACGGTAGCTAGGTGCTCACCAGCAGACTTGATTGGTGCAACGAAAGCAACCTTGCGCTTGTCTAGCTCGCCTAGGCCGGCAGCTGCAACAGCAGCAACGACATCAGCGGTCTTGACAGCACCGAATAGGCGGCCGCCCTGGCCAGCCTTGACGACTAGTCGTACTGACTTAGCCTCAAGAGCTGCCTTTAGGGTGTGTGCATCTTCAACGGTTGCTAGGGCACGAGCGTCGCGAGCAGCCTTGATTGACTCAACCTGCTTCTCGCCACCCTTGCTCCATAGAACAGCGAAGCCGCGAGGTAGTAGGTAGTTACGAGCGAAGCCGTCCTTTACCTCAACAACGTCGCCTGCAGAGCCGAGGCCTGAAACCTCATTGGTCAGAATTAGCTTTGACATGTGATTTCTCCTTAGCGGCCAGCGCCTGCGTATGGCATTAGAGCCATTTCGCGAGCGTTCTTAACGGCACGGGCGATGAGGCGCTGTTCCTGAACAGAAACACCGGTGATGCGACGGGCACGGATCTTGCCGCGGTCCGAAACGAACTTACGTAGGGTTGCGACGTCCTTGTAGTCGATGACGCCGACCTTGATTGCCTTAGCCGGAACGTCCTTGAGGTTCTTTCCGTTGCGCTTTGGCTTCTTGCTGTTGCGAGGATCGCTCTTTGCAGCCATGATTTCTCCTAAATATTTTCTAAAGTCGAGTGATTAGAACGGGGTGTCGTCGCCGCCAGCAGCGGTTCCTGGGTTTGCCCATGCGTCGTCAGCAGGCTTCGATGAGCCCTTTGATACTGCTGGTGCATCGCCCCACGGGTCGCCTGCAACGGCACCTGCGCCAGAGCCAGCCTCACGAGCACGACGAGATACTGACGCGGTTGCGTAACGCAACGATGGGCCAATCTCTTCGATTTCTAGCTCTAGCGAAGCGCGAGCTTCACCCTGAGCCGACTGGTAAGCAGATGGTGCCTTTAGGCGACCGGTGACAACTACGCGAGTGCCCTTGGTGAGTGACTGAGCAACATTCTCAGCAACTTCACGCCAAGCGGTGCAGCGAACCCATACGGTTTCGCCATCTTCCCAAGCTGAAGTGGTGCGGTTGAAGGTGCGAGGGGTTGAACCTACTCGAACGCTAACAACAGCGACTCCGCCCTGGGTGTAGCGCAGTTCAGGATCGTCGGCTAGATTTCCGACAATCGTGACGTTGACTTCCCCGGCCATGAATCTTTACTCGGCCTTCTTGGTCTTTGGTGCAGCCTTCTTAGCAGGTGCCTTTTCGGCAGCAGCCTCGTCAGCAGAAACCTCAGGAACCTCTACAGGCTTGATGTTTACTACTGCCTCGTCTGCGCGTAGCACCTTGGTGCGTAGAACGGCTTCTGAAAGCTTTAGCTGGCGGTCAAGCTCAACAACAGCAGCTGAAGTAGCAGTCATGTTGACTACCGCGTAGATGCCTTCGTTGTTCTTCTTGATTTCGTAAGCCAGACGGCGACGGCCCCAGATGTCAACGTTGTCTACAGTGCCTTCAGCATTGCGGATTACGTTTAGGAACTTATCTAGGGATGGAGCGACGGTGCGTTCTTCGATAGTAGGGTCGAGGATCACCATTAGCTCGTACTTATGCATAACTAACCCACCTCCTTTGGACTAGAGCGGCCACGGACTTTCCGTGACAGGAGGGTCTTGCATAGTTGACCGCACATTGTGCGATCGGTGTTGTTGCAGATTGCGAGACAGGGCTCGCGCGCAACCTCTCTAGCCTACCGGCTTTGCCACCACACAAGCAAGCGTTTTTTCGCTTCTTCTGGGCCGAGCGGGCCTTCTTCCAAGCGCAGCTCCATCAAGAACTTGTATGCCTCGCCAACCTCGCGAGACGGCTTGAGTTCGAGGATCTCCATGATCTCTTCACCGGTCAGATCCGGACGAAGCGCATTTAGCTCCTCTTCCTCCATGATTTTCACGATTCGCTGCTCTAGATCGTCATAGGCGTGCGAGAGTCGGTCGGCCTTGCGCTTATTGCGGGTGGTGACGTCCGCGCGGGTTAGGGCATGCAAACGCAACAGCTGATCGCCGGCATCGCGCACATAGCGACGAATAGCCGAATCGGTCCAGGCCTGGTCGCTGTAACCGAAAAAGCGCAGGTGCAGCTCAATCAGTCGCGACACGGCCTTAATACTGTCATTGTCAAACTTGAGGGCCTTCATGCGCTTGGCCGCGAGCTTGGCTCCGACCAGGTCGTGGTGATAGAAGGAAACGCCGCCGCCAGGCTCGAGTCGGCGAGTGGCCGGTTTGCCGCAATCGTGCAATAGGGCGGCAAAACGAAGGATGAAGTCGCCCTCGAGCTCGTAGTCCTTCTCATAATCGATCGCCTGCTCGACCACGGTCAGGGTGTGCTCGTAGACATCCTTGTGGTGGTGGTGCTCATCGGTCTCGAGCTTTAGCGCCGGCAGTTCCGGCAGCACGTGGGCGGCTAGACCGCTGTCTACCAAGGCTTCGAGCCCGAGTCGCGGGTTTTTGCCAAGCATCAACTTCACGAATTCGGCCTGCACGCGCTCCGCGCTGATGATGTTGATGCGGTCGGCCATCGCGGTCATGGCCTCAAAGGTGGCCGGTTCAATTTCGAATCCGAGCTGGGATGCAAAGCGGGCGCCTCGCATCATGCGCAACGGATCATCGCTGAAGGAGTCTTCTGGCTTGCCAGGCGTGCGCAGCACACCGTCAAGAAGGTCCCTCAACCCCTGAAAGGGGTCGACAAAAATTTTCTCCGGCAGGCGCAGGGCCATCGAGTTGACCGTAAAGTCGCGGCGAAAGAGGTCTTCGTTCAAATCGGTGCCGAACGCGACGTGCGGCTTTCGACTGTCGGCGTCATACTGGTCGGCGCGATATGTGGTGATTTCGACGGTGTCGTCACCCATTCGAGCGCCGATAGTGCCGAAGTCGCGCCCGATATCCCAGTGAGCATCCACGTGCGGCTTAAGAATCGCCAAGGTTTCATCCGGGGTTGCCGAGGTGGTGAAGTCTAAATCTGGAGATTTGCGGCCGAGAAAGGCGTCGCGAACCGGGCCGCCGACGAGCGAGAGTTCGTGCCCGGCTTCGGTAAAGATGCGCCCAAGGGTGACAAAAAGCGGCGAATCAGTGATTCGCTCGAGATTTGCTAGTGCTTCGGCCGTGGTTTGCATCCCTCCAATCGTGCCACAGTTGCTGTGATCGAGTTGGTTTTAAGTGTTCTCACAGGCACAAAGGTTTAGAGTTGCCTTTATGAATGCAAAGCGGCCAAACCGCCACCTGACTCGGGTCGAGGAGACCTCATCAGGTGGTTTTGTTTTGGCAGCCGATGGCAGCCCTCGAGTCGCTTTGATCGGGCGCCTTAATCGCGCCGGTCGCATCGACTGGTGTGTGCCGAAGGGCCACCCAGAGGGTGACGAAAATCTAGAGCAGGCGGCCATCCGTGAAATCGCTGAGGAAACCGGCCTTGAGGCAGAGGTTCTCGTCAGTCTCGGCGACATTCACTACGAATTTTCGGCGGGCAACAAGCTGATTTCGAAGACCGTTCACCATTTTTTGATGCGCCAAACCGGTGGCGACTTAACCGTGGACAACGACCCGCAGCATGAGGCCGTCGATGTGCAGTGGTTCGAAATCGATAGTCTGGACACCACTCTGGCTCACGAAAACGAGCGTCGAATGGGCCGTGGTGTTCAAGAATGGCTGGCTCGCCAGTGATCTTGAAAAGAATTTTGGGCAAAGTCGCGACGGTTACCCTAACAGCGGCGCTAGCCGCTTCGATTTTTTCGCCAAATTCGGCCACCGCGGAAACCAAGCTGCCAACCGACCTACCAACCGACATCCCAAGCGTGCACATCATGCCCGGTTCGGTAATCAACCTGGTTTCAACCGAATCCAAGGTTCCGGTTCGTATTCAGAACGATTTCGACTCCGAGATTCGCGTGCAGGTGCACATGTTGCCGAGTAACCCTCGAGTTTTGGTGCCGAACGCCGTAGAAGTTGTAGTTCCAGCCTCATCTGGCATCAACGCTCAGGTTCCGGTCAAGGCAATCGGTAACGGCAAGGTCTTTCTGATTGTTTGGTTGACCACCTTCTCTGGCCTTCGTCTTACCGAGAACGCTCACCTTCAGATGAACGTCAACGCCGGCATCGAAACCGCAATGCTGTTCGTGTTTGGCGCAGTGGTTCTCAGCCTGGGCACGGTTGGTGTTCTTCGAACCCGTCGCAAACGTCGCCGCAAAGCGAGGCTTGAAGCGGCCGAAAGCGATGCCTCGTGAGCGTAGTCAAGTCATCCATGTTGATGGCGAGCGGCACAATTCTTTCTCGAGTGCTGGGCTTTGCCCGTGCGGTGATTCTCGCCGCCGCCATCGGTGTAACAACCAATGCCGCAGACGCCTTTGGCGTGGCCAACCAGCTGCCGAATAACGTATACGCGATCATCGTCGGCGGCGTTTTGAACGCCGTCTTGGTGCCGCAAATTGTGAAGGCCCGCTCTCACCAGGATGGTGGCAAGGGCTACATTGACCGCCTGCTGACCTTCATCCTGGCGATTTTCTTTGTAGTTTCGGTAGTTTCGACCGTCGCGGCACCGTTTCTGGTGGCGGTTTACACCAAGGGTTGGTCTGGTCCCGAGCTGGCCTTGGCCACGGCTTTTGCCTATTGGTGCCTGCCACAGCTGTTTTTCTACGGGCTTTATTCGCTACTGGGCGAAGTCCTAAACGCGCGAAGCGCGTTCGGCCCATTCATGTGGGCGCCGGTTCTAAATAACATCGTGAGCCTTGCCGGTCTGGTCGCTTTTATTGTGATTTTCGGGGCTGATCCAACCGGATCGCACTCAATTGACAGCTGGACGCCAGACAAAATTGCTCTGCTAGCCGGTTCTGCAACCCTCGGTGTTGCTGCCCAGGCCTTCATCTTGCTATTCGCTTGGAAGCGCATCGGCCTCACCTTCAATTTGAACTTCAAGTGGCGCGGCTTCGGGCTAGGCCCGGCACTAAAGGCGGCTTCCTGGTCGCTGGGTATGGTCTTGGTTACCCAAATCGGCGGTTTGGTACAGACCATCGTCGCCTCGGGCACCCTAGTTTCACGTGAAACAAATTCCTCGGTCGCCGGTGTTGCCGCGGCCGGAATCGCCTGGCTAATCTTCATGCTGCCGCACTCGGTGGCCACGGTTTCAATCGCCACCGCCTACTTCACCAAAATGGCCCAGCACGTCCATGACGGCAAGATCGCAGCGTTCAAAAAGGACTTTGTCGCCGGAATCCGAGCGATTCTTGTCATTTCGGTCTTTGCGACCGCAGCTCTGATCGTTCTGGCGTACCCAATTTCGCGAGTGTTCGCCGGTGAGTTCCCGGCACTGATCGCCCTCGGCAACGTCATCATCGCGATGATGCTCGGCCTGATTCCATTCAGCTTCGTGTTCATGATGCAGCGTGCATTCTTCGCGCTTGAAGACACCCGCTCGCCGTTCCTATTCACCGTGGTTCAGATCGGGCTGCACATCACCGGCGCGATCACCCTGTCGATCTTTGCTCCGGCCCAATGGCTGGTCGTCGGTTTGGCCCTGCTAACCAGCGGCACCGTGGCAATCCAGGCCACCATCGCCTACCTGTTCTTGGTCAAGCGAATCGGCTCGATGGCTGGCTTTGGATTTGGTTTGGCGAGCCTCAAGTTCGTGCTTGCCGGCGCCATCTCGGGTATCGCGGGCTTCGGCATGGTTGAAGCGCTCGGCGGCATCCGTGAGGGATCTTTTGTGATCGATAAGGTCATCACCTCGGGCCTATCGATGGCGCTGGTTGGCTTCGTGATGTTTGCCGTTTACGCAATCGCGCTGAAGATTTCTCGAGCGGCCGAGATTGACACGGTGCTGGCAGGCATCAGGGGAATAGTTCGCCGCTAAAATTGGGTTGACCCAACCAACAGACGAAGAATTAGCAGGCGAGTGCCTGAGGAGACCCAAGTGCGCGAAGTAATCATTATCGGATCTGGTCCTGCGGGTTTCACCGCCGGCATCTACACCGCACGCGCAGGCCTCAAGCCGCTACTAATCGCCAGCTCGGTTGAAATCGGTGGCGAGCTAATGAAGACCACCGAGGTCGAGAACTTCCCTGGCTTCCCGGATGGCCTTCAGGGCCCAGAACTTATGGCCAACTTCCAGGCCCAGGCCGAGCGCTTCGGAACCGAAATCATGTACGAAGACGTGGTTGAAGTTGACCTAAAGGGCGACGTAAAGATCGTAAAGACCGGAAATGGCCAGACCTTCGAGGCCAAGACCGTCATCCTGGCCACCGGCGCTGCCTATCGCGAGCTTGGTTTGCCACGCGAAAAGGAGCTGAGCGGCCACGGTGTTTCATGGTGTGCCACCTGCGACGGCTTCTTCTTCCGCGAAAAGACCATTGCTGTGGTCGGTGGCGGCGACTCGGCCATGGAAGAGGCAACCTTCCTAACCCGCTTTGCATCGAAGGTTTACCTAATCCACCGTCGCGACACCTTCAAGGCTTCAAAGATCATGCAGGAGCGCGCGATCAACAACCCGAAGATCGAAGTGATCTGGAACACCGAGATTGCAGAGCTCAAGGGCGCCGCAAACCTCGAGGCAGTCACTCTTCGCAACACCGTTGACGGTTCAACCAAGGATCTAGCCCTCGATGGTCTATTCATCGCTGTTGGTAACGACCCTCGCGTTTGGCTGGTTGAAAACCAGCTAGAACTAACCGCAGAGAAGTTCATCAAGGTGGAGGGTCGCAGCTCAAAGACCACTCTGCCTGGTGTTTTCGCGTGCGGTGACGTAATCGACCCAACCTACCGACAGGCCATCACCGCCGCCGGTTCTGGTTGTGTTGCTGCGCTTGACGCAGAGCACTACCTAACGAACCACTAATCACAATTTCGCCGAACAAGGAGCCCCTAAATGGCAAAAGATGTAACCACCGCAAGCTTTCAGGCTGACGTTCTAGACAGCGCACGCCCAGTGCTAGTCGACTTCTGGGCCGAGTGGTGTGGTCCTTGCCGCATGGTGTCGCCGATTCTTGATGAGCTTTCGGTCGAGTACGCCGACAAGATCTCTATCGTCAAGGTGAACGTAGACGACGAGCCAGAGCTTGCACAGAAGTACGGAATCACCGGCATCCCAGCGCTTCAGGTCTTCAAGGGCGGCGAATTGGTGAAGTCAATGGTCGGCGCAAAGCCAAAGATGGTCCTAGTCAACGACCTGGCCGAGTTCCTCAACTAACTTTCGACCACAAGAACCGCTTGAATTCAACGGTTTGAGGGGTGCGCTCGCGCAAATCCTTCGATAGGCTAGACCGAATAATGTAATTCGCCCGCGGGGAGCCACAGATGTCAAACGAGCAGCAGCAAGGTAACAACCTAGATTCTTGGTTGGATGCCTACGCCGCGCGCGCGGAGACCTTGGCTGTTTCTGAAGTTCGAGC
>Ga0228703_1001184_pt1 | contig 16462 bp, 14 predicted proteins | sample McNCre217_Aug_MG_3_FD_178020 | JGI IMG/M metagenome (GOLD analysis project Ga0228703, IMG submission 178020) | Freshwater microbial communities from McNutts Creek, Athens, Georgia, United States - 29-17_Aug_MG | ecosystem: Environmental > Aquatic > Freshwater > Creek | place: USA: Georgia... | reverse complement strand
TCAACTTTAACCCGCGTGAAAACGCAAACAACCGCCGCACTTAGCCTTGGTAACGACGCAATTTCGCAGTCGTCAGACCTTTTTGCGGATTAGGAACTTGAATGTCAGAATCTTTTGCAGCCCTATTTGAAGAATCACTGAAGCGCACGGAAATGCGCCCAGGCGAAGTGATCACCGCTGAAGTCGTTCGCATCGAACACAACTTCGTGGTTGTTAACGCCGGCCTCAAATCAGAAGCCTACGTACCCCTGGAAGAATTCAAATCAGATCTGGGCGAAATCGAAGTCCAAGTGGGCGACTTCGTGTCTGTGGCCATCGGTTCCATCGAGAACGGCTACGGCGACACCATTTTGAGCCGTGACACTGCCAAGCGTTTGGCATCATGGTTGTCATTGGAAAAAGCCTTGGAATCCGGCGAATTCGTCACCGGCACCACCAGCGGCAAAGTCAAAGGCGGCCTCACCGTTTTGGTCAACGGCATTCGTGCTTTCTTGCCAGGTTCATTGGTTGACACACGTCCTACCAAAGACCTGTCACCGTACGAAAACAAGACCATGGAATTCAAGGTCATCAAGTTGGACCGCAAGCGCAACAACGTCGTGTTGTCACGCCGTGCTGTGGTCGAAGCTTCGATGGGCGAAGAGCGCGCCAAACTGATGGAAAACCTCCGCGAAGGTTCCGTCGTTCACGGTGTGGTCAAGAACATCACCGAATACGGTGCATTCGTTGACTTGGGCGGCATCGATGGTTTGCTGCACATCACCGACATGGCATGGCGCCGTGTTCGTCACCCTTCAGAAGTGGTGCAAGCCGGTCAAGAAATTACCGCCAAGATCCTCAAGTTCGACACCGAGAAAAACCGCGTGTCCTTGGGCCTCAAGCAAATGGGCGACGATCCTTGGATGGGCGTCAACCGCCGCTACCCACAAAGCACCCGCATGTTCGGCAAGATCACCAACATCGCCGACTACGGCGCGTTTGTGGAACTCGAGCCAGGCATCGAAGGCTTGGTGCACGTCTCTGAAATGGACTGGACCAACAAGAACGTGGCACCTTCCAAGATCGTGTCATTGGGCGACGAAGTCGAAGTCATGGTTTTGGAAATCGACGAAGACAAGCGCCGCATCAGCTTGGGCATGAAACAGTGCCGTGCCAACCCATGGCAAGAGTTCGCGCAAAACACCAAGCGTGGCGACCGCGTCAAAGGCCCGATCAAGTCCATCACCGACTTCGGTGTGTTCGTGGGCTTGGCCGCTGGCATCGACGGTTTGGTTCACTTGTCCGACTTGTCATGGAACGAAACCGGCGAAGCCGCTGTTCGCAACTACAAGAAGGGTCAAGACGTTGAAGCCATCGTGTTGGCAGTCGACGTTGAGCGCGAGCGCATCAGCTTGGGCATCAAACAACTCGACGGCGACCCCTTCACCACTTTCGTGACTGTGAACGACAAAGGCCAAACAGTGACGGGTAAAGTCAAAACTGTTGACGCTCGCGGTGCTGAAATCGACTTGGGCGATGACATCATTGGTTACTTGCGCGCCAGCGAAATTTCACGCGATCGCGTGGAAGACGCTCGCAGCTTGTTGAAAGAAGGCGACGAAGTCACTGCCGTGGTCGTCAACGTTGATCGCAAGACACGCAACATCCAGTTGTCCATCAAGGCCAAAGATGCAGCGGACCAAAGTGAAGCCATGGCCAACTTGAGCCAGCAGTCTTCACGCGAAAACGCTGGCACCACCAGCTTGGGCGCTTTGTTGCGCGCCAAGTTGGACAACAACGACGCAGCCTAATGACCTGCTGAAGAACAAAGCCTCTTGCCTGAGCCCCATTGGGGTCTTGGGCAGAGGCTTTTTCTATGTGTGATCACTAATCTCCTGCTTTGACATGACCCGCTCCGACCTCGTAGAAGCTTTGGCCGCCCGATTTGAGCAGCTGACCCACCGTGACGCTGAATTTGCTGTCAAAGCGGTGCTGGATGCCATGAGCGAAGCCTTGGTCAAAGGCCATCGGATTGAGATCCGTGGTTTTGGCAGTTTCACCATCAACCGCCGCCCGCCCCGTATGGGCCGCAACCCGCGTTCTGGTGAAAGCGTGCAAATCCCAGAAAAGCGCGTCCCGCATTTCAAACCTGGCAAGGCACTGCGCGAAGCGGTAGACAAAAAATCCCTCGACATCCTGCATGGCAAGGCTGACTAAGCTGCTTGCTGCAAATTTGAAAAATCAGGCCCATCCGAGGGCCTTTTTTGTTTCCAAGCGTGTCATCGCTTTAGAATGACAAAGCTGTCTGAGGCTTTCCATGAAACAATTTCTCAAGCTGCTCCAGTGGACACTGAACGCAGCCGTCTTCTTTACATTGTTTGCCTTCGCGCTGAACAACCAGCACGAAGCCAAGGTGTATTTCTTTTTTGGCACCCAATGGCGTTCGCCCATGGTGCTGATTGTCTTGATTGCTTTCGCTTTGGGCATGGTGGTGGGCGTATTGGGCATGGTGCCTCGCTGGTGGCGCCAACGCCAAGCAGCCAAAGCCGTGCTAGCCGCCCCCGCCAGCAACCCAGAAGCCCAACCGGAAGTGCCGCATGGAACTTGACCTCATTTGGATTTTGATGGGTCTGCCTGCGGCTTTTGGTCTCGGTTGGTTAGCTTCCAGACTCGACTTACGTCAGTTGCGCATTGACAACCGCCAAGCACCTCGCGCTTATTTCAAAGGTCTGAACTTCTTGCTCAACGAGCAACAAGACAAGGCCATTGACGCGTTCATCGAAGCCGTCCAAAACGATCCCGACACCTCTGAGTTGCACTTTGCTTTAGGCAACTTGTTCCGTCGCCGCGGTGAATACGAGCGCGCCGTTCGCGTTCACGAGCACTTGCTGTCGCGTGGCGATCTCAGCACTGCAGACCGCCAGCGTGCACAAAACGCATTGGCCAAAGACTTCGTCAAAGCAGGCTTGCTAGACCGCGCAGAAGACGCCCTGCGCAAGTTAGAAGGCACCAGCTTTGAAGGCCAAGCCCGCTTGGCACGCTTGACCATTTATGAACGTTCACGCGAATGGCCTCAAGCCCGGGCAGTGGCCACCCAATTGGAAGCGTCTGGCGAAGTCAGTTTTTCCGTTCGCAAGGCGCATTACTTGTGTGAGCAGGCGCGAGAATTGAATGCGCACGGCGATGCGTCGGGCGCAGCGCAATTGCTGCAAAACGCCATGGTGGAAGCACCCGACGCCCCTCGCCCTCGACTCTTGCTCGGTCAGTTGCAGTTAAACCAAGGTCAAGCCCTGCAAGCTTACGCCACACTCAGTCAGTTGTTTGAATCGGGTTCTGTGGCAGCGCCATTGGCTGCAGCAAGTTTGGTGCGTGCCGCGCAGGCCGCCCAACAAGTCCCCGCGGCTTTGTCCTTGCTCCAACAACACTATGCCCAAAGCCCTTGCATTGACGTGATGGATGCCATCGTGGCCTTGGAAAAAACAGACGCTGAAGCAACGCAGCGGGTCAGGCAACGCTACATTGAGCACCTTCAAAAGCAACCTTCTTTGTTGGCCGCCTCTCGCTGGTTGGCCGGTGCCGACTTGGGCACTGACGAAACACGGGCACCCGTGCAAAAAGCCTTAGATCAGGCCTCCAGGCCATTGGCACGCTATCGCTGTGCGGCTTGTGGTTTTGAAGCCAAAGAGCATTTCTGGCACTGCCCAGGCTGCCAAGCGTGGGACAGTTACCCACCTCGCCGCGTCGAAGAACTCTGAAACACTTTCAAGGCCTTGCTTGCGATCACCTTGAATTGCAGAATGCACTTCTGCATTGGAATCGGCAGTTGAATCGGGTTTGCATCACCGTTGGGGTGATGCGTAACTGAGGAATTCAACATGTTGAAAAAAATCTTAACCACCACTGCCCTGCTGTTTTCACTCAGCAGTTTTGCAGCCGTCGATGTCAACAAAGCCAGCGCCGCTGAATTGGATGGCATCAAAGGCATTGGCCCTTCTTTGTCTGGCAAAATTTTGAAAGAGCGCAACAAGGGCAACTTCAAAGATTGGCCCGACCTCATGCACCGCGTCAGTGGCATGGGCGAGAAAAGTTCTGCCAAGTTTTCAGCACAAGGCTTGACGGTCAATGGCGCCGGCTACCAAGGCAGCGCGGCAGCTGAGCCCGCTCAAGGAAAGCCAAACGACAAACCCAAAGCAGCCAAGTCCTGAAGAGAATGAAGCTTTGAGTTTGAAATCTTTCAAGCTTGAGGTTTGCCATAACCACCGCCACCAGGGGTGTGAATTTCAAACACATCGCCTGGTGCCATTTCCACTTGGCCAATGTGTTTCAACACTTCAACACGGCCATCGACACGCTGCACTTGGTTGATCCCTGGCGCACCTGGTTCGCCACCCGCCATGCCAAATGCGGAATGTACGCGGCCATTGGACAAAATGCTGGCTGTCATGGGCTCTAAAAAACGGATGCGACGCACGCCGCCCATGCCGCCATGCCATTGGCCTTTTCCACCCGATCCCTCGCGCATGGCATAGCTCTCCAATCGCACCGGGAATCTGAATTCCAATATCTCAGGATCGGTCAACCGTGAATTGGTCATGTGCGTCTGAACCACCGAGGTTCCGTTGAAACCCGATGTGATGCGACCTGCCTCGTCCACCAGCGCACCGGCACCACTGCCGCCCGAAATGGTTTCGTAGTACTGGTACTTGGCATTGCCAAACGTGAAGTTGTTCATGGTGGGTTGGCTGCCCGCCATCACACCCAAAGCGCCAAACAAGGCATTGGTGATGCAGCTCGATGTTTCCACATTGCCCGCCACCACGGAGGCTGGAAAGTTGGGGTTGAGCATGCACCCCTCAGGGATGATCACCTTCAATGGTTTCAAGCAACCTGCATTCAAGGGAATGTCGTCGTTGACCAAACTTCTGAACACATACAACACTGCCGCCATGCACACCGCAGTGGGTGCATTGAAGTTGTTGGTCTGTTGCGAGCTGGTGCCTGTGAAATCAATTTCTGCGCTGCGGTTTTTAGCATCCACGCGAACCGCCACTTGAATTTGCGCGCCATTGTCGAGGGGCAACGTGAAGCTGCCATTTTTCAAGCGTGTGATCACGCGGCGCACTGATTCTTCTGCGTTGTCTTGTACATGGCGCATGTAGGCCTGCACCACATCCAAACCAAATTCGGCCACCATGTGGTGCAACTCTTGCACACCCTTTTCGTTGGCGGCCAACTGAGCGCGCAAATCGGCCATGTTTTGTGTTGGATTGCGACTGGGGTAGGGGCCACTGGCCAACAAATCCAACATGCCCTGCTCCTGCAGAACGCCTTCGGAGACCAACTTAAAGTTGTTGATTTGCACGCCTTCTTCTTGGATGGTGGTTGAGAAAGGTGGCATCGAGCCTGGCGTGGTGCCACCAATGTCAGCATGGTGGCCGCGCGAGCCAACATAAAATTCCGGCTGCGATGCACCTTCTAAAAATACGGGCGTGATGACCGTCACATCAGGCAAGTGCGTGCCCCCGTGGTACGGATCGTTCAATACAAACACATCACCTCTGCGCATCTTGCCCGCGTTTTCGCGAATGACGGTTTTGATGCTTTCTCCCATGCTGCCCAAATGCACGGGCATGTGAGGCGCGTTGGCAATCAAATGGCCTTGGGCATTGAACAAAGCGCATGAAAAATCAAGACGCTCTTTGATGTTCACCGAATAAGCGGTGTTTTGCAATTGCAAACCCATTTGCTCGGCAATGTTCATGAACAGGTTGTTGAAAACTTCCAGCAACACTGGATCGACCGAGGTGCCAGCCGCATGTTTGGTTTGACGCTCTTGCACACGGTTCAGCAACAGATGGTCTAGTGCGGTCACTTGCGCTTGCCAACCCGGCTCGACCACTGTGGTGGCGTTTTTCTCGGCAATGATCGCGGGGCCCGCAATCCGATCACCGATGCGCAAGTCCTCACGCACAAACAAGCTGGCATCCCACCAACGCGATTCGCCATCGGAACCAGCAGCATACATGCGCACGGTGGCACGCTTGGGAACCTCGCGCAAAGGATTCACCGCTTGGGGCACTTCCACCGAAGCGTCTCCCTTGATCAAAGCTTCCACTGAAACAGCTTCCACCATGAGGGACTTGCCCGTCATTAAAAATGCAAAACGTTGACGGTAAGCCTGCTCGAATCGCGCGGTGATTTCCGCCAAGCTGCCCATGCTGACCACCAAGGCAGAATCACTGCCTTCGTAACGCACATGCACGCGCTCATGCAACTCGATGCCATCGCCCCATGCTTGCTGTGACAGTGCAGTTCGCGCCGCATTGCTCAAACTTTGAAGAGGTGCCAACAACGCCGGCATTGCCTCTGGCGTCAGTCGCAACTCCACCGCTTGTTCGCGAATCAAACTTTGATCGGCCAAACCCATGCCATAGGCAGACAAGACCCCCGCCAAGGGGTGCACATAGACTTGTTTCATGCCCAGTGCATCGGCCACCATGCAAGCATGTTGCCCACCCGCGCCACCAAAACATTGCAAGGTATAGCGCGTGACGTCGTAACCACGCGCCACAGAAATTTTCTTGATGGCGTTTGCCATCTGCTGAACCGCAATTCGTAAAAAACCATCGGCAATGGCTTCGGCAGGTCGGTTCATTTGCTGCGACAAAACACCGAAACGTTCTGCGACAGCCTGCTTGTCCAAACGCTGATTGCCCTCAGGCCCAAACACAGCGGGGAAGAAGTCGGGCTGCACTTTGCCCACCAACACATTGGCATCTGTGACAGCCAAAGGACCACCACGTCTGTAACTGGCGGGTCCTGGGTTGGCCCCAGCGCTTTGCGGCCCCACGCGCAATCGTGCACCATCGAATTGCAACAAAGAGCCACCACCCGCCGCCACCGTGTGAATGCTCATCATGGGCGCACGCATGCGAATGCCAGCCACTTGCGTTTCAAACTCTCGCTCAAACTGACCTGCATAGTGCGACACATCGGTGGACGTACCGCCCATGTCAAAGCCAATCACCTTGTCGTGGCCCGCGCCTTCAGCGGTACGCGCCATGCCCACAATGCCCCCAGCAGGACCACTCAAAATGGCATCCTTGCCCGCAAAGGCATGCGCGTCAGTCAGGCCACCGGAGGATTGCATGAACATCAGCTTGACACCTGGCATTTCACTCGCCACTTGGTCGACATAACGACGCAAGATGGGTGACAAATAGGCATCGACCACGGTTGTGTCGCCACGGCTGACAAACTTCATCAGAGGACTGGTTTGATGGGAGGTGCTGATTTGCGTGAAACCAATTTCACGCGCCAACTGCGCCGCCAATACCTCGTGTTGCGAATACCGATAGGCGTGCATGAACACAATGGCCACGCTGCGAATGCCGGCGTCAAATTGCGATTGCAATGCGGCGCGCAACGCATCGACATTCAGCGCTTCAATCACTTCACCTTGCGCCGACATGCGCTCTTGCGCTTCAATCACTTCGCTGTACAGCAACTCTGGCAACACAATGTGACGATCAAACAGGCGGGGGCGGTTTTGATACGCAATGCGCAAAGCGTCACGGAAACCTTGCGTGGTCACCAGCAATGTTTTTTCACCTTTGCGCTCCAACAGCGCATTGGTGGCCACCGTCGTGCCCATCTTGACGCAACTGACCAATGCGGGTGTCACAGACTCGTGCGGTTGTAAACCCAACAAATGGCGAATGCCTGCCACGGCGGCATCTTTGTACTGATCAGGATTCTCCGACAGCAATTTGTGCGTGACCAACTGGCCATCCGGCTTTTTGCCAACGATGTCGGTGAATGTGCCCCCTCGGTCAATCCAAAATTGCCAGGTTGTTTGATCAGACTTTGATGCTGTGAATTGCGATTGCATTTTGTAACGGCTGCTGCAAATAGAAACATGGTTTCTACTATGATTGATCCCTATTTGACGCAAGGTCAAACAAACCCCCAAGGATATACGTGTTTAAAAATGTGATGGCCTACCGAATTGGGCCCAACTGGAACGCCACCGTACCAGAAATAGAGAGTGCACTGGCTGCCAATCGTTTTGTTGAGTGCTCCCCCGGTCAAGACAAGTCGGTCGGTTGGACCGAACCACGCGGCGTTGCCCATGGTCCATTGCTAGAGTCTGTAGGCGGTCAATGGATCGCCAAATTGCTGATCGAAACCAAAGCCGTCCCCTCGTCTGTCGTCAAGCGCAAAGCCGAGTTACACGCCAAGGACATTGAGGAGAAAACCGGCCGCAAACCCGGTAAAAAAGAGCAACGCGACATGCGCGAAGACATTTTGCACAGCCTGTTGCCCCAAGCCTTTGCCAAGCAAGCTGCCGTCATGGTGTGGATCAACTCCAAAGACCGCTTACTGGCCATCGATGCGGCCAGCTCCAGCAAGGCCGACGAGGTGATCACCCAATTGGTGCGGGCATTGCCAGGGCTCGACCTCAACTTGTTGCAAACGGCCATGTCACCTCAAACCGGCATGGCCGCTTGGTTGTTGGCCACCGACTCGCAAGATTTGCCCCCTGCTTTGAGTGTAGAAAAAGAATGCGTTCTCAAATCAGGTTCTGAAGACCAACCCATGGTCAAGTACACCCGCCACGTGCTCAACACCGACGAGGTGCGCAAACATGTGCGCGAGGGAAAGTTGCCCACGCAATTGGGCCTCAGTTGGGAAGGCAAAGCCAGTTTTGTGCTCACTGACAATTTGCAATTTAAAAAAGTCAACTTTCTAGACGGCACAGAACCTGAAGCCATCGACCACCAAGGCGATGACAAGTTCGATGCCGATGTGGTCCTGAGCACCGGCACCTTGGGCCCACTCATCCAAGACCTGGTCAATGCACTGGGTGGCGAGCATGTGTTTGCAGAAGCCAACCCTTCCGAGCAAGGCCCTCCCTTTTAAGCCTCAACGAGGTGCCACCCTTCGACTTCATCACACAGGAACTGGACCATGTTAGCTGTCATTGCCATTTGCATCGGTGCTTGCCTAGGCGCATTGGCGCGTTGGCAATTGGGCTTGTGGCTCAACCCCAGCACATCCGGTGAGGGTTTGCTGCCATGGGGCACCTTGGCCGCCAACTTGATAGGCGGGTACCTCATTGGCGTGTGCGTTGGCATTTTTCAAAACATGCCTCAACTTGCACCCGAATGGCGCTTGTTGTGTGTCACGGGCTTTTTAGGCGCACTGACCACCTTTTCGACGTTTTCCGCCGAAGTGGTGGGTATGCTGCAACAAGGGCGACTGGTCCTGGCCTTGTTCACGGCAGGCGTCCATTTGCTGGGCTCCTTGGTTTTGACTTATTTGGGGCTCTACACTGTCAAATTACTTGGTATTAGTCCTATGCCCTAAATCAGGGGAATGAGGTCTACTGCAACATTGTTTGGTTTTACTTGGAGCACTTATGACCCTGAATCACATTGCACGTCGTCTGGCCCTGGGCGTGGCTGTCGCCCTTCCCATGGCTTTGACCGTCAGCACCAGCGCACAAGCGCAAGCTTTCTTCCGCATTGGCACTGGCGGTACAGCTGGCACTTATTACCCTGTGGGTGGCATGATCGCCAACGCCATTTCCGTCCCAGGCAAACTCATTGCCACAGCGCAAGCCACCAACGGCTCTGTGGCCAATGTCAATGGCGTGGCCAGCGGCGCCATGGAATCAGGTTTCTCGCAGTCTGACGTCGCCACATGGGCCCAAAAAGGCACCGGCATCTACGAAGGCAAGCCCAACATCCCCGATTTGCGTCTCATTGCCAACCTCTACCCTGAAACCATTCATGTGGTGGTCAAAAAATCCTCTGGTATCAAGAGCATTGCCGAGCTCAAAGGCAAGCGCGTTGCCTTGGACGAGCCAGGCTCTGGCACCTTGGTCAATGCCCGCTTGATCTTGGCGGCCTACAACATCAAAGAATCCGAAATCAAGCCTGAGTACATCAAGCCCAACCAAGCGGCCGACAAAATGAAAGATGGCGCTTTGGATGCATTCTTCTTTGTGGGCGGCGCACCTGCTGGCGCCATTGCTGAATTGGCTTCTAGCGGTGGCGGCATTGCCTTGTTGCCCATTGAGGGTGCACAAGCGCAAGCTTTACGCAGCACCAGCTCCTTCTTTGCCAACGACAGCGTACCCGCCGGCACCTACAAAGATGTGGACAGCGTGAACACCTTGTCAGTAGGGGCTCAGTGGGTCACCAGCGCCAAAGCTGACACCGAAACCATCTACCAAATCACCAAAGCTTTGTACAGCGAGTCCACCCAAAAAGCATTGGCCGCCGGTCACGCCAAGGGCAAGCTGATTACCCTGAAAAATGCCGTGCAAGGTGCTGGCATTCCTTTCCACCCCGGTGCAGAAAAGTTCTACCGCGAAGCGGGTGTCTTGAAATAATTGAACGCTTTGTTTAATGCCAACGGGCGGGTTAACCTCAGGTTAACTCGCCCGTTACTACTTGAAGTTTCCAGAGTATTCACATGACCGCTGCCACCCTGCTCCCCGACGATCAAAAATTACAAGAACTCGAAGAACAGTTTGATCCAGAGATGCGCTTTCGGCCCACCTTGCCGCCCGCCACGCAAATCGTCAAATGGCTCCTGATCGCCCTGTCTTGCTTTCACTACTACACCGCAGGCTTTGGCTTGCTCCAAGAAATCACGCACCGCGGTGTGCACTTGGCCTTTGTGTTGGGCATGATTTTTTTGGTGTTTGCATTCAGTAGCGCCTCTGCCCATCGCGACCTCAAAAGTTCGTTTTTAAATCCAGGTGGCGTGCCCCTGGTGGACTGGCTCTTGGCCGGCGCCTGCGCATTGAGCGTGCTCTACATTCCCTATGTCTTTGATGACCTGATGTTCCGCGTGGGCAATCCCAGCAACATGGACGTCATCATGGGCAGTATTTTGTTCATCACTTTGCTGGAGGCCACCCGACGCTCCATGGGTTGGCCGCTGCCGCTGATTGCCATTGGTTTCACGGTCTATGCTTTGTTAGGTCCCTATTTCCCTGGCTTGCTCAGGCATGCCGGTGCCAATTGGTCGATGATGATCAACCACCAGTACCTCACCAGCCAAGGCATTTACGGCGTGGCAGTTGGCGTGGTAGCCACCTATGTTTTCCACTTTGTGTTGTTTGGCGTGATGGCCACACGCATTGGCTTGGGTCAGTTGTTCTTGGATGTCGCCTCTAGCATTGCCGGTCGCTATGCGGGGGGTCCTGCCAAGGTCAGCGTATTTGGCTCCGCCCTGTTTGGCATGTTGAGTGGTTCGTCCGTGGCCAATGCCGTCACAGTAGGCTCGCTCACCATTCCCGCCATGATTCGGGTGGGCTACAAAAAACACTTTGCAGCGGCGGTCGAAGCAGCCTCATCCACAGGCGGACAAATCACACCACCCGTGTTGGGTGCTGCAGCGTTCTTGATGATCGAATTCTTGAACGTGCCTTATCAAACCATCATTGCCGCATCGGTGGTGCCTGCGTTCATGCACTTCTTTGGCGTGTTCATGCAAGTGCACTTCGAAGCCAAGCGATATGGCCTTCGCGGGCTCACAGAAGAAGAAATGCCACGCTTGGCCGAGTCACTCCGAATGCGTTGGCCTACCCTCATTCCTTTGGGCTTGCTGATCAGTATTTTGGTTTCAGGTCGCACGCCTTATTTGGCGGCATTTGTGGGCATCAGTTCATGTGCCATTGTGGGCATGTCCACCAAAATCAGTGGCAACCAACTCAAGAACTGGGGCCTCTTGGTGGTCATGCATGTCATCTTGATGACCATCGCGTTCTCTGATTTTGGCAATGACAACAGCACCATCAAATTGATCTTGTTTGCATTGGCCTTGATCGTTGGCGCAGTTGCCTATGTCTGGGCGGGTGTGCGCGGTCGCATTGAACCGCATGTGTTGATCGAAGCCCTCGAAACGGGTGCCAAATATGCCTTGGCGGTGGGTGCTGCGGCCGCCACCGTGGGTATCGTGATTGGTGTGGTCACACTCACAGGCGTGGGCTTCAAGATCAGCTACATCATCACACAAGCAGCGCAAACCATTTCTGCGTTCATGAGCGGCTGGATTCCTGCCGATTGGGCGTCCTTGAACACGCTCACCTTGCTTGCAGCGCTCACCATGACCGGTCTGGTTTGTATTTTGATGGGCTGCGGTGTGCCCACCACAGCCACTTACATCATCATGGTCACAGTGGCTGCACCCACACTGGTGGGCTTGGGTGTTGAACCCTTGGTGGCGCACTTCTTTGTGTTCTATTACGGCGTGTTGGCCGACATCACGCCACCTGTGGCACTGGCCGCTTACGCGGCGGCTGGCATGGCTGGCAGCGACCCCTTTAAAACAGGCAACACCGCATTCCGTTTAGGTCTGGCCAAAGCCTTGGTGCCGTTTGTATTTGTGTTCTCACCTTCATTGCTGTTGGTGGCCAAGGGCTTCACATGGGAAAGTTTCATCATCACCTTCACAGGTTGCATCATGGGCATCACTTTAATGGCTGCTGCCTTGAGCAAGTTTCTGATGGTTGAAATGCGGCGCTGGGAACAACTGTCGTGTTTGTTTGCAGCCCTGCTCATGATTGCGCCCAGCCTGACAGCCACCTTGGTGGGCGTGGCGCTGGTCATTCCAATGATGGTGAATCAGTTCAGAAGGTCAAAATTGACCTAGGCATCACAAGATCGCACCCTTGCAATGTGTTGAACAAAAAGCCCTTGCCAATTCGCAAGGGCTTTTTCATTCATTGGCGGCTTTGTCAAGCACAGGGTTATCTCGCAAGCTCAAGACTTTCAAACCAGTGGCCATTTCAATGGCCGACTGGTAGGGGGGCAGGTTGGTGCATTCCAGCACCAGGGTTTTGAGTTGCGGCGATTCTTGGACCAACGACAGGGCTGCGGCCACCACTTCCTGCTGCGCTTGATCTGCATCCAGATGAGCTTGATTGCCCAAAATACTTTGACAGAAGTGACCATCGGGCGGCATGCCTTTCACCACCAAACGACGCACCAGGTGGGGTCCCAAGCCAGCACCCGCCCAATGCAGGGGCGTCAAACTGTGGGCATCGATGCTCAACACACCCACATGCTGCTCTCTGTGCAGCAATTCTGGCAACAGACACAAGCTGGATGTGATGACGGGAACAGGCGACAACGCTTGCAATTCTTGCTGCCAAAGCACCAAAAAACCGCAGCTGGTGGTGATGGCCGTGGCGCCTTTTTGAACCAAAGTTTGAACCGCATCCGCAAACAAAGGGGCAAAGCTACTTTGCTTGAAGGCCAGTTGCTGTTTCACAATCAATTCGGGCAAAGCGCCCTGCACCACCACCTCTAGAACATGCGGCCCCCAACTTCTGGCCAACCCCAAATCACCTGGCAACCTCGGAAAATGTGCATCGAGTTTGATCAAACCCAACGCTGGGTGGGGTAATGCAGTAGTGGAAGGCATTGTTTTTGGGTTTATGCTCAGGGGTCTTACATTTTCGATTTTCTAGGAGAAAGCATGATTCGCAAAGCACTCATTTGCCTATTCAGCATGACCGCTGTCGGTGCCGTCATGGCCCAAACCAAGTGGGATTTGCCCGCCGCTTATCCCGCCACCAATTTTCACACTGAAAACTTGGCGCAGTTTGCTGCAGACATTGACAAAGCCACGGGTGGCAAATTGAAAATCACGGTGCACGCCAACGCCTCTTTGTTCAAAGCCAACGAAATCAAACGTGCCGTCCAAGGCGGCCAAGCCCCCATCGGCGAAGTGCTGTTGGCCAACTTTGAAAATGAAAACCCCTTGTACGGCGCCGATGGCATTCCTTTCTTGGCCACCAGCTATGCCGACTCCAAGCGTTTGTCAGAAGTGCAAAAGCCCTACTTGGACAAATTGCTGGGCTCCCAAGGCATGAAGTTGCTGTACACCATTGCTTGGCCTCCCCAAGGCATCTATGTGAAAAAAGAAATCTCTTCTGTGGCTGACATGCGTGGCCTGAAGTGGCGTGCTTACAGCCCTGCAACAGGCAAGATTGCAGAATTGATTGGCGCACAGCCAGTCACCATTCAGGCTGCCGAGTTGTCGCAAGCCTTGGCCACGGGCGTGGTGGAAAGCTACATGAGCTCGGGCTCGACAGGCTATGACAGCAAAACCTACGAAAGCATCAAGTACTGGTATGACACCCAAGCTTGGTTGCCCAAAAATGCTGTCATCGTGAACAAGAAAGCCTTTGACGCTTTGGACGCCAGCACCCAAGCCGCTGTCATCAAAGCCGCAGCCGACGCGGAAGCCCGTGGCTGGAAAATCAGCGAAGAGAAAAACGATTGGTACAAAAAAGCCCTGACGGAAAAAGGCATGAAGATCATGACGCCTTCTCCCAAGCTGATCGCCGACCTGAAACAAGTGGGTGCCATCATGCTGGCCGATTGGCAAAAGAAAGCCGGCCCAGATGGTGAAGCCATGATTGCCGCATTCAATAAAACTTCTGCCGCTGCTGCCAAACCTGCCGCAAAGAAGTAATTGATGCGTCGACTTTTAGACCGGCTCTATTTGTGGTCAGGGTACCTGGGTGCCCTCTTCATCGTGGCCATTTGCGTGGCCATGGTGGGCCAAAGCATCTTGCGTGAAATGGGTGTGCGAACGGGCGCCGTCAACGATGTGGTGTCTTGGTTCTGTGCGGCGGCCGCCTTTTTCACCATGGCCCATGCCTTCAAACATGGCGACTTCGTGCGCGTCACCTTGATGCTTGAATCGGCCAGCCCTGCCAACCGCAGGCGGCTAGAGTTGGTCTCCTTGTTCATTGGCAGTGTGGCCACAGCCTATTTGGCTTGGTCCGCTTGCCTTTTCACTTACGAGAGCTGGGAGTTCAATGACATGGCGCAAGGCATGTTGCCCATGCCCTTGTGGATTCCGCAATTGAGTTTTGCGTTTGGTGCTGTGTTGTTGTGGGTTGCCGTCGTCGACGAATTGCAACTGGTGCTGCGCGGTGAGACACCCACTTTTGTTCGCGCTGTGGAAGAACGCCACGCCAAGGGCGATTTTTCTTCGGACATTTAATGACCACTTTAGCAATTGGCGGCTTGCTGCTGTTCATCATGTTGTTGCTGCTGAGCGGCGGCGTTTGGATTGCCATGACCTTGGCCATTTGCGGCTGGGTAGGACAAGCATTTTTCACCTCCACCCAGCCTGGCAAAAACTTATTTTCTGCCTTTTGGGAAAGCAATGCGTCTTGGGAACTGGCAGCCTTGCCTCTGTTTGTCTGGATGGGCGAAATTTTGTTTCGCACCAAACTCAGCGAGGAAATGTTTGAAGGACTGCGGCCTTGGCTGAATCGCATTCCAGGACGCTTGATGCACACCACAGTGTTGGGTTGTGGCATTTTTGGCTCTGTCTCGGGCTCCTCTGCGGCCACCTGTGCCACCATCAGCAAAGTGGCCCTGCCCGAGTTGATGAAGCGCGGTTACGACGAAAAAATTGCCCTTGGCTCATTGGCCACTGCTGGCACCTTGGGCATCTTGATTCCACCTTCCATCACCATGGTGGTCTACGCTGTTGCTGCTGACGCCTCCATCATCCGAATTTTTTTGGCCGGCTTTCTGCCTGGCTTCTTGTTGATGGCCTTGTTCAGCGGTTACATCATCTGGTGGAGCTTGCGCCATCCCGAGAAAGTGCCGGCGGCCGATCCACCGTCTACTTTCATGGAAAAGATCAAGCAATCTGGCAATCTCATTCCTTGCGGCGCCCTCATTGTGTTTGTCTGCTGGGTGTTGATTGCGGGTTATGCCACAGCAACTGAATGTGCTGCTTATGGTGTGGTGGGCTCCTTGGCATTGGCGCTGTGGTCGCGCAGCCTCACTTGGGAAAACTTCTGGGAAGGCTTGATGGGCACCACCCGCACCAGCTGCATGATCATGTTCATCTTGGCAGGCGCTGCCTTCTTGACCAAAACCATGGCTTTTACGGGCATTCCCCGCGAATTGGCCGATTGGGTCAACAGCATGCAGCTCTCGCCAATTGCTTTGATTGCTGTGCTCACTGTGGTCTATTTGATTTTGGGCACCGCCTTGGACGGCATCAGCATGATCGTGCTCACCAGCGCCGTGGTCTTGCCCATGATTCAAAAGGCCGGCTTTGACCTGATCTGGTTTGGCATCTTCATTGTGCTGCTGGTCGAAATTGCCGAAGTCACGCCGCCTGTAGGGTTCAATTTGTTCGTTTTGCAAAACATGACTGGCAAAGACAGCAACACCATCGCCAAGGCAGCCATTCCATTCTTCATGTGCCTGGTGGTTTGCATCGTTCTCATCACCGTTTTTCCGCAAATCGTCACCTACCTGCCCGATGTTGTGATGGGCGCCGACAAATAACGGCAAACTCGTCTGGCAAGGCGGTGCAAAGCCAGATGATTTCAGTCGGATTTTTCCTAAGGGAAAGTCCTAGAAAAATCTGCCTTTTGGCATGCTCTACTAGTGGACTGAATTCAAAAAGAGGAGTCCCGCATGCA
>Ga0228703_1001183_pt1 | contig 16469 bp, 14 predicted proteins | sample McNCre217_Aug_MG_3_FD_178020 | JGI IMG/M metagenome (GOLD analysis project Ga0228703, IMG submission 178020) | Freshwater microbial communities from McNutts Creek, Athens, Georgia, United States - 29-17_Aug_MG | ecosystem: Environmental > Aquatic > Freshwater > Creek | place: USA: Georgia... | reverse complement strand
ATCTGAAAGTGCAAGCCAATCAAATAGCTCGCGTTCTGAGTAGTCGACAGCGCTGGAGTCGACTGGCCTGTGCCTGTGATCTTCCCCGTCAATGCGTATCATTTGAAACTGGTCAGAGATTCCATGGATCTCACGTTGAAAATCTTCAGCAGCGAATCTGCCTTCGCCAAGTGCATTCGGCGGCGTGTTTGACGTTGCAGCGAACTTTATTCCCTTCGCCGAGAGTTCATTCAGAAGGCGAGACATCATCATGGTGTCCCCAGGATCGTCCAACTCAAACTCGTCTATGCAGATCAACTCGAATCTCGACAACGCCTCAAGCGCCTTCGGAAAAGTAAGCGCACCGATCAAGGATGTGAATGAGATGAATGAACCAAATGCTTTTTTGCCGCTAAAACTATGAAACACCGAAGCAAGCAAGTGAGTTTTTCCGACACCGAAACCACCGTCGAGGTAAATCCCAATCTTTGGATCTTCCGCCTTTGCAAACAAACCCTTTTTGACGCGCTTCCCGGCGGCGAAATTACTGGCGATAGTCGACGCCTCAGCTTGGCTAGGGAATTCGGTATGAGGCAGATAATTCTTGAAGCTGGCTAATGCGAACTCACGAGGGGGTACTAGGTCGCCAACCAAGCGTTCAACGGTAGGTTCAGGCGACCTCGAAACCAAAGAAACAAAGGCCACTTTTTTTGCCAATTCTTACCTCGCGTCTGGCACTATTTTCAATCAGCATTTAGCCTAGAGGGGTTACCAAGAAAAATCAGAAAGCGATCCATCTATGCCTGTCGAGTTTGAGCAAAATGAGAAATTCAGCGAATACGCTCACCCAGAAGTTTTGGTCAGCACTGAGTGGTTATCAAGAAACCTTGGAACAAACGATCTAGTCATTGTTGAATCAGACGAGGATGTCCTTCTCTATCAAACCGGACACATTCCGGGAGCAGTAAAGATCGACTGGCACACCGATTTGAACGACCCAGTTACTCGCGATTACCTTGACGGCGAGGCATTTGCAAGATTGATGATGAACAAGGGCATCAGCCGAAAAAGCACTGTCATCATCTACGGGGACAACAAGAACTGGTGGGCGACTTATACCCTCTGGGTATTCAAACTCTTCGGGCACGAAGATGTTCGAATCCTAGACGGCGGCCGCGAAAAATGGATTGCCGAAGGACGCGAGCTCACCACCGAAGTCACGTCAATTTCTCCATCCAACTACCCGCTAATCAATCGAGACGATTCGAAGATTCGTGCCTATCGTGATGACGTCTTGGCTCACTTAGGTCAGCCTTTGGTTGACGTTAGAAGCCCGCAGGAGTACTCGGGTGAACGCACACACATGCCTGACTACCCGCAAGAAGGCGCACTCCGAGGCGGACACATACCAGGTGCCAAATCAATCCCCTGGTCCAAGGCTGCCGGGGATCTTGGTGTCTTCCGTTCTCGCGACGAGCTGAACGACCTCTACCTAAGCGATTCACGATTGAACCCGACGGCCAAGACTATTGCGTACTGCCGAATCGGTGAGCGCTCTAGCCACACCTGGTTCGTTCTCAATTACCTGCTTGGATTCACTGACGTGCGCAATTACGACGGCTCTTGGACTGAATGGGGCAGCCTGGTGCGTGTGCCAATCGTGAAGGGCACTGAACCCGGCGTGTTTGTCGGCTAGTTTTATCCCGTGCCAATCACCAATCAAGCAGCCGAAATTGTCGAAGAAATCAATTCGGTTGACACCCAAGATCGATTGGAGCTACTCCTCGACTACGCCAACGCACTACCGCCACTTCCAACTAGGTACGCTGACCATCCCGATTTGCTTGAGCGCGTGGAAGAATGCCAATCCCCGGTTTATTTGTTTGTTGAAGTCAACAATGGGCAAGTTGAGATTTTCTTAACCGCCCCGCAAGAGGCACCAACCACTAGAGCCTTCGCTAGCATCTTGCATCGGGCACTCAATGCCCAATCAGTGACCGATGTGCTCAACTTCAACGATAATTTTCCGGATCAGCTCGGATTAACCGCTCTGGTTAGCCCGCTTCGCATGCGCGGCATCCGCGGAATGTTGGCACGCATCAAGCGTCAGGTAATTGAAAAGAGTGCCTAAGTTTCAGGATTTTCTGAACTCTCAGAAGAGAATCTCCGGTGTCAGAGTGAATCTGGTAGCTAATTCTGCCGGTGAATTTGTGGACTCGAACGGGTCGAGTAGAGGAATATCCACAACCGAAGACAAAGCGCTACTGGTGAAACTTAGATCGCTTGCTGACGTCATAGTCACAGACGCCGCTACCGCTAGACGAGAACAATACAAGCCGTCCAAATACGCTCCGTTAAAGATTTGGTCCTCATCCGGCAGTTTCGATGGACTCACCGTACAGCCTGGTCTTGAGCACATCAAAGTTGACGATGCTCAGCAAGAATTAGAGCACCTCAAGAGGAACTTTGAATCAATATTGCTGGAATGCGGCCCAACGCTCACAGGCCTGCTTGCCAAAGTTGAGGCAATTGACCACGCCAATATTTCTGTGACCGGCAAACTCTCTTCCGCCGAAGCCCGCGAGGTTTATCAACAGGTCGCTATTGTCCTGCATTTGGAATACCTATCCAGAGTGGAGCTGAAACAGTTTGAGAACACTGCATTTTTCAGCGCCAGTCGGTGAGCCTCAATTATCTAGTGACCTCTAGCTCTATCCTTGTGAAATGTTCGAATTTGAAGTGCCTAAAGAAGTGGCCCCAGAGTTCGATGCCGCTTTGCTCTCACTCAAGCAATCAGCGCTCCGTGATGAGCTCGAAATTACACAACTGGCCGCCCCAAAAGACATTGCAGAACATGCCATTGCTTTTTCTGCGGAGTTGAAATCGGATACTTCTGAAGTGTCTGGCAAGTTGGGCACTGGAAGATTTGTTCTGTTTTGGTCACCAAAGCCGCAGGAAAATTGGACAAGCAATTTTCGAGTGGTTTGTTTTGCAAGATCGCCTCTTGAAACCGATATCGGTCGTGAGCTAGACGGCGTCGATGTCACATGGGACTGGCTCACAGAGGCGCTAAGTAACTCTGCTGCTGAACACTCTGCACTAGCTGGAACTACGACTCGAATCATTTCAACCGGTCATGGACTTATGGAGCACGAGAGTGAACATGCTGAAATTGAAATTCGAGCCAGCTGGTCTCCTACCAATACTGATGTTCGTCGTCACATGGAAGCTTGGCAGAATTTGATCTGTGTCATGAGTGGCCACTCGATCGCGCCAGGCGTTCAAAAAATCGCCTAAGAATATCTATGTCCGAAACACCTGCCACTCCGTTACTAAAATCACGATCCCCTTGGATTCTGGTTGAAGACGAAAACGCTCTTGCAGCTGCAATTGCGGGTTTAAGGAAGCACTCCGGTTGGTTCGGCATCGACGCAGAACGTGCATCGGGTTTCAAATACTCTCAGCGTGCTTACCTGATTCAAATCAATCGCAAAGATAGCGAAATCTACCTAATCGATCCCGCAGCGATTGCACCTAATTTGGAAATTGAAAAATTCGCAGAACTCGCCGAATTACTGACAGAAGACGCCTGGATTCTTCACGCTGCAACTCAAGACTTAGGGTGCCTCGCGGAAATCGGCTTGAAGCCGACCGCCATTATCGATACAGAGTTGGGGTCGAGAATCGCCGGCTTGCCACGAGTCGGACTGGCCTCGGTTGTAGAACACTTCCTAGGGATGTCACTGGCAAAGGAACACAGCGCAGTCGACTGGAGCACACGTCCACTGCAAAATTCTTGGTTGGAATATGCCTCTCTCGATGTAGACGTACTCCACGAGCTGGCAGAGGCATTAATGGCTGATTTGGAGCGGCAAGGCAAAATCGGCTTCGCTACCCAGGAATTCGAGCACTTGCTCTCCTTCAAGCCGAAGGGCGAAAAGCAGGATAAGTGGCGCGGCTTAAGTGGCCTACATGAGGTCAAAGACGCAAAAGGCTTGGCTATCGCAAGAGCACTTTGGCAAGCGCGAGAAATGCTGGCAATCAAGCTCGATGTAGCTCCAGGCCGCCTGATCCCGGATGCATCGATTTCTCACGTAGCCAAGGCGCAGACTTCTTCTCGACCAGAATTGGCCGGTGATCGAGCCTTCAGTGGTCGTGCAAGCAGGAGCTACCTAGACACCTGGTGGGAGGCAATTGAGATTGGCCGGAACACTAAAGATTTGCCGCCATTACGATTGCCGTCTACTGGCATTCCAAATCATCGAGTTTGGCCCAACAAATTCCCTGACGCGCACGCACGATTGATCTCGGCTAAGGAAGTAATGACAGCAACTTCCGAAGAGCTGCAAATCCCTCAGGAAAACTTGCTTACACCCGATTACCTTCGCCAACTCTGCTTTGACGATCCGGTTGCAATTAGCACCGTACAGGTTCACGCGCGACTTAAAGAACTTGGAGCACGCGAGTGGCAAGCAACATTGCTTAGCGAAAAACTTTTTGAAGCTCTTACGAACCCTCAAGACACAAAATCGATCGAAGTTACTGACTAAACGTCTTGGTTCTTCAATTCATCAGACAGTTGACGAGCATATGGCACTTTTGCCCCTAGCACCTGCGCCACGATATCTCGTGCAATTGATTGAGCTGTAAGTCCAACGCGTTCGAGAATCTGATTGCGCGAAGCGTGCTCTAAGAATTCATCTGGCAATCCAACTTCGTTCAAAGCAGTGTCCACCTCAGCGGCTCTCAACGCTTGACGAATTCGAGTACCAATTCCGCCAACGCGGACACCATCTTCAATCGTGACAACGAGACGGTGCTCGGCCGCGAGTTTCACTACGCTATCGGCTACTGGAACAACCCAACGCGGATCAACGACGGTTGCACCGATTCCCTGAGCGGCTAGAAGATTTGCAGACTGTAGTGCGATTCCGGCCATCGATCCAACTGCAACAATCAGTACGTCTTTCGCCGGCGATTCGTGAAGCACGTCTAGACCATCACTCATTCGTCGGATTTTCGGGAATGCTTCATCAACACTCCCCTTTCCAAATCTAATCATGGTTGGAGCATCATCGACTAACAGAGCTTCGTTCAAAAGTTCACGCAGTCGCTCTGCGTCTCTTGGTGCCGCTATGCGAATGTTTGGCACCACCTGGAATACGGCTAAGTCCCAAACGCCATGGTGGCTGGCGCCATCTGGTCCGGTTACACCCGCTCGATCGAGTACAAAGGTGACACCTTCCTTGTGCAGGGCTACATCCATCAAAACTTGGTCGAATGCGCGGTTCATGAAGGTCGAATACACCGATACCACCGGATGTAAACCACCGAAGGCCATGCCAGCGGCAGAGGTAACCGCGTGCTGCTCGGCAATGCCAACGTCAAATACTCGATTCGGGAATCTCTCGGCAAACTTCGCTAGACCAACCGGGTTCAGCATTGCACCGGTGATCGCAACGATTCGAGGGTTGACTTCCGCCGCTTTGACTAATTCATCGCCGTAAACGCTAGTCCAAGAGCTCGCACTTACTTCGAGTGATTCACCGGTCTCTGGATTAATCTGACCAACAGCGTGGAACTGATCTGCATCGTTCAACACAGCAGGGTCGTAGCCCTTACCCTTCTGCGTGATCATGTGAACTATCACAGGGTGCGCGTACTTCTTAGCCTGTTGTAACGCTTGTTCCACTTGCTCGACATCGTGTCCGTCAATCGGACCGATGTATTTCAAATCGAGATTCGGAAACATACTCTTTGGCGTTACAGATCCGAAAATCCCCTTGCCAGCGCCACGAATAGCCGACCAGAGCATTCTTCCAGGCAAGCCGAACTTATTGAAGAAAGACTTACTCAGCCTGTAAAGCTTGCGATAGGTCTGCTCAGTCCGGATGTAATTCAGATTTCTCGCAAAGCCACCGATAGTCGGTGCGTAAGATCTACCGTTGTCATTCACAATGATGACAAGCTTGCGGTCATTATCATCGGAAATATTGTTTAGCGCTTCCCAAGCCATTCCGCCGGTTAGTGCTCCATCGCCAATAAGCGCAACCACAAATCGATCATCTTGACCTGTGATGCGATACGCCTTTGCAATACCGTCAGCCCAAGATAACGATGACGATGCGTGCGAGCTTTCGACGATATCGTGCTCAGATTCCGATCGTTGCGGATAGCCGGCGATGCCGTCTTTTTGTCGAAGTTTAGAAAAATCTTTTCTTCCGGTTAGCAACTTGTGAACGTAACTCTGATGCCCGGTGTCGAAGATGAAACTGTCTTTAGGCGAGTCAAAGACTCGATGCATGGCTAAGGAGATTTCGACAACTCCAAGATTTGGCCCAAGGTGGCCACCGGTTTTGGAAACCGATGTCACCAGGTATTCACGAATCTCTTGAGCGAGTTGCCGCAGCTCAGCGAGCGTCAAACCCTTAAGGTCGGACGGCCCGCTAATCCGCTGCAAGATGGACATTAGTTGTCCTAGGCAACCAAACTTCTGAGCACGTACTGCAAGATTCCACCGTTGCGGTAGTAATCCGCTTCACCAGGAGTGTCGATGCGCACGACAGCGTCGAATTCAACCACTGACTTACCCGCCGGCGAGTGCGCAGAGGGGCTAGCCGTGACCTTTACGGTCTTTGGAGTTGATCCCGCATTGAGCTGTTCGATTCCAACAATGTCGAATACCTCTGTGCCGTCTAGTCCTAGAGATTCAGCTGACTGACCCGCTGGGAACTGCAGTGGAAGCACTCCCATACCAATTAGGTTGCTACGGTGAATACGCTCAAAGCTCTCAGTGATTACGGCGCGAACACCAAGCAACGAAGTTCCCTTAGCTGCCCAGTCGCGTGACGAACCTGAACCGTATTCCTTGCCGCCAAGAATCACTAGCGGAGTTCCTTGGTTCTGGTAGTTCTGTGATGCGTCAAAGATGAACGATTGTGGTGAATCTGCCTGAGTGAAATCGCGAGTGTAACCACCTTCAATTCCGTCAAGTAACTGGTTCTTCAATCGAATGTTCGCGAAGGTTCCACGAATCATTACCTCATGGTTTCCGCGTCGTGAACCATATGAGTTGAAGTCGACTCGAGAAATTCCACGCTCGGTTAGGTACTTACCGGCCGGAGAATCCGCCTTGATTGAACCTGCCGGGCTGATGTGGTCTGTAGTCACAGAGTCACCGAGTTTGGCTAGAACACGCGCGGCGTGAATATCATGCACCGGAGATGGTGTCTTCTGCATACCTTCGAAGTACGGTGGTTTGCGGACGTACGTTGACTTAGCATCCCAATCGAAAGTTGCGCCCTTAGGTGTAGGAATTGCCTTCCAGCGATCGTCACCTTCGAACACACCCGCGTACTGCTTCTTAAACATGTCGCTGTTAATTGATGAATCAATAGTTGACTGTACTTCTGAAGGAGTAGGCCAAATGTCAGCAAGGAATACGTCCTGGCCGTTTGAGTCTTGTCCTAGTGCTTCGTTTTCGAAGTCGAAATCCATTGTTCCAGCGATGGCATATGCAACTACTAATGGAGGCGAAGCCAAGTAGTTCATTTTTACATCTGGATTGATGCGTCCTTCGAAGTTTCGGTTTCCTGATAGCACTGCAGTTACTGCCAAATCATTTTCGTTGATAGCTGCCGAGATGCTCTCATCAAGTGGACCAGAGTTTCCGATACAAGTGGTGCAACCATAGCCAACAAGGTTGAACCCCAGTGCGTTCAGATCCCCAGTGAGTCCGGCCTTCTCGTAATACTCGGTGACAACCTTTGAACCAGGTGCAAGTGAAGTCTTAACCCAAGGCTTTGCCTTAAGTCCCTTTGCCACTGCCTTCTTCGCAAGGAGGCCGGCGGCCAGCATCACAGACGGGTTTGAGGTGTTGGTGCAAGAAGTAATTGAAGCGATAGTCACGTGACCGTGGTCAACGCTGAAATCATGTCCGGCAACGGCCGCAGGCTTCGACTTCTGTGGAGCGTAGGTAGGTAAGGCGCTCTCGAAAGATTCCTTGGCCTTGCTTAGGACAATGCGGTCCTGAGGACGCTTTGGTCCAGCAATAGAAGGCACTACGGTGCTTAGGTCAAGTTCAAGGTATTCGCTGTAGCGAGGTTCAATAGCTGGATCGTGCCAAAGGCCCTGAGCCTTCGAGTATGCCTCTACCAAGTCAATTTGCTCTTGACTGCGACCGGTCACGCGCAAGTAATCAAGTGTTACTTCATCGATTGGGAAGATAGCCACGGTAGAACCAAATTCAGGGCTCATGTTTCCAATAGTCGCACGGTTAGCCAAAGGAACCGAAGTCACACCTTCGCCGTAGAACTCAACAAACTTTCCTACTACGCCATGCTTTCGAAGTAATTCTGTAATGGTTAGTACGACATCTGTAGCAGTTGCTCCGGTTGGGATGTTACCGGTTAGCTTGAAGCCAACCACCTTAGGAATCAACATCGACACCGGTTGTCCGAGCATCGCAGCCTCGGCTTCAATTCCACCGACACCCCAGCCAAGAACTCCGAGACCGTTCACCATTGTGGTGTGTGAGTCTGTACCAACGCAGCTGTCAGGATAAGCCTGTAGCAATCCATTAACTTCGCGAGTCATGATGGTGCGAGCAAGGTACTCAATGTTTACCTGGTGCACGATTCCAGTTCCAGGCGGAACTACCTTGAAGTCATCGAATGCAGTCTGTCCCCAACGGAGGAACTGATAGCGCTCACCGTTTCTTTCGTATTCGAATTCAACATTCTTTTCGAAAGCGTCTGGAGTACCAGCAACATCGATAACAACTGAATGATCGATAACCAATTCAGCTGGTGCGAGAGGATTGATTCGCTTCGGATCGCCACCAAGTTCGGCAACGGCCTCACGCATTGTCGCCAAGTCAACGACACAAGGTACACCGGTGAAATCCTGCATAATCACACGTGCAGGAGTGAACTGAATTTCAGTGTCTGGCTCATCGGTTGGCACCCAGTTGACCAAAGCGTTCACGTGGTCCGAAGTGATGTTCGCTCCGTCCTCGGTGCGAAGCATGTTCTCTAGAAGTATCTTGAGGCTGTAAGGCAACGTCTTGGCGTTTACCGAATCAAGACGGAAGATTTGATAGCTCTTCTCCCCAACCTGAAGCTGAGCGGCCGAACCAAAACTATTTACCTTTGACATTGAAAATCCTCAATCTGAGCTACATTGCTAACTCTAAAAATACCATTAGCCACGGCGTTTGAAGACGCCACGGAGCATCAGCCAATTCAGCCAGAGCACCAAGGCGTAAAGCGGCAGACCCATGATCAGACGCATAATTCCCAGTGCTTGCAGATTATTTGCCAAATACAGGGGAAATTGCACGAGTAGACGACCAGCAAATAGCCCCACCCAAAGCAAGGTAGCCAGGCCAAATACCCGCATTTCGTACTTGTTCTTGCGCCAAGTTGAGCCCTCTCGGAGGATCAACCCCATGAGCACTCCGACCAATGGCCAACGAATCAGTACCGATATCCCAAGTGGAACCAGATAGGCAAGATTGGTGATGAACCCGGTAACAAAGTAGTCTCGCGTGGCACCGCCATCACGAATAGCCAACCAGGCGGCTAGGACTATTCCCAAAAGGCCGCTGGCAGCCTGCAATACCGAATTCCGACGGACCAACCGAACTGCGATGAAGGCAACAGAAGACGCTGAAGCCCAAAGTATTGCTAATACCGCCTCTTTAGTGAGCGCAAAAATAAGCACGAAGACAAAGCCAGGGACTACCGACTCGATGATCCCCTGCCAGCCACCCATGGTCTTCAGAATCGACTTGTAGTCAAACTCCGCCTTACCGTCGACTTGACGAATACCAAGACGGTTAGCCGCGTTTTCGCTGTGCTGGTCTTGAGACATATTTATTTCATACCCGGTGGTAGTACCGAACCGGTAGGCACATGTAACGGCAGCGCTTCACTTGGTGGCAATGGAGTGTCGCCACGATGAACGATCACTGATCTGAATAGTTCGTTAATTGCGGCTGCCGCGTTTTGATCGTTCAAAGCAGCACCGCTCACGGTGCCACGCAAACACCAACGCGGTCCATCGAAGCCGATGAATCGTGCCTGACGGAAACCTGCAGGTCTACCTTGATCATCAACTAATGGAAGTTGTGCGCGTAGTTCTATTCCCACCGCTCCATAGCCTTCTTCAGTTGTGCCACCTTGAGCAGCAACATTGCTTGTTATTGCATTCCTGATCTCCGACCAAATACCTTCGGATTTCGGAGCAGCAAAAACCATTAATTGCAATTTAGAATCAGCGTGATCGAGAGTGACAGCTACAACGTTGCTGGTCCCCTCTTCTACTTCAACGCTGATAGCAACATCATTGCGTGGTTCAATTCGAATAGAACCGAAATCAATATATGGACGTACCGTTGAAACATCAGCGGAATCGAAAGGTCCAAGCGCACTGGTTGAGTTGTCGTTCATTTCTTACCTAACTCCAGTGGAACCGAATCCACCCTCTCCTCGGTGTGAATCTGGAAGGCGATCAACTTTGATGAAGCTTGCCCTTTCAACTGCCTGGAAAACAATTTGAGCGATTCGATCACCAGACTTTATTTCGAATGCATTGTGCAGATCCGTATTGAGGAGCGTGACTTTGATTTCCCCACGGTAAGCCGCATCAACGGTGCCTGGGGCGTTCAGAACAGTTACCCCGAATTTGGCTGCAAGGCCACTGCGCGGATGTACCAATCCCACATATCCGGCTGGAATCGCAATTGCAATTCCAGTGCCTACGGTGCGGCGCTCGCCCGGTGGAATGGTTAGGTTTTCTGCACTTCGAAGGTCAGCACCTGCGTCGCCCGGATGCGCATAGGAGGGCTCGTCACTGGTTGTGACTAAAAGTACTGGCAGCTCGTTCATCAAAAATTGAGCGTAGTCTAAAAGTATGAATGCCGACCAGAAGTTGTTGTTCCAAGAACGGCAAACCCCTCGAATCAGTTCGTTTTTACCATTGCTGATGCTACCGCCCGCCATGTGGTTGGTAGGCGCTCCGTTTAACACGCTTGCTGGGCTTTATCTAGGCGTCGCTTCTGCTCTGCTAATTGGTTATCTCAAGATCAAGAACAGCAGACATATCGAAGTGACAACCACGCACTTAATACTCGGAGACGCGAAACTCCCTCGAAAAGTTCTGGGACGAATCGAATTAGTCGAGCCGAAACAGCAGTTTTTCGAACGCGGAGCCAAACTCGACGCTCGCGCTTTTGTGTTTCTAAAATATGGCTTGCCAAACATGGTTAAGGTCGAGGTAAATGACCCTAAAGATCCAACACCTTACGTGTTGATCTCAACTAGAAAAGCTCAAGAGTTGGTCAAGGCGCTGAATTAAGCGCACTCAACGCAAACTTCGCCGTGCTTTCCCTTTTTTGGGGCAAGCATTGAACGGTGCTTAACGATGAAGCACTCTGAACAGGTGAACTCATCAGTTTGCGGCGGAACGACTACAACATCTAGGTCTTCGCTAACTACATCAGGTAGAGAGAAGTCACCATGGTCGGCTTCATCGACGTCAACCGTGCCTCCAGACTTTGCTGGAATTCGCTCCTTGATTGCGTCTAATGACTCAGCTTCGTCATCATTCTTTCGCGGGGCATCGTAATCGGTTGCCATGCCTACCTCTCGTTACAAACCTACAAGCGTGCATAGTTTGCAACTAAAACTGCGGAAATGCAAATAAGCAACGCCGCGTTTAGGGAATTCATGGCAAAAACCTGATACTCGCCAACGCAAATCCGTTGAATACCGGTAATCCAGTGCCAAACTTGGCTCAGAACCAAGGAGTAGGCATGGATGACTTGAGAATTAGCAGCACCGACGGAGAAATGCTCATCCTCGAGGCACAGGACGGTACCAAGCACCGACTACTCATCGACGACAATTTGAGATCGGCGATTCGCGGCTCAGCAATGTCGGCAAGCAAATCCGTAACTTTAACCCCTCGCGAAATACAGTCTGCTGTGCGAGGCGGAACTTCGGTTGAGGAATTGCTGGCCAGGAGTGGTGATTCTCGGGATTACGTCGAGAAATTTGCGCAGCCTGTTTTGGATGAGCTAACCCACGTTCTCTCGAGCGCGCTTGGTATTCGTATTTCTGTTGCTGGCGATCGTTACAACGACATTAGCCAAGTTGAATTTGGCGAAATAATCGCTCAGCGACTTACCGCGAGCGGTGTTTTCGGTTCTAGCTGGTCAACCCTTCGTGACGAAAATCACACCTGGCGCGTGACCGTTGAGTATGAACTCTCTGGAGCGAAAGAGAAGGCTGTCTGGTCTTTTGACCTAAAGAAACTTCTGCTCTCGCCTGAAAATGAGAACGCAATTGCGCTGTCGACGCAGAATCAGTTGGCGACTCCCCCGAAACTGAAACCAGTTGACGAACCAGCTATTACGGATACCGCTGCACTTCCTGATACCCAAAGACTCGAAACCGTCATTCCTATCGGTCGAGCGAGCGACCAAGTGCAAATCGAAAAGCCGGCTACAGAAAACAAAGTTTCGGAAGCCAATGATTTGCTGGATGCGCTACGCAAGAAGCGAGAAGAGCGAGCATCGGAAACGGTGGCCACTCAGACCATCGAAGTGGTAGCAGTAGAGGAAACCGCCGAGGAACCTGCCGTCGAACCAGCTCCTGCACCGGCACCAATTCGACGCAACGGACGTCCAAGCATTCCAAGTTTCGACGAAATAGTTCAGGGAACTAAGAGCGAAGACGAATAGTCTCCAAGTCGCAAAACCGGAATGGCAATTTCCTGCTCAGTGATTCCACCGTGCTGGCCAATCATTTGCAAGCTCGCAGGTTTTGCGAAACGACGGTCGTAGGAGGCCGTTCCATTTTTGGGAAGCACAACAAGATCAGGAAAAATCTCTGTGTGTTTCAGCACAGCCTCGGAATAGAGCCCGGAATCCAAGAGTTCCGAAATGTTCAAAACGTGCCCGAGCTCGCCTATCCAGTCAGAAAGCGCAGATTGCTTCGCTACCAAATCGGTATTGCCTGGGAAATAGATGAAGCTAGCCCTTGGGTCGCCCCCGACATCAAGAACGTCATTGAGATCTGCACAGTCGTCTAGATAGATGTGGTTCTGAGCCGGAACATCTATTACTCCGTGATCCGCGGTGAGAATAATCCCACGACCTTTAGAGCAGGACTCCACCAGGTTTTTAGTTAGCGCATCAAGCAGTTCTAACCATTCGATCCACTTCATTGATCTAGAACCAAAACGATGAGCGGTTTGATCCAATTCGGGAACGTACAGGTAAATCAATTTCCCTGAACCGCTGTTGAGTTCATCAATTGCCTTGGCGAAGCGAGCATCCAGTGAGTTTTCACCAATGAATTTAGCGCCGGGAAAAGTAGCCGCACTAAACCCAGAATGTTCGTACTCGGAGCGACTGATAACTATGGCTTGCTGATGTTTTGCGAATTCGGATTCAACGTGAATGTAAGCGTCGACACTGGACTCATCCAGTCCGGTAAGTAGGTTGACGCTCTGATTTTTTGCACGATCAAAAATGCGATAACCAATAAAGCCGTGTTGACTAGGCGTAACGCCGGTTGCAAAGCTAACAATCGACGCGGCTGTGGTGCTAGGAAAGCCGCAGTAACCCTTCGAGGACTTCTGTACGTATCTGCGCAGAAAAGGCGCATGCCCCAAGTGATCGTTGAGATTGTGCCAACCAAGCCCATCCACCATGATTACCAAAGCGTTCTTTACCGGGTTCAAGCCAAGAGCATTTTTGCGACCTGCAATGGAGTCGGCGGCACTTCGAAACACATCTTTCAGGTTCCCGAAAGCCTGTGGTAACGCAGGTAGCATCTTAGGCATCACCGAAAAGTCTGCCACAGCACCGAGAGAGCATGAGCGAAAAAGAACTGCCTAACGAGAAGATTCTCGACATTGACCTCTCAAAAGAGATGCAGGAGTCTTTCCTCGAATACAGCTACTCGGTGATTTACGCTCGAGCGCTCCCTGATGCACGCGATGGACTAAAGCCTGTTCATCGCCGCATCATCTATCAAATGGGTGAAATGGGGCTTCGCCCGGATCGCGGTCACGTGAAGTCTGCGCGAGTCACCGGCGAGGTCATGGGTAAGTTGCACCCACACGGTGACGCCGCCATCTACGACGCTCTTGTGCGTATGGCACAGCCATTCAGCCTTCGCGTCCCACTAATTGACGGTCACGGAAACTTCGGGAGCCTTGACGATGGCCCGGCCGCTGCTCGATATACCGAGGCGAGACTCTCCACAGCTTCTATTTTGATGAATGAGGGCCTTGACGAAGACGTTGTAGATTTCAAACCGAACTACGATGCACAGCTGACCGAGCCAGAGGTGCTTCCAGCGGCATTCCCGAATCTTTTAGTCAATGGTTCCTCAGGAATTGCGGTGGGTATGGCCACCAACATGCCGCCGCACAACTTGAAGGAAGTCATTGCCGCCGCACGTCACCTGCTCGCCAATCCGGACGCCACCGTCAAGCAGTTGATGAAGTATGTACCGGGTCCTGACTTACCTAACGGCGGAATTATCATGGGGCTCGATGGAGTCAAGGATGCCTATGAAACCGGCAAAGGTTCGTTCAAGACTCGAGCACGCGTTTCGGTGGAATCGGTTTCGCAACGCAAACTTGGTTTAGTAGTTACAGAACTTCCATACCTCGTCGGACCAGAGAAAGTCATCGAACGCATCAAAGATGGCGTCAACTCGAAGAAGTTGCAGGGTATTTCGGATGTAACCGATCTAACCGACCGCACCAACGGCTTGAAATTGGTGATTGAACTGAAGACTGGTTTCGACCCGCAGGTAGTTCTCGATTTGCTTTACCGATTCACTCCAATGGAGGATTCTTTCGGAATCAACAACGTTGCACTAGTTGATGGGCGCCCGGCCACACTTGGCATCAAGGAAATGCTTAGGGTCTATCTTGATCACCGACTTGATGTAACAAAGAGACGCACTGCCAACCGCCTAGGCAAGCGTGAGGCTCGATTGCATTTGGTTGAGGGCTTGCTAATTGCAACACTCAACATCGATGAAGTCATACAGGTAATCCGAACTAGCGACGAAGTTGACGAGGCTAGAACCAAACTTCGGAAAGTCTTTGATCTAAGTGAATTGCAGGCCGAGTACATACTCGAATTGCGACTCCGAAGATTGACTAAGTTTTCTCAAATCGAACTCGAATCCGAGAAGAAACAATTGCTCGAGGAAATCAAGGAACTCAAAAAAATCTTGGCGAGCAAAGATGTTTTGGAAACACTGGTTTCGGACGAACTCGCAGAGGTTGCCGAGAAGTATGGCGAACCTAGACGCACAACACTAATTGCGGATTTCGAAGAAGTTAAACCGGTCTCGGCCGCAAAAGTAGCTGGCATGGACGCCCAGCTAGCGGATGGTCCAACCATCGTTCGCGTGACCACTTCGGGCATGATCACCAGGTTCGATAGCGATGAAATGTCAGAGGTTGTGGGTTCAAAACGTAAGCGTCACGACGCGATTGCCGACAAGTTCAAGACCACAACCAGAAGCGACATCGGCTTCGTTACCTCTACTGGACGCATTGTTCGTGTTCACGCGTCCGATATTCCCGCCGTTAGCGATCCAACTGATCTGGCCGGCGGTGCAAAAGCGAGTGATTTCCTTGGATTAACAAAGAAAGAGCGTTTACTCCACACCTTCGTGCTTGATGACAACGCCAAACTGGCTATTGGAACTAAGCGCGGTGTAGTGAAACGCCTCAGTAATGACTGGCCGGCTAAACATGAATTCGAAATCATTAGTTTGAAGCCTGGCGACGAAGTTATCGGTGCCTGCCAAGGTGACTACGCCAAGGAATATGTATTTGTCACTTCAGATGCACAACTCCTCCGGTTCAACGCTGATTCGGTTCGTCCAACCGGTCGTGGTGCTGCTGGAATCTCAGGAATCAGTCTCGGTAAAGACTCTGATGCCATTTACTTTGGTTGCACTGGACCGGATGCAATTGTGGTGACAGCTGCCAACAACAGCGACGCTCTGCCAGGCACCGACGCGGGATCAGCTAAGGCAAGTCAACTTGCCGAATTCCCGTCAAAGGGCCGCTCTACCGGTGGTGTGCGAGCGCAGAAATTTATTCGCAATGAAGACCAACTCTACTTTGCCTGGGTTGGTTCTGGCGATGCCTTGGCGGCAACCAGCGACGGAAAGCCAATTGAATTGAATCTTGAATTGGCTAAACGCGACGCGAGCGGAACCAAGATCGATTCAGCAATCGGTGGTTTAGGAAGCAAGTAGTTCTTAGGCGTCGATACGTTCGCGTTCGAAGCTATCTGCGGAGTCAATAATGAAGTCGCGACGTGGTGCAACTTCATTACCCATCAGTAGTTCGAAGATCTTTTCGCTATTTTCGGCATCTTCAATTCGCACTCTGCGCAAAGTTCGCCTTGATCTGTCCATAGTTGTTTCAGCCAACTGATCCGCATC
>Ga0228703_1001182_pt1 | contig 16478 bp, 18 predicted proteins | sample McNCre217_Aug_MG_3_FD_178020 | JGI IMG/M metagenome (GOLD analysis project Ga0228703, IMG submission 178020) | Freshwater microbial communities from McNutts Creek, Athens, Georgia, United States - 29-17_Aug_MG | ecosystem: Environmental > Aquatic > Freshwater > Creek | place: USA: Georgia... | reverse complement strand
GAAGACGTGGCCAAGGCCCAGCAGGCCAAATCCGCCACGCTGGTGGATTCGCGGGATGCACCGCTGTTCCATGGCTTGGTCAAGCGCGACTATGTGTATGGCTATGGCCACCTGGAAGGGGCCAAGCTGTACCCGACCGATTTGATGTTCAAGAACAGCGGTGGGGCACTGAAGTTCATGGCGCCAGCCACTTACCGCGGGCTGCTTGCAGCACAGGGCATTGACGACAAGGCGGCTGCCATCACCTATTGCAACAGCGGGCATCTGTCATCGGGGCCTTGGTTCATGATGTCTGAAATGCTGGGCAACAAGCAAGTCAAGCTGTATGACGGCTCCTTGCACCAGTGGACACTTGAGAAGCGTCCATTGGCGGGGGCTGTCACACTTCAGTGAAATCCCCGATATCGGGCCGGCATTTTTTGGGTGTTGGACGCGAAATTTCCGTTAAATTAGCGATCGGTTATATGTATTCATCGACTTTGGAGGAACACCCATGAAATTGCTGACCGCTTCGGCCGCGCTGCTGGCTTTGACGGCATTGCCTGCCTTTGCCAACCTGGACATGGCCAAGAAGAATGCCTGCATGGCCTGCCATGCCGTGGACAAGAAGGTGGTTGGGCCCGCCTACCAGGATGTGGCGAAGAAATATGCCGGCAAGAGTGCCGACGACTTGGCCAAAAGCATCAAGGCCGGTGGTTCTGGCAAATGGGGTCCAGTCCCCATGCCGCCACAGGCTGCGCTCAGCGATGCCGATGCCAAGACCCTGGCGGCCTGGATTCTGTCCGGCGCCAAATGATGCATGGGGGCCTGCAAGGCCCCGCATCATCTGAACACGTGGGTCCCCTCGACGTTCCTTGCCGCTTGCCAGTGAACTGGCAAGCGGCTTTTCATTTCAAGGAGTCAGAATGAAGCGCACATTCATACTTGCCGGTGTTGTTGTCGCGTTGTTGTCTTTGCGGGGGAACGCTCAGCCTGCCATCTTCAAAGATGCCGATCTTCGGCTGGGCGAGCAACTGATGGCGGAACACAAATGTGCGGCGTGTCACGCCAACAAAGTCGGTGGCAATGGGAGCGCCATTTACAAGCCGCAGGGCCGCATCAATACACCGGCATTCCTGCGCGGCATGGTGGAGCAATGCAACACCGAACTCAATTTGGGCATGTTTCCGGAAGACGTGAATGCCGTGGCCGCGGTGCTCAACCGGGATCATTACAAATTCAAGTGATCGCACGCCATTTTCCCTCAGTCTGAACAATGGTTTTATTACTCCATAGGGTATTTATGGATACCCTATGGGGTTTGATCTCTGCATGATCCGAATCAACCAACACGGATGTGATGTTGGCATTGCAGGAGACAAACATGTTCAGAGTCGGATGGAAATGGTTGGCCGTTGGTTTGTGTGCGGTGTGGCTGACCGGTTGCGGCACCATCGGCACACTCGGCAAGCTCGAAGACGGCGCTGCCAGCGAAGCCGGGCGCATGTGGGACCGCTGGATTGAAGGCAATGGCGACATCGCCGTCGCCACCACCTGGGAACGCAAAGTGGTGCCGGGGGTGACAGCCGGTGACATTGAGCAAATCCTGCGTCAGGTGGCTTCCGAGCGCAACATGAAGGACGTGGGGACTTTGCCCTTGTCCAAGGAGCTGGAGGCCCGCACGGGGCAAAAGCAAAAATTCCTGCAGGTCTATTCCTTCTGCACGCCCACCACCGCACGCCGCATGGTGGACTTCAGTCCGCACATGGCCGCTTACCTGCCGTGCCGCATCACGGTGGTCGAGAAAGAGGACGGGTTGTGGATGTACACCCTCAACATGGACATGATGATCAAGATGGGTCGCAAGCTGCCTTCGCCACTCAAGGAGGAGGCGCGAGCCGTGCGCGACACCATCTGGGAAATGATGGAGCGCGCCTCCAAGGGTGAGATTTGAACTTCAACAAACACAACGAGGAGACATTCATGAACAAGCACAACGCTCTGCAACTCACGGTGGTGGCCTCTGCCCTGTTGTCTGGTGCCGCCTGGGCCACGGACGGCTATTTCCCGCACGGTTATGGCATGAAGGCTCTGGGCATGGGCGGCGCATCGGTCGCCATGACGGACAACGCGTTCGCGGGGGCCAACAATCCGGCAACTGCAGCGTTTGCTGGCAACCGTTATGAGCTGGGGGTGAATTTGTTTTCACCTAAACGATCTGCAGTGACGTCGGATGGTCAAGGAGGACTGATGGAAACCAAAAGTGAAAGCAATTTCTTTTTGGTGCCGGAATTTGGCTACAACAAAAAAATTGATGCCAAAACAAGCCTCGGCCTGACTGTTTACGGCAATGGTGGAATGAACACCAATTACCCCGTGCCGTTGTTGTCCCAGCCGAGCAGTGGCGCAACCAGGACGGGCGTTGATCTGATGCAGTTGATTGTGGCTCCAACAGTGGCCTACAAACTCAATGACCAGCACGCAATCGGTGTATCGCCATTGCTGGTCTATCAGAAATTCAAAGCCGAAGGTTTGCAGGGGTTTGGAATTTCACCTGACAAAGGCTCGGATTCCAGTTCTGGCATAGGCGTACGCTTGGGCTACTTCGGGCAATTGTCTGATCAGATCAGTGTTGGTCTATCGCATTCACCCAAGATCAGCATGGGTAAATTTGAAAAATACGCAGGACTGTTTGCCAATCAAGGCGGATTTGATATTCCGGCAAACAGTGCCGTTGGGGTGGCGATCCAGGCAACACCAACAGTGAAAGTGGCAGTCGATTACCAGAAGATCAAATACGGCAGCGTTGCCTCGATCGCCAACTCAAGCTTGAACATGTTCCAGTGCCAAACCAGCCCCAGTTATTGTCTGGGTGGAATCAATGGGCCTGGCTTTGGCTGGTCAGATGTGAACGTGGTCAAGCTCGGGTTGGAGTGGGCCTATTCTTCCGTCGTGACCTTGCGTGCTGGATACAACAAATCGACCAACCCCATCCATGGTGCAGATGTCACGTTCAATATCCTGGCTCCAGGGGTGATCTCCAAGCATTACACCCTTGGCGGAACCTACAAATTGTCCAGAGATTCCGAGCTGACCTGGGCGTACATGTACGCGCCACGGAATTCAGTGACCGGCAATTCATTGCTTGGGCAGATGGCAGTGGCGCAAGGTCAGGCGCTGTCAAGCTGGAATGAAACCATCCGCATGTCCCAGCAGTCCCTGGGTGTTCAGTACGGCTGGAAGTTCTGATGGCCGTTCCCGGGCGCTGGCCAGTCCGGTGTCCGGTGCGGATATCCGTGTAATCCCGGATTCTTTTTAATCGCCAATGATTTATATTCGTAAATCGTAATATACGAAAACAATTGCATGGACAGCACTGAAGATGAAATGCAGCAGGTATTTGAGAAAGCGGCAGATCTGTTCGCTGTGCTGTCAACGCCTGTCCGTCTGCGCATCATCAGTGAGTTGTGTCATGGGGAAAAGAACGTTGGGCAGATGCTTGAGCGCATTGGCGTGACGCAACCCAATATGTCTCAGCACCTGAACATCCTGTACAGGGCGGGGCTGCTGGGCAAACGGCGACAGGGCGCGCAAATGTTCTATCGCATCGTTGACGAATCGGTGGTGACGGTTTGCCGGGCCGTGTGCACCCAGGTGGCCACGGAGGCCGTGTGAATCAGAAGACTCAATTTCAGGAGTTTGTGTGAAAGAAGACAACATCCACTCGGGCAGGGTACAGAAGGCGCCCGAGAGCTTCCTGACCCAGGCGGGCATTCGCACTGTGTTTGCAGAGGGCAAGAAGGGGCGCCGTGACTTCATTCGCGGTGCCTTTGCGGCCGCAGCCGCAGGTGCTGCAGTGCCCGCAGCCATGGCGCAGGGCAACCCTGTGCCCACCGAGGGCGGTGATCCCAACATCCTGAACTTGCCCGAGCATGCGACAGGCTTGGGGCAGGGGGTGGCGGCCAACAACGGCTATGGGGTGCCATCCAAATTTGAATCAAACATTCAGCGCCGCCAGAGCCCTGGGCTGACACAAACCACACAGGCCTCGGTGTCGTTTGCGCCCTTGCAGTCGCTGTTTGGCATTGTTACCCCCAGCGGCTTGCATTTCGAGCGGCACCACCAGGGCTGGTGGGACATTGACCCCTCCAAGCACCGTTTCATGGTCAATGGCATGGTCAAAAAACCCATGGTGTTCACCATGGACGAGATCATGCGTTTGCCCTCGGTCTCGCGTTTTCACTTCATCGAATGCGGGGCCAATACCGCCGTCGATTGGGGCAATGTGGCCGTGCCCACCGTGCAATACACCCACGGCATGATCTCGTGCAGCGAATTCACCGGCGTGCCACTGATCACGCTGCTGGAGTTGGCTGGTGCGGACCTCAAGAACGGCAAGTTCGTTCTGGCTGAAGGGGGAGATGGATCGGCCATGACGCGCACCATCCCCATGAGCCTGATCACTTCGGGTGAGGTGCTCGTGGCCTACGGTCAGAACGGCGAAATGCTGCGCCCCGAAAACGGTTATCCGCTGCGCCTGGTGGTGCCTGGGGTGCAGGGCGTCAGTTGGGTGAAGTACCTGCGCCGTGTGGAGGTGGGTGACCAGCCCTATGCTGCCAAGGACGAGGCAGTGCACTACATTGATCTGATGAAAGACGGTCAGCACCGTCAGTATTCCAGCATCCAGGAATGCAAAAGCGTGGTCACCACCCCCTCGGGCGGCCAGGTGCTGCTGGACAAAGGTTTCTACAACATCACTGGCTTGGCCTGGTCCGGTAAGGGCAAGATCAAACGCGTGGACGTGTCGGTCGATGGTGGTCGCAACTGGCGTCAGGCGCGTTTGGAAACGCCTGTGCTTTCCAAGGCGCTCACGCGCTTCAATCTGGATTGGGTATGGGATGGCAAGCCCGCCATCATCCAGAGCCGAGCACAGGATGAGACCGGCTTTGTGCAGCCGACCTACCAGCAATTGCGCACTGTGCGTGGCACGCGTTCGATCTACCACAACAACGCCATCCAGTCCTGGTTGGTGCAGGAAAACGGTGAGGTGAAAAATGTCCAGCTTTCGTAAAGTCATTCTGACCACGGCGCTGGTGGCCATGGCTGGCATGGCCCTGGCGCAAAGCGACAAGTACCCCGGTTTGGGGCGCGCAGCCACCCCCAAGGAAGTGGCCAAGTGGGACATCGATGTGCGCCCGGATTTCAAGGGACTCCCCCCTGGCTCCGGCACGGTGGCCAAAGGCCAGGACGTGTGGGAAGCCAAATGTGCCCACTGTCACGGCATCTTTGGTGAATCCAACGAAGTGTTCAGCGCCTTGATCGGCGGGACCACGGCCGAGGACATCAAGACCGGGCATGTGGCCAACCTCTCGCGCACCGATTTCCCGGGGCGCACCACCATCATGAAGGTGGCCACGGTGTCCACGTTGTGGGACTACATCAACCGTGCCATGCCCTGGACCAATCCGAAAACGCTGACCACCGAAGAGGTGTACAGCGTGACGGCCTTTTTGTTGAGCCTGGCCAATGTGGTGCCCGATGACTTCACGCTGTCGGACAAAAACATCGCTGAAGTGCAAAAACGCATGCCCAACCGCAACGGCATGACGACGGCCCATGCCCTTTGGCCTGGCAAAGAGATTCCAGGATCCAACAAGCCAGACACGGCCAACACGGTTTGCATGAAGGACTGCGCACCGGAGCCCAAGCACGCCTCCTTGCTGCCCGACTTTGCCCGCAATGCACACGGCAATCTGTCTGAGCAGAACCGGTTGGTGGGCCAGCAAAAAGGGGCTGACACTTCGCGCCCCGAGGGCAGGAGTGCACCCGCAGCAGGGGGTGCAGCGCCTGCTGCACCGGCTGGCCCCAAGGCCGAAACCAACAACGAGTCCAAGGCCGCTATCACATTGCTCAACAAGTACAGCTGCACGGCATGCCACGGGGTGGACAAAAAAGTCGTGGGACCTGGCTTCAACGAGATTGCCAAGAAGCACGCGGGCAAAGCCGACTACCTGTCTGGCAAGATCAGGTCCGGTGGCTCTGGTGTGTGGGGGCCTGTGCCCATGCCGCCCCAATCCTTGCCTGAAGCCGATGCCAAAGCCATTGCGGCCTGGATCGCCAAAGGTGCTGGCAAATAAACCGATAACCGGCCTGGACGCTGTCCTTCCAAACCTGTTCCAATCGCATCATTGACCCTAAAGGAGATTCCAGATGCAAACCCGTCGTGAGACACTCAAACAAAGCGCTGTGGTCGCCGGCTTGCTGGCTTCGGCTGGCTTCCCCCAGTTTGCCCATGCGGCTTTCAACAAGGCGGCTTTTGACGCCAAGAACGTTCAGGATGCCGTCAAGGCCGCCGGTGGTGGCGTGATCGCCGAAAGCAAGGACGTGACCATCACTGGACCGGACATCGCGGAAAACGGTGCCGTGGTGCCGCTGGGCGTGGCCACGACACTGCCGGGCGTCAAGCAACTGCTGCTCTTGGTCGAGAAGAACCCGGCCGCACTGGTGGCCCTGTTCCATGTGAGCGATGCTGTGGAGGCCAGTTTTTCCACCCGCTCCAAGATGGGCCAGTCCTCCGATGTCTACGCCGTGGCCATCATGGCCGACGGCAAAGCCCTGTTTGCCAAGAAGGAAGTGAAAGTGACCCTCGGCGGCTGCGGCGGCTGATCGGACTTTCGTATTCCAGGACATTCATTTTTCAGAGATTCAGGAGAAAAACATGGCAGATCCGATGCGTATCCGTGCCCAGGCTTCCGGCGACAAAGCCACTGTGCGCGTGCTCATGAGCCACGAGATGGAATCCGGTCAGCGCAAAGACGCGGCTGGTAAATTGGTGCCCGCCTGGCACATCACCGAAGTGACGGCGGCCCTCAACGGCAAGCAGGTGCTGGCCGCTGAGTGGGGTACAGCCGTTTCCAAGAACCCGTTCCTGCAGTTCGTGATCAAGGGCGCCAAGGCCGGAGACAAGGTGGCGGTGTCCTGGAAGGACAACAAGGGCGACAGCCGCACCGACGAAGTGACGGTATCCTGATAAGGTGTGCATGCTGAGGAGGGTGAAGTCTGTGGACCTCACCCTCTTGTTGTTTAGAAAAAGCAAAGAGGTGACCATGCAAAGATCACGCTTGTTCATGTGGGCTGCCGCCATGGCCGTGGCTTGCATGCCGGCACTGGCGCAAAAGACAACCAGCCAGGGCATTGATGAATACCGCGCCATGCTGCAGGATGGCAATCCTTCCGAGTTGTTCGAAGCCAAGGGGGAAGACCTCTGGAAACAAAAGCGAGGCCCCAAAAACGCCTCGCTCGAGAAGTGTGATCTGGGCAAAGGCCCGGGTGTGTTCAAAGGGGCCTTCGTCGAGTTGCCGCGCTACTTTTCGGACACCGGCCGTGTGCAGGATCTGGAGTCCCGACTGCTGACCTGCATGGAAACCCTGCAAGGCTTCAATGCGACCGAAATTGCCAAAACACCGTTCGGCAAAGGTGAGCAGAACAATGTGACCGCACTGGCCACCTGGATTGCGGCTGAATCCAAAGACATGCGTTTCAACCTGTCACAGAGCCACCCCCAGGAGAGGGTCTTTTACGAAGTGGGTAAACGGCTGTTCTTTCAGCGTGGCGGTCCGCATGATTTCGCCTGCGCCTCTTGTCATGGCGAAGATGGCAAGCGCATTCGCCTGCAGGACCTGCCCAACCTGAGCAAGAACCCGGGAGACGGTGTGGGGTTTGCGGCCTGGCCGGCCTACCGTGTCTCCAACGGTCAGATGTGGGGCATGCAGCAACGCCTCAATGACTGTTACCGGCAGCAGCGCTTTCCGTACCCAGGCTTTGCCAGCGATGCCACGATTGCACTGGGCATGTACCTGGGGGTGAACAGCAAAGGCTCGGCGTCCATCGCTCCGGCCATCAAGCGTTGAGCGTGAGGAGATGCAGATGAACAAGAAAACCGCGTGGACTTTGGCCGCGTTGGCTGCAGTGGTGGTGGCCGGCTGTGCCACGGGACCCAGTGTGAGCGAACTCAATGCCATGGCGAGGCAAGTGGCCAAGGCGTCTTTCCGGGACGAAGGCATTGTGAAGGCCGACAAGGTGCTCAACGCCGATGAAACCAACCGTCTGTGCAGCGAAGCCGACGTTGCTGGCCAAGCGCTCGACGAGGCCTCGGCCAAGCGCATTGAGGAGATCAACCTCAAAGCCATCCAGTGGCCAAGCGATGGCAAGTTTCTGGGTGACTGGAAACAAGGCGAGGCCATCGCTCAAAGTGGCCGTGGCCTGACGTTCACCGACGCGGCCGACGTGGTCAACGGAGGCAACTGCTACAACTGTCACCAGATCAGCAAGGAAGAAATCTCTTTTGGCACCATCGGCCCGAGCCTGTACAACTACGGCAAGATCCGTGGCGTGAGCGACCCCAGCAGCGAGGCGGCCAAGCCCATCGTTGAATACACCTGGGGCAAGATCTGGAATTCCAAGGCCTACAACGCTTGCTCCAACATGCCGCGGGCGGGCCACTCGGGCATTCTGAACGAAACGCAGATTCGCCACCTGATGGCACTGTTGCTTGACCCGAACTCGCCGGTCAACAAATGACATCTCACTGAACCCGGCTTGCCCGGGTTTTTTGGACTTCTATATATCAGTGATCGCAAATTTATGAACCTCTCCAAACGCGAATTCATGCAGGTACTGGGGGCTGGCACCATGGCGGGCATGAGCCTGGGCACGTACGCCGAAGCATCTGAATCCAGGGCAGTCCAGGGGCTCTACGACATCCCCCGTTTCGGCCATGTGTCTTTCCTGCACATGACCGACTGCCATGCGCAGCTCAAGCCCATTTATTTCCGAGAGCCCAGCATCAACCTGGGCTTGGGTGCCATGAAGGGCCATCTGCCGCACCTGGTGGGCGAGCACCTGCTCAAAGTGGCCAAAGTCCGTCCTGGTACCGCCGAGGCCCACGCCTTGACGTACCTGGATTACGAAAAGGCGGCCAAGCGTTACGGCAAGGTTGGCGGCTTTGCCCACCTGGCCACGTTGGTCAAGCGGCTCAAGGCCAGTCGCCCTGGTGCACTGCTGCTGGACGGGGGCGACACCTGGCAGGGTTCAGGCACCTGCCTGTGGACCAACGGCCAGGACATGGTGGATGCGTGCAAGCTGTTGGGCGTGGACGTGATGACAGGCCACTGGGAATTCACGCTGGGCATGGAGCGAGTAAAGGAAATCGTCGAGAAGGACTTTGCCGGCAAGGTCGACTTTGTGGCGCAGAACATCAAGACGGCCGACTTTGGCGACCCGGTGTTCAAGCCGTATGTGATGCGCGAGATCAACGGTGTGCCTTGCGCCATCATTGGCCAGGCCTTCCCCTACACGCCCATTGCCAACCCGCGTTACATGGTGGCCGACTGGGAGTTCGGCATCCAGGACCAGAACATGCAGGCCATGGTTGACGAGGCTCGGGGCAAGGGCGCGCAGGTGGTGGTGGTCCTCAGCCACAACGGCATGGATGTGGATCTGAAGATGGCCGGCCGCGTGAGCGGCATTGACGCCATCATGGGAGGGCATACGCACGATGGCATGCCGGTGGCCACGCTGGTCTCCAACAAAGGCGGCAAGACCATCGTCACCAATGCCGGCTCCAACGGCAAGTTCCTGGGGGTGCTCGACTTTGAGGTCAAGGACAAAAAAGTCACCGACTTCCGCTACAAGCTGCTGCCGGTGTTCTCGAACATGCTGCCGGCCGACAAGGAGATGGACGCACTCATCACCAAAATCCGCGCGCCCTACGAGGCCAGATTGAACGAAGTGCTGGGCGTGAGCGAGGGCCTTCTGTACCGCCGTGGCAATTTCAATGGCACGGGTGACCAGTTGCTGGTCGATGCATTGATGGATGTGCAGGGGGCTGAATTGGCCTTTTCGCCAGGCTTTCGTTGGGGCACCACGCTGCTGCCGGGGCAGGCCATCACGCGCGAGTGGTTGCTGGACATGACTTCCACCACATATTCGTACGCGACCGTGACCGAAATGACCGGTGAAACCATCAAAACGGTGATGGAGGATGTGTGCGACAACCTCTTCAATCCCGATCCCTATTACCAGCAGGGTGGTGACATGGTGCGTGTGGGCGGCATGAGCTACACGGTGGACCCGAGCGCCAAAATGGGGGGGCGCATCAGCGACATGCGTCTGAACGGCAAACTGATCGATGCCGACAAGAAGTACAAGGTGGCGGGCTGGGCGCCTGTGGCCGAAGAAGCACGACATGCTGGCAACAAGATGGTGTGGGACCTGGTCGAACAGTGGCTCAAGGCACAAGGCGGCAAAGTCGGCACCCGCAAGCTCAATGCGCCCAAGGTCACGGGGGTGCTCCCCAATCCAGGTTATGTGGCTTGATCACAGGAGTGCGTGAATGAATACACCCCATTCCATGCTGCGTCGCCGCTTGCTGGGGGCGACGGCTTTGGGCCTGGCTGGTTCCAGCCTGTGGCCCGAGATGCAAGGCTTTGCGCAGCAGGCGCAGGATTTCATCATGGGGCCACCCATGTACGACATTGCGCCGCAGCAAATCTCCAAGCATGTCTGGATCATCTTCGCGCCGGACGGATTTCCGACGCCTGAGAACCGGGGCATGATGTCCAACGTGACTTTCGTGCGCACTTCTGTGGGCGTGGTCATCCTGGACTCGGGCAGCTCACTGCAGATTGGCGAGATGGCCATCCGCATGATTCGCAAGGTGACCCAGCAGCCCGTGGTGGCGGTGTTCAATTCACACTTCCATGGCGACCATTGGCTGGGCAACCATGCATTCGTCAAGGCCTACGGCAAGCAGCTGCCTATCCATGCGCTGGCCGCCACGCGCAAGACCATTGAAGGTTACGAGGGCAATGTCTGGCGCACCCTGATGGAGAAGTGGACGAACCAGTCCACCAGCGGCACCGAAGTGGTTGCGCCCAATCGCACGGTAGAACACGGCCAGGTGCTCCAGTTCGGTGATGTGCGTTTGCGCATGCACTATTACGGCCGGGCCCACACCGACGCCGACCTGTGTGTCGAGGTGGTCGAGGACAAGGTCACGCATGTGGGCGACATTGCCATGGCCAACCGCATCGCCAACATCGATGACGGCTCCTACCCGGGGACATTCAAGTACTACGACGCCTTGCAGAAAGCCGCTGGCGAGCAGCTGTGGATGCCTGGTCACGGCATGCCGGGCAAGGACATTCTTCAGACCTATGGCACCTTCTTGAAAGGCATCTGGGAGCCGTGCCTGCAGGCCGTCAAGGATGGCAAGAGTGAGCCCGAAGCCAAAGCCCTGGTGCTGCAGGACCCGCGTGTGGCGTCCCGTGCGAAAACCATGCAGGGTTTTGACAGCAACATCGGCAAATACACCAGCCTGGCTTACCTGGAAGCCGAAAAAGAAGCATTCTGAAACGGCTTGTCACGCGCGGGGCATGCGATCTGGCTATAGTGCCGGCCATGCTTCGACGTGATTTTCTGATGGCGACCCTGGCAGCAGCGTCGTTGCCCGTGGCCGCGCAAAACCAGCGGACCGCGCGTCTGGTCATTGTGGGGGGCGCTGAAGACCGCTTGCAGGACCGGGTGATCCTGCGCAAATTCATTGAGTATTCGGGTGGCCCCAGGGCGCGGATTCGCCTGATCACCGCAGCCAGTGGGGTGCCGGAGGCGGTTGCTGAAAGTTATGCCCGGGCTTTTGGCGAATTGGGTGCCCAGGATTTTGCCGTTTTGCCGCTGAACGATCGAGACAGCGCATTTTCGGCGCAGCTGAGCGAAGACATCCTGCACGCCGATGGCATTTTCATGAGCGGTGGCGACCAAGCCCGGTTGATGGCAGCCATTTGGGAAACGCCGGTGCTGGGGGCCTTGCACCAGGCTTTTCATTTCAAGGGGGCCTGCATTGGGGGCACCAGTGCCGGAGCCGCCGTGATGTCGCGGCACATGATCTCGCAAGGCCCGGCGCTGTTGCGCCCACGCAAGGATGCGATTGACACCGACATTGGCCTGGGCCTGTTGCCGGCTGCAGTGGTGGACCAGCATTTCTCGGAACGGCGCCGGCTGGCGCGCCTGTTGTCTGCGCTGGCGCAGCGGCCCGACTTGTTGGGCGTTGGCATCGACGAGGACACGGCTTTGGTGGTGGAGCGCGGTCGCGCCATCGAGGTGATTGGCAAAGGGGTGGTCACACTGGTGGACCCCGCGCAGGCCCACACCAATGTCGATGCGCTGGATGTGGACGAGCAAATCGAAATACTGGGCCTGCAACTCCACACCTTGCCTTCAGGGCACCGGTATGTGGCGGATCCGCATGTGGCACCCCGCTATTGGCCGGCGGGTTTGCAGGCGGTGCTGCAGCGGCTGGTCAAGCCGGGGCCGGTTCGCTGGTGACCTCGGACAGTGGTTTTCTAAGGGTTTTTCTCCGGCTTGCATTGCCCGGTCGCTGCGCCTAGCATGGAGGCGCGATCAACGGTTGTGGAGACAGGCATGAAAACCATTGCACAAATCCTGGAAGGCAAGGGCCACGAAATCATCACCATCCGGCCCGGCGATTCGGTGCTGGTGGCGCTGGAAGTGCTGGCGGCCTACAACATTGGCGCCCTGCCCGTGGTGGAAAACGGCAAGCTGGTGGGGATCTTTTCCGAGCGCGACTATGCGCGCAAGGTGGCGCTCAAAGGGCTGACCTCGGCGGTGACCGAAGTCCACGAAATCATGACCTCTCAGGTCTTGTGCGCCAACCGCAAACACTCGGTCATGGAATGCATGGCCCTGATGACCGAAAAACACATCCGCCACCTGCCGGTGATGGACCAGGACCAATTGGTGGGTATGCTGTCGATCGGTGACCTGGTCAAGACCATCATTGAAGACCAGCAGTTCCAGATTCAACAGCTGGAGTCCTACATCAATCCGGCCTTGGCCTTGCACTGATAAAAAAAGCCGCACCGTTTGACAACGCGTGCGGCTTTCGATGTGGCGCCCCCGACAGGAATCGAACCTGTATCTAGCGCTTAGGAGGCGCTCGTTCTATCCATTGAACTACGGCGGCGATGCCGCTCATTGTAAGCGCCGGGTGATTTGCAGGCCCTCCGTGCATCACTTGCTCAGCAGCCGCATGGCGTCTTCCAGGCCCTTGAGCGTGAGCGGGAACATGCGCTGGCTCATGAGCTGCTGAACAATCGCAATGCTCTGCCGGTATTGCCACACGCCCTGGGGTTCGGGATTGATCCAGGCGTATTTGGGAAAGGCGTGCGTCAGGCGCTGCAGCCATTCAGCGCCCGCTTCCTCGTTGTTGTATTCCACGCTCCCGCCAGTTTGCAGGATCTCGTAGGGGCTCATGGTGGCGTCCCCGATGAAGATCAGCTTGTAGTCCTTGTTGTACTTGCGCAAGATGTCCCAAGTGGCGAATTTCTCGGAAAAACGGCGCTTGTTGTTCTTCCACATGAAGTCGTAGACGCAGTTGTGGAAGTAGTAATACTCCAGGTGCTTGAACTCGGCCTTCACGGCCGAAAACATTTCCTCCACGCGCGCGATGTGTTCGTCCATGGTGCCGCCCACGTCCATCAGCAGCAGCACCTTGACGTTGTTGTGGCGCTCGGGGCGCATCAGGATGTCCAGGTAACCGGCGTTGGCTGCCGTTTTGGCGATGGTGCCGTCCAGGTCCAGTTCGTCGTGTGAGCCTTCGCGTGCAAAGCGGCGCAGTCGGCGCAGCGCCACCTTGATGTTGCGCGTGCCCAGCTCCTGGCTGTCGTCATAGTCCTTGTAGGCACGCTGGTCCCATACCTTCACGGCACTCTTGTTGCCACCTTTGCCCCCGATGCGGATGCCCTGTGGGTTGTAGCCGCCGTTGCCGAATGGCGAGGTGCCTCCGGTGCCGATCCATTTGTTGCCGCCCTCGTGGCGTTCCTTTTGCTCTTCGAGCCGTTTTTTCAGCGTCTCCATCAACTCGTCCCAACCCATCTTCTCGATGGCCGCCTTCTGTTCGGGCGTGAGTTCCTTTTTCAGGATCTGCTCGAGCCAATCCAGCGGGACTTCCTTGGTGAAGTCCGTCAGCATCTCCACGCCCTTGAAGTAGGCACCGAAAGCCTTGTCGAACTTGTCAAAGTGCTTTTCGTCCTTGACCAGGATGGTGCGGCTCAGGTGGTAGAAGTCGTCCATGCTGCACGCATCCGACGCGGGACCGACCACATTGGCCTGCAAGGCTTCGAGCAGCGTGAGGTATTCGCGCACCGATACCGGTACTTTGGCCGAGCGCAGGGTGTAGAAGAAGTCGATGAGCATGGCAGCGTCTTCAGGTTCGGGGGCGGGCGAGCTGATGGGCCAGGTGCGCACGCACATTGGGCCATTCGCTGGCGATGATGCTGTAGACGCAGGTGTCGCGCAGCGCGCCGCTCGCCATGGGGTGCGGGTTGATCTGGTGGCTGCGCAGCACACCGTCGAGCTTGGCGCCCAGGCGCTCAATCGCGCGGCGGCTCTGGTGGTTGAAGAAGTGCGTGCGGAATTCCACTGCAATGCAGTTCAGTTGCTCGAAGGCGTGCGCCAACAGCAAGCGCTTGGCCTCGGTGTTGAGCGGGCTGCGTTGCACACGCTGGCGGTACCAGGTCGAGCCAATTTCGACACGGCGGTTGGCCGCATCAATGTTCATGTAGGTGGTCATGCCAACCGCCTGGCCATTGGCCGAGTCGATGACGGCAAAGGGGCACATGCTGCCTTTGGTCTGCAGGTCCAGTCGGCGTGCGATCTCGGCCTGCATGGCCTCGGGTCGGGGGATGGCGGTGTACCAGTGGTTCCAGAGTTCGCCGTCTTGCACGGCCAGCACCAGGTCGTCGTGGTGCGTTGTTTGGAGGGGTTCCAGCCGGACATGGCGGCCGACCAGAGACACGGGCGTCACGAAGGCACTCATCGGGCATCCTTTTGTTTCGAGCGCCACAGGCGCGCCAATTGCAGGCCGCCCCCGCCGCCCAGGCCGACCAGCGCGATCGCGCCGATGCTGGCCCGGTTGTAGCCTTCGCTGAAGATGTCCCAGCCCAGCAGCTGGCCGAGCCAGTAACCCGCCAGGGCGCCACCGATGAAGCCCACGGCGTCAGAGACGCCTTCGAGCAGCAATTGGCCGGCTTGCGACATGGGTATCCGTTCAGCGGTTGCGCTGGTTCATGAAGACCAGCTTTTCAAACAAAGTCACGTCCTGCTCATTCTTGAGCAAAGCGCCCACCAGCGGTGGCACAGACACTTTCTGGTCAGCGCTTTGCAGGGCTTCCAGAGGGATGTCCTCGGCCACCAGCAATTTGAGCCAGTCCAGCAGTTCGCTGGTGGAGGGTTTCTTTTTCAGGCCCGGCAGGTTGCGCACATCGAAGAAAGTCTTGAGGGCGAGGGCCAGCAGGTCTTTCTTGAGCGTCGGGAAATGCACGTTCACGATCTGCGTCATCGTCTCGGCATCGGGGAATTTGATGTAGTGGAAGAAGCAGCGGCGCAGAAAGGCGTCGGGCAGCTCTTTCTCGTTGTTGGAGGTGATGAAGACCAGCGGCCGGGTCTTGGCCTTGATGAGCTGGCGCGTCTCGTAGCAATAAAACTCCATGCGGTCGATTTCGCGCAGCAGGTCGTTCGGAAACTCGATGTCGGCCTTGTCGATCTCGTCGATCAGGATGGCCACCGGCGTGTCGGAGGTGAAGGCTTGCCAGAGCACGCCCTTGACGATGTAGTTCTCGATGTCCTTGACGCGTTCATCCCCGAGCTGGCTGTCGCGCAGGCGGCTCACGGCGTCGTACTCGTACAGGCCCTGCTGGGCTTTGGTGGTGGATTTGATGTGCCACTGCAGCAGAGGCAGATTCAAGGACTGGGCCACTTCTTCGGCCAGCATGGTCTTGCCGGTACCGGGCTCGCCCTTGACGAGCAGCGGGCGTTTGAGGGTGATGGCGGCGTTGACGGCCAGCATCAGGTCTTGCGTGGCGACGTAATTCTCGGAACCGGTGAATTTCATGCGAACCTTTGCTGCAAAAGTGCTTGTCAGGATGGTGCGGGGCAGGTCGATATAATGCCCCGTTGATTTTTATCAATCATTCAGGATTGTCCAAGCAAAATGAACAAGCTGTTGACCTCGCTCATCACCCTGGCTGTCGCTTCCGTGACGGCCGTTTCTGTCCATGCCCAGGAAGTCAAGGGTGACGCCAAGGCCGCCGAGCAGAAGATTGCCATGTGCATCGGCTGTCACGGCATCAAAGGCTACCAGGCCAGCTTCCCCGAGGTGTACAAGGTGCCCATGATCTCGGGCCAGAACGCCAAATACATCGTCAACGCCCTCAACGCCTACAAAAAGGGCGAGCGCAAGCACCCGACCATGCGCGGCATTGCCGACAGCCTGAGCGACCAGGACATCGCCGATGTGGCCGCCTACTACGAGCAACACGGCAAGACCGATGCTGCCGTTCCGGCCCCCACCACTGCCGATGCCAAGGTCGATGCCCTGCTCAAGAAGGGCGCTTGTGTGTCTTGCCACGGTGACAATTTCA
>Ga0228703_1001181_pt1 | contig 16492 bp, 8 predicted proteins | sample McNCre217_Aug_MG_3_FD_178020 | JGI IMG/M metagenome (GOLD analysis project Ga0228703, IMG submission 178020) | Freshwater microbial communities from McNutts Creek, Athens, Georgia, United States - 29-17_Aug_MG | ecosystem: Environmental > Aquatic > Freshwater > Creek | place: USA: Georgia... | reverse complement strand
AATTAATCACGGAATTCAATCGCACAATACTCCCAGCATTCAATATCAAATTATAGGATAAAAACTGTTGGGAGGTGCGAATGGTCATGTTAGCATAAAACTGAACCACCCCGCCACTCGTTATCCGCAACGAAGAGGTATTGCTTACATTAGGCAAGCAATTGAGATTGGTTACGGGAGATTCAAAAACCATATTCCCCGCCTGAGTCCCGCCGGCACGAACCGTGCTCACCTCTACAAAATTATAGGACCCCAATTTATTCTGTAAATCCGTCGCACTCAATATCGCATTATCTGCAGTAGGATTGAAGCGGTAAACGTTACCGGGTGTCAAAGTCCACGTACCATTGCTACTCGTCGCAGCCGAAGTAATCCGAACATCACTATGTCCCGTGGCACCTGTGAACTTAAGCGAACCCGGAACTAATTCACCATCCGTTAATTGCAACGTATTGTATTGTACTGCTGTTCCCGAATGATAAAAAAACATTTGGCCCAAACGATCAAGCGATAATGCTGCATTTGCCCCCACATAAATCCGTCCCGCAGTGCCCGTTGATCCCGGACTTGCATAGCTGCCCTGCCATCCGTTGATCGTCAAATAATGAAAATCAAACAATCCGCTCAAACTACTAAATCGTAACGTATGCGCCGAATTACCCAAGGATATACTCGAGAGCGTGTTAAGAATTAATTCAGCCAATGTTTCCGTATAACCGCCGGTCGATAAATCACCACCACTTAATTTCAACGAACTTACATCCGGAATGCGTTCGTTATTTCCCAATAACAAAGACCCCCCGATAAGTTCGGTTTGGCCGGTGCATAAGGCCTCCCCCACTAACTCAACAACGCCACCTGGAGAACCATAGACCTTCATTCCATAGTTATTGGCAGCAATGGCAGGACTTCCGGTCAAACTCAATTTACCCGAGTCGCTACCAAGCCCAATCCCCACAGTTCCGCCCACGGTAATCGTCCCAGACCACACATTGTCCCCACTCACATTTCGGATGGATCCGCCACTACCTCCAACACCCAAACCGGATACCGTCAAGGATTTTCCGAGGATCGAGATTCCGCCAGTCAACTCTAAGGCAGCTTGATCGGCTACAGTGATTCCACTTGATGTTGAACCCAAAGCGCCATTGGAACCGGCACGCAAAGTTCCATTCCGACCGGTCACTTGCGTCAAACCACTGTAACTATTATTCGCTAATAAATAAATACTCCCACCTCCATCATAAGTTATTCCACCCGTACCTAAATTCATAGCTCCTCTCACACTCAAAATACCATATCCACCAAACAATAAACTGGCATTTGTGCCAGTTAGCGCATTCGAAGCAGTCAAATTTAAAGTCCCATTAAATACGGTCACCCGTACGCCTGACACCACCGATATTTCGCCAGCAAAACTATTCGTTCCACTTAAATTATATAAAGCTCCCCGACTACCAGGTCCCACGCCCACCAAACTTAATGCTTCAGCTCCCACATTTATTCCGCCGAAAAACTCCAAACTTCCTCCGGAACTTACTGTTGTCCCTTGTTGCACAGAACCCAATCCTGTCGAATGACCAACACTCAAAACGCCAGCATTTATTGTTGTAGCCCCCGTGTAGGTATTCGCGCCCGTCACTGTCATCGTTCCAGTCCCATTTTTCACCAAACTCAATTGGCCCAAACCATCCTCAATCAACCCAGAATGACTCGTCGACAAATTATTTGAACCCACCGTCAACGTCACCGAACCTCCCACACTATTGGTGATTTTCGCACCCCCGTCCAAACTGGCCAATGTCAACGAATTGCCAACCACATCAATCTCCGTTCCCGTACTCGAAGTCAAAGCCGTACCGGATGGAATCGCCCCAGCAACTGCTAAATAAAGTTTACCTCCATTTAGCGTCGTCGTTCCCGAATAGTCATTAACCCCATCTAAGCGCAATACACCAGCACCTGATTTGATAAAATTCGACCCACGAATGATGGAACCTCCCACCAAACCATCGTTGACTCCACCGCCCGTCGTCAAGGTCGTATTCCCCGTAGATAAGGATACGATCCCACCCCCCGTATAACTCGTTCCTCGACCCCGACCCGCATTCACATTATTTCGTAGGCTCAAACCTCCCGGAGCACTCAAAGTGATATTCCCTCCATTTCCCCCAATCACCCAGCCATAATCATTTCCTCCCTCCGAACTCAAAACTCCACGATAATCCAAAGAACCGTTCGTACTACTGATTGACAAAGCTCCTCCTGTCCCCCCATTGTTCCCATTACCTCCGAGCGATACAACGGACCCACGCAAGGTGATCGAATTAACTGCATTGATCGTGATCGATCCACCCGCCCCCCCATTATTATTATACGTAGGCATCACGGCACCTCCACCAGTAGCATTCAGGACACTCCCCGCAGCAAAATCCACAGAACCGCCTACCGTATAGGTTTGACTCGCTCCGTTTCCTCCATTTATACCCGAAAAAGCACCTGTTCCGTTACTCCATCCTTTGGTTAATATCTGCCCACCTGAGCCCAGAAGGAAATTTCCGCCAATCGTCATACTTAAAGTCGCGGGCCGAATGGGACTATCCGTATTAAACACCGACCCACCACTTAAGTCCAAGACTGCATTAACGCGCACATCACCCCCTACATTAATTACGACACTGCTTGGTCCTCCAGCGGTGCGAATCGCCATATTGGCATTGATTTGCAATTCCCCCGCACAGGTTATTCGAAAAATGGACGGACTCGAATAATAATAAAAATTTAACTGGCTCACTGCAGCGTCAACAAGTACATTCCCCGCCTGCGTTCCTCCCGTTCGACCCGTGTAGATTTCCACATGATAATTTGTCCCCAATTTGTTTTGCAAATCCGTCGCACTTAAAATGGCATCATCTGCGGTGGGGTAAAAGGTATAGGCTCCATTAGGGCCACTTCCCCAAATGCCATTACTACTCGTGGCAGCATTGGTGATTCGAATATTACTATGTTGAGCCAGCACCCCAAAACTCAACAACCAAAACAGAGCAACGCGTAGGATTCTCATCATCATGACTTACATCAATAGTAATAATCTACCTGAATCCGGTCGCCCACCACCAAGGTCGCCGCCCCATTATTCGTCGGGTTATACGTCAATGTCGTTCCCGAAACGGATAGCGCCGTCTTCGAAATGCGAACTCCATTGATAAATAAACGAATCGTTGAATTGACATTCGGGGTTTGTGTCAGCGTAAAACTTGTTTGACCTGCCGTCGCTACGGTGTACTCATCCGATACAAATCGAACCAAACTGTAATCCGTATTTATCGTCGCCTGCGTGACCGCATTCGTTCCATTTCCCTTGAGAATACCCGTCAGCGTCGTGGCACCCGTTCCTCCTTTTCCCACCGTCAAGCTTCCGAAAAACTTCGCATCAGTCACCGCACCATTGGCAATTTTCACTGTACTTATCGCATTATCGCTGATCACCGGCGCCGCCGCAGTCGTACCTGTTCCTCCCAAATCTCCTGCCAATTGAATCTTCCCCTTCGTGGTCGTATTCGCATCCACCACCGTAGCACTCGCCATCGCCGTCTGCACAAAGGCCGTGGTCGCCAAGGCCGTCGAATTATTCCCGGAGGTTTGCGTCACGCCCGTGGTACCCGTGGGTAAACTCGGTGTACCTGTAAACACCGGCGAATTTAAGTCGGCCTTGTTGTTCAACGATGTCTGCAACGCAACCCCCGTCGTAGCAAGATCCACATAATCTTTCACCGCTTTCACCGATGGATATTTGGTATTCGAGGTGGCATCCGTGGGAACACTCACCGACTTATTACTAACATCCTCCTTTTGCACCAAACCGGGAACCGTTGGCACCGCTGCCGTTCCACCCAAATCACCCGCTAATTGAATCTTGCCTTTGGTACTCGCATCCGCATCCACCACTGTAGTACTCGACATCGCTGACTGCACAAAGGCCGTGGTGGCCAAGGCCGTCGAATTATTCCCGGACGTTTGCGTCACGCCCGTGGTACCCGTGGGTAAACTCGGTGTACCTGTAAACACCGGCGAGTTTAAATCCGCCTTATTGTTCAAGGAAGTCTGCGAGGCAATCCCCGAGGTGGCCTGATCCACATAATCTTTCACCGCCCTCACCGATGGGTATTTGGTATTCGAACTGGCATCTGCCGCTACATCCAGGGATTTATTAGACAAAGATTCTTTCAATGCCAAACCCGGAACTGTAGGCGATGTCGCAGAACCAGCTAAATCACCGGCCAACTGTACCTTACCCGTTGCCAAAGTCGTCGCATTTGGAACTCCATTGCTAATCACATTTATCATCGCATTGTCAACATAAGACTTCACCGCACTTTGTGTCGGATATAAGCTATTGCTTGGATTCGAATTTCCTAAATCAATCGCAGCTGATTTATTCGCGATGCTTTCATACGTACCAGAAAGGGATGAAACCGCAGTTTGCGTCGAATTAATTTGTGCTTGTAAGTAACCCATTTGGCCTTGAATACTAGCAGCCGTCGATTGAATTTGACTCGAATTCTGCTGAATGCGTACATCATGATCATTCAAGGTGCTAGTTACCTGCTTCATGTCATCAGCTTGCTTCTCAACCTGATTAGTTAATCCGAAAATCGACTGATCAATGATCCCAAAACGCGTCTTATTTGCATTTTGATTCGCCTCTATTTTCGCCGAATTCTCCTGAACGCCTGTCAATGCAGATCCAACATCCTTCTTGATAGGGTCTAAATCCTTGGGGATTAAATACCCGACGTCGTTTTTAAACTGACTCAAACTCGTAGGTGAATCACGCACATTTTTATAATCCACAGAAGCAGCATAAAGCGAATAGGGACTGAAAGTTAACAGTTGACTACTCACCTCTGTAAAATTTCCTAATCCCGTGAAATTCAAAGAGACTTTGAGCCTTTTCATTTTTTCATCCCAAACAATAGAATCAAATTGCGAATATCGAGCATTTCCTGAAGAAGCATGGGTACCCAAAGATGCAGTCGAATTACCCGCCCCTATGGTTAAATTTATCAGACCAAAGTCATCCGTTGCAGTTTGTTGAATTTCTTCATAATCAATCCCTGCCTGAGAGATCAAAGTAAAGCGCACCCAAACCTTCCCTTTAGCCAAAGGCTGTCCCGCAATCACTTGACCCGGAATTTCAATCGTATTAGGATCCAAAATGACAGCCTGATAATTCAAGCCTTTTTGTTGGCCCAATGCCCCCAACGAAATCAAGAGTAACAGTAGATATAAATGCTTCATTTGATTTTCATTTTAACGATTCAAGCTAATTCCCATCGAAATCGTCATGGGCGACATATCCAATTTCCCGGTAGGACTTTGCGGAGCGAACAAACTTGAAGTACGCCTGACTTGCGCAAATGCACGTACATTGGCATTAATGGCCTTCGACAACTCAATCTGATATCCTACAAAAACCTTGAATGAATTAAATTGACTGTCCTGCGTCAAGGGATAATAACGATTGGACAATAATTGATTGCCGGCAATTAGCTGCTGCCCCATCACCACACCCGCTAATCCCAAATTCCATCCTTTATAAAAGGTGTATTGGGGGCCTAGAGCCAAAGAGAACCCGACAAAATCCGTTTGATAGGAAAAAGCGATTTGCTGCACATCCCCGATGGCATTCAGTTGGTGATAATTCAGACCTAGCGAATATTGAAAATAACTCAGCGATTTCGCGAGTTTAGGCCGATTACTGAAATAAATTGCCGATTTAGAAAACTTGGAAATCAAGCGTACGGTATCCAACAATACATGTTCATGCGCGAGTTCAACGTGCAAACCCGACGATGGTTTCATCCAATCGATTTGATACCCTTTGGAATTTTCAAACTGGTATTGCGTGATGGCAGACCCGATGGTCCATTTCCAGGATTGAGCATGCACAAAGAATGGTGCAATGCTTATGCAACATGTTATCAACCAAACACCACATAGGTGCTTCGTCGAAGCTTTATAATATTTCATCTATCAGAACTAGGATTGAGCTAAAACCGCTTTGGCTTTAACGCATTTGAAGCTAAGATAGTGAGTTTAAGGCATTAAAAAATAAAATCCACGAAAAAGTTTATCAGTTAATTGATAAAATAAACATACGAAAACGAGTAAAAAATCGTTTGCCACAAGGGCACAACCCTGTCAGCGTCTACGGCTAGATTTACCGCAAATCGATGTTATAATGCAAGCCCTTATTTTGGCGTTGCGCCCGAGCATGTTTGATAATTAAATAAGCAACATTGATCATATTCCGCAATTCACACAAAGGAACAGTAATTCGAGATTGTCTATACAACTCTTCGTGCTCTAAATAAATCAACTCCAAACGATCATAGGCCCGTTTCAAACGGCGATCCGTGCGAACAATCCCCACATAGTTCGACATGATGGATTCCAATTCACGTGTCATCTCGGTCACTAATACCAATTCCTCCGGATTTCGCGTGCCCGAATCATCCCAGTCGGGAATGCCGGCCGGTAAGATCTGGGTACCATATTGACTCACCGATTTTTCGAAGGCATTGTGTGCATAAACGATTGCTTCTAACAACGAGTTCGATGCCAAACGATTCGCACCATGCAATCCCGTATGCGAACATTCGCCCGCTGCATAAAGGTTTTCAATATTGGTTTGACCAAAATGATCAACAATAATTCCGCCACATAAATAATGTTGGGCCGGCACAACAGGAATCATGTCGACCGACATATCCAATCCCAACTCCTTCAAACAATGCGCATAAATCATTGGGAAATGCTGCAGAATTTCCTCCTTCGGAATATGTCGAGTATCTAAATAAACGTGATCCACGCCATGAATTTTCATCTCGGAATCAATGGCGCGCGCCACGATATCGCGTGGTGCCAAAGACAAACGCGCATCGTATTTTTCCATGAAAGTAGAACCATCCTGATTTTTCAAAATCCCCCCATGACCACGAACCGCTTCGGAAATCAAAAAGGACGGTTTCTTCCCGGGATTATATAAAGCTGTAGGGTGGAACTGAATAAATTCCATGCCATGAACAAAGCCTTTGGCCCGATAAGCCATCGCGATACCATCCCCGGTGGCGATGGTCGGATTGGTCGTCGACTGATAAACTTGACCAATTCCCCCGGTAGCTAAGAGTGTTGTTTTGCCCAAAAAGGTTTCTACTTGTTTGGTCTTTTTATTCAATACATAGACACCGTAACATTGCTTGCCCGGGGTGTCTTTCGTTACTTTCTCGCCCAAATGATGCTGGGTAATCAGATCCACCGCAAAATAATGGGTAAAAAAATCAACAGATTCAAATGATTTTACTTTAGCTAATAAAGCGCGTTCGATCTCATTTCCTGTCGAATCTTTATAATGCAAAATACGTTTGTCGGAATGCCCGCCTTCTTTGACCAAATCAAAAGAACCATCCGATTTACGGTCAAAATCTGTTCCATAGGCAATCAATTCCCGAAGTCTTTCTGGAGCTTCCCGCACAACCATTTCCACAACTTCACGATCACTGATGAAATCACCAGCGACCATCGTATCTTCAATGTGCTTTTCGAAAGAATCTTCTGTATCCCAAACCGCGGCGATACCGCCTTGGGCATATTTGGTATTGGTTTCTTCCGCAACAGTTTTGGTAATCAGAGCGATCTTCACAGGAATCTTTCGATCTTCAAAGTGCTGAGCAACTTTCACCGTATAGGACAAACCTGCTATCCCCGAACCAATCACTATAAAATCATACGTAGGCATCCTTTCTTCGATTTTCCTGCAAATTAACCAAAAAGCACATTGGAAATGAAATGTAGATAATTTATTGTAGTTTTGCGCTTGAAAAAATTTAAACCCTTAAAAATCAATCTAATCTACATGGAATCTTCCAACAATACCTCTAAAATTGCGCTGATTGTATTAGCAGTCTTGACCGCAGTACTAGGAGTACTCTACTTCCGTTCGAATCAATTAAACAACGAACAAGCAACAACCATCGAAGAAAAAGCAACTGAATTAGCGAATACGCGCACTTCTTTGGACTCGATCTCTACTCAATTAGATGCCAAAATCGCTGAAATCAAGTCATTAGGTGGACAAGTAGCTGATTTAGAAGCATTGAAAGTTCAATTGGAACAAGATAAATCTTCATTGAAAAAAGCCAATCATGCTACGATTGCATCTTATGAAGCTAAAATCAAAGAATACAATTTGGTATTAACCCAAAAAGATGGCGAAATCGTTGAATTGAAGAAACAAAATGGCATTTTGACAGAAAGCAATCAAGTGTTGACGACGCAAAATACCAACCTGAACAACGAAAACACAGGTTTAAAAACACAAAACAAATCTTTGACGGATACCTTGACGGAAACGGCTGCGAAGAACAAAGAGTTGGCGCGTAAGGTTAGCATTGCAGCAGCTTTAAAAGCACAAAATTTACGTGTTTTGGCAGTTAATGCTAAAGGAAAAGAAATTGAGCGTGCGCGTTTGAACGGAAAGAAAATTGAAAAATTAAAAGTTGTTTTCACGTTGGCTAACAACCCAATCACAAAATTAGAGAACAAAACGATTTACGTGCGCGTAATCGACGGAGAAGGCGCTACGCTTTCTGACGAGGCAATCGGTTCAGGAAAAGTGAACGTGAATGGCAAAGATGTTACTTATACAACGAAACAAGTCATTACATACACAAACGACAACCAAGAAGTTAGCGTTGTTTACCCACGTGGTGGCGTTGCTTACAAACCAGGTAAATACACAGTTGAATTAATCGCTGAAGGATTTACTGTAGGTGCGGGGACGTTTGAAGTGAAGTAAATTAGACGTTAGACGCTAGACGTTAGACGTCAGCAAAGAATTTAGGACCTCGGGAGTAATCTCGGGGTCTTTTTTTTGGACGTTAGACTTTGGACATTAGACATTAGACATTAGACGTTGGAAGTTGGACGTTCGTTAGTTGCTGTTGAGGCGCTTGGCGCCAATTCCCCAGACTGAAGTCTGGGGTTATATCCTAGGGGTTAGACGCGAAGTATCGCGTCTCTACAGTCCAAAGTCCAACGTCTAAAGTCCAACGGTCTATTTCTCCCACCACCACTTCGAAAAGCTTTTCGTAAAAAGAATACTCGACCCAATCGTCTGATTGATTTGATAGGAGTTCAAGGAACCCGCAAGGGAGGTTTGCACGTTGCGATTATAAGTCTTTAAACGCAAAGAACCATCCCGATTCATGAACCATTCCAAAGCCCAATCGCCCAGCAACAACTGTGGACTTGTCTGGTTTCGCGCATCCGTAAATCCACCACTCCGCGTAATGCGCAGTCGGTCATTGACATTGTACGATGCCCGCAATTGTAAATTCGATAAGATATCCTGATTCAAAATCCCACCACCCAAATACACATCCACATTTAAATCCTTGTCTATTTTGGAGGCTAAATTACTCAACTGATTCGACAACATTTCCGTGAAATTCCCCATCAAATTACTGATGGCAATACCAGATCCACCAAATGGTGAAACCAATTGGCCAAACAATAAGACATTACTCACTTGACGCGTCAACTCCTGCTCATCCGTTTTAATCCGATTCGCAAAGGCCGTCACAGCACCATTTAAATGTACGTCTTTGGGATAATCCCGAATGCCAATATCAAAAGTGATGTTGGGCGACAACAAACGATTCTGCAAATTAATGGTCACATCGACCGGGTACCGACGTTTAAACTCCGGCATATTACTCTTGTTTGTCGTATCCAACAGAATTGGAAACAAGGACGCATATTGGGTATAGACAGCCTTGATATCCACATTGGCCTCTAAGGGATCCCCTTTCCAGGAAATCTTCGACCCGCGCTGAATGGCAAACTTTTTATTAATCAAGTTCTGTAGCGTAAATGTATAATCCCCTTGGTCAATCGAATAATCCCCATTCATCTTAAAATCACCCTGCTTATCCAAGGTCATCTTAATATTCCCCATGCCATACACCCGCATAATGTCCCCTTTCTTCGCATCAAATTGCACCTCCCCATAAGCCTCCGGCGTCAAAGCCAAATTAAGATCCATGGTAATCCCATCTTGCTTCAATTGATTCACCAAAGGCTTTTCATTCAACTCGGCAGCTGACGCCAACGTATGGCTATAAAAAGTATAATCCCCTTGATCCGTTTGTTCATATTCACGGTCCAATGGAATGAATAATCGGGTTCCGCGATCACTCTTCAGATCTGCCGAAATAACCAATTGATCCACAGTCCCTCGTATCGCAAAAGGGCCTGTCGCAAATCCCGTTCCATAATAAATCGACTTAGCTGTTCGTGACGTATTCAATAATTTATAATGGTTCAGATCGGCCTTTATATCTAATTCAAACGGACTGTTTTTCGGGAATGCCAAACGGGCATTCATCCGTGCCGTGTTACCCTCGGGATCTTTCAACAACCAGTTTTGGCCTACAATCTGACGCGACTTAAACAGCACGGTATCCGCAAAAAGGATACGCGTATTCAAATAATCAAAGGTCGTTTTTCCATTTCGCACAATGATTTTACCCTCCAAAATGGGTTCTTGAAAACGGCCACCAATATGCAATTCCCCCGAGGCATCCCCGCCTAAATCCGAAAAGATCCCTTTCGCAAAGGGTTCCAAAATCTGCAAATTCGTCTTATTCAATTCGGCTCGAACATTCAATTTCTCCGACTCCTCAAAAGGGCGATAAGTTCCACTCACCGACAACACCGATTCTCCCAAACGGTTCAAATGGTAATTCAAATCCATCAACTGCGATGCCGACTCATAGGTCCCTACGCCTTGAAAATCACCGATATAAAACTTATCCAATCGCAACGAATCCAATAACAACCAAGAGTCTAAATGCGTATTTTGATACCAGTTTTGCAAACTAAATTCTGCATTCATTTCACCCTGAACCTTGGTCGCAAATAGCGGCGCGAGTGTTCCCAATTGGAACTTATTCACCTTCAATTTCAAGGTTTCCGTCGAGTCCATCGAGATACTCCCTTGCAGGGCGATCGACTGTTTTTTATTCGATATCAACACATGTTCCGCACGTAAATCTTGCCCTTGAATACGCACACGATTCTCCGGGTCAATCGACCAATCCTGCCCTAAAATACGCACATACGAATCCTTGAATTTCAAGGAAAGTCCATCCTTTTCAAATTTCCAGAGCCCCCCTAAATGGGCCATATTTTCTTCGCCTTGTTGCTTAAAATCCAAACCAAAATTGATGCGATCCTGATCCCAAAGCGCATCCAATTTGAAATTTTCCGTAGGCGTTAAAAAGTTCAATTGTTGCTTTCGTGATTGAAAAATCAAGCTGGAGGAAACCTCAGGACCGCCTAAATATTTCGAGCTTTGGAAAGAGAAAACCGATTGATAAAACTTGTAACCACCCATAATGAGTGTATCAGGATAGGCCTCCAAACTTACCTGAAAACTGCGTCCTTTGGTCACGTTCCCCGAGAAAACCGTATTATGAGCAACGCCTAATGTTGGATAAAAACGCTTTAATAAAGGAGCCGCATCATGGCAAACAATCGTAAAATCGGCCCCATATTTATTATCCGTATCATGCAATTTCCCAGCATAATAGGCTTTACGTTCCAGTTCATTTTCTTGAAAATACAATTGATACTCATCCCACAATTGCAGCAATTCCGTTTGCATTTGACTTGGAACAAAATCCCCATTCACTTCCACGGAAACAAAAGGGGAATTCAACACATAATGGCGTTTGGAACCCGGGCGATTCTCGGCATTAAACGTCACCATATCCATTGCCAAATCTTCCATATTTGGTTTCTGAATATACACGTCTTGGAAAAATCCACGCCCCATCAAATCATCCACATTATTCAATGCGAAATCAATATCTATTGCCGATTTAATTCGAATAGGTTCCTTCGTAAAATGCAAGGCTGCTAAATCCGCACGATCCACTTTTCCTTCTAGTTGGTAGGTCGGCTTCGCCTGACGCAAATTAATTTCTCCTGCCAAATTAGCCACCAAATGTGAATCTTTGACAGCAACCGTTCCCTTGAACAATTGCTTCTGCAAATTCCCTAGTAAACTCACGCGTTTGTACGCGTAGCGATTGAAATTTATCTCGGAAATCATCCCATTGAAATCAACATTCGCAGATTGATTCGAGAAGCCCGTCCCTTTGATTTTAGCTGCTAAATCGATTGTACCCAAATAGGATTCTAGCGCGAGGAGTTTGCCCAACTTAAACTTCCGTAAGGCCACCCGACCGTCATAACCCGAAAAGGCCATCGAATCTTTTAAGCGCATCGACACATCGCCTTCCATGTAACCTAAGCCCGTATTCGCCTGACCCGAAGTCCGGAAATTCATGTGCGTTCCATTGAACTTACCCGCAAAGGAAACCGGCCCCAAAATGCGCATTTTGTCGGCCGCAGGCTTCGAGATAAAAACCGCTAAATCTTGTGGAATAAACAACGAATTTCGCATGTTGAAATCCATCTGCGTCTTCGGAATTTCAGGCAACCCTTTGAATGAAAAATCGCCACGCAACACGCTTTTTGTACCAAATCCCAAAGAAAAACTCTTCAGGGCTAATTTCCGGACTGTACCATTTAATTTTCCAGTTACGGTATAAACCCCTTTGTAAGGATACATGGCATCGATGAAACGGCCAACATCATTTGAATTCAAACGTGTTTTGACCAAATTCGCCTGCATATTGGCTTTATCAAACCATTGCGTCAAATCCTCAATGTGCTTGTAATTAACCAAAAATTGATTCGCCACATAGGACTCATTGACCGCTAAATCCAATTGGTCAAACCGCATTTGCTTGTCACAAATCATGAAATGCGTATTCATGCGCTTGACTTGCAAACGCGTAGCCTCATGCCTTGCACGGAAACCAATGGTCTGTAAACCAATCGTATCACCTTTGGAATAGAACTGTTTTACTTTGGAATTAATGTGAGATATGGCGAAATGCGACAGATCAAAATGGGTCGCTGTACCTGTGTTAGGAATCTGTTCATCGTCCAAGATAAACTGCCCATCCACAACCTCCGCCTCTCGAATAATAAACATACTAGACCCCTTTGAAGTGCTTGTGGAACTTCGATTTACCCAGGCAATAATTTGATCTATAAAGTGATTTAAATTCACCTGACCTTTCTTTTTCTCTAAGACCAAATGCACCTTTGGTCGCAGCAAGCGAGCGTAATCGAGCGTCGGCCGATTCCCTCCCAAGAACAAATCACTGATGCTAAAATTCACATCGAGGTGCTCAATGTAAATCATTTCCTTGCCCCAGGGATCCTGAATGCGTAAACCCGAAAGACTTAATTCATCGAAAAACTTAACTTGAATCCCCTTGATTTCAACGGGATAGCCCAATTCACGCGCAATGGTGGGCGTAAAATAATTGGCTAAAAGCATCTGATTGGCAGGTGCACGGAGCAATAAAATGCAGGTAAAAATGAGCAAAAAGATTCCTACCAACCCGTACAGGATCGCTTTAGCGAGGATCTTTAAGTATTTTACCATGTTTACTTTTTTTGCCCTATTTTTGCAGTCAAATGGTCCTACTAGCAATCGAATCTTCGTGTGACGAAACCTCCGCAGCCGTGATGGTTAACGGAGAATTAAAGTCAAATATTATCTCCACCCAACTCATCCATACAGAATGGGGTGGTGTTGTACCCGAGTTAGCTAGCAGAGAACATCAAAAAGCGATTATTCCTGTCGTTCAAGAGGCGCTGCAAAAAGCAAATATAAACAAAAATGACCTGAATGCCATTGCCTTCACGCGCGGCCCAGGTTTATTGGGTGCACTGCTCGTAGGTACATCCTTTGCGAAGTCTTTAGCCTTAGCCTTGGACATCCCGTTAATCGAGGTAAATCATATGCAGGCGCACGTTTTGGCTCATTTTATTGAGGAACCCAAACCGCAATTTCCCTTTCTCTGCTTAACGGTGAGTGGCGGACATACGCAATTGGTTTGGGTCAAAGATGCCCTTCACATGGAGGTCATCGGCGAAACACAAGACGATGCGGTGGGAGAAGCTTTTGATAAAACCGCTAAGCTCATCGGCCTGCCTTATCCAGGTGGACCCTTAATCGACAAATTAGCGCAAGTAGGAAATCCGGATCGCTTTCCATTTTCATTGGGCGAAATGCCCGGTTTGAATTTCTCCTTCTCGGGAATCAAGACGCAAATCCTCTATTTCCTTCAAAAGGAGACCCAGAAGAACCCGGAATTTGTTGAAGAAAATAAGGCCGACATCTGTGCCTCCGTCCAGAAAAGTCTAATCGATATGCTTTTGCGTAAAGTAAAGAAGGCGATGAAAGAAAAAAACTGCCAGCAAATCGCGATTGCGGGTGGAGTATCCGCAAACTCAGGCCTCCGCAGCCGACTGCAAGAAATGGGTGAAAAGGAAAAATGGGATGTGTTTATCCCCGCCTTTCAATACTGCACAGACAATGCTGGCATGATCGCCATGGCGGGTCATTTCAAATATGAAGCGGGAGAATTTACGGATCAGGATGTAGCGCCTTTGGCAAGGTATTCATTATGATTTCCCCTTCGGGGTTAATAACCCCAGGTTTTAACCTGGGGCTCTACAGGTTTTAACCTGGGGACCGATGCAAAGCATCTCTACAACAAAGACTTCAGCGCATTCCAAAACGCCAACTTCAAGGCTTTTTCCTCATCCGTCAAGGTCGAAATCAAACGCGGGAAATAATAAACCTTACTTGTACCTAACTGCTGAATCTGATTAGCCTGCAAACCCGCAAGCGTATGTTCTCCTAAGAAAATATAACGAGTGGGAGCAGTTTTTGAAACAAATTCCTCCAAAGAAACCTGAATTTGATCCACATCAATAATGGACCAATCCCCTTGCGGCAACGTCAAAGGCGGCGCCGAAAAGATCAATTGCAATCGGGATTTTTCTGCTTCAGTGATGGTACCAATCACCAACCAAGGACTCGTGATGGAAGGAACACCAACCTCAACTACCTCCTCTGCAGGTAAAACAGGAGCTTGATCTAACTGCTCCAATGGACGTTCCGACGTGACCCAATAAATCACCTCGTTCTCATACAAAGCAGCTAAATCAATTCCCTCTGTCATCTTATGCTAAAGAACCGCGCAACACACAAGCCTCACGATCCGGGCCTGTTGAAATAAAGTTGATCGGTAAATCTAAATGTGTCTCTAAAAATTTAATATATGCCGAAAGCTCAGCAGGCAATTCCTCAAAACGACGCATGCCTTCTAATGAGCAATTCCACCCTTTCAAAGTTTCGTATACCGGCTTCACTTTGATGTCTGTAATTTCAAATGGGATTTGGTCTGTAATCGTACCATCCGGCATTTCATATCCTGTACATACCTGAATCTCTTCAAAAATATTCAAGACATCCGCCTTCATCATAATCAATTGAGTCACCCCATTAATCATCATCGCATATTTCAAGGCTGGTAAATCGATCCAACCACAACGACGCGGACGACCGGTCGTCGAACCAAATTCCCGTCCTTCTTGGCGCATACGCTCCCCAACTTCATCTTCTAATTCCGTTGGGAATGGACCTGAACCCACACGAGTTGCATAGGCTTTAAAAATACCAAATACCTCTCCGATATTTTTTGGCGCAACACCTAAACCGGTACATGCTCCCGCCGTAATGGTGTTCGACGAAGTAACGAATGGATATGAACCAAAATCAACGTCCAATAATGAACCTTGCGCACCTTCTGCCAAAATCGTCTTACCTGCCTGAATCGCATGATTGACCGAATATTCAGAATCAACCAAATGAAATTCTTTCATAAACGCAACTGCCTCAAAGAACTCCTTCTCTGCCGCAGCTAAATCATATTCAAATTTATACACATCCAAAATCGCCTTGTGACGGTCAACCAATGCATTGTATTTCGCCGTAAAATCCGGTGAGATCATATCCCCCACACGTAATCCTTGACGTGAAATTTTGTCCGTATAGGTAGGACCAATTCCTTTCAATGTTGATCCAATTTTTGCATCCCCTTTCGCCTTTTCATAGGCTGCATCCAACAAACGGTGCGTAGGCAAGATAATGGATGCTTTCTTTGAAATCTCCAAATTCTTACGCAAGTCTAAATTGAAATGAGCCAATCCTTCAATCTCCTTTTTGAAGATAATCGGATCCAACACCACCCCATTTCCAATAATATTCTGAACTTCTTGACGGAAAATTCCCGATGGGATTTGATGCAAAACGTGCTTAAAACCATCAAATTCAAGCGTATGGCCCGCATTCGGTCCACCTTGAAAACGTGCAACTACCTGGTAACGAGGTGCCAAAACATCCACAATCTTTCCTTTCCCCTCATCGCCCCACTGTAAGCCTAATAATACATCAACTGCCATAATATGAATATAAATGATAAATAATTACTCG
>Ga0228703_1001178_pt1 | contig 16534 bp, 15 predicted proteins | sample McNCre217_Aug_MG_3_FD_178020 | JGI IMG/M metagenome (GOLD analysis project Ga0228703, IMG submission 178020) | Freshwater microbial communities from McNutts Creek, Athens, Georgia, United States - 29-17_Aug_MG | ecosystem: Environmental > Aquatic > Freshwater > Creek | place: USA: Georgia... | reverse complement strand
CTCAAGCTGCGGTGCACTGCTACCCACCGGAAATGCCGTGGACATCGTTAACGGAGTTGAAGTTACCTGCATCGATAACGGAATGCCGGTGGTTTGCCTAAACGCAGCTGACTTTGGTATTACCGGTTACGAGACTCCGGCCGAACTTGAAGCTAATCAAGCACTCCGCGAAAAAGTTGAGGCAGTGCGCCTAGCCGTTGGCGAGCTAATGAATCTTGGCGATGTGACCAATAAAACCGTGCCGAAGATGTCCTTGCTCTCGCCCGCGAAAGACGGTGGACTCATCAATACCCGCACCTTTATTCCGCACCGCGCGCACGAGGCAATTGGTGTGCTCGGGGCGGTCTCGGTGGCCACTGCCTGCATGTTGCAGGGAAGCGTTGCTGCCAAGATTGCCGGACTCGATCAGGTAGCCGACTCACTCAACATTGAGGTTGAACACCCGACCGGATTTTTCACAGTGCAGATGGAAGTAGATCAAAGCGGCCCTGAGCTGAAGATCACGAAATCGGCACTACTTCGTACCGCTCGTCTTTTGATGAGTGGAAATATTTTCGTACCGCAGTCAGCCTGGGAGAACTAATGATCATCGATTGTCACGGCCACTACACAACAGTTCCCGAGCCACACAACCAGTGGCGAGTGGATCAGTTGGCAGCATTCAAGGCTGGTCAACCATCGCCGGAGTATCCAGAAATCTCAGACGAGGTGGTGCGTGCATCCATCGTCGACAACCAACTCAAGTTAATTACTGAGCGTGGCAGCGACCTCACTATTTTTTCACCGCGTGCCTCACACATGGGGCACCACGAAGGCGATCAGCGCATCAGCAAAGAGTGGACCATTCACTGCAACAACATGATCAAGCGCGTGGTTGACATGTTCCCAAACGAATTTGTTGGTGTTTGTCAGCTGCCACAGTCACCTGGTGCGGATCTGACCGAGTCCATCGCGGAGCTTGAGCGCTGTGTGAACGAACTTGGCTTCATCGGTTGCAACCTGAACCCGGACCCGAGCGGTGGAAAGTGGGAGACTGTTCCGCTTACCGACAAGTACTGGTATCCGCTTTACGAAAAAATGGTTGAGCTCGACGTGCCAGCCATGATTCACGTTTCGGCATCCTGTAACCCAAACTTCCACGCCACCGGTGCGCACTACATGAACGCAGACACCACAGCGTTTATGCAATTAATCCAGGGTGATCTATTCAAAGACTTCCCAACCTTGCGATTGATTATTCCTCACGGTGGTGGCGCTGTGCCTTATCACTGGGGTCGTTACCGCGGCCTGGCAGATATGCTCAAGCAGCCAAGTCTGGATGGTCACCTGATGAAGAACGTGTTCTTTGATACCTGCGTTTATCACCAACCGGGAATCGACTTACTGGTGGACGTAATCGAAAACAAAAACATTCTGTTTGGTTCGGAAATGATTGGCGCTGTGCGCGGTATCGATCCGACTACTGGAAACTACTTCGACGACACCAAGCGCTACATCGATGCCGCCAAAATTAGCGAAGCCGAAAAGCAGAGCATCTTTGAGTCGAATACTCGCGCTGTTTTCCCTCGCCTAGACGCAAAGCTGAAGGAGCGTGGCTAATGAGCACGCAGTTTGTGAAAGACGTCGATTGGCTCGATTGGTGCGCCGAACCAACCAAGCCGAGCTTCGTGGTGCCGGCCGGTGCAGTTGACGCACATTGTCACGTTTTCGGGCCCGGCGATGTTTTCCCGTTTGCTCCGGAGCGCAAATACACCCCTTGCGATGCCAGCTGGGAGCAACTGTTTGCTCTTCGTGACTTCCTTGGCTTTGAAAAAAATGTGGTGGTTCAGGCCACCTGTCACGGCGCAGACAACTCAGCATTGCTAGACGTGCTTGCGCGTTCAAACGACAAGGCACGTGGTGTGGTGACGGTGAAGGCCGATATCGAGATGGCTGAACTCGAACGTATGCACGCACTGGGTGTTCGTGGCGTTCGATTCAACTACGTTAAGCGTTTGGTGGACCCAAAGCCAGACGACTACTACCGCGGCATCATCGAGAAAATTAAGCGACTCGGATGGCACGTTGTGCTGTATTTCGAACCGGCCGATCTCAAAGAGAAGTGGAACTTCTTCACCAGCCTTGGCGTTCCAGTGGTTATCGACCACATGGGCCGCCCGGATGTGACTAAGCCAGTGGAAAACCCTGACTTTGATTTATTCCTAAAGTTCATGCGTGAAAACGATGTCTGGGCAAAGGTAAGTTGCCCTGATCGACTCACCGTTTCTGGTTCACCGCTTTACTCTGACGTGGTTCCATTTGCCAAAGCTGTGGTTGAAGAGTTTTCGGATCGAGTGCTTTGGGGCACAGACTGGCCACATCCGAATATGAAAAAAGAAATGCCTGACGATGGAATCTTGGTTGACTATGTTCCATCAATTGCAACCACGCCAGAGCTTCAACAGAAGCTTTTGGTTACCAACCCGAACAACCTTTACTGGAGCTAATCATGAAACCTGACTTCGAGCAGTTCAAAGATATTCCTGGCACCACGATTTTTACCATCGAGCTGGCCCGCGAGGGGTTCTGGCTGAATCAGTTCTGCATGAGCCTTCGCACCGAAGAAAACCGCAAGCGTTTTCACGCTGACGAACGCAATTATCTGGATGAGTGGAAAATGACTGAACCGCAAAAGCAGGCGGTACTTGACCGTGACTTCCAAAAGATGCTGGACCTCGGCGGAAACGTTTATTTCTTGTCAAAGATTTTCGCTGCAGAGGGTAAGTCATATGTTCAGGCAGTGAGCACCATGACCGATATGAACGTGGAGCAGTATCAGCAGATGATGATTGACGGCGGCCGAAACATTGAGGGTTGGCGCTCGAAGAAGGAAAGAGGCGAGGCATAATGGCACGCATTACCGGTGGAGTAACCACCAGCCACGTACCGGCTGTCGGGCACGCGGTTGACGCTGGCAAGACCCAGGAGCCTTACTGGAAGCGCATGTTCGACGGCTACGACTTCTCGAAGCAGTGGATCAATGACAACCTTCCGGATGTGGTCGTGTTGGTTTACAACGATCACGCCTCTTACTTCGGTATGGAAATAATGCCAACCTTCGCCATGGGTATTGCCGATAAATACGGCATCTGCGATGAGGGCTACGGGCCTCGTCCGATTCCGGATGTAGAAGGCGCACCCGAGCTTTCAACTTATTTAGCGGCGTCATTGATTTTGCAAGATTTCGACATGACCATCCTGAACGTGCTTGATGTTGACCACGGTTTAACCGTTCCAATGTCACTCATGTTTGGTACTCCTGACAAGTGGCCGGTAAAAGTTATTCCGCTGCCGGTTAACGTTGTGATGAATCCTCAACCATCTGGTGAACGTTGTTTGTCTCTGGGTAAAGCAATTCGCAAAGCCATTCAGGCTTACCCTGAGGACCTAAAAGTTCAGGTGTGGGGTACCGGTGGAATGAGTCACCAAATTCAAGGTGCACGTGCCGGACTCATCAATGAACCTTGGGACAAGAAGTTCATGGATGATTTGGTTAATGATCCAGAAAACCTTCAATACAAACCGCACCTCGAATACATGATTGAAGCGGGCTCTGAAGGAGTCGAGCTGATCATGTGGCTCATCATGCGCGGGGCCATGGGAGATAAGGTCGATGAGGTCTATCGTTTTTATCACGTGCCTGCATCAAACACCGCCGTCGGTCACATGATCATGACTCCAAAGGAATAGTGAATGTCAGTAAATCTCGCAGTCGTCGGCCTCGGTGCTTTTGGAATTAAGCACCTCGATGCACTCACTCAAATACCGGATGCCAACATTCATTACGTTGCTCACAGCAAGTTGGATGTCGCTGAGGAGGTCGCCAGCAAGTATGGCGCCAAGAGAGCATTCACCGACTATGCGGAACTCCTTGCCCAACCGGATCTAGATGGCGTGATTCTGGCTACTCCAACCCAGATGCACCTCGCAGGAACCATGCAGGCGCTCGAGGCTGGCAAAAATGTTCAGGTGGAAATCCCGATGGCCGACAACCTGGCTGGAGTGCAGCAAATTGTGGAACTGCAGGCCAAGACCGGCTTGGTAGCCATGGCCGGACACACTCGCCGTTTTAACCCGTCACACCAGTACGTGCACAACAAGATTCAGGCTGGCGAATTCTCGATTCAGCAGATGGATGTTCAGACCTACTTCTTCCGCCGTACCAACACCAACGCACTGGGTAATCCACGTTCTTGGACCGACCACCTGCTCTGGCACCACGCTGCTCACACTGTCGACTTATTCCAGTATCAGACTGGCGAGAGAATCGTGAAGGCAAACGCGGTTCAAGGGCCGAAGCATCCAGAGCTTGGTATCGCCATGGACATGTCCATTCAGTTGCAAAGTGAAAACGGAAAGATTTGTACGCTTTCACTTTCATTCAACAACGACGGACCGCTCGGAACTTTCTTCCGCTACATTGGCGACACCGCAACTTACATCGCTCGCTACGACGACTTGGTCAACGGAAAAGAAGAACCAATCGATGTTTCTAAGGTTGATGTTTCAATGAACGGTATCGAACTTCAAGATCGCGAATTCGTGGCAGCTATCAAAGAAGGTCGCGAGCCAAACGCGAGCGTTGCCAAGGTTCTTCCTTGCTACGAAGTGCTAGACAAACTAGCTGCGCAGCTCGACTACTAGTTTTTGCTGGTTTGGGCGAATGGAATTCGCTTGCTGTGCATCACTTGAGAAAAAGTAGCAAGCATTCCATGCACGGTGGTGCTCTCGTAACCTGCGGTTACCAAGATCTCAGTCAGGTTAGACATTTCGACAGTGAGGAGTTTGGCCTGCTTTTGAGTGGACGAGACGATTTCTTGAGCAGATCCTGCATTAAGGGCTTCGAGTTCGCGCTTAGCCTCGTCAAAGGCCCAGTCCTGCATTCCCAGGGATTTAGCGGCCCACAGGTAATCGGTAAGAACTGCCGCTATGCCCTGATTGAGCATGAAGGACAGCAGTCTGCGAGATTCGGCTGCCTTGGATTCGTCTGAAACGTTCATATTCAAGAGTTTAGGTTCGAATTTGCGGAACCCCGAATTTCTGCTAATGTGAACGCTAACATAACTAACATTCAGAGGCAGTGCTGCCTCGATTGGAGCAGCCATGAGCGCGAGCAAGGGTCAGATTTGGTTTCTAACCGGCACCCAGAATCTGTACGGTGATGAGACTCTGCAACAGGTAGCTGAACAATCGCAACAGGTGGTCGAGCAAATCAAGGCTGGCACCTCGGCTCCGGTCGAGTACCTGTGGAAGCCGGTGCTCAAGACTCCGGAGCAAATCAAAGAGGTGCTACTCGAAGCCTCGCGTGATCAGAACTGTGTGGGTGTAATCACCTGGATGCACACCTTCTCGCCAGCCAAGATGTGGATCAACGGGCTGAATGTATTAACTAAGCCGCTTCTGCACCTGCACACGCAAGCTGGACAGTCTTTGCCTTGGGCAACTATCGACATGGATTTCATGAATTTGAATCAGGCTGCGCATGGCGACCGCGAGTACGGGCACTTGGTCACTCGCATGGGCGTAGCTCGCAAAATCGTGGTGGGCTATCCAACCGAAAAGTCAGTTTGTGATCGAATCACAAATTGGGCATACGCAACAATTGGCTGGCACGCTTCGCAGAATCTTAAGGTTGCTCGTTTTGGAGACAACATGCGTTACGTTGCGGTAACCGATGGAAACAAAGTTTCAGTTCAGATGAAACTGGGAATTTCAATCGAACAACTTGGAGTGAATACACTCTGCGAGGCAGTGGACAGCGTATCCGATGAAGCAGCCGAAAAACTTACTGAGCTTTACGAACGCGAATACGACGTTGTGCCAGAACTTCGCAAAGGCGGAGCTCGTCACGAGTCGTTGGTTTACGGAGCAAAAATTGAAATTGCTCTGCGTCAAATTCTTGAGGCAGGTAATTACAACGCGTTCACTTCAAACTTCGAAGACCTCGGCACGCTTCGTCAGCTTCCTGGGCTTGCGGTGCAGCGACTGATGGCCGAGGGTTATGGCTTCGGTGGCGAGGGGGACTGGAAGACCTCGGCACTCGGAGCGGTGCTTAAGGCAATGACCCCGGTTGGCGGTGGCACCTCATTTATGGAGGACTACACCTACCACTTTGGCCCTGGCACTCCAAAGGTGCTTGGAGCTCACATGCTCGAGGTTTGTCCTTCGATTAGCGGGCAGAAGCCGCGCATCGAAATCCACCCGCTTGGCATTGGCGGCAAGGAAGACCCGGTGCGCATGGTCTTTACCGCTGAGCCGGCAGATGCGCGAGTAGTCTGCCTGGTAGATCTTGGCGAGCGCCTGCGCTTGATCTCAAATGAGATCAAGGTGGTTGAACCTAATGAAGACCTACCTAAGCTTCCGGTGGCTCGCGCCGTTTGGGAGCCAAAGCCCTCGCTTGCGGAGTCTGCAGAGGCCTGGATGCTTGCCGGTGGAAGTCACCACACCGTACTAACCAACTCGGTGTCTGCCGAAACCCTCGAAGACTTTGCACGAATTGCAGGTATCGAATTGGTATCAATCAATGAAGACACCAAGCTCGGACAGTTCCGTAAAGAATTGCAGTGGTCTGGTGCTTACTATCGTTTTGCCGAGGGGCTGGCTTAATGTTTCAAGCCCCGCCTAACCAAATCGAATTGCAAGTTGCCGGAAACATTGCACGCTTTTCCGCTTTGAGTGCAGCAATTACATATTTGGAAATTGATGGCGTGGTGGCAATCGCACAAGTAACCCACGAGGCAATTCTGCAATCCTTTGCCTCGGTGGTTTGCGCACCTTGGCCAAATCGAATTGCTAATGGAGTTTGGCGAAACGTGAAGTTTCCGGGCAACGATCCACATGGCAATGCATTACACGGTTTAGTCTTTGACAAAGAATTTTCGTTGACTGAACAAAGCGATGATTCAGTTACCTACCTGTATAAACTGCAAGCCACCGAAAACTATCCATTCGATTTGGAAATTGGCGCGCGATATGTACTTTCGGCAGATGGCCTAACGGCAACATACTTTGCCAAGAATGTTGGTGAGGGAAATGCACCTTACGGAGTAGCCGCGCACCCTTATTTCAATGTTTACCCTGAATCGACTTTCAGCTTTAATGCCGAGACCCAAGCAATCAATAACGACATTCAAATTCCGGTAGGCACTGAGCCAAATAACAAGGTGCAAGGCGCTCAGGTTTTTAGTGAAGCGAATTTGGACGATTGCTTCTCAGGATTGAGTGGCAACGTGACTATTCAGCATCCAGACGGCGGCGAAGTAACCATCTGGCAAGACAGCGCGTTCAAGTACCTGATGGTCTACACCGGGCACCACCTCCAAAAGTATGGCTTTCCAAATGCGGGGCTAGCGATCGAACCACAGACCTGCCCGGCCGACGCATTTAATACCGGGGAAGACTTAATCTGGTTGGCCGCTGGTCAATACTGGAGCGCAAACTGGGGAATCTCGGCGAAGGGTCATCATGGCTGAAAAATACGTAATTGGTGTTGACTACGGCACGCTTTCCGGCAGGGCCGTGGTGGTGCGAGTCAGCGATGGAGAGGAACTCGGCTCAGGAGTATTCGAGTATCCGCACGCGGTGATGGATACCAAGTTGGCTAGTTCGGGTGCCAGCCTCGGTCCGGATTGGGCGCTTCAGGATGCCAACGACTACGTTGACGTGCTCAAGCACGCTGTACCGGCGGCACTGCTCGAAGCAGGAATTTCGAGCGCCGATGTGATTGGTATCGCCACCGACTTCACCGCATGCACCATGGTGCCGGTCACCGAAAACGGAACTCCGTTGAGCAACTTGAGCGAGTTCAAAAACAACCCGCATGCATACGTCAAACTTTGGAAACACCACGCTGCGCAACCGCACGCAGATCGCATCAATGAATTAGCACGCGCTCGCGGCGAGAATTGGTTGGCTCGATACGGTGGACAAATTTCTTCAGAGTGGGAACTGGCAAAAGGCCTGCAACTTTTTGAAGAGGCGCCTGAGGTTTATAACTCGATGTACAAGTTCGTCGAGGCTGCCGACTGGATTATCTGGCAGCTCTGCGGCAACTATGTGCGAAACGCATGCACCGCTGGCTACAAGGGTAATTTGCAAGACGGAAAATATCCTTCTCAAGAATTTTTTGCAGCACTAAATCCTGGCTTCGCAAACTTCGTAGAAAAAATCGCGCATCAACTAGGTCAGCTTGGAGATGCGGCAGGCACACTTACCGATCAAGCCGCAAACTGGACCGGGCTCCCTGCCGGAATTGCAGTCGCGGTTGGCAACGTCGATGCACACGTCACTGCTCCAGCGGCTAAAGCCACCGAGCCTGGGCAGATGGTGGCCATCATGGGCACCTCAACCTGCCATGTGATGAACGGCGATGTGCTGCGCGAAGTTCCAGGCATGTGTGGCGTTGTGGATGGCGGAATCATTTCTGGCTACTACGGCTACGAGGCTGGCCAATCTGGTGTTGGTGACATTTTTGCCTGGTACGTAAACAATCAGGTGCCGGCACATATTTTTAATGAGGCAGCAAGCGCTGGTAAATCGGTGCACGAGTACCTCACCGATCTAGCCGCCGAACAGGAGGTTGGCGAACACGGCCTGGTGGCACTCGATTGGCATTCCGGTAATCGCTCGGTGCTCGTCGACCACGAACTGTCAGGTCTGGTCGTCGGCGCAACGCTCACCACCAAACCGCAAGACGTTTATCGCGCGTTGCTCGAATCCACCGCCTTCGGTGCTCGAAAGATTGTCGAAACTTTCAACGCGGCTGGAGTGCCGGTGACCGAATTCATCGTGGCCGGTGGCTTGCTCAAGAACAAGTTCTTAATGCAGCTTTACTGCGACATTTTGAAACTGCCAATCAGCGTGATTGATTCGGATCAGGGCCCAGCTCTCGGCTCCGCAATTCACGCCGCAGTTGCGGCCGGCGCGTACCCGTCGGTTGGCGCAGCCGCCGAGGCTATGGGAAGCGTACTCAAGGGCGTCTACCAACCTAATCTGGATCGCGCCAAACAATACGACCGCCTATATGCTGAGTATGAAATCCTTCACGACTACTTTGGTCGAGGAGAGAACAATGTGATGAAGCGACTCAAAGCGCTTCGACGTGAGGTTGCTGCAAATGACTAAGTTCGAGAGCGAAAGCAAGAATCTTGCGGCATTGCATCAGCAGCTCTGGGATGCCGGACTCGTGGTTTGGAGTGGTGGCAATATCTCGCAGCGAGTCGACGGTGGATTTTTAATCAAACCGAGCGGGTTACTTTACGATCAACTAACGCCGGATTCGATGGTCTACTGCGATCTAGATGGCAATGTGATCGCGGGCGATCACGCACCGTCGAGTGACACCGCAGCTCACGCTTATGTCTACCGAAACATGCCGGAGGTTGGCGGTGTGGTTCACACCCACTCAAACTATGCCTCCGGATTCGCCGCAGCTGAAAAGCCGATTCCATGTGTGCTAACCGCAATCGCAGACGAATTCGGTGGCGATATCCCACTTGGCCCATTCGCGATTATTGGCGACGACTCAATCGGTCGAGGCATTGTGGAAACACTTTCCGGGCATCGATCAAAAGCAGTTTTGATGCGTCAGCATGGCGTGTTCACCATTGGTAAAAATGCCAAGACTGCACTCAAAGCCGCCATCATGTGCGAAGACGTTGCTAAGTCGGTATTCGTTGCCAATCAAATCGGTGAACCGAAACGTATCGATCAGGCTGACATCGATTCCCTATTCGCCAGATATCAGAATGTCTACGGGCAAAAATAAGCGGTAGTTTTTTCTAATGGCAATTAGGAGAAATCCGGATTCCAAGAATCTGGGACAAAATCGCGATGACGTGCGTCAGCACAATCTCGCAACCCTATTGCGAATGATTCACGAAGAGGGCACTGTCAGCCGCTCTCAACTCACCACCAAATCCGGGCTAAATCGCTCAACCATATCCGACCTAGTTGCCCAGTTGGTGGAACTCGGTTTGGTTACCGAGGAGGAGACGGCTCCAGCCAGCGGAGTTGGCCGTCCGAGTCTTTTGGTTACCGCCTCAAATAAGGTCATCGCTTTCGCGGTGAACCCAGATATCGATGCGGTTACCGTCGGCATGATCGGTCTGGCCGGCGAGGTTTTCAAAAGAAAACGCCAACCACTTTCCGCTCCGGTTAAACCAGAAAAGGCCGTGCAGGTTGCTGCCAGCATCATCCAAGATTTTAGAGCTGAGCTTGCCAACGATATTCGCATCGTCGGAATTGGCTTAGCGATTCCTGGTCAGGTTCGCCACGACGATGGTGTGGTCAGATTTGCACCACACCTCGACTGGGTTGAAGTGCCGATTGCCAAAATGATGAGTCAGGCAACTGGGCTTCCGGTTTTTGCCGACAATGACGCCTCGATTGGTTGCAATGCCGAGCATATGTTTGGCAGTGGCAAAGGCTACGACGACATGGTTTATCTTTTTGCTTCAACCGGTGGCATCGGTGGAGGTGTCATCATCGAGGGACATCAACTTAGAGGTACTGCTGGATATGCAGGCGAGCTTGGTCACGTGAGAATCGCTTCAAATAACGATCCTGACTACTCTGGACTACCTGGAACTCTCGAGTCTGAATTACGGCGCGACGAAGTACTAGACGCCCTTAAGCTTTTCGCGGCGGCCGATGATGAATTGCTCCAGGGGATGTCGCAGGTTAGTGATTCGAAGGCAATCAAACTGATTCATCGCCAGGTTGATTCACTAGCCGTTGGAATCGCAAACTTCCTCAATATCTTTAATCCGCAGATTGTGGTGCTCGGCGGTTATCTTTCGGGCTTGCTCGAATTTGATGCAGAGCGACTTTTTGAAGTGGTTCGTCGACACTCCCTAGGGTCGGCTAACGACAGAGTGGTAATCCGTGCGGGGGAATTGGGGGCAAATCTGCTCATGGTTGGTGCCGCCGAAGTGGCATTCAACGAGTTGATGAGAGACCCTTCAGGCACCGAGACTTTTCCGGCAAAAGCAAAGTCGAAGTCCGGTAAATAAAGGGTTTTAGCCCGAAATAGGCTAATTTGTCGATTTAAACAACAAATTCGATAACAAAACAATTACGTTATTCAAGCGTTACCAAAAAAGGGCTGTTTCAATTTGCAACCATTTGTTGTTTCGGGCAACATAAATCTCAAGCTCATGGAATCCCGTGAGTTTTGCCGTGCGGGGGATACCCCGATTCGGAATAAACCAATTGGAAAGGGATCAAATGAAGAAGTCTTCATTGCTCACCATCGTCGCTGTTTCAGCGGCAGCAGTACTTGGTCTTTCAGGTTGTGCAGCTAGCGCACCTGCAGGAGCAAACCGTGCATGTGTAATCCTTCCTGACGCAGACTCAGGTACCCGCTGGGAAGCTGGCGACCGTCCAGCTCTTGAAAAGGGTCTAACCGACGCTGGATTCGAAGCTGACATCCAGAACGCTCAGTCAGACGCAGCAAAGTATGCAACCATCGCCGACGCACAGCTAACTAAGGGCTGTGGTGTTATGGTGCTTGTTGACTACCAGGGTGCAGGTATCGAAGTTGCTAAGAAGGCAAAGGCTGCAGGCGTTCCTGTTATCGCTTACGACCGCCCAATCACTGGCGCTGACTACTACGTATCATTCGACAACAACAAGGTTGGCGAGCTAGAGGGTCAGATGATCGTTGATGGTCTAGCTGCAGCTGGCAAGGACATCAAGACCGCAAGCATCATCTACTCATCAGGAGACCCAACTGATGGAAACGCAAAGATGTTCCTTGACGGTGCATTGTCAGTTCTAAACGCTGCTGGCGCAAAGGCTGCATTCACCATGACCGGTACCTGGGATGGCGCAAAGGCTGGAACCCTATTTGAGCAGGCATTCACTGCTGTAAAGGGCAAGGTTGACGCTGTTCTAGCTCCAAACGACAACAACGCTGCATCGATCATCACCATCTTGGACAAGAACAAGCTAACTGTTCCTGTTTCAGGTCAGGACGCATCAGTTGCAGGTCTACAGAACGTACTTCTAGGCAAGCAGACCGCTACCGTTTACAAGCCATTCCAGCTTGAGGTTGCTGCTGCACTTGCAGTTATCAAGGAAGTTCTTGCTGGTAAGACTTACGCAACCGACAAGACCCTAGATGACGGAACTCCTTACGTTCACGTTGACCCAGTATCAGTTGGTGCTGACAAGGTTAAGGACGTAGTTGCAGACGGCAACGCAGCAGCAGCAGACATCTGTACTGCAGCTGTTGCTGACGCATGTGCAAAGTACGGCGTTCAGTAAAAACCACTGGCTTCGTTAGAAGCTAAAAAATCTGGGGGTCGGCCTTCGGGTCGGCCCCCAGATTTCGCACCACACCAGTCGCATCAAAATCTTAGACATCAGGAGTTTGCTAATGAGCAACCCGCTAATTGAACTTTCCGGAATCAAAAAGAGTTTCGGTCCAGTAGACGTTCTAAAGGGAGTAGACCTAAAGGTTTACCCAGGACGAGTCACCGCACTAGTTGGCGACAACGGAGCTGGAAAATCAACGCTGATCAAGGGCATCGCCGGTGTTCAGCCTTACGACGATGGCGTCGTGAAATTTGAAGGTGAAGAGGTTAATCTTCACACCCCACGTATTTCTTCTGCGCTCGGAATCGAAGTGGTTTACCAGGATCTTGCTCTTTGCGAGAACCTCGACATCGTGCAGAACATGTTCCTAGGCCGCGAAGAGATGAGCCAGGGAACCCTGAACGAAGCCGACATGGAATTCGCAGCAGCTAAGGCGCTGCAGAGCCTTTCGGTTCGCACTGTGAAGTCTCTTCGTCAGAAGGTCTCATCACTATCAGGTGGACAGCGTCAGACAGTTGCGATTTCTCGCACAGTTTTGCGCGACGCAAAATTGGTAATCCTCGACGAGCCAACCGCAGCGCTTGGTGTTGCTCAGACCGAACAGGTGCTAAACCTAGTTCGTCGTTTGGCAGACAAGGGCTTGGCAGTAATCATGATCAGTCACAACTTGGCCGACGTATTCCAGGTAGCCGACGACATCGCAGTGCTTTACCTAGGCAACATGGTGGCTCAGCTTGAAACCAAGAAGACCACCCACAATGACGTAATCGGATACATCACCGGTATTAAGAGTCAGAAAGAAGGCAAGTAATGTCTGACCAGATCACAATCAAAACCGGTCAAGAAGGTTCTGCTCTAGACCAAATCAAGGCTTACGGTTCAAAATTCCGTAGCGGCGAAATGGGAGCAGTGCCTGCGATTGCGGCGCTCCTTCTTCTACTAGTTATTTTTAACTTTGTATCTCCATACTTCCTAACTACCATCAACATCGCGAACCTATTCGTGCAGTCGGCAACTTTGATGATGCTTTCTGCTGCGCTGGTGTTCGTAATCATGCTTGGTGAAATCGACCTCTCAGCTGGTGTTACTGCCGGTACCGGTATGGCGGTATTCGTAAAGCTAAATCAGTTGGGCTGGTCATGGCCGCTCACACTTGCTTTGGCATTCGTTATCGGCCTGGCCACCGGTTGGTTCATCGGATTCTTCGTAGCCAAGATTGGTGTGCCTTCATTCGTCATCTCGCTAGCTCTTTACCTAGCCTTCCCTGGTGTGATGTTGATCATCCTTGGTGAGGGTGGAGTGCTTCGCCTCGAGGTGCCTGAAGTTTCAGCCATCATGAACACCAACCTCGCCGTTTGGCAGGGCTGGCTAATGCTCGCCATCTGCCTAGTGCTTACTTTTGCGATGGGTTACTGGGATCGTTCACGTCGCTTGAAGGCTGGACTTCCAGCTCGTCCGCTTTCACTTCTGATCTACAAGGTTGCTGCGATTGGAGTGCTTGGCGGAGCCGGTGTTTACATCCTCAACCTTTCTCGTAGTCTGAACCCGCTATTCCCGGTTCAGGGTGTACCAACCGTGATCCCAATCGCGCTGTTCATCTTGTTTGTGGGCACCTTCGTGCTCGACCGCACCAAGTTCGGTCGTTACATGTATGCAGTGGGTGGAAACCCTGAAGCCGCGCGCCGTGCCGGTATCAAGGTTGCCAAGATCCGCATCTACGCCTTCATGATTTGTTCATTCTTGGCAATGATTTCTGGTGTTTTCAACGTTTCTCGTATCGGAAACGTAGAGTCTTCTGCTGGCCGCGCCATCGTCCTTTCTGGTGTTGCCGCAGCAGTTGTTGGTGGAGTTAGTTTGTTCGGTGGTCGTGGTCGTCTGGTCCACGCAGCCATCGGTGCATTCGTAATTTCGATCATCGACAATGGTCTAGGACTAATCGGTATCCCGGCCGGTGTTTCATTCATCGTTACCGGAATCGTTTTGTCTGTAGCCGCAACCGTTGACGCGCTTTCACGTAAGCGCAGCGGTGGATCGTTAACTCGAACCTAAAAAACTAAAAAGTAAACGCCCTCCTCGAAAGTGAGAATCTCTTGAAATTTACTAATGGATTCTGGCTACTAAGGGAGGGCGTTTCTCTTTCTAAAGCTGTTCACCTGCAAAAGAGCGAACATGACGATCGCAAACTTGAATTGCTGTATGCCACCAAGAAGGTAGAGCATCGCGGTAACACGCTAAATATCGGAACAGTAGGAGTCGAGGTCGACTCACCACTGCACGATGTAATTCGAATCAAGGCAACACATCTCAAAGGCGCAAAGGCACCGCTGCGTTTTAACTTGACCGAGGAGAAGCCGAGCGTTGCCATCTCGGAGACAAGTTTCAGTTCCGGAAATCTGACGGCAAAATTCACATCCGACTTTGGCATCGAGTGGTTTGGTCACGGCAAGAAAATTGCTACCCAAGACGACAAAGGCCTGTTCTACGCGAGCGCTCCTGAAGGCAAATTCATCGCGGCTCAAATGCCAATCGGGGTTGGAGAGCAAATTTACGGCCTTGGTGAGCGATTCACCGCCTTTGTAAAGAACGGCCAGAGCCTAGATATCTGGAATGAGGACCCGGGCACCAACACCGACCAGGCCTACAAGAACATCCCGTTCTACCTAAGCAATCAGGGTTATGGCGTATTTGTGAACCACACCGGGCGAGTGTCTTTCGAGGTTGGTAGCGAAACCGTAAACAAGGTGCAGTTCTCGGTGGCTGGCGAAGAGCTCGAGTACCTGGTGATTTACGGGCCAACACCTAAAGAGATACTCACCAAGTACACCGCTCTCACCGGGCGCGCTCCACTGCTCCCGGAGTGGTCGTTCGGACTGTGGCTGAGTACATCGTTCGTCACGGACTACGACGAAAAAACCGTCAGCTCATTCATTCAAGGCATGAAGGACCGAGACATTCCACTCAGTGTTTTCCACTTCGACTGCTTCTGGATGCGCGAGTACCAGTGGTGCGATTTCGAATGGGACCCACGAGTATTTCCAGATCCAAAGGGAATGCTTGCGCGCCTTAAACAAGACGGATTGCGCATTAGCCTTTGGATTAATCCATATATTGGGCAAGCATCTCCACTGTTTGATGAGGCGGCGAAACTTGGGCATCTACTAAAGCGTGCAGATGGAACGGTTTGGCAGTGGGATCTATGGCAAGCCGGAAATGCGATTGTAGATTTCACTAACCCAGCGGCACGCGATTGGTTTAAGTCGAAGTTGCGCCCGTTGCTTGAGATGGGTGTCGACTGTTTCAAGACTGACTTTGGCGAAAGAATCCCTACCGACGTGGTTTATCACGATGGCAGCGACCCTGAGCAAATGCACAATCTATACACCCTGCTTTACAACCAAACTGTTTGGGAAGTTTTGCAGGAATACAAAAAAGAAGAAGCAATTGTTTTTGCACGAAGTGCAACCGTCGGCGGCCAAAGCATGCCGGTGCATTGGGGTGGCGACAACAGCAGTAAATTCTCGTCCATGGCCGAGTCGCTTCGCGGCGGCTTGAGTCTCGGGCTCAGCGGTTTTGGATACTGGAGCCACGACATCGGTGGCTTCGAGGGTAACCCTGATCCAGCGGTATTCAAGCGCTGGGTAGCTTTCGGTTTGCTCAGCTCACACTCCCGCCTACATGGCAATGAGTCGGTGCGTGTGCCTTGGGCATTCGACGAAGAAGCTGTAGACGTCACTCGCAAGTTCGCCAAGCTCAAGCAAGCGCTGATGCCTTACCTAATGCGCACTGCCAAAGAAGTTGCCGAAACCGGCGTGCCGATGATGCGCCCGATGATCTTGGAGTTCCCGGAGGACCGAACCTGTCACAACATCGATCAGCAGTACATGCTCGGACCTGACCTATTGGTTGCACCGGTATTTAATGCCGAGGGCAATGTGGAGTTCTATCTACCTGAAGGGCAGTGGACAAACTACTTCACCAAGCAGGTTGTCGATGGTGGTCGCTGGGTCACCGAGCAACACGGATTCGATTCACTACCGCTCTATGAGCGTGAGGGTGCTGTTCTCTAGCCTTTGGCCATTTTTTTAACCATGCTTGGAAATACAATTCCATGCATTGGCCAAACGACCCACCAGTAGAGATGTCCTAGTAAACCTTTAGGTGCATATATTGCTACTTG
>Ga0228703_1001175_pt1 | contig 16557 bp, 16 predicted proteins | sample McNCre217_Aug_MG_3_FD_178020 | JGI IMG/M metagenome (GOLD analysis project Ga0228703, IMG submission 178020) | Freshwater microbial communities from McNutts Creek, Athens, Georgia, United States - 29-17_Aug_MG | ecosystem: Environmental > Aquatic > Freshwater > Creek | place: USA: Georgia... | reverse complement strand
TGCCACTGGTAACGGTGAAGAACGAAACCTTGCTGCCCGCGTTGAAGCTACAGGCGACCGAGCCGGTGTTGGTGAGAGTGAACCAGAACGAAGGCTTTACCTTGGCCGCGAAAACGCTCTGCGGGGTTGAGTCGATTCCAACGTTGGCCTGAACAGAAACGGTTCCAGGTGCGCAATCTGCTAGCGCTCCCGGAGTCGCTGGGGCCGAGGCGGTAGCTGCTGGCTTTGCCTGTCCAGGGTGGAAAATTCCAGATACGAAGCCGACAATTCCGGCCACGACGTTCCAGACGATAGCAACCACGATGGCCAGTACTGCCAGGGCGATAATGCGACGGTTGCGATAGGTGGTTGCTGAAGTGCGGTTTCGTTGCGTGCTCATAAACCTAGGTTAACTAGGAGCGGCCCTAGAGCGTGCGAAGCATCCTCGTGTTGCCCAAAGTGTTCTGCTTTACGCGGGCTAAATCAAGGAATTCGGCAACACCATCATCGTGCGAACGCACCATCTCGGCGTAGGTTTCTGCATCGACCGGAACATCCGAGATTTCTTGAAACCCAAACTTTGAGAAGAACTCAACCTCAAAGGTTAGGCAGAAAACGCGCTTGGTTCCGATTGCCTCGGCGCGCTCGATCAGTGCGCCAACGATTGCCTTACCGACACCGTGACCCCGCATGTGGTCGGCAACTACAACCGAGCGAACCTCGGCTAGGTCCTCCCACATAACGTGCAGCGCACCGGCACCGACCACGAAGTCGTTCTCGTCGACGGCAACCAGGAACTCTGGAACGTGCTCATACAGATCAACCAATTCGCGGCCAAGCAAAACCCGTGCGCCCTCGATGGACTGGCGGATTGCCTGGATCTGCTTTACGTCACCGGTGGTGGCCGGGCGAACGCGAATTGTGCTGTGAGTCATGGTTTAAGGATAGAGGTAAACGAAAACGCCCCCAACCTTCATGATTGGGGGCGTTTTTCGATTTGTTTAGTATTCGCTGGTGTCACCGGCATCAGGCGCTTCGATTGCCTGAATCGGTGGCACGGTTACCTGAGCGTGAGCGGCGTTTTCGAAAACGAACTCGCCATTGACGAAGTCGACCTTGACGTGGCTCGCGTTCAATAGCTGACCGTGCAGAATCTGCTCGCTGAGCTTGTCTTCTACCTCGCGCTGAACCGCACGACGCAATGGGCGCGCACCGAGAGCCGGGTCGAAGCCGATCTCGATTAGGCGATCCTTCGCAGCCTGCGAAACCTCGATGGTCATGTCGCGGTCTTCTAGGCGAACAGCAAGACGCTTGACGAACAGATCGACAATCTGAACAAGCTCGGTCTTGGTTAGCTGAGGGAACACGATGGTCTCATCGACGCGGTTTAGGAACTCAGGGCGGAAGCTCTTCTTCAGCTCCTCGTTGACCTTGCCCTTCATGCGCTCGTACTCGTTGGCTGAATCGCCCTCGAGCGCGAAGCCCATGGTGCCGCGAGAAATGTCGCGGGTACCGAGGTTGGTGGTCATGATGATGATGGTGTTCTTGAAGTCAACAACGCGACCCTGACCATCGGTCAATCGACCCTCTTCAAGAATCTGAAGAAGTGAGTTGAAGATGTCTGGGTGAGCCTTCTCGATTTCATCGAACAAGACAACGCTGAACGGCTTGCGGCGAACCTTCTCGGTTAGCTGGCCGCCCTCTTCGAAGCCGACGAAGCCCGGAGGAGCACCGAATAGGCGGCTCACGGTGTGCTTCTCGCCGTATTCAGACATGTCGAGCGAAATCAGTGCGCCTTCGTCGTCGAATAGGAACTCGGCCAAAGCCTTGGCTAGTTCGGTCTTTCCAACACCGGTTGGGCCGGCGAAGATGAACGAACCTGAAGGGCGGTTTGGATCCTTTAGGCCGGCACGCTGACGACGGATCGACTTCGAAATCGCCGCGATGGCATCCTCCTGGCCGATAACGCGCTTGTGCAATTCGTCTTCCATGAAGATGAGCTTGGCGCTCTCTTCTTCGGTGAGCTTGAAGACCGGGATGCCGGTTGCCTGAGCGAGAACCTCGGCGATCAAACCCTCGTCAACAAGACCCTGAGCGGCCACGTTGCCCTGGCGGAACTGCTTCTCACGCTTCACGCGCTCGATGTTCAGCTTCTTCTCTTCGTCGCGCTTGGTAGCCGCAAGTTCGAAGTCCTGGTCTTCGATTGCCTTTTCTTTCGCTACCTTTACGGCAACGATCTGGTCTTCGATTTCGCGAAGCTCCGGTGGTGAAGACAGAATCGACAGACGCAAGCGAGCACCGGCTTCATCGATTAGGTCGATGGCCTTGTCAGGCAAGAAGCGGTCGGTGATGTAGCGGTCCGAAAGCTGGGCGGCGGCCACCAGTGCGCCATCCGTGATTGAAACCTTGTGGTGCACCTCGTAGCGGTCGCGCAGACCCTTCAAGATGTTGATTGCCATCGGCAGGGTTGGCTCGTTGACCATGACCTGCTGGAAGCGGCGGGTTAGCGCGGCATCCTTTTCGAAGTGCTTGCGGTATTCATCCAAGGTGGTGGCACCAATGGTCTGAAGCTCGCCGCGAGCTAGAAGCGGCTTCAAGATTGAGGCAGCATCGATGGCACCCTCGGCGGCACCGGCACCGACCAGGGTGTGGATTTCGTCGATGAAGGTGATGATGTCGCCACGGGTGCGAATCTCCTTGGTTACCTTCTTTAGGCGCTCTTCGAAGTCACCGCGGTAGCGTGAGCCGGCGATGAGTGAGCCCATGTCTAGGGTGTAAAGCTGCTTGCCCTTTAGGGTCTCTGGCACGTTGCCGTTGACGATTGCCTGGGCTAGGCCCTCAACAACTGCGGTCTTTCCAACGCCAGGCTCACCGATCAGAATCGGGTTGTTCTTGCCGCGGCGAGAAAGAATCTGCATGACGCGCTCGATCTCACGCTCGCGACCGATAACCGGGTCAAGCTTGCCGTCGGCCGCTGCCTGGGTTAGGTTGCGACCGAACTGGTCAAGAATCTGAGAGCCCTTCTGCTTCTCGGTGTTGTCGCCACCGACCGCAACGGTCTCTTTGCCCTGGAAGCCCGAAAGCAACTGAATGACCTGCTGGCGAACACGGTTGGTGTCTGCACCAAGCTTGGTTAGAACCTGAGCGGCAACGCCTTCACCTTCACGGATGAGACCCAATAGCAAGTGCTCGGTGCCAATGTATGAGTGGCCAAGCTGCAAGGCTTCGCGAAGCGATAGCTCGAGCACCTTCTTGGCGCGAGGAGTGAATGGGATGTGGCCGGCAGGAGCCTGCTGACCCTGACCGATGATCTCTTGCACCTGCTGGCGCACAGAGTCGAGGTTAATGCCGAGTGACTCTAGAGCCTTGGCTGCGACGCCTTCACCTTCGTGAATTAGACCCAGAAGGATGTGCTCGGTGCCGATGTAGTTGTGGTTTAGAAGCTTCGCTTCTTCTTGCGCAAGCACAACAACGCGACGAGCCTTGTCGGTGAATTTCTCAAACATCTTGTCTCCATTCGAAGCCAATGGTTTCAGGCTTCTAATGAAGATGTTAGGTGCTATTTCTTGTCGTTTGTTGGCTGTTCGCTGAGGGCTTTAGCGGCTCTCATCTCAGCCTCAATCTCCGAATAGACCTTGCGCTCGGTGCGGTCGGCACGAAGGATCGAACGCATCATGATCCAGAACAGACCACCGACCAAAAGCGGCGGAACTAGCGACAGGGCCGCGTCCCAGAAAATTGCCCAGTCCATTACTTGACCAGTGGGAACATGATGGTTTCGCGGATGCCAAGGCCGGTGAGGCTCATCAGCAAACGGTCAATTCCCATACCCATACCGCCCGAAGGTGGCATACCGAACTCGAGGGCCTTCAAGAAGTCTTCGTCCAGCTTCATTGCCTCAGGGTCACCAGCGGCAGCCAGAGTCACCTGCTCGACGAAACGTGCACGCTGAATAACCGGGTCAACCAGCTCTGAATAGCCGGTAGCCTGCTCATAACCACGGATGTAAAGGTCCCACTTCTCAACGACGCCGACCTTAGAGCGGTGGTCGCGTGTAAGTGGTGAGGTGTCAACCGGGAAGTCGATCACGAAGGTTGGGTTGACCAGGTCACCCTTTACGAAGTGCTCCCACAGCTCTTCGACATACTTGCCGGCAAGTGGGTGTTCGATCTCGATGCCGACCGAAGCGGCAAGCTTCTTAAGCTCTGCCATCGGGGTCTCCGGGGTGATGGTCACACCGGCGGCTTCAGAAAGCGATTCGTACATCGAGATGCGCGGCCAGTTGCCACCAAGGTCGTTGATCGAACCGTCTTCTAGAACAACTTGGTGGGTGCCGAAGACATCCATGGCGGCGTTCTGAATCAGCTTCTGGGTTAGGTCTGCGATCGAGTTGTAGTCGCCGTAAGCCTGGTATGCCTCGAGCATTGCGAACTCTGGCGAGTGGGTGCGGTCGGCACCTTCGTTGCGGAAGTTGCGGTTGATCTCGAAGACGCGGTCGATGCCGCCGACAACTGCACGCTTGAGGAATAGCTCAGGCGCGATGCGCAAGAACAGTTCGGTGTCGAATGCGTTCGAGTGAGTCTTGAACGGGCGAGCAGAAGCTCCACCGTGAATGGTCTGCAACATCGGGGTCTCGACCTCGAGGAATGCCTCTGCTTCGAAGGTGCGGCGAAGCGACTGCATGACCTTCGAGCGAATCTGAACCACTTCGCGAGCACGGTCACGCACGATCAGGTCGATGTAGCGGTGACGAACGCGGAACTCTTCACCGAGCTCGTTGTGCAGGTTCGGCAGTGGGCGGATGGTCTTGGCGGCCATCAACCACTCGTCGGCAAGAATCGAGAGCTCGCCGCGCTTCGAGGTGATGACCTCGCCCGAAACGAAGACGTGGTCGCCTAGGTCGACTAGGTCCTTCCACTCCTGAAGGCGCTCTTCGCCAACCTTGTCCAGCGAAAGCATCGCCTGGATGCGCTCGCCCGAACCGGCCTGAAGGGTTGCAAAGCAAAGCTTTCCGGTGTTGCGCAAGAACACGATTCGACCGGCGATGCCGACAATCTTGCCGGTGGCAACGTCAGCCTCGAGGCCTGGGTTTTCGGCACGCACGGCGTCGATGGTGGTAGTGACCGGAACACTGACCGGGTAGGCGTCGCCAGCTTCGTTTAGGCGGTCGCGCTTTGCCAAGCGAACGGCAATCTGCTCAGGCAGATCGTCTTCGAAGGCATCTTCGGTCTGGGTTAGGTCATCGCTCATGCGAATGGCTCCTGAAAATCGATGGTGAGGTTGTCGATAAGTCTTGTGGTGCCGACCACAGCAGCGATCAACATCAACGCCCGGCCGGTAAAGCTGTCATCGATTAATTCGAAACTGCTCGGGTCAACCAAGGCTAGGTAATCAAGTTTAGCCTCAGGCACGCCTTCAAGTCGGGCTCGGGCAGCATTCACAGCCATGGATGGCTTCGCCCCGAGGGTTTCGGCCGCAGCCTTACCGACCTTCAGGGCCTTCGAAAGCTGGCCGGCAACCTCGAGCTTGGTTGCATCCAGGTAGCGATTACGGCTAGACATCGCCAAGCCACTGGTCTCGCGCACGATCGGAGCCTCGATGATGTGCAGATCTGGAAACTCGACATTCGCCATGCGTTTGATTAGGAACAGCTGCTGAGCATCCTTGGCGCCAAAGACCGCGAAGTCTGGCTTAACCAATTCAAATAGTCGAGCAACCACTGCAAGCATTCCGTCGAAATGCCCTGGTCGAGCGGCACCCTCAAAGGTCTTGCCGACTGCACCAGATTGCAGCGCGGGGCGCAGCTTCGCAGCCGCATGCGCGGCTTCGATGCCATCGGGATAAACCACCTCGACCGTTGGCGCAAACAACACATCAGCGCCGGCCGCTTCGAGCACCTTGGCATCGGCCTCCAGCGTGCGCGGGTACTTCTCGAAATCCTCACCGGCACCGAACTGCAGTGGGTTGACGAAAATCGAAACGACCACGAGGTCGGCGTATTCTCGAGCCTTTCGCACCAGCGAAAGATGCCCCTCGTGCAGCGCTCCCATGGTCGGCACGAAGGCAACCTTCAGCCCGGCGCAGCCTGGTAGCTCGCGCTCTTCATCAATCGCCCCGGTGAGTTCGGCGGCGGTAACCACGGTCTTCACTAGCTGAGCAACTCATCCGGGTCTAGTGGCTGATGCCCCTTGGCCAAGGCCTGTTCTACTGCGCTGCGGATCGTCGGCGCGATCACACCGCGGGCATCTTCGACGCCAATTTCTTCGAGTAGACCGATCGCTTGATTGACCACCATCGCCGAGAACTGGTTGGCGACCGAGACCGCCTCGAAGTACTTCTTGCGGTCGTCCTCGCGGATCACCAGAGGTTCTGCCCCCATCTCGATAACCAAGGCCTGCGCGATCGGCAAGGCCACGACCGGCGCGGCCACGGCGAAGAAGCTCTCACGGATGCGTGACAGATCGATGCTGGTTCCGGTGAAGGTCATCGCGGGGTGAATCGCAAGCGGAATAACGCCCTGTGCGGTTGCTGGGCCAAGGATGTTGTAACCGAATTCGCCCGCGGTGTGGGCAACCAGTTGGCCAGAGCGCCACATGCTGTTTTGAGCGATGCCGTTGACAGTCGGCGCTATCTGGTCGGCCGGAATCGCTAGCAGCACCAAATCGGCCTCTTCCAGGATGGCTGGCAGAGTCTTGACCGGCACATCCGGAAGAAGAATTTCAGCACGTTCAATATTTTTCTCGTCGGTGGTGGCGATGCCGACGATGAAATGACCGGCCGCAGCCAAAGCCTGACCCAGCACAGTGCCGACCGGACCTGCACCGATGATGCCGACCGAGAGACGACCCTGCATCATGCCAGCACCTCTCCCGATTTCGGTGACTCGGCTTCGCCGCCGTCATCCTTGATGCGACAAATTCTTTCGACGATCACGCCGATGACCACCATGGCAATTGATGCCAGAAGAGCGAATACGTTTCGCCAAATTGAGTCGGTGGTGACTGGCGATGAAATCTGCATCCAGATGACACCGGCGTGCCAACCGACGAATAACGAGCCAGATAATGCGGTTGCCTGCGAGAGCAATAGCAAGCGCACGGCATAAAACGGATTGAGACGCTTCGGGCGAGGTGATTCCGGTTTCTTTAGTTGTTCGGCGAGGGCCCGGCGATAGCGAAACATCGGCACGGCAAAGCTGACCAAGATGATCGAAATCGCTAGCAACGTGAGAGTGAGGCTTGGTGCCGTGACCGGCACTTGCCCGCCATTTGAGGTCATTAGCCGGCTAACTAGATAGCCCGCGGTCGCGGCTGGGATCATCCAGGCGACTAGGTTCAAAATTTTGGTCGGCTTCATTTCGCTAGCCACACCTGATCTTTAATCGGCTCGGCTAATTCGGCCACCTTGCCGTAACCAGGCAGCACGGCCTGTGGGTCGAGCAAAGACCAAGGCACGAGCACAAACGCTCGCTCGAATGCGCGCGGGTGCGGGATGGTCAACTCTTTAGTGGCCTTCAGCACATCGCCGTAGGTGATGATGTCGATGTCGAGAGTGCGTGAACCCCACCGCTCGAGACGAATGCGACCGTTCTCGGTTTCGATTCGGCGAATCTCAGTCAGCAGTTCTTTTGGTTTGAGAGTGGTCACGATCTGAACCACACCATTCATGTAGTTCGGCTTGGTCACGTCAATGCCTTCTTCGGTCATTGCCGAAGACTCGACCAACGGTGAGCAAACCACCTTAGAAATACCCTTGGTTGCGGCCAACGCTTTGAGTCCGTTGCGAATGGTTTTGCGACGCTTGCCGAGGTTGCCACCGATGGCTAGAACGGCACGAACCGGTTCGCTCATGAACGCTTTGCCTTGACCGAAACCGATACGTCTTCAAACTCATAGATGATCGGCGCATTTGGCTTGTGAACGGTGATCTTGGCCTTGATAACCGGGCCTCCAGCTGGGCCGCCACCGAAGTTCATGACCATGTCTAGCAGTCGCTGAGCTAGGGTTTCGAGCAGGTCGACCGGTTGTGATTTCACGTTGTCAACGATTGCCTTGGCTAGGTCGCCGTAGTGCACCGTTTTCGAAAGGTCATCTCCGAATGCGGCTGCGTCACCATCGATCCAGACCGTGGCATCGATGTAAAAGTCCTGACCATTTTGACGCTCGAAATCGAAGACGCCGTGGTGCGCGTAAACCCGCAAACCGGTGAGTTTGATTTTGTGTCGCTGAGGCTTTTCGCGCATAGGTTAACTCTGCCCTGACTTGCCGTCTTCGGCAAACCGAAGAGCCTCAACAATTGCAATCGCGTCGTTGGTTGCGATGACATTGTGAACCCGAACTCCCCAAAGTTTTCTCTGCAGCAGCAGCGCCGTGAGTACTGCCGTCGCAAGGTCTCGACGCCCATTATTGATCTGCCCAGATTCGGCGTCGGCGGCATCCAAGTCGGCATCGAGCGCACCGGCGATAAAACGCTTGCGCGAAGCGCCGACCAGAATCGGCAAACCAAGCTTGTCGAGTTCGTCCAGACGGGCCACTAGCTCCCAGTTTTGCGCCATGTCTTTGGCAAACCCCAAACCTGGGTCAAGGATGATCTTGTTGCGTGATACCCCGGCCGCAATCGCTGCGTCAACGCGCAACTTAAGTTCGGTGGCGACCTCGGCGGCCAGGTCGAGATAGGTGTTCAACTGGTCCATGCCATCGCTGAAACCGCGCCAGTGTGAAATAACAAAATCTGCTCCGGTGGCAGCGGCTACCGCGAGCATTTTCGAGTCGGCGAGACCGCCGGAAACATCGTTGATGATGAGAGCGCCAGCCGAAACCGCGGCTAGCGCTGTGGTCGCGTTCATGGTGTCGACGCTGATTCGAACGTCGCGACGATTGGTCTCGGCAAGTTCAGCAACAAGGGCTTCGATGACCGGCATAACGCGAGATAGTTCGACCTCAGGCGAAACTCTTGGAGCTCCAGGGCGGGTCGACTCACCACCGATGTCGATGATGTTTGCACCACCCATAATGAGCAGTCTGGCGTGGTCTAATGCTGGGCCGAGTGAATCAAACTCGCCACCGTCACTAAATGAATCAGGTGTGACGTTAAGCACGCCCATCACCAAAGGTCGCTGAAAATCCGCCCGATTTGTTTCGGTGCGATTTTCGCTCACTTTGAAATCAGCCCCATTACTTCGGCACGGGCGATTGGTTCAGAATAGACACCGCGCGCGGCCATGGTCACAGTGTTTGCCTCTGGCTGTCGAGCACCACGTGACACCACACAGTGGTGACGAGCCTCGATGACCACAACAACACCCTGAGTGCCAAGGCCCTCTTCTAGAGCGTCGGCAATTTGAGCGGTTAGGTTTTCTTGCAATTGTGGGCGGGCAGCAATGATCTCGACCAACTTTGGTAGACGGCCAAGACCCACCACGCGATCGCTCGGCAAGTAGGCAATGTGCGCGATTCCGGTGAAAGGTAGCAGATGGTGCTCGCAGATCGAAACGAAGTCGATGTCTTTGAGAATCACAACTTCGATGTGCTCGGCTTCGAAAGTGTCGGCAATCGCAAGCTTGGCATCCTGACCCACGCCCTTGAAGAATTCCGCATACGCCTCGGCGACCTTGGTCGGAGTGGCCTGAAGCTCACTTCGATTTGGATCTTCGCCGATTGCCGAAATTAGTTCGACAACCGCCGCCTTGATGCGTTCGGAATCAATCACTTGAAACTAGGCCTGGTCTTTCGAGTCGGTCGCCTTCTTAGCAGCCGGCTTCTTCGGTGCAGCGGCTTTCTTGACAGCCGGCTTCTTGGCAGCGTTCACGGCCTTGGTTTCGGCAGCCTTTCGAGCCGAAGCCTTGGCGGCCGACGAGCCCTTTACCGGAATCGCGATCGGAGCGATCTTTGAAACCGGGCGAGACTTGCTCGACAACCACTGAGCGCGCTTCGGTAGCTTCTTGACTGCCTTGAAGATGCGAGCGATGTCGTCTGGGTTCAGAGTCTCCTTCTCCATCAACTCCTTCGCCATTGCATCTAGAACCGCACGGTTCTGGTTGATTGCCTTATAGGCCTCGTTGTGAGCACCCTCGAGAATCGCACGGATTTCGGCGTCGATCTGCTGAGCAGTTACCTCGGAGTATTCGCGAGCCTGAGCCATGTCGCGGCCGATGAAGACCTCGCCGCCGCCACCGAAGCTCACGGCACCCAGAGTCGAGCTAAAGCCATACTGAGTGACCATCTGACGGGCGGTTGCGGTTGCCTTTTCGAAGTCGTTTGAAGCGCCGGTGGTTGGGTCGTGGAAGACGATCTCTTCGGCGACTCGGCCACCCATTGCGTAGGCGATCTGGTCGAGCAACTGGTTGCGTGAAACCGAGTAACGGTCTTCGAGCGGCAAGACCATGGTGTAGCCCAGAGCGCGGCCGCGAGGAAGAATGGTGACCTTGGTAACCGGGTCGCTGTCATTTAGCGATGCTGCTACTAGAGCGTGGCCAGCCTCGTGATAGGCGGTGTTGAGGCGCTCTTTGTCCTGCATCAAACGAGACTTCTTCTGTGGGCCGCCGATGACGCGGTCGATTGACTCGTCGATGGTTGCAGCGGTGATGTGCTTCTCGCCCTGACGAGCGGTAAGCAATGCGGCCTCGTTCAAAACGTTGGCAAGGTCGGCACCGGTGAAGCCTGGAGTGCGGCGGGCGACCAAAGCTAGGTCGACATCGTCAGCGATTGGCTTGCCCTTGGCGTGAACCTTCAGGATCTGCTCACGGCCGATCAGGTCAGGAGCACCGACACCAATCTGGCGGTCGAATCGACCCGGGCGAAGCAACGCTGGGTCGAGGATGTCTGGACGGTTAGTCGCAGCGATCAAGATGATGTTGGTCTTTGAGTCAAAGCCGTCCATCTCAACCAAGAGCTGGTTTAGGGTCTGCTCGCGCTCGTCGTTACCGCCACCGATTCCGGCACCGCGGTGTCGACCGACGGCATCGATCTCGTCCACGAAGATGATCGCTGGGGCGCTCTGCTTTGCCTGGTCGAATAGGTCGCGAACGCGTGAAGCACCGACACCGACAAACATTTCGACAAAGTCAGAACCAGAAATGGTGAAGAACGGAACTCCGGCCTCGCCGGCAACCGCCTTGGCGACCAAGGTCTTACCGGTTCCCGGAGGGCCGTATAGAAGAACACCGCGCGGAATCTTCGCACCGACGGCTTGGAACTTCTGAGGTGACTTCAGGAAATCCTTGATTTCTTCAAGCTCTTCGATGGCTTCGTCAACACCGGCAACATCTGCGAAGGTGACCTTCGGGGTGTCCTTGTTGACGAGCTTGGCGCGTGACTTGCCAAAGTTCATTACCTTGCTGTTGCCACCCTGCATGCCAGACATCAGGAACCAGAAGATGGCACCGATGATGATGAAAGGAATCAGGCTGCCTAGCAGAGCTAGATACCAAGGGGTGTTTGGAACCTCGTCGTTGTAGCCATCCTTGATTGGGGCATTGGCGATGGTGTCGACCACTTGGGTGCCACGAGCGGCTACGTAGTAGAACTGAACTTTCTTGCCATACTTGGCGTCGGCATTGGTCAAAACGACATCAACGCGCTGGTCGCCATCGAGCACCTTTACGGTGTCGGCGCGGCCATCGGCAATCATCGAGAGACCGACCTGAGTGTCGACCTGCTTGAAACCGGTGCCGCTCACGAGCGACGAACCGATGATCATTACTGCAACGGCTACGAAAATCCAGACGAATGGACCACTAAGAATTTTTTTCAAGTTCACGGCTTAAGGCTATCGAATGCCAGTGACAACTAACACTGGTGTTCTCTGTAGGCGATTAGTTATAAACCGAAGGCGCGAGCACGGCGACACCCTTTAGGGTGCGGTAGTCCTCGGCATAGTCGAGGCCGTAGCCCACGACGAACTCGTTAGGGATGTCAAAACCAACCATGGCGACCTTGACGTCAACCTTGGCGGCATCCGGCTTGCGCAAGAAAGCAACGATTTCTACCGAAGCTGCGCCGCGGGCCTCAAGGTTCGAAGCCAACCAAGACAGGGTTAGACCAGAGTCGATGATGTCTTCGACAATGATCACGTGGCGACCGAGAACGTCGGCATCCAAGTCTTTAAGAATTCGAACCACACCTGAGGAAACGGTTCCCGAACCGTAAGAAGAAACAGCCATCCAGTCCATCTGAACTGGGATTTGAATCGCGCGTGACAGATCGGCCATGAACATGACTGCACCCTTTAGGACGCCGACCAGGAGCACATCCTTGCCCGCATATTTGGCGTCGATCTGAGCGGCTAGCTCAGCCACCTTCGCGTTGATCTGTTCTTCGGTGACTAGCACCTTGGTGATTTTGTCGCTTACCTTTGACAGATCCACTTAGCAGGCTCCTGATTTGAGGGTTTTGGTGGTTTTTAGGGTTATTTTCAAACCCGTGCGTACAACTCTAACCCCTGGCAGGGTCAGTTCTTTCTGCCCGTGCCAGTTCGTAATCAAATCGGTCACCGCAAGCACGTGAACCCGCGAAAAAGTCGGCCCAAAAACCTCGAGAGCGCGCAAAATAACTCGGTTGCGAATCGGCGCAGCCAAAGTTTCTAGTGCTTCGACCGAAAGCTCCAAGGATGTCGGACCAGCCGTCACGACAGTGTCATACGCGGCGAGCGCCAGCTCATCCAGGTATTCGGAATCTTCTCTAACCAACTCGGCGGTGCGAGCCAGCGACTCGGCGATGCCGGGGCCGAGCTCAATTTCGAGCATCGGAACCACTGCTTGGCGCACGCGAACTCGGGTAAATCGGTCCTCTGAGTTTTGCGGGTCGATCCATGGCTCGAGGCCAGAATCTTCGCAAAACGCATGGGTGGTCTCGCGTTTGATGCCAAGCAGCGGTCGAAGGTATCGGCCCGAGTGAACCGCCATGCCGTTGATCGCTCGCGGGCCTGAGCCACGAGCCAGCCCGAGCATCACGGTCTCGGCTTGGTCGTCGAGGGTGTGACCGAGCATGACCGCCTTGGCATCCAGGGCGGCAGCGGCCTCATCGAGCGCTTCGTAACGCGCGGCACGAGCGGCGGCTTCCGGCCCCCCGACCTCACCAACAGAAACGTGCGCCACCTGAACCGGGTCGAGCCCAAGTGTTCGCAAAACATCGGCGGTGCGGGCGGCCACATCCTTGGTGATTGCTTGGATGCCGTGCTCGACGATGACGGCACCGGCAGAAATGCCGGCACGCGGAGCCTCAAACGCAACCGCTGCGGCGAGCGCCAAGCTGTCGGGCCCTCCCGAACAAGCGACCAGAACCAAATCACCGGCAACCACACCGGCGGCATCCCAGCTGTCACGAACGGCGCGACGAACATCGGCGATGGCCGGAGTCAGACGCGGGCGGTCGGTCAACTGGTGCTCCTTTCGGCAAGCTATTCGGTAATCTTTAGTTAGAGATTTTCCTCTCCCTCAAGCCTATTTAGGAGAACCATGGGTTACGAAGCAGTAATCGAGATTCCTCGCGGAAGCCGCAACAAGTATGAAGTAGATCACATCACCGGTCGCGTGCACCTAGACCGCGTGCTGTTCACCCCGTTTGTCTACCCAGTTGACTACGGTTTCTTCGACAAGACCCTCGGTGGCGACGGCGACCCGCTAGACGCTCTAGTACTTCTTGAGTTCCCGGTTTTCCCTGGCGTTGTCGTTGATGTTCGTCCGGTCGGCGTGCTTCCTATGGAGGACGACGGAGGCATCGACGAGAAGGTCATCTGCGTTCAGACCAAGGACCCACGTTGGGCACACATCCAAGACATCAACGACGTTCCTGAGCAGACCAAGAACGAGCTACTTCACTTCTTCTCTCACTACAAGGACCTAGAACCTGGCAAGTGGGTCAAGGTTGGCGAGTGGCAGGGCAAGGATGTGGCCGAGCGCCTAATCCAGGAAGCTATCGTTCGCTACAACACCGAGGGTGACGGCGCTAAGTCACACGGCGGCTGCACCTGCGGCGGAAACTGCAACTGCAAGTAACTCGAATTAGAAAAGGACCCCGCCGATTGGTGGGGTCCTTTTTCGTTGACTGGGTGTTCCGCCTGACAAGCGGTCGTGGGCTTACGCCGAAGGCCGACCGGCATACGGGAACAATTCACCGTAGCGAAGTGGCACGATTCGAACGGTTCGAGCCGGGTTCGGAGCCTCGAGCATCATGTCGCCACCTAGGTAGATCACGACGTGATACTTGTCGCCGTTGAAGGCCGAGTCCTGTGAGTACCACATGAGGTCGCCGACCTGAGCTTCGGCCAGCGGCACAAGCTTTCGAGCCGATGCCATGGTGTTGAACTGGTTGGTTGCCGAGTGGGTACCGATGTAAATACCTGCGGCCGCATAAGAGGCCTTGGTGATTCCCGAGCAGTCCCAGACGTCTGGGCCCATTCCGCCGAGCACATAGCGCTCGCCCAGGTTTGCCTTGGCGAAGTCGAGGGCAATCTGAACCTTGGCGGAGTCTGCATCGCCCACCGAGTAAAGCTCAGGAGCAACCGGCTTCGAGGTTCCGGCATTCTGACGGGCTTCGGCGGCTAGACCTTCGGCACGCTGACGCTCAAGGTCGGCCGAGGTGTTTTGCAAGACGGCCAACTGGGCATAAAAAGTCTTGTTGAGCTTGTTGTTGGCATCCACCTTGGCCTGCACGGCACTGGCGGCGGTCTGCGCTTCAACGAAGAGGCTCTTTGCGGCCGCGGCCTTAGTCGCCAACTCGGTCTTTGCGCCGGCCAGCTCATCGGTCAGCGACTGGGCAAACTTTTGCTTGGCCATGGCACGGTTATAAATAGTGTCGCTCTGCTGAGCAACCTTCTCTTGGGCACCCAGCTGGTAAAGCAAATCATCGGCCTTGCCGGCGTTCAAAAACAGGTTCAAGGATGTGCCGCCAGCGCCGTCGCGATACATCTGCGCCGCAATCTGACCGAGCTGCGACTTCGCCTTATTTGCCTCCGCGTTTGCCGCGTCAGCCTGGGCCTGCAAACTGTTGACCTTTGCGGTCATCGAGTCAACCGCATCCTGGGCCTGGTTGAAGGCCTCACCCTTAATCTGGGCGACGCGACCGAGCTTATTTGCCTCAACGGCCAGGTCTTGCACGATCTTTTCAATTCGCGCAATCATCGCCTTCTTGGCGGCAACATTTCGCTTGGCAGCAGCCACTTCGGCAGCACTCGGATAGCTTGGAACCGCCCAGCTTGGGGCGACAACCGAGGCGCCGAATACCAGTGCAGCACTGGCTGCAACGGCAATTAGGGCGCGAGAGACTCGGATGTTCATACTTACGAAAGTAACACGAGTTGCGAACGAACCCCCGTAGCGACTATTCTTGACGCTTGGTGCTATGAAGTATCCGCTTTATAGGCCCCATCGTTTAGAGGCCTAGGACACCGCCCTTTCACGGCGGCAGCACGGGTTCGAATCCCGTTGGGGTCACTATGAAGCGATGTACTTAGTACCATCAGTAACACCAGCACCAAGTAAGGTCCTGTAGCGCAGTTGGTTAGCGCGCCGCCCTGTCACGGCGGAGGTCGCGGGTTCAAGTCCCGTCAGGATCGCTCAGTAAGAGCCCTTCCCAAAAGGAGGGCTTTTATCGAATGAAGATGGTTATCCATCTTCGGCTCTGTAGCTCAGTTGGTAGAGCGCACGACTGAAAATCGTGAGGTCACGGGATCGACGCCCGTCGGAGCCACTAAGACCCGAGACCATCGCAGTCTCGGGTTTTTCATTTAACTAGGCTTATTGAGTGCTAACTATCGCTCTGGGCTTCGCCACCTCACTGGTCTACGGCTTCGCCGATTTCTTTGGTGCGCTCGGCTCAAAGCACATCAAGCCGGTAGTGGTGACTTTCTGGTCTGGGCTTTCCGGCCTGGCTTTGCTGCTAACCGCATCCCTCTTTATGGGTGCAGATTTCAATCAATCGAGCATCCTTTGCGGTGTAATCGGCGGCATAGCCTCGGCTTTCGCAATGACCTGCCTATATGCGGCGCTGGCCATCGGCCCGATCAGCATTCTTTCTCCGCTCAGCGCCGTGGTCATGGCCATTGTTCCGATGGTTATCGGTTTCGCTCAAGGCGACCGTTTCAGCCTGTGGGGTTGGTTGGCGCTCGGCGCCATCCTGGTGGCCGTGGTGTTGGTGGGTTTCGTGCCGGGCGAGGATGTTCGGTTGCCCTCACTCAAGGGTCTACTGTTAGGCATCGGGGCGGGCGTCGGAATGGGCGCAGTGCTGCTCGCATTGGCGGCCGCACCGAAGGATTCCGGCCTGGCCTCTCCGACGATTTTGCGCGCGGTCAGCGCGAGCCTGTTAGGCATCTTTATGTTGCTAACCATTCGCCGTTCGCGAGCCGAAGCAGCTGCATCGAAGGCATCGATCAGAATTTGGCTCTCGGTTATGGTCACCGGATTTCTAGATTCGAGCGCCAACGTGTTCTTCACGATTGCAAGCCGCGAAGGGTCACTGTCGGTGGTTTCGGTGCTAACCGCGCTTTATCCGCTGGGCACCATCATCCTGGCTCGCATTTTCTTGAAAGAAAAGATCGCCCGCAGTCAGATGTTTGGAATTGTTTTGGCACTCGGCGCATCTG
>Ga0228703_1001174_pt1 | contig 16567 bp, 14 predicted proteins | sample McNCre217_Aug_MG_3_FD_178020 | JGI IMG/M metagenome (GOLD analysis project Ga0228703, IMG submission 178020) | Freshwater microbial communities from McNutts Creek, Athens, Georgia, United States - 29-17_Aug_MG | ecosystem: Environmental > Aquatic > Freshwater > Creek | place: USA: Georgia... | reverse complement strand
CTTCAAGCAAAGCTCCTGATCCTTGTTTACATACAAAAACCCCAATCCAATGACGATAATTCGACCAAATTCGGCAAACAAAGCAGCGCGATTTGCATATAAATCCTCAAGGGATATGTTATCCGAATTATAAAGATTCTTCGCCTTTTTTACCCAGAATTCTTTCATCTTATCCGAAAGTTGGGAAAAATCCGATTTTCCAGATACTGTTTCTATGTCGAGAAATAGTGTATTCTTAAAATTCATATTAGACGGGGCTAGGCAATGTTTCACGTGAAACATTAACTTGGGTAAATTCGAATAGCGCTATTAAATGAGCCAAAACGCGTTGCTTTACTTCATCCAAGTCCAACTGGCGGCCCAACTCTTGTGAGAGAGACGTTACGCCCTTCGTGGCAATTCCACAGGGGACAATGTGATTAAAGTAGGAGAGGTCTGTGTTGACATTTAACGCAAATCCGTGCATGCTAATCCACCGAGACGCCTTCACGCCGAAGGCGCAAATCTTTCTCGGATTCTCTGTTTCTGAGTCTATCCATACGCCGGTGAGCCCCTCAATGCGCCCTGCCTGCAGGCCATAAAACATACATGTCCGAATAACCGCCTCCTCTAACATTCGAAGGTATAAGTGTATATCCGTAAAGAAGTTTTCTAGATCAAATATGGGGTATCCGACCAATTGCCCAGGCCCATGGTAAGTAATGTCGCCACCACGATTTATTTTAAAAAAGCTAGCTCCAATAGTATGCAAGAACGACTCTTGCATCAATAGGTGTGACTCGTCTCCACTTTTTCCTAGGGTGTAAACATGTGGGTGTTCACAGAACAAAAGGAAGTTGGTCGTAAGCTTTTGATCCGTTTCCGCTAACTGTCGATTTGATAATTTAATACCTGCCGTATGGGCCATCAGCGCCTCTTGAAGGTCCCAGGTTTCCTTGTAGGGGACAAGTCCTAAATCAACAAATTGGACATTTTTATTTTGCATGGAAAATTATCAAAAATACACTAGTTGGCTTCCCGCCAAAGCCATTTATTTGGGAAGACAAATATACAAGAATGGCGAAACATTTACGACTCGGCAGGCGAGCAGAAAACCTAGCAACTGATTATTTAAGACAAAACGGGTATTACATCCGAGAAAGAAACTACCGAGCAGGAATTGCGGAAGTTGACCTAGTCGTCCAAAAATCACAAACCCTGTGTTTTGTTGAGGTTAAAGCCAAAAATTCGGGAGGATTTGGGCCGCCCGAAGAACGCATCAATGCTGGAAAAATTAGGCGCTACCATCAAGCTGCAACGAACTACCAAGAAGATGAAGCTTGGTTTGGAGAAATCCGATTCGACACGATTTCCATTACTTTTTTTCCACAAGCCGTACAAATTGAGCATTTCGAGGATGCTTTTTCGTAAATTCGTGGTTTAGTTTACAAATATGATCAGTTTTCACACCGAGGACGTTTCTTTTAGTCTATCCGAAAAGCTTAAACACAAGCAATGGCTTCAAGCTGTTGCCAAAGAGGAGCAAAAAAAGATCGGGGAGTTAAACTATGTGTTTTGTTCTGACGACTATTTATTGGAGATCAACCAGGAATACTTGCAGCACGACACTTATACGGATATCGTCACTTTCGACAATTCCGATGATCCTAAAATCATCGAGGGGGATATCTTTATTTCGTATGAGCGCATAGTAGAAAACGCAGTAAAATTCGGAACAGAGAGCAGCGAACTGCAACGCGTCATGGTTCACGGCTTGTTGCATTTGTGTGGATATAAGGATAAGGCGAAAGCCGACAAAGCTCTGATGACCGAAAAAGAAAACTACTATTTGGCAAAAAGATAATACGTGTTCCACGTGAAACATAAACAAAAATGATGCAGAATTCATATGATGTAATCGTAGTAGGAGCGGGGCATGCGGGCTGTGAGGCGGCGCATGCGGCGGCGCAAATGGGCTCCAAGGTTTTGCTGATTACGATGAACATGCAAACCATTGCACAGATGTCTTGTAACCCGGCGATGGGTGGGGTAGCGAAAGGACAAATCGTCCGAGAGGTAGATGCGTTAGGAGGGATGTCGGGAATTATCTCGGACAAGACAATGATTCAGTTTAGAATGCTAAATCGCTCGAAGGGGCCTGCGATGTGGTCGCCACGTTGCCAGTCGGACCGCGCGCGATTTGCCGAAGAGTGGCGTTGGGCCTTGGAGCAAAATGCGAATGTTGATTTTTGGCAGGACTCTGTGGAATCACTTCTCGTGGAGAAGGACGTCGTGAAAGGGGTAAAGACACGGATGGGCATGGAGTATTTCGCCCCCACCGTTGTGTTGACAAATGGAACGTTTTTAAATGGTTTGATCCATATCGGAGAAAAGAATTTTGGGGGTGGTCGAATGGCGGAACCGATGGCAGGGGGGATTACCGAACAACTGGTTCAGTTGGGTTTTGAATCGGGACGAATGAAAACGGGAACGCCGCCACGCGTAGATGGTAGAAGCCTGGATTATTCCAAAATGGAAGAACAAAAAGGGGATGAGAACCCGACTTCATTTTCCTACATGACGAAAGCGCCGATCACAGAACAGCGTTCTTGTTGGATAACGCATACGAATGAAAAAGTACACGAGGTCTTACGAAAAGGTTTTGATCGCAGCCCGATGTTTGCGGGAAGAATCAAGGGTTTGGGGCCGCGTTATTGTCCATCTGTAGAGGATAAAATTAATCGTTTTGCGGATAAAGATTCCCATCAAATTTTCGTGGAGCCAGAGGGTTGGAATACGGTTGAGATTTATGTAAATGGATTCTCCACATCCTTGCCAGAAGATATTCAGTTCGAGGCAATCCGTTTGATTCCTGGATTTGAAAATGCAAAGTTATTCCGACCAGGATATGCGATTGAATATGATTATTTCCCGCCAACACAATTGACTTCTACGTTAGAAACCAAACGGGTTTCGGGCTTGTTCTTTGCCGGTCAAATTAATGGAACCACTGGCTACGAAGAGGCGGCCTGCCAAGGCTTAATGGCCGGTATCAATGCTCACCAAAAAGCGCACGGATTAGATCCATTTACTTTATCAAGATCAGAAGCCTATATCGGAGTATTAATTGACGACCTCATTAATAAGGGTACGGATGAGCCTTACCGCATGTTCACCTCACGCGCCGAATTCCGAACCTTGTTGAGACAAGACAATGCGGATGAAAGATTAACCGAAAAGGGATACGCGCTCGGACTAGCAACACAAGAACGCATGGATACCTATGCAAAGAAAAAACAACAAGTTGCCGAGTTGTTGGAAACCATTCAAACAACCAAAGTGAAGCCAGCTGAAATCAATGATTGGTTGGAAAGCCAAGGAACGGCAACACTAAAAGAAGGGGCTCCAATGATCAATTTATTGAAGCGGTCCGACTTAAGTTTTGAACAAATTCTCCAACATGAAATTGGGAAAAACCTAAAGGAAAATTTTACACAGGAGGTTTTGGAGCAAGTTGAAATTATCGTCAAGTACGAAAGCTATATCGAGAAGGAGAGATTGATGGTCAACAAAATGAGGAGTATGGAAGATTTGGCGATACCGGCCAACTTCGATTATGATAAGATAAAAACATTATCAACGGAGTCCCGAATCAAGCTTAAATCCATTCGCCCACAAACCATTGGACAGGCAAGTCGAATCTCGGGGGTATCAGCTGCCGACGTATCAATATTACTTTTATTCATGGGTCGCTAACTATGGAAACATTATCATCATGTCCTGCGTGCGGAGAAAAGAAAATGACACGCGCGTTAGACGCAAAAGATTACACGGTATCGAAGAATACTTTTGGAATTGTTCGATGCGCTTCCTGTGATTTGTTATTCACGAACCCTCGACCCAAGGCAGAGAATGCGGGATACTTTTATAAATCCGAAAACTACATTTCGCATAGCAATACGCAGAAAGGCTTCGTTAATAAATTGTATCATGCCGTTCGAAATATTACGCTGAAACAAAAGACCGCGCTTATCCAACGTGAACAAAAGGGAGAAAAGAAACTTTTAGATGTTGGCTGTGGAAACGGTCACTTTTTACATGCCTGCCAACAAGCTGGATGGAATGTCACAGGGATGGAACTAGATCCTGATACTGCAGCAAGGGCTGCTGAATTAACCCAGCAAAATATCTATCCCAATTTGTCGGCGATTCCAGCGAAAGACAAATTTGAAATGATCACCCTTTGGCATGTTTTAGAACACGTGTACGAATTAGACGCCTATTTTGAATTCTTTAAAACCCGGATCAACGAAGGGGGTAAATTGTTGTTGGCATTACCCAATTCAAAATCGTTTGATGCTGGCTATTTTCAAGAGTATTGGGCGGCGTATGATGTTCCTCGGCACATCTACCACTTTAATCCAGCAACCATACAATCGGTCGCACAGAAACATGGCTTTATCCTTAAAAAACAAAAAGGCCAAATCTTCGATAGTTTTTATATTGCTCTCTTGAGCCATGAATATAAAACAGGGAGTAAAAAATTAATTAGTTCGTTTATAATCGGGCTTTGGTCCAATGTATTAGCCTATTTTAAAACGGGAAATTATTCGAGTAATATCTATATTTTTGAGCATGCCTAAATTTGTGCAACACATTGCTTTCGTATCCTTCATGCTATTTATTAGCCTGAACCTTTTTGTCCGCTGTGCCCAAACGGCAAGCCCTCCAGGAGGAAAAAAGGATACCTTGGCACCCAAGATTGTCAGCACGATTCCATTGAACAAAAGCAAAAACTACAATGGCAAAAAGATTGAATTAAACTTCAATGAATACGTCAATATTCGAAGTCTCAATCAAGAGCTTTTAATTACTCCCAATGTGGGAACCTATGAAACGCGCATTCGTCCGATGGGATTGACAATTCAACTGGATTCAAGTCTACAAAAAAACACGACCTATACTTTCAATTTCAGAAATGCAATTGAAGATATGTCGGAGCGCAACATTGGCAAAAACATTAAACTCGTATTTAGTACGGGATCGGATATCGATTCCTTACAAATTAGTGGAAATGTGAAAAGCCTTGAGACCAACAAGAAATTGGAATCGGTTTTAGTGGGCTTATATCCCTACACTGATACTTTGCGAATTGATCAGGCCAAACCTTATTATTTCACGAAAACGGATACGTCTGGAAATTACCAAATCGAAAATATTGCAGCGGGAAAATATTACATGGCCGCATATATCGATGCAAACAACAATCTGTTGTATAACTCCAATAAAGAAGCGGTGGACTTTATAACCCAAGACTTCATCGATTTGAAGAAAAATTATAGTCAAGACTTTCGCATTGCACTACAAAATCAAGACCCACTTAAAATAAGCAAAACGACAAGTACGGCAAAAACGGTTTTGTATGAACTTTCCCGCGGGGTTAAAAACATCCAGGTCGAACCCAAAACACTAGCCTATCAAATCGAAAACAATCGCAACCTCCGATTTTATGTGGGAAACGTGGAACAAAAAGATACGATAAGAATTACAGCAAATATCACAGATTCATTAAACAGGCAGACTGTTTTAGCCTTAAAGGTCAAATTTCGAGAACCCAATAAAAAAGAAAAAGTAAGTTCCGCCCCTTTGCGATTTGAAGTATTTCCCGCAAGCAATCATTTATTAAGTCCCACAGATTCGATAACAATCAAATTTCAAAAGCCCATTGCCCTAATAGATACGAAAGGGATACGATTTGGAACGGGTCCCGACGAAGAAATCCAATTACCGGATGAAGCATTTGGATGGAATAGTTATGCGAATGAACTGACGATTCAAAAAGGCTATTTGCCTTTGAGGGATAAGTTTGAATTAAAGTTATCGAAAAACACTTTTATCAGCGTTGAAAAAGATACCTCACAGATTTTTACGCAAAGCTTTGAATTTCAAAATTTAGAGAACTATGGAAGTATATCTGGACGCATCAATATTCCGTCAGGAAATTTCATATTTCAGTTAATAAAATCAGATACTAAAAGCTTAGCATACCAACAAATAGCTGAGACAAAATTTGAATTTCCACACGTGGAACCAGGTTTATATGAATTGCGTGCCATTGAAGATCAAAACAAAAATGGACTTTGGGATTTAGGCAACTTTAGAACAAAAACAAAACCCGAGGCTATTCATTATTTTCCAACCAAGATAAAATTAAAGGCTAATTTTCAGATCACGGATGTGTTGATAAGTCCACAATAAACACCCATTTTATCCACATAACCTGTGGACAATTGTGGATAAATAAATTAGCTTCCTCGTAAATGTGTATAAGTCAACACTTATCCACGTGAATCATCCCGTTTATCCACAAAGTAGATCGGCTTGTAAAAAGTATAACCTATTAAATTACAAGTAATTACAAAGTAAAAATAGACTTATCCACTTATCCACAAAGAACAACAAAGAGAAACAAAGAAAAGATTTTAAAAACTTTTTCTTTTTTTAATTTATGTATGTGGATAAAAGAGAAAAAGGAAAAAGACGCTGGCGGGGTATCTTCATTTTGGTGCGATATTGATATTATTTTTATAATTGAATTGTTTTTAAGGTAAAATTGTATTTAAATATAGTTCATCTTGTGGATAACTTGTGGATAAGTAAGCTTTAGATGCTTTCTTGTACAAAATTTTCATATAATAGTACAAACGGAAGAGCTGTTTTGTTAACTTTGACCTAACGAATCAACAAATAATAAACCATGCTCGAATTTTCCAATTTCAATCGTGTTTTTGATTTATTGCCTATTTATGATCGACTTCATAAATCGGATTTATTTTGTTTAAAGCGAAATGGTGAATGGCGTCGCTATAGTTCAGAGGAAAGTATAGAGATTATCCAGGATTTGGCTTTGGGTCTTTTGGATCTAAAAGTTAAACCCGGTGATAAAATTGCCATTATATCCGCGAATCGGCCAGAGTGGAATTTTGTTGATTTTGCGATTCAATTGGTGGGTGCGGTTTCTGTGCCTATGTATCCGACGATTACCGTGGAGGATTATGCATTTATTTTCGAAAATGCAGAAGTCAAGTACGTGTTTGTCGAGGGGGAAGAATTATACCTGAAAGCCAAAGAAGCATCTAAAGGAAATAAGCAGATTAAAAAGATTTTCACATTCGATCCGGTGGATGGAACCGAGATGTGGACAAATGTGAAAGACGCGGGTTTTGGAAAAGATCGGGCTCCTTTGAAACCTCTGATGGATGCGGTGAAGCCTTCTGATTTGTTGACCTTGATCTATACATCCGGAACAACTGGACGGCCTAAAGGTGTCATGTTAACCCATCACAACATCGTTTCCAATGTCAAGGCCTTGATACGCGGAAAGTTTTTCGATTTAAGTGCGACGGATAGTGCGTTGAGTTTTTTACCGCTTTGTCATATCTATGAGCGGACGGATATTTACATGTACATGTCTTATGGGGTTTCTGTGTATTATGCAGAAAGCATGGATACAATCGCGGATAATATCAAGGAGGTAAAACCATCGATGTTTGCTTCGGTTCCACGGTTGTTGGAGAAAGTATACGATAAGATTTTAGCGAAGGGAAATGAGTTGACGGGCATCAAACGGAAACTGTTTTTTGGCGCCATTGAATTTGGACTTCAGTATGATCCGATGGTCAAATTGGGATTACTTGATTCGTTGAAATTAGCGGTTTATCGGAAGTTAATCTTCAGTAAATGGAAGGAGGCTTTGGGAGGAAACGTACGCTTAATTGCCTCGGGTTCTGCTGCTTTGCAACCGCGCTTATCTCGCGTATTTTGGGCGGCTGGGATTCCCGTGAGTGAAGGGTATGGTTTAACAGAAACATCTCCTGTGATTTCTGTTTCTCAGGTCAACCCTCCTGATTTTAAAATAGGTTGTGTGGGAAGTTTGGTGGATAGTATGGAATTAAAGATTGCGGAGGATGGAGAGATTTGTGTTCGTGGAGATTCCGTGATGATTGGCTACTATAAAAACCCTGAGGCAACGGCGGAAGCAATTGATGTGGATGGCTGGTTTCATACGGGGGATATTGGTGAGATGGTGGAAGGAAAATATTTGAAGATTACAGACCGTAAAAAGGAAATATTTAAGACATCAGGAGGAAAATATGTCGCGCCTCAATTGGTTGAGAATAAATTGAAAGAATCGGCATTCATTGAGCAGTGTATGGTGGTGGGAGAAGGTCAAAAATTCCCTTCAGCCCTAATTATTCCCGAATTCAATGCCTTGGGCGTTTGGTGTAAACAGCACGGAATTGAGGTTGGAACCCCCGCGGAATTAATTCAAAACAAAGACGTCATTCGAAAGATGGAGGAAGAGGTGATGTCTACGATGGGTTCTGTCGCCAAATATGAACAGGTAAAGAAGTTTGTATTATTACCGCGCTTGTTTACGGTACAGGATGGAGAGATTACTCCTACGCTGAAGTTGAAACGCAAAGCAATTTATGCCAAGCATGAAAAGGCAATTTTGGCGCTTTACCAATAAAAAGATTGTGTTTTCACATTTTGGGTTGAGTGCTCCGCATAATTTTCGTAATTTTGAGGTTTGTAAGAAATTCCTGCGGGAATTATTAAATAGGATGTATGTCAGAGCAAAAGAAAGTAGCCCTCATAACGGGTATAACCGGACAAGATGGGGCGTATTTAGCAGAACTATTGTTGAGCAAGAATTACGTCGTTCACGGAATCAAGCGCAGAAGTTCTTTAATCAATACGCATCGAATTGATCATCTATATGAGGATCCGCATGTAAATTCGTCGCAGTTTCATTTGCATTACGGCGACTTAAGTGATTCAACGAACATTATTCGCATCATTCAAGACGTGCAGCCCGACGAGATTTACAATTTGGGTGCGATGTCACACGTAAAGGTTTCTTTTGATGAGCCGGAATATACAGCACAAGTAGACGGAATCGGTACATTGCGAATTTTAGAGGCTGTACGACTTTTAGGCTTAACGAAGAAGACGAAAATATATCAGGCTTCTACGTCTGAATTATATGGTTTGGTACAAGAAGTACCCCAGTCGGAGAAAACACCCTTTTATCCGCGTTCTCCCTATGCCGTGGCCAAATTATATGGTTATTGGATTACGGTAAACTACCGCGAGGCTTATGATATGTTTGCGGTCAACGGTATTCTTTTTAATCACGAATCACCCTTACGTGGGGAAACTTTTGTGACGCGTAAAATTACACGTGGCGTTTCGCAAATTGCTTTGGGTCAGATGGACAAATTGTATCTGGGGAATCTAGATGCCAAGCGTGATTGGGGACATGCCAAAGACTATGTAGAGGCAATGTGGTTGATTTTACAACAAGAAAAACCAGAAGATTTTGTCATTGCAACCGGTATTACCACAACGGTACGGGATTTTATCCGAATGGCGTTTAACGAGGTAGGAATCGAAGTTGAGTTTAGCGGCGAAGGCGTTAACGAAGTTGCCAAAATTAAGGCCTGCAATAATCCGGCTTATCAAGTAGAAATTGGTAAGGAAGTGGTTGCGGTAGATCCGCGTTATTTCCGTCCTACAGAAGTGGAGTTGTTGATTGGTGACCCAACGAAAGCCAAAGAAAAGTTAGGCTGGAAATTGAAATACGATTTACCTGCCTTGGTGAAAGACATGATGGCGGCCGACGTACAATTATTTACCAAATAGTATGAATCCATCGATAGCGATTATCGGATTGGGCTATGTGGGTTTTCCACTAGCTGTTGAGTTTGGTAAATTATACCCAACGCTAGGTTTTGATATTGATTCGTCTCGAATAGCCGAATTACAGTCGGGAATCGACCGCACCCAAGAAGTAAGTGCGGCCCAATTAGCGGAATCTGTACAATTGCGTTTTTCGTCGCAAGTTGCGGATTTGGCTTCTTGTAATACGTTCATTGTGACGGTACCGACCCCCATTGATCATTTTAAGAAACCGGACCTAAGCCCACTTTTAAAGGCATCCGAAATGATTGGAAAGGCGCTTAAGAAAGGCGATGTCGTGATTTACGAATCTACGGTTTATCCGGGTTGTACGGAGGAAGACTGTGTTCCTGTGTTGGAAAAACATTCCGGTTTAGTATTTAATCAAGACTTTTTCTGCGGGTACTCACCAGAACGGATTAATCCGGGCGATAAGGTAAATACCTTGACTAAAATAAAGAAGGTTACCTCGGGTTCAACGCCGGAAATAGCGGAGTGGGTGGATCAGTTGTATCGTTCGATTATTGTCGCGGGAACGCACAAGGCGTCTTCATTAAAAGTTGCCGAGGCTAGCAAGGCGATTGAGAATGCACAACGAGACGTGAATATATCCTTCGTTAATGAATTAGCCCTGATTTTTGACCGCATGGGAATCGATACGACAGAGGTATTAGAGGCGGCGGGAACCAAGTGGAATTTCTTGAATTTTAAACCAGGTTTAGTGGGTGGCCATTGCATCGGCGTGGACCCGTACTATTTATTACATAAATCGGAAAGCTTAGGCTATTATCCACAGGTGATATTATCTGGCCGCCGGGTGAATGACAACATGGGTATTTTCGTGGCGAATAAGCTGGTGAAATTGTTGATTCAAAAAGGCAAGAAAATAGGCGGAGCCAAGACCTTAATGCTGGGAATTACCTTCAAAGAAAACTGTCCAGACATTCGAAATTCGCGTGTGGTGGATATTTACAAGGAGCTGGTTGATTTTGGAATGGATGTCGATGTATATGATCCTTGGGCGAATGCCAAAGAGGTTGCGCATGAGCATGGAATCGATTTGGTTTCTAGCTTAGGCAAGGATTATGATGCAATTGTATTAACGGTGGCCCATCGCGAGTTTTTAGACCTCGGATATGGCGAATTAAAAGCCAAAGACGGGGTGATTTTTGATATCAAATCGGTTTTGGATAAGTCCACGGTAGACGCTCGATTGTAAGATGGCTTGGTATGCGGTTTATACAAAATCGCGCACGGAGAAGAAAGTCACCTTGCGCCTACAAGAAGCCGGTATCGAGGCTTATTGTCCCGTAAATAAGCGTGAAAAGCAGTGGTCGGACCGCAAAAAAATCACCGAAGAACCCCTATTTCGTTCGTATGTTTTTGTCAATATTGATCTTGAGCAACAAGGGTCAATTGTCCGTCGGACGCTTGGTGTGGTTAATTTCGTATATTGGTTAAGTAAACCCGCAGTCATTCAGGACGACGAAATCTTAGCTATCCAACAGTTTTTATCGGAACACGCAGCTGTTGAGGTCTTTGGAAATACCTTGCAGGTTGGGGATTTTATTACCATTGATGCCGGGGCATTAAAAGGTCAAAAGGCGGAAGTCGTGGGGATTAAAAATCGACATGAGGTTCGTTTGCGCATCAATTCCTTAGGGTTTGAGTTGGTGGCGAGGGTGGAGTAGGAATTTTGAGACGCGAAGTATCGCGTCTTTACGTAGTAAAATTTTGCCCCTTTTTTGTATTTTGCACTTCTAAATTCAAATTCATGCGTTTTCGCGCGGTAGTACTATTTTCTTTATTGGCCTTTGGTGCATTGTCACAGGATAAATCTGGCCCTAGTTTAGAACTGGGTATGGGATTGAATTCTGACAAGTATACTCCATTTTGGTTACGCGCGAATCAATATGGGGCGATTCCCACAAAGGAAAATTACAGCACGGCGGCCGTTTCTTGGAGTGGTTTTACGGAAGTGAATAAGCGAACGAGCTGGGGTTTTGGTGTTCGCGCACTAGTAAATCTGACGGATACCAAGGCCGATGTTTTATTGCAAGAGGCTTACCTGAAAGGGAAATTTGGCATATTCGAATTGCAGGCGGGACGAAAAAAGCAAATACAAGGATTGGCTGATTCAACCCTTAGTTCGGGATCCTACATTTGGTCAGGCAACGCCCTCCCCATGCCCATGATTAATCTAGTGGTCAATGACTATTGGGCGCCTAAATTTGTTAAGGGCGTTGTGGGATTTAAGGGAAATTACGCGCACGGTTGGTTTGATAATCAACGTAGCGATGTAGCAGACTTTTATTTACATCAGAAATCATTTTATGGTCGCTTAGGTAAACCGAATTGGTTATTTAAATTCTATGGCGGCTTTAATCACCAGGTACAGTGGGGAGGAACTTTAAAATATGCGGACCCAGGGAATGTGGCAGCAAAGAATGGAAAAATAGCCACAGGCTTGAAAGAATATCTTTATATGATTACGGGCCAAAGTATGAACGTGGTGGGCGGAGATACCGCAAAATATGGGATTAATGATGGCTGGAATCGACTCGGAAACCACCTGGGTTCTGTAGATGTGGGCATGGAAATTGATTGGTCAAAGGCTAAAATCTTTTTCTACCGCCAAAGTGTTTATGAAGACGGTTCGTTGTATCATGGTAATAATATTACCGACGGATTACATGGCATCTCGTTTACGCGAAAAGCCAATCAGGGGCTTCTGAAAGTGGTTTTGGAATATTTGAATACAAGCTCACAAGGCGGGAATGTATTTAACGATTCCAATGTTAATCGGGGCTTAGATAATTACTTCAATAATAGCGTTTATCGCGAAGGTTGGACTTATTTAGGTAAAGGTATTGGAACGCCAATGATGACCTTGGATTCTGAAACCGATTTAACGGCTAGCGATCAAACCTATTTTGACAATAATCGGGTTGAAGCTTTTTATGTTGGAATTGAGGCCAAAATAGGTGAAAATAACCTGAAAGTGCGCGGCTCATTATCGAATGCTATTGGGTGGTTCGGTGAAGAATATGTCCCCGTGAAAAAACAATATTCCATCGGAATTGAATGGCAGCGCCCGATTGAATTGATGGGTTATGATGCCCAATTAAAAGCTTCTTTGGGCGCCGATAAGGGTAGTTGGAAACCCAATACCATTGGAGGAAACATTTCTTTGCTCCTTCCTTTGAATTAGCCAAAAAACAAATAGCTGACCCAAATCGCAGTCGTGATACCGACAAAATCAGCGAATAATCCCGCCCACAAAGTATAACGAATGTTCCGCACCTGTACGGAGCCAAAGTATAAGGCCACTACGTACAAGACCGTTTCTGCAGATCCCTGGAAAACACAAGACAAGCGACCCACAAACGAATCCGACCCGAATGTCTTCATCGTATCAATCATCATGGCGCGCGAACCGCTGCCACTCACGGGGTGCAATAAGGCCGTTGGCATGGCATCCACCCAGCGATTATCAATGCCCGACAAATCTACCACGTATTTAATTCCGTCAACCAGATAGCCCAATACCCCCGAATTTCGTAAACAAGAAATCGCGACTAGCATTCCCACGAGGTAGGGAATAATTTTGACCGATGTTTCAAATCCCCCTTTCGCCCCTTCCACAAAGGTTCCAAAAATGTCGATTTTCTTGCGCATCGCGGCTGCGATAAAGGAGAAGATTAATAGGAATAAAATCCCGTTTGAGATGACTTTGGATTGAATTTCAATCGCTTCTTTGGGCAAAGAGCTGAAATACCACAGTACTCCCCCTAAAAAAGCCGTTAAGCCAGCGAGCCAAGCAAAGAGTGTGGGCTCCAACAAGTTGATTTTTTGTTTGATCGCGACAAAGATTAAACCCGTAATGGTCGTCGCATAGGTTGCCATGAGGCAAGGAATAAAGATATCAGAGGCATCTTGTGCGCCGTAAATAGCCCGCTGGGCCATGATACTTAAGGGAATCAACACGGGGCCCGCGGAGTGTAGGACCAAGAACATGATTTGTGAATTCGACGCGGTTTCTTTATCGGGATTTACGTCTTGCAAACTCTGCATCGCCTTTAACCCAAAGGGTGTCGCCGCATTATCCAAGCCCAGTAAATTCGCCGAAAAGTTCATGATCATTTGTCCATGCACGGGGTGGTCTTTCGGAATCTCGGGGAATAAACGAGAGAAAAAAGGACCAATTCTTCGCGCTAAAAAATGAATGGCGCCTGCCTTCTCCCCTACTTGCAAAATACCCATGAAAAAAGTCATGACACCGGCGAGCGGCAAGGCGATTTTCATGACGGCGATTTCGGCGGAATCGAACATCCCGTCGACTAGAATTTTGAATATTTCGGCATTTCCGAAGAAAAGGTATTGAATAATGGCGACCACAAAGGCCACCCCGAAGAATAAAAACCAAATCCAGTTTAATGCCATAGGGTCGAGGAAATTTGGTTAAATTTAGGGAAAATCTCCGATTAATATGCGCACCCTGCTCCTTCTGCTCCTCTCTTTCGCTGCCTGGGCTCAAAAAACGAACTGTTCCTACGAGCTTGCCATGCAAAAGCAAGGGCTCTTAGAGGTCTCGTCGAACGCCCCTGGTGTGATGGTGGAATTGAAATATGCGACGGCCGATAATTTCATGGGCAAGGATGTTTATGGTTGTCTCCAACATGCCTATGTGCAAAAGCCGGTATTGGACATGTTAAAGAAGGCTCAGGCCGCTTTGGAAAAGAAACATCCGGGGTATCATTTATTGATTTACGATGCGGCACGCCCCTTTTCTATTCAGTGGGTTTTGTGGAATACGTTGACCCAATATACACCGGCTGAGCGGCAAAAATATGTGGCCAATCCGAAGGAACATTCCATCCATAATTATGGGTCTGCCTTGGATTTAACAGTCGCTGACGCCCAAGGCAAGCCCTTAGATATGGGAACAAAATTTGATTTCTTCGGGGATTTGGCCTATCCTTCCAAGGAAAAGGCACTTTTGGCAGCGGGTAAATTAAGCCAAACGGCTTATCAAAACCGCCTAATTTTGCGGGACGCGATGCAGTCGGCCGGATTCATGCGCATCGAATTTGAATGGTGGCATTTTAACGCTTTTTCTAGAGCGGAGGCTAAACGGCGATTTCCTGTGGTGCAGTAATCCCGGATTTTATCAGCGACTCTTGCCGTTTATCCAAAAGTTTAGTTTGCTAAACGAGCATTTGTGTATTATTGTGAACTAATTCTATCGACGCCTATGTCTATTAAAAAATATCTTTCACTTGCCTTGTTGACCGGAATGTCATTGGGCACTCAAGCTCAGACTGCGATTCAGGGTAATGCGCAGGTGGTTCATTTGAGCTTAAGCCAGGCGGTTGATATCGCGCTACAGCATAATTTGACGGTGAAGTCTTATGAGCTCAATTTGAAAAATGCGGAGCTGACCTACCAACAGTCGAAATACAATCAACTTCCGTCCTTAGGGGGTAATATTAATCAAGCGGCCAGTTTTGGTCGGTCGATTAACCCGTACACCAACGGCTATGATTCGCGAAATATCAATTACAATAACGTTGGTTTGAATGCCAATATGACCTTATTTAATGGAGGTCAATTGCGCAATAGTATCTTACAGAACGAGTTTGCATTGAAGGCAACCCAACAGGATTTGTTGTCGATGCGTGAGAATATCGCTTTGCAGGTGGTACTTTCGTATTTGTCTATTTTAAATGCGGAGGATCAATTGTCGATTGCCAAAGCGCAGACCGAAATCACCAAGTTACAAATCGATCGTACGCAGAAATTGGTCACAGCGGGTACCCTACCCGTATCAAATGTCTTGGATTTAAAGGCGCAATTGGCGAATGAAGAATCCAATGTCGTGTCATTCCAAAGTACCTTAGACATTAATAAGTTGACTTTGCAACAATTGCTGAATGATTCTTCGATTCAGGCTTTTGATTTGCAGCGCATTCAGGTGCCCGTGCCATCTTCGAAGGCGTATGATTTGTCGGTGAATGACATTTATGCCAAAGCCCTTGAAATCCAACCACTCGTTCGTGCGGCGGATTTCCGTGTTCAGGGTGCGGCGAAGAGTGTGGATGTGGCGAAGGCGTTTCGATTGCCTACATTATCGTTGAGCAGCAGTTGGTCTGCCAACCAGTCCAATGCCTTAAAAACGATTGAATTATTAGGCACCCAAACGGTGAATTTAGGTTCGGTGGCGATTGGTGGAACGAATTATCCGGTGTCGACGGTGCAGCCGAAATATGGTGAAGGTACGACGGTGGGTTATTTTGATCAGTTGAACAATACGCAAAACAAGGTGGTTTCCTTGAACTTAAACATTCCGATATTTGCCAAATATGCGAATCGCACGCGGGTATTGCAGGCGGGATTGCAAAAGCAGAATGCGGAGATTGAGGCGGATCGTGCGCGCTTGACCTTGCGTCAAAATATCGAGCAGGCCTATGTGAATATGACGAATGCGGCGAATAAGTATGAGGCTTCTTCTCAGCAAGTTTCGGCTTTGGAGGAAAGTTTCCGGGCTTCGGAAAGTCGCTTTAATGCGGGAACGATTGATTTTGTGAGTTATAATTTACAGAAGACGAATTTGGATAAGGCGCGTTTGGCTTTGATTCAGGTGAAATACGATTTTGTGTTTCGGACGAAGATTTTGGATTTTTATCAAGGGAAAAGTTTGACTTTTTAGAGGGATAAAGTAGAGACGCGATACTTCGCGTCTAAATAATAAAACATTAAAGGATTTATTTAACAAAAGACGCGAGGTATCGCGTCTCTACAATAATTAAGATTATGAATAACAAAAAAACATGGATGATCATCG
>Ga0228703_1001173_pt1 | contig 16577 bp, 15 predicted proteins | sample McNCre217_Aug_MG_3_FD_178020 | JGI IMG/M metagenome (GOLD analysis project Ga0228703, IMG submission 178020) | Freshwater microbial communities from McNutts Creek, Athens, Georgia, United States - 29-17_Aug_MG | ecosystem: Environmental > Aquatic > Freshwater > Creek | place: USA: Georgia... | reverse complement strand
GCGGTGCTCGAGCCGGCTGTGGTGCCCGAACTTGGTGCCGCCGAGGCGAATGCACCGGTACCTGCCGAGAAGTGCTGGGTCAGGGTGACGCCACCCACAAGGGTCGCGAGGACAATTGCCGACTGGGCTACGGTGTTACGAACTTTTCTTGGCATCTGCACCCCTTAGAACTTCGCCAGCGCAGCCGAAAGTGCCTGCTTGAAGGCATCGGTTGTATAGGTTGCGCCGCTCAAGTTGCTGAAGTTGGTGCCCTGCGCAGCAATGGCGTACTGAACCAAGTAAGGGAACGCTCCCTGGCGGCCACCGGATGCCGATGAGCTGCCAGTGTCGATGGCAGTAATCTTGCCGTTCGACTTGGTGACGGTGATCGAGATGGTTCCAAAACGGTAAGGAATCGAACCGCTCGACTGAGTTACGCTGCCCGAAGCCGAGCTGCTGCTGCCCGACGATGCGGTGCTCGAAGAACTGCTCGAACTGCTGGTGCCTCCGTTTGACGACGTTCCAGAAGAGGTGCTACTCGAGCTAGACGTGCCACTGCTAGCCGCCGGTGCCGACGCTACGGTGTTGCCAGCGCCCGAAGGCTTCGAAGCCGTAGTCGACGAGGTGCCGGACGAAGCTGCGGTCGATGCGGCAGCCGAAGCGCTGGCCTGTGGAGCCGCACTCGGGGTGGTGGCGGTTGGGGTTCCACCGGCGGTGATGGTTCCCGAAGTGATGTTTCCAGCAGCGCTGCCAGACGCGGTTGGGCCGCCGGCGACGATTGCGCCACTTCCGAAGCTGTTGACCTGCGCCGAAGCGCCGGCTACATAAGAGACACCTAAAACGCCCAGGCTCGCAATGGTCGAAAGGACCTTAGTTGAAGTTCTCACCAGGCAAACTCCTCTGCGTGAATCTGCGATACCGGGGTTCCGGCGCGCTTCAGGCTCTTCTCAACTGCGTGAGTCCAACCGGCAGGACCACAGATGTAAACGTCTGATTCATCCACCGATGGCGCGATCAACTTGATGCGGTCGTGGTCTGGCATGCTCTCCGGGTGCGCTGGCATCCAAGAGCTGTCGCTTCCGCGGCTACCTTCTAGAAGGGTTAGCTTGAAGCCACGGCGCTGAGCCAGCTCGCGAAGCTCGCCTGCTAGGGCAGCATCATCGGTGTCGCGAACGCGGTAAATGATGTTTAGGTCGCCAGGACGGGCAGCCATCGACTCCGCAAGCGCGCGGATTGGAGGGGCTCCAATGCCTGCACATATGAGGGTCACCTTTTCGCGGGTGCGACGATCCTCGGTGAAGATTCCGTAAGGGCCTTCGAGGATGATTCGAGTTCCAGGCTTGATCTTCTGGAGCAGCGCGGTGTCGTCGCCGCGGTTACCCACGGTGAAGCGAATGAAGTTTGAGTTTGGAGCTGCCGAGAGGCTAAATGGGTGCGCACGCCACCATTCGCCGTTGGTTAGCACGCGAAGGATGAAGAACTGACCGCTCTTGTGACCGAACTTCTTGAGGTTGCGGCCGCCGACGTAGATAGAGGTAGAGTCTGAAGATTCGCGAACGGTCTTCACAACCTTGAGACCAGAGGTCATCGACAAAAAGATTGGCTCGAGGAAGCGGAACCAGACGATGTTTCCGGCTACGAAGATGTAGAGCGAGATCCAGTAGAACAAGGCAAGTGGCTTACCTGCGATGTCGGTACCGGTCGAGATCTGGTGTGGGATTGCGAGGAATACCGAAAGGTACGAGGTTAGGTGGATGATCCACCAGGCCTCGTAGCTGAGCTTCTTGCGAGCAATCTGAAGCGAGGTAACGACCACAACGATCATCAGCGCGAGCGAGATTGTGGCGGTGAGCATGTCGTTTACGTGAAGCAGCATGTTCACGAACTCGTCCCAAAGGTTCTTGCCGTCGAGCTTGGCGTAGTTGACAAGCGAGGCGATGAAGTGGGCGACGATTAGGTAAAGGATCGGCTTGCCGAGCTTCTTGTGCTTCGCGGTTGCGATGTCGAGGCCGTATAGGCGGTCGATCCAAGGCACACGAGCAACAAGAAGCATGTGGATTAGAAGTAAGTCGGTGCCGATAAGCGCGGTTAGGCGGCTGATGGCGCCAGATGCACTGGTGATGTCGTTGATGCCCTTGGCGCCGCCGTCCACTAGGAACATGCCGATCACTGCCACAACGCTGGCCCAGGCGATGACCTCAACGATGTCCTTGGCGCGCATCACTCGCACGAGCTTTTTCTTGCCCAGGCGTACCCGGGTGTTTGGCTGAGTGAAGCGGTATTCGGAGGTCATGCTTCCATCTTGGCGGAGGTATCTGGAAGTTTCCTGAAAGAAGTCTGGGATAAGCATCAGAAAAATCACAGGATTTGGCAGGCGCTTTTGTGTGGGTAAACAGGTAAAAAGTCACTCAACTGAATCAATCGCGAAACAACACCGCAACAATGCCTCCGTAACTTCTAATCATGGGTGATCTATTTCAGAACTATCCGGTAGCTCCCGCCCCTAAACGGAGCGAGCGCAAAGCCGGCAAGCTGCCGCCCTTCGATGAAATGTTTTCGGGGGTTGGCAAGGTACGCGGCAACTATCGCCAGATAGAGAGCGTGCTTGCGAGTATGACCAAGTCGGAGCTAATCGGGCGTACCGAGGCTCTGGCGAGTTCCTATCTCGCCCAAGGCGTTACCTTCGACTTCGCCGGCGAAGAGCGACCATTCCCGCTAGATGCGGTTCCGCGCGTAATCGCTCGAGAAGAATGGTCTTACCTAGAGGCCGGCATCAAGCAGCGCGTCAAGGTTCTCGAGGCATTCCTCGCAGACGTTTACGGCAAGCAGAATGCCATCCGCGATGGCGTCATCCCAGCCGGACTGATTGCAACCAGCGAGCACTTCCACCGCGCCGCCGCCGGCATCGACCCGGCTAACGGTGTGCGCATCCAGGTTTCCGGTATCGACCTCATCCGAGATGAGATTGGCGACTGGAAGGTTCTGGAAGACAACGTGCGTGTGCCATCTGGTGTTTCGTACGTGATCTCAAACCGCCGCGTTATGGCCCAGACTTTGCCGGAATTGTTCCAGCAGATGCGCATTCAGCCGGTGGGCGAGTACCCGAACAAGCTTCTCGCCGCCCTTCGTGCAGCTGCTCCGGCCGGAGTCACCGAACCGACCGTCGTGGTTCTCACCCCTGGTGTTTACAACAGCGCCTACTTCGAGCACACCCTGCTGGCCCGTCTGATGGGTCTAGAGCTCGTTGAAGGCCGCGACCTCTACTGCAACGGCGGCAAGGTTTACATGCGCACCACCGCCGGTCCGCGTCAGGTAGACGTTATTTACCGTCGCGTAGATGACGAGTTCCTCGACCCGCTAGCCTTCCGTTCCGACTCGGTCCTGGGCCCTCCGGGCCTCTTGACGGCCGCCCGTCTGGGCAACGTAACCATCGCGAACGCGGTCGGTAACGGTGTTGCCGACGACAAGCTCGTCTACACCTACATGCCGGAACTGACCCGCTATTACTTGGGTCAGGAGCCGATCATTCCGAACGTTCAGACCTGGCGTCTCGAGGAGAAGGATGCGCTCGAAGAAGTGCTCGACATCCTAGACAAGCTGGTTGTGAAGCCGGTGGATGGCAGCGGCGGTAAGGGGCTCGTGGTTGGCCCACGCGCTAGCAAGCGCGAGCTCGACGACCTTCGCAAGCGCTTGATCAAGGACCCTCGCGGTTACATCGCGCAGCCGGTCGTGAACTTCTCGACCATCCCGACTCTTGTGGAAGACGGCCTACGCCCTCGTCACGCAGACCTTCGTCCGTTTGCCGTCAACGATGGCAACGACGTTTGGGTACTTCCTGGCGGTCTGACTCGCGTGGCCCTCCCGGAAGGCGAGCTCGTCGTGAACTCGTCGCAGGGTGGCGGTTCGAAGGACACCTGGGTGGTCGGTTCCGATCGCATCACAACCCGCGAGTACATGCCAACTAACTCTCAGGTGTCGGCAATCGTCGCCGGTCAATCCTCGGGTAATGCGGGCTTCTCCCAACAGCCAAACAACAAGTTCAATCCGTATCTGAACCAGGTGCAGCAACAGCAGCAGACATTGGTTCGCGAATCGTTAGGGGGTGATGTGGCAAATGCTTAGTCGCATCGCTGAATCACTGTTTTGGATCGGTCGCTACGTTGAGCGCGCCGACGGCACATCGCGTCTTCTAGACGTGCACCTGCAGTTGCTGTTGGAAGATCCATGGGTTGACGAAGACCCAGCCTGCCGCTCATTGCTTAAGGTGATTGGTTCTACCACCGAATTCGAAGGCAAGCTCGATCGCCAGGCGCTCATGAATGCCCTCACTGTTGACCGCAACGACCCATCGTCGATTGCTTCCTCGCTTGGTGCGGCTCGTGAAAACGCTCGCCGCGTTCGCGAAATCGTGTCGACTGAACTTTGGGAGTGCCTCAACACCACCCGTTCACGCATGCCTCGCAAGGTTGCTCTAGACCGGGCTCACGACTTCTTTGGTTGGGTTCGCGAGCGCACCGCGTTGGCGATCGGCATCGTAGAGTCGAGCACGAGTCGCGATGAGGCATGGACATTCTTCACTCTCGGGCGAAGTCTTGAGCGCATCGATATGACCGCGCGACTCTTGGCTACCAGTGAACTAACTGAGGCTAGCGGGCCATCCTGGACCACCATTTTGCGTTCCTGTGGAGCCTATGAGGCATATTTGCGCACCTACCGCGGCATCCCATCCGCAACTAACGCCGCAGAGTTCTTGCTGCTAGACCGCATCTTCCCTCGCTCAGTTATTTTTGCGATCGCTAGGGCAGAGGCCTGTCTTGCCGACCTGGCTCCTAACGCAAGTCGCGTTGGCGTCACCGATGACGCGCTTCGCATTCTCGGCCAGATGCGTACCAACCTCGAATACCGCTCGGCACCGGCAATCCTCTCCAACCTGACCGCTGAAATGCTCACACTGCAGGCCGGGGTAAACGAGGTTTCGGAGTCCATCCGCAGCCGTTATTTCCCAGTGAACGTAATGCCATCGTGGGTGGGTGAGATGTCATGAGCCGCTATCGTGTAGTGCACAAGACTGGATTCCGTTACGCCGGTCCAGTTGCCGCCTCTTACAACGAGGTTCGAATGCTTCCGGTTAAAGACGACACCCAGCTGCTGTTCGCCTCAAAGCTCGAGATTCGCCCTCATCCAGCCAGCCACGAATATCTCGATTACTTCGGTACGCGCGTTGTGATGTTTGAGGTGCTCGAACCGCACTCGGAACTCGAGATCACTAGTAGCAACACTGTTGAATTGCGGCCAGCTCCCGAACCCACCGAGGGCCTGAGTTGGGAACAATTGGCTTTGGTGATTGATAGGGATTTAGTGCTCCGAGACTCTGTCACTCAGAGCAAGCGCACGCAGATCCCTGCCGACCTCACAAAGGCTGCAAAAAAGCTGGCTGCTGCGTCTGCCACACCAGCCGATGCGGCTCGGGCAATATGTGGTTTCATCCACTCAAACATGAAATACGAGTTCGGAGTGACCGGAGTTCAGTCGAACGCTGCGGAGGCCTGGTCGAAGCGCATCGGAGTCTGCCAAGACTTCACTCACCTGACGCTGGGCGCACTCCGCGTGGTGGGCATCCCAGCCCGCTACGTAAGTGGCTACCTGCACCCACAGCTAGACCCACGCATCGGCCAAACCGTTGTCGGCGAATCGCACGCCTGGGTGGAGTGGTACGCGGGAGAGTGGGTCTCGAACGACCCAACCAACAACTTGGTTTACACAGACCGACACATCGTTGTAGCACGAGGGCGTGACTACGACGATGTGCCGCCACTTCGCGGAGTATTCGCCGGTGAGGGTGCATCAGAGTTGTTCGTTTCGGTGGAGATTACTCGCGACGTTTAGGCGTATTCTGGGCACATGACTGCACTACCGCTCAAGCGCACTTTCACCGACTCCTACGGCGTAGAAATAACCTTCTTTGAATGGCCAGTGGCGAATCCTCGCGCTGTCGTTCAGATTGCCCACGGCGTTGGTGAACACTCACGTCGTTACGATCACTTAGCCGCCGCCTTCAACCGCGCGGGATTCAGTGTTTACGCGGCAGATCAGCGCGGCCACGGCGAGACCGGTTTCTCGATGGTCAACGCTGGAATCACCAAGCGCCAAGGAAATCTAGGCCCTGGTGGCATGAAGGCAACCGTTGAGGGTGTCCGTCATCTGAGTGAGCTGATCAACGGTGAAAACCCAGAGGTTCCGCTCGTGCTATTTGGGCACAGTGGTGGATCGATGATCGCGCAGCACATCTTCAACGACTACTCGCACGAGTACGAAGGTCTGATTCTTAGTGGATCGACCCTGCTGATCCCAGGAGTACTTAAGACCGCTGGTTTCAACAAGAAGTTTGAGGGCGAGGCCGCCGCAAAGGGTGAGCCAATGGCCGCCGGTTCTGAATGGTTGAGCCGCGACCTAACCGTAGGTAAGCAATTCAAGGCCGACCCAGCGAACTTCGAGGATGACGCTGCCAAGGCTTTTGGCATTTGGAACGTGCTGCAGGTTTTCACCTACCCGAGCAAGAGCATCGATCACCACGTGCCGATTCTTCTGGTTGCCGGAAGCGATGACCCGCTTGGCGGCGAGCGCGGAAACCTGCTCTTGGCAAATGCCTATCGCAAGATGGGAGTCGAAAACCTCGAGGTCATTATTTACGACGGCGCTCGTCACGAAGTGGTCAACGAAATCAACAAGGAAGACGTCATCGACGACTTGGTTGCATGGGTCGCCACCCATGCTGCTCTGCCCGAAGAGGGCTAGTCGTTACTCAGGCTTCTTTAGCTCTAGCCCGTGCTTCGCGGCGAACTTATCCGGACGCGGAATGCGGCACGCAGCCACTGCATCTTCGATGTTGATTGCAAGTAGGTCGTGGGTCTCAGGGTGCTTTTCCATGTAGCGAACAACATATGAGCAAACCGGAACAACCTTGTCCTTGCCCTCTGCGCGGACGGCGGCTAGCGACTCGCGAGTGAGGATGGCAGCCAGGTTCTTGCCCTGGTGCGCTGGATCGACCTCGGTGTGCACAAAGTGGATCTCGCCGAGCATCTTGCTGTAGTCGGCGTGACCAACTTTTTCGTCTCCCAAGAAGATTTCGTAGCGGTGCTTCTCTGGGTTGTGAACAACAGTCGGTTCCATGCTGTTAATCTCTCTATGTGAATACGATTTCAAACCAAGTGGTTATTGGTAATAACCTTCCTGCCTTGAAGTCTATGCCCGATGGCTGTGTCCAACTCATTTACGTTGACCCACCGTTCAACACCGGTCGGGTACAGACCCGCGGCACCACAACCACCACCCGCAGCGAAACCGGCAACCGTGTCGGCTTCAAGGGTGAGCGCTACGAAATCGTACGTGAAACCGTTCTTTCTTACGACGATGAATTCGCCGACTACTGGGGCTTCCTCGAGCCTCGACTCGAAGAGGCCTGGCGCCTGCTCGCTGAGTCCGGCACCCTTTACCTTCACCTCGACTATCGCGAGGCTCACTACGCGAAGGTGCTGCTAGACGCACTGTTCGGCCGCGACAGCTTCCTGAACGAAATCATCTGGGCCTACGACTACGGAGGCAAGGCCAAGAGCCGCTGGCCGGCCAAGCACGACACCATCTTGGTTTACGTGAAAGACCCTAAGAAATACTTCTTCAACTCCGATGCCGTGGATCGCGAACCGTACATGGCGCCGGGTCTGGTTACCCCAGAAAAGGTGGCCAAGGGCAAGCTGCCAACCGATGTCTGGTGGCACACCATCGTGAGCCCAACCGGCAAGGAAAAGACCGGCTACCCGACCCAGAAGCCGCTTGGCATTCTGCGCCGAATCATTCAGGCTTCGTCCAACGAGGGCGACCTCGTACTCGACTTCTTCGCGGGTAGCGGCACCACCGGAGCCGCCGCGCTCGAGCTGGGCCGCCGCATCGTTCTGATGGATCAGAACCCGGAGGCCATCGGCGTGATGCGCGAGCGATTTGCTGCGCACAACGTTGCCTTCAACGAGACTTTCCAGAGCTAACTGACGCTCGAGCGTACCCGCGTAAAAAAATGGGCCCCGACCGAAGTCGGAGCCCATTTCTTTTTGAACTATTAGTGCATTGCTGCAGCGGCTGCGGCCTCTGCTTCTGCCTTCTCCTGAACACCACTCTTGGTGCGCAGTGCGATCTCCTGGATGAAGAATGAGAGCAAGAATGCAACGGCAATCACGACTGTTGCGCTCTGGAATACCAGAACAGCCGACTGCGCGAATGCCTGCTTGATTGGGTCGCCAAGCTCCGGGCTCACGGTCTTTAGGAACGATGAGTCGGTGTTGATCATGTCGCCAAGCTTGCTGCCGGCAGTCTTGAACACTGCGTTTTCAGGCTTAGCCAAGAGCGCAGGGTTCTTCATGATTGCGGCCTGGATGCCCTTACCAATCTCCGGACCCTTGTCGGCAAGCGAGGTGAACAGCACCGATAGGAAGATTGCAACACCGGCGGTTCCACCCATCTGGCGGAAGAAGGTAGCCGAGCTGGTAGCAACACCAATGTGCTTGGCGTCAACCGAGTTCTGGGCAACCATGTTCAGGGTCTGCATTAGCTGACCTAGACCGGCACCTAGAACGATCATGCCGATCGAAATCTGCCAGATTTCCCACTTGTAGGTGAGCTGGCTTAGGTAGAAGTAAGCGACGGTCATGAAACCGGTACCTGCAATAAGGAAGCGCTTGTACTTGCCGGTCTTACCGGTGTAGCGACCGCTCAAGATCGAAGCGGTCATCATGCCTAGAACCATCGGAAGCATGAGCAAGCCAGCCTCGGTTGGGTTCGCACCGTAAACAATCTGAAGGATCAGCGGGATGGTCATCATGCCACCGAACATTCCAACACCGACGATGGTTCCCATTACGGTACCCATGCTGAAGGCGCTCGACTTGAATAGCGAAAGCGGAAGGAGTGCGTCTTCGCCCATTGCGCGCTCAATTGCGATGAACGCGACGATGCCGATGCCACCGATTGAGTAAGCGGCGATCGAGTTGGTCGACTGCCAGCCCCACGCGCGACCCTGCTCTGCCACGATCAGAAGTGGTACAACGGCAACGATGATCGAAACCGCACCCCACCAGTCGATACGAGCATTCTTGGCCTTGGTGTGTGGGATGTGAAGGAAGTTAACAACCATGAACAGTGCTGCAACGCCGATTGGCAGGTTAAGTAGGAACACCCAACGCCATCCGGTGATCCAGAGGATCTGGTCGGCACCTGCAAAGAGACCGCCAACTAGCGGGCCAAGCACCGATGAGGTTGCGAACACGGCCATGAACATACCCATGTAGCGAGCGCGCTCGCGAGGCGGGATGATGTCGGCCATCACGGTTAGCGCCAGGGTGAATAGACCACCGGCACCAACACCCTGAAGTGCACGCCAAGCGGCAAGTTCGTACATGGTGTGCGAGAAGCTCGCGAACACCGATGCAACCACGAACACGCTGATGGCGAAGATGAATAGGCGACGACGACCGACGATGTCACCGAGCTTTCCGTAAAGCGGGGTGGTGATGGTCGAGGTGATTAGGTACGCGGTGGTTACCCAAGCCTGTGCGTCTAGACCCTTTAGGTCATCGGCGATGGTGCGCATTGCGCTACCGACGATGCTCTGGTCTAGCGAGGATAGGAACATGCCAGACATGAGGCCGATTAGGACCATCTGAATCTGGCGGTGAGTCATGTGGCCGGTTTTTGCCGACTCCGCGGCAGCGGCTTTTCTTTCGTGACGTGACAAAACGCAGGTCTCTTTTCTTGGTTTGTCTAGGCTTAGATGTGTGATGAAAGCTAAGCGGTTCTTTTGGAACAAATCTCTAATTTGGGCAACAGCATTTACGGTTGCTTTATTTCCAACTGTTTCTAGTTTCTCACAGGCTGCTCAGGCTGCATCGCCAACTCCCACAGCCAGCCCAACATCCACAGGAACTTCATTGGTTTCGGCTTCGCCGACGCCGACTTCGACACCTGTTGGGACGCCGACGCCTGCCGCAAGCGTGACGCCGACTCCGAAGCCGACCACGACTCCAACCGTCACCCCGGCACCTACCGGCAGCCCGACTCCAACCGTCTCGCCAACCCCAAGCTACAAGCCGGGGCTCTATTCCATCGATGCGCCGAATTCGCTTTGGGTGGTTGTGGATAAGAAGCGTCCTCTGAACCCCGCTAACTACGTGCCGGCGAGCCTCGTGGCCCCGCGCTTCGATGACGGCGCCGGATACAACCCGAATCGCCTGCAGTTGGCCAAGGTTGCCGCGAAGGCGATCAAAGTAATGGCTACCGCGATGAAGTCGGCGGGTGCGGGAACTCTCGCGCTGGCAAGCACTTATCGCAGCTACAACACTCAGGTTGCGGTTCACAACAAGGATGTGGCGGCCCTCGGTCTGGTTGCCGGTGAAAACCTGGCGGCTCGTCCGGGTTACAGCGAACACCAAACCGGTCTAGCGGCAGACCTAGCCGCGGTGGGCCAGGGCTGTTCGATCCAGGTCTGTTTTGCCACCACAAAGGCCGGCAAATGGCTAGCCGCCAACTCTTGGCAGTACGGCTGGATTCTGCGCTACCCGAACGGTCGCACGCCAACCACCGGTTACCAGTTTGAGCCTTGGCACTTCCGTTACGTTGGCATCGAACTGAGCACAGAGATGCACCGAACTGGCATCGCGGTTTTGGAAGACTTTTTCAAGCTTCCGGCTGCGCCAACCTACTAGCCGAGCACGCCATCCACTAGGGCCTTGGCCTCGACCTGAACCTGCTTTAGGTGCTCTGCGCCTAGGAACGATTCGCCGTAAATCTTGTATACGTTCTCGGTGCCCGATGGTCGAGCCGCGAACCAAGCGTTCTCGGTCGAAACCTTCAGACCACCGAGGGCAGCACCGTTGCCGGCAGCGTGAGTCTCGATCTTGGTGATCTTCTCGCCGGCTAGCGACGATGCGGTAACAGCCGAGGCGCTGAGCTTGCCCAATTTGCTCTTCTGCTCGAGGGTTGCTGCGGCATCGATGCGCTCGTATGCAGGGGCGCCGAACTGTGCGGTTAGTTCCGCGTAGCGTTCGCTCGGCGACTTTCCGGTGACCGCCTTAATCTCGGCAGCAAGCAGAGCCAAGATCAGACCGTCCTTGTCGGTGCTCCAGCTCTTGCCATCGAGGCGAAGGAAGCTGGCACCAGCCGATTCCTCGCCGCCGAAACCAACCGAACCATCCATCAGGCCAGGAACGAACCACTTGAAGCCAACCGGAACTTCGATGAGCTTGCGGCCGAGTGACTCGACAACGCGGTCGATGATGCCCGACGAAACCATGGTCTTGCCAACGGCAGCATCAGCGTTCCAGCCTGCGCGGTTACGATACAGGTAGTCAATCGAAACCGCTAGGAAGTGGTTCGGGTTCATCAAACCGTGGTCGCTGGTGACAATGCCGTGGCGGTCGGCGTCGGCGTCGTTTCCGGTCGAGATGTCGAAGCGGTTCTTGCCCTCGATGAGGCTTGCCATCGCGTATGGGCTCGAGCAGTCCATGCGGATCTTGCCATCCCAGTCGAGGGTCATGAAACCAAACTGGAAGTCGACATCAGGGTTTACAACGGTCAGGTTTAGGCCGTATCGCTCGCCAATCGCGCCCCAGTAGTCAACCGATGCGCCACCCATTGGGTCGGCACCGATGGAAACCTGCGCACCTTTGATTGCATCAAGGTTTAGCACCTCGCCCAGCTGCGAAACATAGTTTTCGCGGAAGTCGAACTTCTTGGCATTTGGAGTTGCGCGGCGAACCTCGCGGAGGCCGCCGAGGATGATCTCGTTGGCGCGAGCCGCAACCCAGTTAGTTGCATCGGAGTCTGCCGGGCCACCGTGAGGCGGGTTGTACTTGAAGCCGCCATCGGTTGGAGGGTTGTGGCTTGGAGTGATGACGAGGCCGTCGGCGACCGAGCCATCGTGTGAGCTCTTGCCGCGGTTGTGGTTGATGATTGCCACCGAAACCGCAGGGGTCGGGGTGTAGCCATCGGCGCTGTCTACAAGGGCTTCAATGCCGTTGCCGGCCAGCACCTCAAGCGCGGTCTTTTCGGCAGGACCGGAGAGCGCGTGGGTGTCCTTGCCAACGTAAATTGGCCCACCGATGTTCTGTGTCGCGCGGTACTCGACGATCGCCTGAGTGATGGCCGCAATGTGGTCTTCGTTGAACGAACCGTTCAGCGCGGTGCCGCGGTGACCTGATGTTCCGAACGCCACCTTCTGCTCGACGTTGTTCACATCCGGGTGGATTTCGTAGTAATCACGAATCAGCGATTCGATGTTGATTAGGTCTGATTCTTGGGCTTTTAGTCCTGCGCGCACACTCATATAAAGCAGTTTGCCAGTTACCCTAGTTCTATGTCATCCAAATCAGGTAACGCTTCGACAAAGAAATCTGGCAAGAACAAGGTTTACGCATTCCTTGGTCCGGTCGGAACCTTTACCGAACTCGCACTTGCCCAGGTTCCAGAAGCCAAGGGCCAGATTTGGCATGCCACCGTTAGCGTTCACGAGGCGCTCGCCGCTGTAATCCACGGCGATGCCTACCGCGCGATCGTGCCAATCGAGTCGAGCGTTGAGGGTGGTGTTTCGGCAACTGCCGATGCGCTGGCCACCATCGGCGACCTTCGAATTTATGGCGAGTACGTTGTGCCGGTTAACTTCAACTTGGTTACCCGCCCGGGCACCAAGCTGGCCGATGTGAAGACCATTGCGGCCCACCCGGTTGCCTACGCGCAGGTTTCGGCCTGGCTGCAGGCGAACCTGCCAGAGGCTAAGCACCTGGTGGCAACCAGCAACGCTGCCGCCGCCGCAGATCTTCTCGCTGGTTCGGCCGCCGATGCCGCCATCAGCACCCCGCACATCACCGACCACTACGAGGTTTCGGTGCTGGCCAAGAACATTGCCGACAGCAAGCACGCTCAGACCCGCTTCGTTCAGGTTGGTCTGCCGGGGGTTCAGCCTGCGCGCACTGGTTCGGACAAAACTTCCATCATCGTTGAGCTTCCGACCGACCGTCCGGGTTCGCTTCTCGAGATGCTCGAGCAGTTCGCTGCGCGCGGCGTGAACCTGAGCCGCATTGAGAGCCGTCCGATTGGCGACCGTCTCGGCCGTTACCGCTTCAACCTAGATGCCGAGGGTCACGTAGACGACGATGCCGTTGGCGAGGCGCTGACCGGTCTTTACCGTTTCAGCCCGAAGGTGACCTTCTTGGGTTCGTATCCTCGTGCCGACAAGGTGCAGACCAAACACCAGGGCAACAACTCGAACGCCGAGTATGTTGAAGCCGCAAAGTGGCTTAAGGGTCTTCGCAAGTAGCTGAAGGTTGCGCCTGCTTGCGCCTGCGCTTAATCCGCGCCTGCTGAATCGGCGCCCCCGCTAAATCCGAACTTTTAGCGCGTCTGGCAGCACATCGAATACTGCCGAGTGCACTTTGCCGAAGCCGTCGCCGTCCAGCTGAATGTCAACCGGGTGTTCCGGCCAGACCTCAATGCGCTTGCCTGTCAGGTTTTCGAGGGTCTTCACATTGGCAACTGCATCGGTGATTTTGCGCCAGCTCTTGATCTTGTTGATGGTCCAGCTCATGAAGGTCACGCGGTTCCAGAAGTCAATCCAGTTCCAGAACCTGCGCGGGCCAACATAGGCAACGTCCAGTAGGCCATCATCCAAGCGCGCATCCGGCATCAGGGTGATGTTGCCGGCTAGGAAGCCGCAATTGCCGATCAGCAGCGAGTGGACCTTGAGGTTTTTGCTTGGTCGGCCGTTCACGCTCACGTCCATGCGCTCAAAACGAACCGGCAGGCTTCGCAGACCGCCATCGATGTAGGCGACCCACCCGAGCTTGCGCTTGAGGTCGCTCGAGGTGTTCATGATGACCTTGGCGTCGAGCCCGGCACCCGCCATCACCGCGAATATGTGGGTTTCGCTGCCGCGAGTTCCGCCAAAGTTCAGGGTCACTTGGCCGAGGTCGATGGTGTGGGTATTTCCGGATACTGCGCGTTCGACCGCGCGAGTCACGCTGCCGAGCGGGATTGCGAGGTTACGGGCGAGTGCATTTCCAGTACCGCGCGGAATAATTCCCAGTGACGCATCGGTACCCTGCATGCCTTCAACCACGGCACGGATGGTGCCATCACCGCCCACCGCGAGGATGAGGGTGGCGCCTTGGGCAACGGCCTTTTCGGCCTGCTTTCGCCCGGTATCAGTAGGGGTGGTGGGTAGGTAGGTGGCCTCGCGAATGCCCTTGTTGCTCAGCACAAGGTTCACGCTCTTTTGCAGGCGAGCAGCATCAACCTTTTCAGGGTTAAAGATGACAGCTACCTTCTCCACGCTCTCAGACTAACCTGCCTCAGGTAACCTTAAAGAGTGATTGACCTAAACCTGCTCCGCGAAAACCCAGAAGCCATCAAAGCTAGCCAGCGTGCTCGTCGCGCCGATGAGTCTTTGGTAGACCAGGCTATTGCTGCCGACAACGCTAACCGCGCGGCACTTCGTGAGTTTGAGACCCTTCGCGCCGAGCAGAACGCCTTCGGTAAGACCGTAGCCGCGGCTCCGAAGGAAGAGAAGCAGGCGCTTGTTGCGCAGGCACAGGAGATGGCCGCCAAGGTCAAGGCCGCCGATACCGCCGCAACCGCAGCCGCCGAAGAATTGAACGCACTGCTCTGGCAGATCGAGAACGTGGTAATGACCGATGTTCCAGCCGGTGGCGAGGACGACTACGTTGTGGTCAAGGAAGTTGGCGCCAAGCGCGCTTTTGACTTCGACATCAAGGATCACGCCGACCTCGGTACCTCTCTCGACATCATCGACATCGAACGCGGTGTAAAGATTTCGGGAAGTCGTTTCTACTTCCTCAAGGGCATGGGTGCCCGCCTCGAACTAGCGATGATGAACCTCGCACTAGACAAGGCCGCGGCCGCCGGTTTCACCGCACTAATCACGCCAACTCTGGTTCGCCCAGAGATCATGGCCGGCACCGGCTTCCTCGGTGCGCACGCCGATGAGATCTACTACCTTCCAGCCGATGAACTGTACCTAACCGGTACCAGTGAGGTTGCGCTAGCCGGTTACCACCGCGATGAAATCATCGAAGGTCTTGGCGACGGCACTCACCGCTACGCCGGTTGGAGCACCTGCTACCGCCGCGAGGCTGGCAGCTACGGCAAGGACACCAAGGGCATCTTGCGCGTCCACCAGTTCAACAAGCTTGAGATGTTCGTCTACACCTTGCCTGAGCTTGCCGAGCAGGAGCACAAGAAGCTTCTGGCATGGCAGGAAGAGATGCTGCAGGCCTGCGAGCTTCCATACCGCGTCATCTACACCGCTGCCGGCGACCTCGGTTCATCGGCTGCAGCAAAGTACGACGCCGAGGCATGGGTGCCATCGCAGGAGACCTACCGCGAGCTCACTTCAACCTCGAACTGCACCACTTTCCAGGCTCGTCGCCTAAACGTGCGTTACCGCCGCGAGGATGGCAAGACCGCGCCGGTCGCAACCCTAAACGGCACCCTGGCAACCACCCGCTGGTTGGTCGCGATCCTAGAAAACCACCAGCAGGCCGATGGTTCGGTTCGCATTCCTGAGGCGCTTCGCCCATACCTTGGTGGCCAGGAGTTCATCCACCCTAAGGCTGGAGCCTAAGTTTTGACCACCCCTGCTGCACCACAAACCGCCCAAGGTGAAGAGCGCTGGCTAATTGCGCTCGACATCGATGGCACTTTGGTGCACGACGATGGTTTCCTCTCGCCTGAAGTTGCTCGCGAGGTTCGTCGCGTGCGAGACCTGGGCCACGAGATTGTCGTTGCAACCGGACGCTCGGCGACCAACGCGATTCCAGTGGTTCGCGAGCTCGGCATCGAGAGCGGCCACGTCATCTGCTCGAACGGTGCGGTGACTATCGAGGTCGACCCGGCCGATCCGCGTGGATTCAAGCCGGCGGAGGTAATCACCTTCGACCCGACTGAGATTTTGACCCAGCTTGTGGACAAGCTTCCGAACGCGCACTTCGCGGTCGAAGACGTCGATGGCAGCTACCGTTTCCACAAGCCTTTCCCTGCCTATGCGCTGGGCGATGAGAATTACGAGACCCCGGTCGAAGAGCTGATGAGCCAGCCGGTGAGTCGCGTTGTCGTGCTTTCGCCTGAGCACAACGGCGAAGAGTTCACTGACATCGTCGAGTCGATCGGTCTGCACTCGGTCAGCTACGCCATCGGTTACACCGCTTGGCTAGACATCAGCCCGCGCGGAGTCACAAAGGGCAGTGCTCTCGAGAAGCTTCGCCAGCGCCACGGAATTCACTCGCACCAGACCATCGCGGTGGGCGACGGCCGCAACGACATCGCGATGTTTGAATGGGCGGCCACCGGCGGCGGCCTGTCGTTTGCAATGGGTCAGGGCCCAGACGATGTGAAGCTCGCCGCGCTCGAGGTCACGTCATCGGTGGAGGATGACGGCGTTGCCAGAGTTCTCTCAGGTTTTGAGGGCATCCTATTCACACGAACATCATCCCTCTGAAGGCTGTAAACTAGTCCACGGAGGTCTGTCCGAGCGGCCGATGGAG
>Ga0228703_1001166_pt1 | contig 16617 bp, 14 predicted proteins | sample McNCre217_Aug_MG_3_FD_178020 | JGI IMG/M metagenome (GOLD analysis project Ga0228703, IMG submission 178020) | Freshwater microbial communities from McNutts Creek, Athens, Georgia, United States - 29-17_Aug_MG | ecosystem: Environmental > Aquatic > Freshwater > Creek | place: USA: Georgia... | reverse complement strand
GCGTGATCAAACTTCATATCACCAGCCGCAGTTTTGATGGTTTTGTTAAATGGATCAATTTCTTGGATATGCGCATTAGGCACATATTCAATATAGTCTTTGTAAAGTTCTTTGAAGGCCCGTTTGAATCCCAAGTTGATAGGTCTGACATCATCTTTGTGATCCAAGATGGTGACTTTCGCTTTAATCTTGTTTGTCTTGAAATGCCACGCAATCATGCAGGCTCTTTCATAGGGAGAGGGTGGGCAGCGTTGAGGCGGGGGAGGAAGTGTCATGACCCAGTCACCGCCTTTAAATGAATGAATAGCTTTCTTTAAATTGAAATGCTCATGGTTTGGAATATAAGCAGCTGGGAATTTTGACTTAGTTGCATCAATCATGGTTCTATCGTTTCCAAACCAAGCTTCATAGTTGTAGCGAATGCCGGGTGCAATGATTAGAAAATCATAATCAATGCTACCTAAACTGGTAACTACTTTTCTAATGCTGCGATCAATATCTAAAATTTCACACTGGATAAATTTATAACCGTATTTTTGTGAAGTAGCTAAATAGTCATGAATTAAAAAGCTTGTATCAACCATATCAACAAGCCATTTATTGCTAATAGGGCAAGAAAAAAATACTGGGTTCCGTTCAAGTAGGATGACTTCTGCTTCTGGCGCTAACTGACGCAAATGTTTGGCGGCAGTTGATCCGCCCCAGCCACCGCCAGCGATCACAATGCGCGTTGCTTTACCCTTGGTCAGTAGGGTGTCTGTTGAACTCCCAATTAAGAATGGTTTAGCAACATTAGGTGTTAGGGATTCTGGGGAGTTAGTTGAACTACTTGCGCATGCGCCTAATAAAGACCCTGTGCCTGTAGCAATGCTTGCCCCTAAAAATTGGCGACGATTCATGCTCATGAGCGTCTCCTAATTAAAAATGAAAAATAAGTCATCGCGTCCATGGGGCATGGATAGAGTTGGAACATGGGTTTTTTCTCCACAGTGTTTGGGCCCTAACTGAGCACCTTTCAAGCACCTGATCAGCTTTTCGCATGGCAAAAATACTGATGAATTGAAATCTGAATTTAACAGTAACGTCATCTGAAAACAATGAGTAAATATATTGCGCCGCAATATATTCATGGATTTGAAACATCATAGGGAAAATACTGAGTAGATGGGGACCTTATCAACTGCAATTTGTGCACAAAAGTATTAATATCAGATTTGTAGTTATTATTATTTTAAGGAGACCATATGTCACAGATGAATCTGACACGTCGCCAATTTTTCAAATTGGCTGGGTCGGGTGTGGGAGTGACTAGTATGACTGCGATGGGTCTTGCGGAAGCTGCAGATCCAGTATTTACAAAGCCATACAAGTTAGAAAAAACCACAGAAACCCGAAGTACTTGCCCTTATTGCTCAGTGAGCTGCGGTGTGTTGATGTATAGCCGTAAAGATAAAGATGGCAAGTTAAAAGTGATGCACGTTGAAGGGGATCCAGATAATCCTGTTAACAAAGGCACACTTTGCCCTAAAGGCGCTGGTCTTCTTGAGATGATTGATAGCCCAGATCGTTTGCAATTCCCAGAAATCCGCGAAGCGGGTAGCAAAGAATGGAAACGTATTTCTTGGGATGAGGCTTTGACTCGTGTTGCTAAGCACATGAAGGCGGACCGCGATAAGCATTTCATTGAAAAAAATGCAGATGGTGTGACGGTTAATCACTGGAACACATTTGGTGCGTTGATTAGTTCTGCCTCTAATAACGAAGCAGGCTATTTATCGCATAAGGTTTTACGTTCACTAGGTGTTGTTGCACTAGATACACAAGCGCGTATTTGACACGCTCCAACCGTGGCCAGTTTGGGCCCGACATTTGGACGCGGATCAATGACGAACCATTGGGCAGATATTAAAAATGCTGACCTAATTGTGATCATGGGCGGTAATGCTGCTGAAGCACATCCATGTGGATTTAAGTACGTGGTTGAAGCCAAAGCTAAGCGTGGCGCAAAACTTGTTGTGGTCGATCCTAGATTTACACGTTCTGCCGCAGTATCTGATTACTACGCACCGATTCGTTCGGGCGCAGATATCGCTTTCTTAGGCGGCGTGATTAATTATTTGTTATCCCATAATAAGATTCATCACGAGTACGTTAAAAATTACACGAATGCATCTTTCTTGATTAATCCAGAATATGGATTTAAGGATGGTTTGTTCACTGGCTATGATGAGGCGAAACGCTCTTATTCAAAAGCTACTTGGACATATCAAATGGATGGCCAATATGCAAAAGTAGATCCAACGTTGCAGGATCCTAATTGTGTATTCCAGCATATGAAGCGTCATTTCTCACGTTACACGCCAGATATGGTGAGTAAGGTAACGGGTACACCTAAGGATCAGTTCTTAAAAGTGTGCGAGATGATGGCTACGACAGCTGCTCCTAACAAGACAATGACCATTTTGTATGCCTTGGGTTGGACACAGCACTCTATCGGCTCTGAAAATATTCGTACGATGGCGATGATCCAGTTGCTTTTGGGCAACATGGGTATGGCTGGCGGTGGCGTGAATGCTCTTCGTGGTCATGCCAACGTTCAGGGTATTACAGACATGTGCTTGTATAGCGAAGTATTACCAGGCTACTTGTCATCACCAACTGTTGCAGATCCTAGCTACCAGGTTTATATCGATAAGCGCACGCCTAAAGCATTGCGTCCAAATCAAATGAACTTTGGTCAAAACTTCCCTAAGTGGTTTAACAGCTTAATGAAGGCATGGTACGGAGATAAAGCAACCAAGGACAATAATTTTGCTTACGATTGGGTGCCTAAGAAAGATGGTGCTTATGACGTTTTAGATATTTTTGAACGTATGCACCAAGGCAAGATGGACGGTTTTATTTGTTCAGGCTTTAATCCATTGGCAGCTGTGGCAAATAAGAATAAGGTTGGTGCAGCTTTAGCTAAATTGAAGTACTTGGTTGTGATTGATCCAATGGCGACTGAGACGGGAGAGTTTTGGAAGAATTATGGTGAGTTCAACGACGTTGATACAGCATCTATTCAGACAGAAGTGATCCGTTTACCTGGCACATGTTTTGCTGAGCAAGATGGATCATTTACTAACTCAAGCCGTGTCATTCAGTGGCACTGGAAAGCAGCTGATGCTCCCGGTGAGGCTAAATCAGACCAAGAGATTGTGGCTGCTCTATTCATGAAGCTACGCGGCATGTACAAAGCTCAAGGTGGTGCGTTCCCTGCGCCAATTTTGAACTTAACATGGGACTATAAGAATCCAATGTTCCCTGCTGCTGACGAGCTGTTGCGTGAGATCAGTGGTAAGACAATGGTTCAGATTAAAGACCCATCTGGCAAGGTTTTACTTGAGCCAGGCGATCAGTTAACTGGCTTTGCGCAATTGCGTGATGACGGTGGCACTGCTTGCGGTAACTGGATTTATTCAGGTTCATGGAATAAGCAGGGCAATATGACTGCGCGTCGTGATCCAACGGATACATCTGATCAGAACCTAGGTCAGTCTGCTAACTGGGGCTTTGCATGGCCTGCTAATCGCCGCATTCTTTATAACCGTGCTTCTGCCGATTTAAACGGCAAACCATGGGATGAGAAACGTGCTGTGGTTAAGTGGTTAGGGGATAAGTGGGGTGGTAACGATGTGCCTGATATGCGACCAAACGCTAAACCTGAAGAGAATGTGATGCCTTTCATCATGACTCCTGAAGGTGTGGCGCGTTTGTTTGCTCCAGCAATGGCTGAAGGCCCATTCCCTGAGCACTATGAACCGTTTGAATCACCATTGGCTGCTAATCCAATGCATCCGAATAATCCAAAAGCAAAATCAAACCCTGCTGCTCGTGTTTACAAAAACGATATGGCACAGTTTGGTAGCGCTAAAGATTATCCGTTTATTGCGACTACGTACCGTTTGGTTGAGCACTTCCATTACTGGACTAAACACTCTGAATTGAATGCCATCATTCAACCAGAATCTATTGTTGAGATCAGTGAAGCGCTTGCAAAAGAGCGTGGTATTAAGTCGGGTGATAAGGTGAAGGTAACTTCAGCGCGTGGTTTCGTGAAAGCGAAAGCAGTTGTGACCAAGCGTATGAAGGCTTTGGATGTTGACGGACAGAAGGTTTATCACGTCGGTATTCCAATTCACTACGGCTTCAAAGGTGTTGCAAAGCCAAGTCAATTGGCAAATACATTGACACCATTCGTGGGTGACGCGAACTCTCAAACACCAGAGTTCAAGACATTCTTAGTCAACATTGAGAAAGTATAAGGAGAGACGACATGGCTACTCAAGCACTTCACGTCGTAGCTCGCTCAGCGACGACTATGACTCCACCCGCAGATGCGGCCAATGCAGTCGCAGTGGCTAAGCTTATCGATATTTCAAAATGTATCGGTTGTAAAGCTTGCCAAGTGGCTTGTATGGAATGGAATGAGACACGTCCGGAAATTGGCACAAACGACGGGGTTTATGACAACCCTCGTGATTTGAGTGCTAATGCTTGGACGGTGATGCGTTTTAATGAACTTGAGAATGAGCAGGGTGGTATTGATTGGCTTATCCGTAAGGATGGCTGTATGCACTGCGAAGAACCAGGTTGTATGAAAGCGTGTCCAAGTCCTGGCGCAATTATCAAGCTAAGCAATGGCATTATTGATTTCAATAGTGACAACTGTATTGGTTGTGGTTATTGCGTACAGGGTTGCCCATTCAATATTCCGCGCATTTCTCCTACAACCAATAAGGCAACTAAGTGCACATTGTGTTCTGACCGTGTAACACAAGGTAAGGATCCTGCATGTGTATCAACTTGCCCAACAAAAGCGTTAACTTTTGGACCTAAGGAAGATCAAATCAAAGCCGCTGAAGAGCGTGTGAAAGATTTGAATGGCCGCGGGTATCAAAAAGCTGCTCTTTATAACCCTCAGGGTGTTGGTGGTACGCACGTGATGTATGTATTGCCACATGGGGATAAGCCAGAGAATTACAACGGCTTGCCTACTAATCCGTCCATTTCTCCAACTGTTGGAATTTGGAAGGGCATCATGAAACCTGTCGCATTGATCGCTATGGCTGCTGCGGTTTTAACGGGTGTAGTTCACTACGCCGTTAAAGGACCGAATAAAGTCGAAGATGATCACGATATCAAAGCGTAAAGGAGAAGAGCATGTCAAAAATAGTTCGCTATAGTGGCTCTGACCGAGTAACTCATATGTTGGTGGCTTTGTTGTTTATGTTGGCTGCTATATCGGGATTAGCCTTTTTCCACCCTTCATTATTCTTTTTGAGTAATGTATTGGGTGGCGGTCAGCTATCACGCATCTTGCATCCATTTATCGGCGTTGCTATGTTCGTGTTGTTTGTGGTGTTGTACTTTAAGTTCTGGCACCACAACATCCTGAATAAAAATGACCGTCAATGGCTAAAGCAAATCGGTGATGTGATTGCTAATCATGAAGAGCGCTTACCTGAAGTGGGTCGTTATAACGGTGGTCAAAAACTCTTATTTTGGGTGATGACTATTGCGATGTTGTTGTTGGTGGTGACAGGTTTTGCTTTCTGGAGACCTTACTTTGCTAGCAACTTCGCTATTGATACGGTACGTCTGGCAGCAGTGGTTCATGCAGCTTCTGCAGCCGTATTAATTATCGGCATCATCGTGCACGTTTACGCTGCGATTTGGGTAAAAGGTACGATTGGCGCAATGAAGACGGGCTTTGTTTCTAGTGCTTGGGCTCGTAAGCATCATCCTGGTTGGTACAAGGAAATATCTGGTGGTAAATAACTAGAATTATTACCATTGTAAAAAAGGGGAAGAATGATATTCTTCCCCTTATATTTTTATAAATACAAAAAAATTAAGAGACAAAAATGACAGTTTCAGCAGTCAAAATTATTCAGCCGGGCGAGATCCAGGGGTTGCCTGATGATGAAACGCCTTTGTTGGTTTTGCCAATCGCTTCAGAGGTTCTTAAAGGACGCGCTGCTAGATTTGAAGAGTTATCCAAGAAGGGTGTTCTTAAGGATTGGTTAGAGTTTTGTGCTCAAGTTGCAAAAGCGCAGTTAGAGGCTGTTGATCAAATTAAATTAACGCCGCTTGATGAAAATATTGTTATTGAGTCTTTAAAGCATGGCATGCCGCCAGCTTCTATTGGTGGGTGGAAGGCGGGGAGTGATTGGGTTGATGCTTTTAAAGCGTTTACTGAATCATTAGCTAAACAAGATTTACCTCTACCTGCTAAGAAAGTATTGGAGTTATTTAAATCTGCTGATGTAACAACTTTGCAACAGCAAGCGCAAGATTATTTGCAGGCAGATGAGTCTAAAGTTAAAGCAGAATGGGCGCCGTTTATCGGGGCTATTTTGCAAGTCATCTGGATGAGAAAGGTTGCTCAGTTAGCACCTTACGCTCCTTCTTATAAAGGTCAGAGTACTTTGTGCCCTGTGTGCGGTTCTCACCCCGTTGCTAGTGTTGTAAGGGTGGGCGCTCATGATGGTCATCGTTATTTGGCTTGTTCTTTGTGCGCTTCTGAGTGGTATGCGGCACGTGCTCGTTGTACTAATTGTGAAACACCCAAAGAAGTTAGCATGCTAGGTGAGACAAAGGAAAGTTTGGTTCAGGGCGAATGTTGTGACGATTGCCATGGATATTTGAAGATTATGTATCAGTCACGAGATCCGATGATGGATGTGGTGGCTGATGACTTGGCAAGTATTCAGGTGGATTTAGGTTTGTCCGCTGAAGGGTATCAGCGGACAGGTAGAAACATGTTATTGATGGCTGCTAGCGAAACTGATAAAAAAGATTCATAATCGAAGTTATGAAAAAAGAACATGTGGCGCGTGCGCCCATATCTGAGCTTCTGACTCAGCTACCTTCTGTTGATAAATTGCTTCAAGTAACCGAAGTTAAATCGTTTATCGATAACTTTGGTCGGGATGAGGTTTTGCGTGCAGTTAGGCAGACTCTTCAAGCAACTAGAGAAGAAATTCAAAAAGAGAGTCTATCCGATAGCCCTAATGAGGTTAAGTTGGTCGGAGATATTGAGCGCATCTTGGTGAGCCGCTCTAAAACTAATATGCGTCAAGTTATTAATTTGACAGGCACTATTTTGCACACCAATTTGGGTCGAGCTATTATGCCGCCAGAAGTGGTAGATGCTATTGCCAAGGCAGCTTCTGAGCCTTGCGCACTTGAATACGATTTGGGTGAGGGTAAGCGCGGCGATCGCGATGAGTTAGTGGAAGAACTTCTCTGTGAATTAACCGGTGCTGAGGCTGCAACGGTCGTGAATAACAATGCTGCGGCTGTATTTCTTTTATTAAATGCCTTATCCAATAAAAAAGAAGTAGTAGTTTCACGGGGGGAGTTGATTGAAATCGGGGGCGCTTTCCGCATTCCTGACATCATGAAACGAGCCGGTGCGAAATTGGTGGAAGTAGGAACCACCAATCGAACACATGCCAAAGATTTCGTTGAGGCGATTACACCTAGAACTTCAATGCTCATGAAAATTCACACGAGCAATTATGTCGTGCAAGGTTTCACGAGCGCAGTCCCTGAGAAAGAGATCGCGACCATTGCCCATGAACATCAGTTGCCTTTTGTCGTTGATCTTGGTTCCGGTACTTTGGTCGATATGACGCAATTTGGTCTGCCAGCTGAGCCAACACCTAGAGAGGCGATTGAGGCTGGCGCTGATTTGGTTACTTTTAGTGGCGATAAATTATTGGGTGGCCCTCAAGCTGGTATTTTGGTGGGACGCAAGGACCTCATTCAGAAAATTAAGAAAAACCCGCTAAAGCGCGTTTTACGTGTTGGGAAAATAACGCTTGCAGGTTTAGAGGCTGTGCTGCGTTTGTATCGTGATCCTGCCAAGTTACCAGAGAAATTAACCGTTATGCAGTTGTTGACGAGGGATGCCGTATCCATTGCTCAACAAGCACAAACTCTCTTGCCAAAATTAAAAGAAAGTCTTTTGGCAGCATCTATGAATATCCAAACAGTTTCTGTGTTATCTCAAATTGGTTCAGGTTCACTACCTGTTGAAAGATTACCTTCAACTGCCTTATCTATTGAAGGGTTTGATAAGGTTGGTGAGAAAAATATTGTTCGTCTAGAACGTTTGCTTCGATCATCCGATACGCCTATTATCGGTAGATTGCAGGATAAATCATTGATATTTGATTTGAGATGTTTGCAGGCCCATAAAGAAAGTCAATTCATTGATGTTTTCTTGGCGGCGGTCTCAAAGTTATCTCGTTCACACGCATCCCATTAAACATGATTATCGGTACGGCTGGTCATATTGATCACGGCAAAACCTCTCTTGTTAAAGTTTTAACAGGCGTGGACGCTGATCGTTTGCCGGAAGAAAAAGCTAGAGGTATTACGATTGATTTGGGTTTTGCTTATGTGCCAAATGGTCGTGGTGAGACGCTAGGTTTTGTTGATGTGCCTGGCCATGAGAAATTTGTGCATACGATGGCAGCTGGTGCCGCTGGTATTGATTATGGACTCTTAATCGTTGCTGCTGATGATGGCGTTATGCCTCAGACAAAAGAACACCTAAGAATCATGGATTTATTGGGTGTTCCGCAGATTAGTTTAGTAATTACTAAAACAGATTTAGCTGGGGAAGAACGATCTAATGAAGTCTTAAAAGATGCCATGAGCTATGTTGCCGCCACAAGATTTGGGCAGGTTAAATCTTATTTGGTTTCCGCGAGAACTGGCGTTGGAATTGATGCTTTAAAAAATGATTTATTTAATTTGGCTGATCAGGTAGATATTGATCAGCCAAAATACTTCAGATTGGCGATTGATCGAGTATTTGTTGTTAAGGGTGTGGGTGTTGCAATCACAGGCGCTGTTATTGCTGGTCAGGTATCCGTGGGTGATAACTTGTTATTAGGCCCTAAACAACATCCGGTGAAGGTACGGTCGATTCATGCTCAGAACGCGCCGTCCCAAACTGCTGGTGTTGGTACGCGTTGCGGCATCGTGATTTCAGGTGTTGAGTACAGTCAAGTTGAACGTGGTGATTGGTTGTTTGCGCCAGAACTTCATTGGCAAACGCAGAGAGTTGATTGTGAAATATCGCTACCTCATGATGCGGAGCGTTCTATTAAAGATGGCGAACAATTACTGTTACATCATGGTACTGAGCATTTATTAGCGCGTATTATTTTGCTTAATACTCATGAAGTGCTTCCTGGGCAAAGCGCTTATGCGCAATGTTCATTTGATAAACCTTTATCGATTTGTTGGCATGATCGTATTGTGTTTAGAGATAGTAGCGCAAGACATACATTGGCTGGTGGTTGGGTATTAGATATTGATCCGCCTATTCGTGGTAGAAGAAAACTAGAGCGATTAACCACACTTCATTATTTATCAGAGCCCGTAGCCGCAGTAGCGTTCGGTCATCTATTGGGTAAAAATCCCGATGTGGTGAACTTGGACTATTGGGCGGCCACGATGAATCGCTCCCCTGATGATTTATTAAATGCTGTTACTAGTCAGGAGCTTATTCAGCTTGATGTTGATGGGGTTAATTACTTATTAGGTCAGGTGGCTGAAGATCAAATAAAAGATAGAGTAACTTCTTCTTTGATGAAATTTCACTTAGATGAGCCAGATGAGCCTGGAGTTGCGATTGAGCGCTTAAGACGAATGGCTTGCCCTAGCTTACCCCAATCTTTATTTAAAGCTTGGTGTGCTGTTGAGGTTAAAAATAAAACATTGTCTTTAAGTGGCAGCTTTATTCATTTGCCGGATCATAAGGTTGAATTAACAGTTAACGAAAAGGTGGTTTGGGAGAAAATTTATCCAAGGTTATTGGATGGCCAGTACGACCCGCCTTGGGTGCGAGACTTAGCTTCAGCTCTTAGCGAACCTGAGGCTAATATCCGTTTATTGTTGAGAAAAGTTTCTAGAACTTCAGGTTTGGTTCAGTTGGTGCCGGATTTGTTTTATCCGATTGCTACGATGAGAATTATGGCGGATATTATTCGTGATATCGTTGAGCAAGATGGTCATGTTACGGTTATTAGCTTTAAAGATCGGGTGGGTTTGGGGCGTAAGCGCGCTATTCAAATTTTGGAAGCGTTTGATCGCCTAGGTTTAACGCGCCGATTGATTAGTTATACGCGTGGTAAAAAAGAATTGGAAAAAGATCATAGAGTTCTAAGGAATGTGGATCTTTTTGTAGATGAGGTTATTGCAGCATGAGGAAGGGTTACGTTCCCCGGCGGGACGTCCGGACTTCAAATCCGGGAAGGGCTGTCGTACAGTCCTTGGTGGGTTCGACTCCCATACTCTTCCGCCATTTATATTGGAATGTAACTTATGGCTGATATACGCGGCTGTTTATTCCCAGATGATCTTTTTTATGATGTTGACCTAAACCTTTGGTTAAGGCCCATCAATGAAGCCACTTGGGAAGTGGGTATTACAGAGTTTGGTGGCGCTTTGGTAGGGGATATCTATATGTTTAATCCTAAGCCGATAAGGCGTGAGTTGGAGCTTGATGAGCCATTTGCCTTGATAGAAGTTGCAAAAACAATTTTGACTATAAAAACGCCATTCCAAGCAACTTTGGTTCATGCCAATGATGAAATTGCAGAGCGACCTATTCGAATTAATAGAAAGCCATTTGAGAGTTGGTTGGTGCATTTGGAAGCAAAATATCCAGCACAAGTAATGGCCTCTCTTTTAAAAGGTGAGCAAGTGTTACCGAGAGCAATTGAACTAATGGATTTAAACCGCTTTACTTCTTTAGAAGAATTTAAAAAAACGGGTGGTCATTGATGAAGCGTTTGATTATTCAGTTATGGCAGGCAAGCCTAGCTAATCCCCAGTTGGCTGCAACACCATTCTTTTTTGCATCTGCTGCGGCTGCTATGGATATGCATGTTGAAGTGCATGTCTTGGGCGCTAGTGTTGAGATGTTTATAAAAGATAATCCAGCGCGCCATCAAACAATTCCTCCAATGAATCGGAAGCTATCAGATTTTATTGATGATGCCGTGAGGACGGGCGTCAAATTTCACGCATGTAGTACAGCTATGCGTGATCGCCAGTTAAGTCTTGAAGATTTGACTGATGGTTTTGGTGAAATTATCGGTATGGTGACGATGTTAGATCGTGCCACGCAAGAAAACACAACAGTATTAACGTTTTAGGAATAAGTATGTCGGAATCTGAAGTTTTGAAAAAGGTACGCCTTACATCGCTTTCTCATGGTGGCGGATGTGGTTGCAAAATAGCGCCAGGAGTTTTGGCTGATTTGCTGAAAACATCGGTGCCTTTTGCGTTGCCTCCTGAATTATTAGTCGGAACTGAAACTGCAGATGATGCGGCGGTATATCAAATTAATGAGCATCAAGCACTGATTGCAACAACTGATTTTTTCATGCCGATTGTTGATAACCCTCGTCATTTTGGCCAGATTGCAGCAACGAATGCTATTTCTGATATTTATGCCATGGGAGGTAAACCGCTATTAGCATTGGCCTTGGTGGGTATGCCTATTAATGTTTTGGCACCTGAGGATATTTCCGAAATTTTGGATGGCGGTCGAGAGGTGTGTGCTAAGGCAGGCATTCCAGTGGCGGGTGGCCATTCAATTGATTCTGTTGAGCCCATTTATGGTTTGGCAGTGATTGGCATTATTGACCCAAAGAACTTAAAGAAAAATTCAACTGCACAAGCGGGTGATGTTCTTGTTTTAGGTAAACCTTTAGGTGTCGGTATCTATTCAGCAGCTTTAAAGAAAGACCAATTAGATTCTGTGGGATATGAGCAAATGATTGCAAATACCACTAAGTTAAATACACCTGGTCAGAAACTTTCAACCATAGCAGGCGTTCATGCAATGACTGATGTAACTGGATTTGGTTTGTTAGGACATGCTATTGAGATATGTAAAAGCTCCAGTACTCGAGGGCTTATTAACTATCAAGAGTTGCAAATTTTGCCTGGCGTTAAATCTTTGGCTGAGCAGGGTTGTGTGACGGGTGCTTCAGGAAGAAACTGGGCGAGTTATGGTCACCAAGTTGAACTCTCAAATAATCTTAATGCTGTTGATCAAGCTATTTTGACTGACCCTCAAACTAGTGGTGGTTTATTGGTGGCTTGTAGCCCCGCATCTTTGGATGCAGTGTTAAAGGTATTTAAAGAAGAAGGGTTTGAACAGGCTGGCGTGATTGGTTCTTTGGTGCATGCAGAAGATGCGCGTACCGTTGTGAAAGTAAGTTGATGGCAAATCATTTACCGATTGATCAAATTACTGGACTTATTTTGTCTGGCGGGCGTGGTGTGCGTGTCGGTGGCGAGGATAAGGGGTTGCTGATTTTTAATGGCGAAGCAATCGTGCAGAGAGTTTTTAAACGATTAAAGGCGCAAGTTAAATTTATTATTGTGAGCGCTAATCGTCATATTGAAGAATATAAAAAATTTGGCTCACCCGTTGTTAAAGATCGTTTGGAAGATTTTCAGGGGCCTTTAGCTGGAATTGAAGCAGTTTTATCTGTTTGCCCAACGCCTTACTTAGTGGTTGTGCCATGTGATGCACCTTTCATTAGTTCAGACTTGTTAACCAAGCTCTACACGGAAATGGAGCGTACTAGCGCGAATATCGTTTATGCACAGGGTAGAGATGATGCTGGGCATATTGCGGCTGAGCCGATGTTTGCTTTAATTAGAACCTCAACGCTCTCTAATTTAAGAGCTTATTTGGCGGCCGGAAAGCGTAAAGTTTTGGGTTGGTACCAGTCTATTGATCATTCCAGTGTATTAATTGAGGATGCGCTTTGTTTTGCGAATGCTAATACGCCTGAGGATTTTCAGGAGCTGCAATCTCAGGCTCAGAAACTGAATGTTTGAGAGGGTGCCTAAAAACCCGGGTTTTGTTTTCATATATGTCAAAATAACGCCATGACTATTAAATCTGACCGTTGGATCCGCCGCATGTGTGCTGAGCACGACATGATTTCGCCATTTGAACCTGGCCAAGTACGCCAGTCGCCAGAAGGGCAAAAAATAGTGAGTTATGGCACTTCGAGCTATGGTTATGACATTCGTTGCGCGGACGAATTTAAGATTTTTACTAATATCAATAGCACTATCGTTGACCCTAAGAATTTTGACGATAAATCTTTCGTCGATTTCAAAGGTGATGTGTGCATTATTCCTCCCAATTCATTTGCATTGGCACGTACGGTTGAATATTTCAAAATTCCACGCAGCGTTTTAACGGTATGCTTGGGTAAAAGCACCTATGCCCGTTGCGGCATTATTGTGAACGTCACGCCATTTGAGCCAGAGTGGGAAGGGTATGTGACTTTGGAGTTTTCTAATACCACGCCATTGCCGGCAAAAATTTATGCGGGTGAGGGTTGCGCACAAGTTCTTTTCTTTGAGAGCGATGAGATTTGTGAGACCTCTTATAAAGATCGTGGCGGCAAATATCAAGGTCAGGTTGGCGTTACTCTGCCAAAAACCTAAGACAACTCTTCTGGGGCCTTATTTGCCCCATTTTTGACATATTTACTCGTTAAGATTGGTTTGTTGGCTAAATTGGGCCAACTAGGGCTATTGGGATTAAAAATACATCAAAAATAGCTCAATAATTCAAGCCAAAGAAGCGTTTTATCGCTATAGTCTCGTTTTTAAGAAATTGCCCCTTAATTGGGGTCTATTAGTTAGGTGGGGGTCGCTATGAAATTTCGTTTTCCGGTAGTCATTATTGACGAGGATTTCCGCACTGAGAATATCTCAGGTTCGGGTGCGCGTGCACTTGCGGAGGCGATTGAAAACGAGGGTATGGAAGTATTAGGTTTAACCAGTTATGGTGATTTAACTTCTTTTGCCCAACAGGCTGCCCGTGCCTCATGTTTTATTCTATCGATTGATGATGAAGAGTTTGGATCTGGTTCTAGTGCGGAGATTGATACTGCATTAGAAGGATTACGAGCTTTTGTGGTTGAAGTTCGTAAACGTAATGAAGAGATTCCTATCTTCTTATACGGCGAAACTAGAACTTCTCGCCATATTCCTAATGATGTTTTGCGCGAATTGCATGGCTTTATTCATATGAATGAAGATACGGCCGAGTTTGTCGCTCGCCATATCATTCGCGAAGCTAAGGTATATCTTGATTCATTGCCGCCACCATTTTTCAAGGCGTTAACTCATTACGCTTCAGATGGTTCTTATTCTTGGCATTGCCCAGGTCACTCAGGTGGTGTTGCTTTCTTAAAGAGCCCTGTTGGCCAAATGTTCCATCAATTCTTTGGTGAGAATATGTTGCGTGCGGACGTGTGTAATGCCGTGGATGAGTTGGGTCAGTTGTTAGACCATACTGGCCCGGTTGCCGCTAGTGAACGCAATGCTGCGCGTATTTTTAATGCGGACCATTTATTTTTCGTAACGAATGGCACTTCGACATCTAACAAAATTGTTTGGCATTCAACAGTTGCGCCAGGCGATATCGTTTTAGTTGATCGTAACTGCCACAAATCAATTCTGCACGCCATCATGATGACAGGTGCTATTCCTGTATTCTTGATGCCTACTCGTAACCACTACGGCATTATTGGCCCGATTCCTAAAGAAGAGTTTGATTGGGCTGCGATTCAGAAGAAAATTGAAAACAACCCATTCATTACAGATAAAAAAGCTAAACCTCGCGTTTTAACTATTACGCAAAGTACCTATGACGGCGTTCTATATAACGTTGAGATGATTAAGGAAATGTTGGATGGCAAAGTAGATACTTTGCACTTTGACGAGGCATGGTTGCCGCATGCGACTTTCCATGATTTCTATAAAAATATGCATGCGATTGGTAAAGATCGCCCACGCTCAAAAGAGAGTATGGTGTTCTCAACCCAATCTACACATAAATTATTGGCTGGCTTGTCTCAAGCTTCTCAAATCTTGGTTCAAGACTCCGAAACTAATCGTTTAGATAACGATTGCTTTAATGAATCGTATTTGATGCATACATCGACAAGCCCGCAATATGCCATTATTGCTTCTTGTGATGTGGCCGCAGCCATGATGGAGCCGCCAGGGGGAACCGCTTTGGTGCAAGAGTCGATTGCTGAATCATTGGACTTCCGTCGTGCGATGCGTAAGGTTGATGAAGAGTGGGGCGCTGACTGGTGGTTCAAGGTTTGGGGGCCCGACTATTTAGCTGATGAAGGCATTGGTGAGCGTGAAGACTGGGTATTAAAGGCGGGAGAGCGTTGGCATGATTTTGGTCAACTATCTGATGGATTCAATATGTTGGATCCTATCAAGGCCACGGTTATTAACCCTGGTTTAGAGGTTGATGGTAGTTTTGCTGAAACAGGTATCCCGGCAAGTATTGTTGCTAAATATTTAGCAGAGCATGGCGTGATTATTGAGAAGACTGGTTTGTATTCTTTCTTCATTATGTTCACCATCGGTATTACTAAGGGTCGTTGGAATACCTTGTTGACGACTTTGCAACAATTTAAAGATGACTACGATAAGAATCAGCCGTTATGGCGCGTATTGCCTGAGTTCGTCGTAAAGCATCCGCGATATGAGCGCATTGGCTTAAGAGATTTATGTCAACAAATCCACCAGGTTTATAAAAAATACGATGTGGCTCGCATGACAACGGAGATGTATTTATCAGACATGGTGCCGGCAATGAAACCATCAGATGCTTGGGCAAAAATGGCTCATCGTGATATCGAGCGCGTGCAAATCGATGCATTGGAAGGCCGTGTGACAGCGATGTTGGTAACGCCTTATCCTCCAGGTATTCCATTGTTAATTCCTGGTGAGCGTTTCAATAAACGCATTGTTGATTACTTGCGCTTTACTCGCGATTTCAATGAACAGTTCCCTGGCTTTGAAACAGATGTTCATGGCTTGGTGAAGGGTGAAGTGAATGGTCGTAGGGAATATTATGTTGACTGCGTGAAGAGTTAAAACCGGTATTTCCAAAAAAATAAAAAAGGCTCCTAGGAGCCTTTTTTATTTTTGGATTAATAAAATTTTTAAATAAATAAATAAATTAACCTAAGTTCTTGCGGTAAATGGCGATAGCCTTTTTTACTTGTTCAGGGGCAGTGCCGCCTGTGTGGTTGCGACTGTTAACTGAGCCTTCTAGGGTGAGAACTTCAAAGGCGTCTTCGCCAATTAAATTGGATTTATCGCCTAAGTCACAAGCTGCGCGTAGATCGGCGAGCGATAAGTCCGATAAATCGCACCCTTTATTTGAGCAAGCTTTAACTGCATGTGCCACAGCCTCGTGCGCATCACGGAATGGCAAACCTTTTTTCACAAGGTAGTCAGCTAGATCTGTGGCGGTTGCAAAACCTTGGAGAGCGGCTGCTCTCATGGTCTCTGCTTTTACCTGAATATGCGGCACCATGTCCGCGAAGATGCGTAACGTGTCGCGCAATGTATCTGCGGAATCAAATAAAGGCTCTTTATCTTCTTGGTTATCTTTGTTGTAGGCCAAGGGTTGGCCCTTCATTAAAGTTAATAAAGAAATTAGGTTGCCATTAACGCGGCCTGTTTTACCGCGAGCTA
>Ga0228703_1001162_pt1 | contig 16670 bp, 8 predicted proteins | sample McNCre217_Aug_MG_3_FD_178020 | JGI IMG/M metagenome (GOLD analysis project Ga0228703, IMG submission 178020) | Freshwater microbial communities from McNutts Creek, Athens, Georgia, United States - 29-17_Aug_MG | ecosystem: Environmental > Aquatic > Freshwater > Creek | place: USA: Georgia... | reverse complement strand
TTTTTCGGGCAATTATAATGGGACAACCGTAAAAAGAATGTTGCGTTTATTGCCTAATGGGGTGTATGATGCTTCTTTTCCAGTTATTTTAAACGGAGAGCTTAGAAGTATTGCTTTAGTTCCAGGTGGTGCGGTTATTGGAGGTAATTTTAATTCGGTTTCTGGAATTTCGAAGCATCGGATTGCTAAGTTGTTATTTTGTCAAGAAGGTACAATTTGGGACGGTACAAATTGGAGCAATGGTTTGCCAACGAAGGATAAAACGGTTGTTTTTAATAGCAATTATGAAATTTCGACGGATACTAATATGTGTTCTTGTGTAGTTAATTCAGGGATGAAGGTTACGGTTGCAACTGCAGCTACTTTAGAATTGGTGTTGAATTATTCAGGAGCAGGAAATTTGATTTTTGAAAATAACGCTTCATTATATCAAGCCGATGATTCCATTGTAAATACAGGAATTATTCAGTTGAGAAGACAAACAACAGCTGTTCGTAAATCGGATTACACCTATTGGTCATCGCCAGTGGCAGGTCAACAATTGCAATTATTGTCTCCTAATTCTCCTTCTTCTACATTTTATTCCTTTGATGCTATTTCTAACAATTGGCACAAAGAATTGACAAGTTCCACGATGGTTGTAGGCAAAGGGTACATTTTTCAAGCCCCCGAAAGTTTTTCAGTAACTACTCCAACAATTTTCGAAGTTATTTTTTCTGGAATCCCCAATAATGGGGTGGTTACACTACCTATAGCCCAAACGAAAACGCCCAATTTGATAGGAAATCCGTATCCTTCAGCACTAAATGCGGATGCATTTATTTTGGAAAATCAAAATGTCTTGCAAGGCAGTTTGTATTTTTGGACACACAACACTCCGATTAATAATGGGCAATATACTTCGGACGATTATGCGGTGTATACCATTTTGGGTGGAGTAGGAACTACCGCAAAAAACACCGGAGTAAATAATGTAAAACCTAACGGTAAAATCGCATCCGGTCAAGCTTTTTTCGCCATAGCAAATAATCAACAAGGAAACATTGTTTTTAAAAATGCAATGCGATTAAAAGGAGAGAACAATCTGTTTTTTAAAAACAGTACTAGTAAAGCGATTACTACTTCTACTTTTGAAAAACACCGAATTTGGCTTAATTTGTCTAACAAACAAGGGGCTTTCAAACAAATTTTATTGGGGTATGCCACAGGAGCAACTAATGGGAAAGACGCACTATTTGACGGACTTTCGTTAGATAGTAACGAATGGTTGGATTTTTATAGTTTGAACGAAGGGGATAAAAACACCATTCAGGCGAGAGCATTGCCATTTGATGATTCAGATTCAGTTTCCATTGGTTTCCGAGCCAAACAAGAAGGAAATTATACGATTAGTTTGGATGATTTTGACGGATTGTTTGCAAATCAAAACATTTTTTTGGAAGATCAATTAGAAGCAAAAACGGAGGATTTAAAGAAAGCCGACTATTCATTTACTACTACTAAAGGCACGTTTGACAATCGATTTGTGCTGCGTTTTCAAAATAAAAATGAGATTCCTGAAGAGGTTACGGCTGAGGTGCAAATGGTAACTCGCAACAATCAAATTCAGATAAGTGCTGTAAAAGATAGTATCAAAGAGGTGTCGATGTATTCTTTAGAAGGAAAGCAATTGTATCATGTTGAATCATTGGAAACCAAAACACATACCATCGAGGCGATACTTTGGAAAACAAAAGTGCTTGTCGTTCAAATTACTTTGGGAACTGGCGAAGTAGTTAGTAAAAAGGTCTTGTTTTAAAAGAAAAAGCTTCCAGTCTTAGTCAGGCTAGAAGCTTTTATATACTTGAATGCTATTTTTTATTTCCCTTTTACAGAAGCTTCTAAATTTCTTTCAATTGTGTGACCTGGACGCGACCATTTTGGTTTTTCGCCTAAGGCAGCATATTGTGAATCTTCGGCTTCTACGGTTTGTGGTTGTACCATTTTAGTAAATGGTTTTTGTGGTTTTAATCCCAATAATTCAAACATTTTCATGTCTTCATTCACATCAGGATTTGGAGTGGTCAATAATTTATTTCCTGCAAAAATCGAATTGGCACCCGCAAAGAAACACATGGCTTGACCTTCACGACTCATATTAGTTCTTCCTGCAGATAAACGCACTTGTGTTTCAGGCATTACAATTCGTGTAGTAGCTACCATTCGAATCATTTCCCAAATTTCAACGGGTTCTTCATCTTCTAGCGGAGTTCCGTCTACAGCCACCAACGCATTAATTGGCACTGATTCAGGTTGTGGATTCAAAGTAGAAAGTGCCACTAACATTCCTGCTCTGTCTTCGATGCTTTCTCCCATTCCGATGATTCCACCGCTACAAACGGTTACATTGGTTTTACGGACATTTTCAATAGTTTGGATACGATCTTCAAAACCACGGGTAGAAATTACTTCTTTATAATACTCTTCTGAGGTATCTAAATTATGGTTGTAAGCATACAAACCTGCTTCGGCTAAACGCTGTGCTTGGTTTTCGGTAATCATACCTAAGGTACAACATACTTCCATGTCTAGTTTGTTGATGGTGCGCACCATTTCTAACACTTGGTCAAACTCGGGTCCGTCTTTTACATTACGCCAAGCAGCTCCCATACATACACGAGAAGATCCCGCCGATTTAGCATTCAAAGCCTGCGCTTTTACTTGGTTTACCGTCATTAAATCATTTCCTTCTACGTTGGTGTTGTAACGCGCTGCCTGAGGACAGTAGCCACAATCTTCAGAACACCCACCTGTTTTAATAGACAACAAAGTGGAAACCTGTACCACGTTTGGATCGTGATTTTCTCTGTGAATAGTCGCCGCTTCATAAAGCAAGTCCATCAAAGGTTTATTGTAAATTGCAATAATTTCTTCTTTTGTCCAATCGTGTTTTGTAATGCTCATGGGTATAATTTTATAGGTCAAAAGTAATCAAATAGTTTCAAACAAGCAATGTAGCGTATTTAAAACGATGGCTACTTATTTTGTAAATTTTTGAGGTACTGTTTTGAGAAAATTTGGTCTTCTTTTAATTGATTTATTAGCAATTCAACCGACTCAAATTTCTTTTCTGAACGAATGCGTTGCAAAATAGCAATTTTAATATGGCTGTCGTAGATGTCAGCATTAAAATCAAAAAAGTGTACTTCAATAGTTTTGGTTTTTCCCTCAACAGTAGGATTGAAACCAATATTCATCATCCCAAAAATTAGTTTACCTTCTATTTCAGCACGTACAACATAAACGCCATTTTTTGGCACTAATTTGTATTCTTCTTCTAGTTTAATATTGGCTGTTGGAAACCCAATGGTTCTTCCTAATTGTCTTCCTTTCACAACAGTTCCACTTAAAAAATAAGCATAACCTAAATATTCATTAGCCAAATGAATGTTGCCTTCTTCAAGAGCAGTTCTTATTTTGGTAGAACTAATGGATATTGCATCAATTTCTTGAGCGGATATTTGCTCCACTTCAAAATCATATTGTTTCCCAAAAACCATTAAATCATCAATATTTGCAGTTCGGTTTTTTCCAAATCGGTGGTCATAGCCAATGATGATTTTTTGAATATGCAATTGGTCTACTAAAACGCTTTTTACGAATTCTTCGGCACTTAATTGAGCAAAGCTTTCGTCAAAAGGATGAATAATAAGATTTTCAATTCCAATTTTTTCTAACAATTCTATTTTTTCGCTGATGGTATTGAGTAGTTTCAAATCTGATTTTCCTTGCAAAACCATTCTTGGGTGTGGAAAAAAAGTAAGTACCGTACTTTCAAATTCTCCATTACAGGTATTTTGAGTCAATTTTTTTAAAATTGCCGCATGACCAATATGCACGCCGTCAAAAGTACCAAGTGTTAATATGGTTTTCTTGTCAGAATGAAATTCGTTTATGGAATGAAAAATTTTCAAGTTGTTTTCTCTTTATTTTGGGTGCAAATTTAAACTAAACTATTTGAAATTTCTCGCCAAAATGAATTCCTTTTGATTACAATTTTAAACTATCGGTTAAAAGTGGTTCAAATGTCTAGTTTTCCAATAAAATTAAGGATTTTGCGTTTTAAGTTTAAGTCAAAAAAACTATTTTTGGAATTCCAAAGACACCCAATCTATGAAAAGACACCTTCTGTTTTTAGTTCTAATTGCTTCTACCTCGTTCTTACAAGCCCAAACTACCTCCTCTCCTTGGAAAAGAATTGACTCGGCTGATTCGGCTTTACTTGAGCGTGTTACTAATAGAAGTAACCAGAAGGATTTAATGTTGTTTCAATTGGATGCTTTGATGCTAAACCAATCCTTGGAGCCTCTTCAAAATGCAACGATTAACAACGAAGTTGAAATCGAAATACCAAATACAACAGGAGCATTAGAAAAATTTAAAATTCATGAATTTTCTAACTTTGAACCCGCTTTACAGGCTCAATTTCCAAATATCCGGTCGTATGCGGGCGTAGGGTTGACAGATAAAAATGCGACGGTCTATTTTAGTATGTCTCCAAAAGGAATTCAAACTATGGTTTTTCGTTCTGATAATGCAACGGAGTTTATTGAAAAACTTTCGGATGGTCAGGAAATTTATGAGTTATTTGATTCCAATAATAGAGAAAAGGGGAGTTTGCCTTTGTATTGTTCTACTTCAGATGTCCTTTTAAATAAGCAATTAGTTAGTAAAACGGCTGCTGTAACAGCTAATAATGGAGTATATAAAACATTGCGATTGGCTTTGGCGTGTACCGCCGAATATACTGCCTATTTTGGAGGTGTTTCACAAGCTTTAGCAGCTATGAATGCGACTATGACTCGTGTGAATGGAATATTCAATCGGGATTTAGCCGTGCATTTAAATCTAATTGCAACTAATTCTATTTTAATTTATACGAATGCTGCTACTGATCCTTACTCTCCTTCGTCTGTTGGAGCTAATGGGGCTTGGAATTTAGAATTGCAACGTGATTTGACTGCTAAGATAGGAAATGCAAATTACGATATTGGACATTTATTTGGTGCTTCTGGAGGTGGAGGAAATGCAGGTTGTATTGGTTGTGTTTGCCAAAATCCAATATCTTCTACTGATATAGCAAAGGGGAGTGGGTATACTTCTCCTGCAGATGGAAAACCTGAGGGAGATACCTTTGATATTGATTTTGTAGCGCACGAAATGGGACATCAACTGGGAGCTAATCATACGTTTTCTCATGAGGTTGAGGGGACAGGTGTTAATGTGGAACCAGGAGGTGGATCGACTATTATGGCCTATGCAGGAGTGACTGATTATAATGTACAAAGTAATTCAGATGATTATTTTGCGTATGTTAGTATTGCACAAATTCAGAATAATTTAGCCACAAAATCCTGTCCAGTTACTACTGTGTTGTCTAATAAAACACCAACAGCGAATGCGGGTGCCGATTTTGTGATTCCTAAAGGAACGGCTTTTATTTTGAAAGGTTCAGGCTCAGATCCTAATGGCGATGTGTTGAGTTATTGTTGGGAACAAAATGATACTGCCGTTTCTGCAACAGGACCCAATAGTATTGCATATTCAACCAAGGCAGACGGGCCTCTTTTTAGGTCATTAAGTCCAAGTGTTTCTCCTGTACGGTACATGCCTGCTCAGAATAAAGTGTTGACTAATATGTTAAGTTCTACTTGGGAATCTGTTTCAGATGTGGCTCGAACGTTACATTTTACATTGACAGTGCGCGATAATGCTGCTGAAGGTTTGGCACAAACCAATACCGATGCTATGGTGGTTACCGTAGACGCGACAAAAGGGCCTTTTGAAGTGACTTCTCAAAACACGGCTGATTTGTCTTGGAAACCGTTAAGCCTTCAAACGATTACTTGGGCAGTGAATAATACACTCAATTTACCTGGATCTGCAACCGTAAATATTAAGTTGTCGGTTGATGGAGGAGTAACTTTTTCAACAGTTTTAAAGGCAAATACACCCAATGATGGTTCGGAACTTATTATTGTTCCAAATGGAATTACGGGGAAAAATTGCCGTATTTTAATTGAACCCACTGCCAATATTTATTATGCATTAAACAAAGAGCCGTTTGCTATTGGTTACACCACCGAATCTAGTTGTGCTACCTATACATTTGCAACGTCTTTTCCAATTCCTGAATCTACTACATATGCAACTAAAACAATAACGGTACCTACTACTTCTGCTACAGTTTCGGATGTGAATGTAGCGTTGAATTTTACACATCAATATTTGTCAGACGTTCAAATAGAATTGGTTAATCCACAAGGAAAAACAGTGAAGTTGTTTGAAAAAGGATGTGGAAGTACCAATGGTAGTTTAGTGCTTAATTATGATGATTTAGGGGGTGCTATTTCTTGTGGAAAACAAACAATACAAACCGTTGCGCCTTACGAACCTTTGAATTTGTTTAATGAGTTAGATCCTTCTGGAACATGGATTTTGCGAGTTAGAGATGAATTTATTGGAGACGTTGGAACATTAAATTCCGCCTCGGTTGCAATTTGTACAAAAGCCTATATTCCGATGGCTCCAATCGTACTTGATTTAAATGATGTTTTGGTATATCCAAATCCCACGAAAGGAGATTTTTGTGTCTTATTTTCAAGCAAATATACTTCTGGGGTAACTATTTTGGTTCATGATGTATTAGGAAGAAAAGTGTATGAAAAAGAATTTCCAAGTGCAGCTCTATTTAATGAAATGATTCAATTAAATACGATACAGGCTGGTATTTATTTTTTGACCATTATTGATGGATACAACACAACGGTTAAAAAAATAGCTATATATTAATCAATACAATTTTACTTGCCATTAAAAGCGGTCATAGTGTTTTCCAATCCGGCGGTACCAAAAGATTTAATAATTTCAGAGGCTAATTCAAGTCGTTCCGGAAGTTTTGTTTTCTCCTCTTCGTCCCATTCGCCAAGCACATAATCTACTTGTTGTCCTTTTTTAAATTGGTCGCTAATTCCAAAGCGAAAACGGGTATAAGTTTGAGTATTTAAAATCAAATTGATGTTTTTAAGTCCGTTATGGCCACCATCACTTCCTTTAGGTTTGATGCGAATGGTTCCAAAAGCCAAATTCAAATCATCGGTTATTACTAATAAGTTTTCCAAAGGAATCTTCTCTTTGTCCATCCAAAATTTTACCGCTTTTCCACTTAAATTCATGTAGGTGTTTGGTTTTAGTAGTAAAAAAGTACGCCCTTTGAACTTGTATTCGGCAAGAGCTCCCAACTTTACCGTTTCAAAAGAGAGACTTTCTTTTTTGGCTAAAAAATCCAATACTTTAAATCCAATATTATGACGCGTATTTACATACTCGGCTCCGATGTTGCCTAGTCCTACGATTAAAAATTTAGTACTCACGTTTTTCATATTGTTTTTTTTGTGTTCGTGAACCTCCAGTTTCATAGTATCCGGTTCTTCTTTTTTAGTTGGTGCAAATAGTTGGGTTATCCATGATATCATGGCGCAAAAATAAACTTTTTTAATTAAAGCTTCCAGCCTTTAAAAGACTGGAATCTTTGATTAAAAAATTGAATCCAAAAAAAAAGCACCAGTTGTATAACTGATGCTTTCTTGTATGATTGAAAAAAATTATTTTTTCTTTCCTTTTGCAGGTGCTTTTGCAGCTTTTGCAGCTTCTTGAGCCGCTTTCATAGCCGCACGAGAAATTCTTACTTGACAAACCACAGTGTTGTCTGGGTGCATTAATTTGTATTTGTCAGAAACTAATTTCGTAACATACAATTTGTTACCCATTTCAAGTGGAGTGATGTCAGCTTCAACAAAATCAGGAAGATTTGATGGTAAAGCTTTCACTTTTAATTTACGAGCGTTCAAACGTAGAACACCTCCTGCAAGAACACCTTTAGATGTACCAACGATTTTTACAGGAACTTCCATTGTGATTTCTTTGTTGTCAAACAATTGGAAGAAGTCAATGTGTAAAATTTTGTCAGATACTGGGTGTACTTGAATGTCTTGAAGAACTGCATTATATGATTTTCCATTACCCAAATCAATCACAACTGTGTGTGCGTTTGGAGTGTAAATCAAGTTTTTGAATGCTTTTTCTTCTGCTGAGAAATGTACTGCTTGATCTCCTCCGTATAACACGCAAGGAACCGCTCCAGCATTACGTAAGGCTTTAGTAGCAACTTTGCCCACGCTTTCTCTTTCTGATCCTTTAATTGTAATCGATTTCATTGTAAAAAAATATAGTTATTAAAAATATTACATAATAAACTTTCCACTAATGGAATTGTTGTGTTGTACCATTTGCATTACTTCTGCGAAAAGTGGTGCACAACTCAACACTTTAATCTTGCTTGATTCTTTCTTCAACGGAATAGAATCGGTAACTATTAACTCGCTTAATTTTGAGTTTTCTATTTTTTCGTAGGCGTCTCCAGATAAGATTGGGTGAGTACAAATAGCTCTTACGCTTAATGCTCCTTTCTCAATCATTAAATCGGCGGCTTTCGCCAAAGTACCTCCAGTATCGATCATGTCGTCTACTAGAATTACATTTTTGCCTTTTACCTCTCCAATTAACTCCATAGTGTCAATTACATTGGCTACTTTTCTTTGTTTATAACAAACAACTACGTCTGAATTTAAAAATTTAGAGTAGGCGTAAGCTCTTTTTGAACCTCCCATATCAGGAGAAGCAATCGTTAAATTATCCAAACCTAAGCTTTTTACATACGGTAAAAAGATAGTTGAAGCAAAAAGATGGTCTACTGGTTTTTCGAAAAAACCTTGAATTTGATCAGCGTGCAAATCCATAGTCATTACTCTAGTTGCTCCAGCGGCATCCAATAAGTTAGCTACTAATTTAGCTCCGATTGGCACCCTTGGTTTGTCTTTTCTGTCCTGTCTTGCCCAACCAAAGTAAGGGATAACAGCAGTAATATGTCGAGCTGATGCGCGTTTAGCCGCATCAATCATCAATAACAATTCCATCAAATTATCAGCACTTGGGAACGTAGAACACACAATAAAAACACGTAATCCACGGATTGATTCTTCATAAGAAGGTTGAAATTCTCCGTCGCTATAGGTTGAGGTTATTACCTTTCCTAGAGGGATTCCGTAAGCTTCTGCTATCTGCTCGGCAAGATATACACTTTGTGAACAGGCAAAAATTTTAGCTTCTGGTTCTTGGTGTGACATTGATAATTTGTTGTTTTTATTCCGTTGCGCTCCAAACAGTTCGGCTATTTTGTTTGTCGATAGCTTTGTGTTTGTATTTGCCTCGGGTGTAGTTAGTTAGTAAGTTGTGTTGTAACGAGGTGCAAATTTAGAAAATTTATTCAACTCTGAAAGGAAAAAATTAAGTATTTTTATTAGGGGTTTTAATTTTATTTTTTACATTTGCACCGTGTTAAAGGAATTGATGGTTGATTTAAAACAATCTCCTCTTTTATTGCGTTAAAATAACTGTTGTTATTTTATGTCTGCTAAGCCCGGATGGCGGAATTGGTAGACGCGCTGGTCTCAAACACCTGTGGGAAACCGTGCCGGTTCGACTCCGGCTCCGGGTACAAGTTATACCAATAACCTCAAGAGGAATCTTGAGGTTATTTTTTTTAATAGAGTATGCTCTTTTTCAACACAGAAAATCTTAATCTGTAAGTTTATTTTTTTGTAATATTTCAAGTAATCTAAAGTTTAAATATAATTTTTCTTTTCCTACCTGCTTACTTTTCAAAAAAATATGATTTTATAAAAAGTATTTTTCAAATATGTAGTGAAATCTTTTAATTGCCTTCAAAAAAGATATAAGGATAGAGTTACAGGGTTAATACCAAAACAACTAATTTATTTTCTAATAGTTATAAGTTCTGTATATATAAAACATCCTTAAATCTGAATTTAAGGTTAATGATGGAGAAAACAGCGATAAAAGGGCTGTATTTCTATCGATGTTCCAATTATTAAACAATAGAATTAATGCTAATAAAATTGTAAAATAGAAACCTAATAATAGCATTGGTTTGGTAATTTTGTATAGATGTAGGGACTTTAGGAAATCAGATTTGTCCAAAAAAAAACTTTTTTTGACAAATTTTAGATTTTTTTTGAAAGTTAATTACGGTTAAAAAGATATTTTTGCAGGTTAAATGAAAAATTTATTTATTCACCCCACTAATAACCTACCATTTATGAAGAAAAATTTATTTTTTTCGAAAAACTCAGTTAGAAACTTTTTTCTCATTTTAGGGTTTTTATTTTCAAGCGTTATATATTCTCAAGATGTTCTAGTAATCTTTGGATCAACGTTTTCTTCCGACGCTACAACAGCTACAAATTTAGCTACTAGACTTCGCAATTTAAATGTGTTTAATTCTGTAACAGGAGTTCATTTAAATAGCGCAAATCAATTGTCATTAAATTATCTTAATCAATTTGATGCCGTGATGATAGCAACAAATGCAGGATATTCAACTTCTTGGGGATTTGATGCTACACTCAGGGATTATGTAAATGCAGGAGGAGGAGTTGCTGTTATGATGTTTGCAAATGCGTCTATCCCCTTAGGAAATAATTGGCCATATAAAGTTTTGATCCCCGCATCTCAATCAACCGGAACGACTTCTATTGGAGCGGTTCAATTGCCCAATCATCCCGCATTAAAGTTTCCATATAATATTAATACTTCTACTTGGAATATTGGGAGTACTTACAGCTCAACAGGAACAACCTTAGCTACTGGAGCATATTCAATTTTTAAATTTGCAGATGGACGTCCAGGTTTACAAGCCTTAGAAAATGTAGGTACATCTGGATATGGAAGGGTAATTGATTTAGCAATTTGGCCAGATTATACTAGTGGTTATTATGCTAACGGTGATAAAATGATAGCCAATGTTTTAACTTGGTTAATGGGTACAATTCAAATCTCTCAAACAGGAAATTGCATTACTGCTAATCAATCTACATTTAACTTTATCGATAATAATAGCAGTAACCCAGTTGTAAGTTATTTATGGAATTTTGGGGATGGTACTACGTCTACTTCTGCTACACCAACTAAAGTATACAATACCGCAGGCAATTTTATTGTCAATGTTACTGTAACAAGACAAAATGCTCAACAACAGACTTATGGGACTAGCTTAACAATATATGATTTACCTTCAACTGCAAATGCCGGTAGCGATGTTACTTTAGCAACAGGAACCACATCTACAACTCTGACACCAACAGCGCCTACATCAGGAACAGGTACTTGGACTAGAGTTAGTGGTCCTAATACTCCTACCTTATCTCAAACAAATAATGTGGCAACATTATCAGGATTAACAAACGGTTCTTATGTGTACCGTTGGACTATAACTAGCGGTACTTGTACAGCATCTGTAGACGAACTTAATTTAACAGTTGGAACCCCTTCTTCCGTTTTAACTTCTTCTGTTGCCTCTTTAACAAATTTTTCAACTTGTAGAGGATCAGCTTCAACAGCACAGTCATTTACGATTGCAGGTTCTAATTTAACAGCAAATGTAAGTATTGGAGCAGTGTCTGGATTTGAATACTCTACGGATAATACCACTTTTTCGTCCACGTTAACTATTCCTTATGGTTCAGGAACAGTAGCTGCAACAACGGTATACGTTCGTATGACAGCAGCGAGTACAGGAACTCCTTCAGGAAACATTTCGATTACTTCTACTGGAGCAACTGCGCAATCAATTGCTGTATCAGGAACGGTTAGTCCAACATCTGTTGCAGGAACTGCCTCTGGTGATGCTACTATTTGTAGTGGAACTACAACTGGTTTGAGTTTGTCAGGGAATACAGGAACCATTCAATGGCAACAATCTGCAGATGGAACTACAGGATGGGTCAATGTTACTGGGGGTACAGGTGCTACAACAGCTAGTTATACAACGGCAGCGTTATCGGCAACTACCTATTATAGAGCAGTGGTAACAAGTGGTACTTGTACTGCTGTTAATAGCAATACGGTTCAAATTACAGTTCCAACCCTAACCATTTCAGGTGTGCAAAACGTGTCGGTTGGAGGTACACCCTTACAATTAACAGGATCTGGAACACCAGATGCTACAACACCTTGGACCTCTTCAAATGTTCTAGTTGCAACAGTAGATACAAATGGAATAGTTACAGGTATTGCCGCTGGTACTACAACGATTACCTATACTACTTCGAGTGGATGTACCACAACCACAGCTTTGAGAGTAATAGATTGTACTCAACCTTTCGGAAACGCATTAAGTTTTGGTAATGGAACAATAGCTTCAAATGCCGATTATGTTAACATTCCGTCCCGAATTTTCCCAAGTCAAACCGTAGCCAATTTTACCATTGAAACTTGGATAAAGCCATCAGCTTCTGATATTCTAACAGGAACTACCGGAACAAATTGGTTTGCCTTTTTAGGATACACAGGAACAAAAAGAAGTCCATCATTATATATTACGAATAATGGCGTTTTACATGGTTCTTGGTCGGAAGGATCAGTTCTTAATGGAACGCCTGTTTCGGCAAGTAGTCCTACTTCGTTAGTATTAGATAAATGGACACACGTTGCTTTAGTAAAAGACGGTACAACTATGCGTTTGTATGTGAACGGCGTTCAAATTACAACTGCTACTTGTTTAGCAAATTTAGATGTACCAGATAATGCTTATTGGTTGGGTAAAAGTGACAATCAATTTAATGGTGCTTTAGATGAAGTTCGTTTTTGGTCAACAGCTAGAACTCAAAGTCAAATTCAAGCTACAATGAATACAGAATTAGCAGGTAATGAAACAGGATTGCTGGCTTATTTTGACTTTAATCAAGGAGTTGCTGGTGGCACAAACACTTCAATTACTACAGTGACTAACAAAGCAAATAATGCAATAAACGGAACTTTAACTAATTTTACAAAAACAGGAACCTCTTCTAACTTTGTGACGAATTCTGTTGCTAATTTAGACATTGTTGGTGCAGCTACTATTTGTGCAAATAGTACCTCACAATATACCCATCCAATTTCAGGAGGTACTTGGACGGTTTCTAATGGTGCGAATGCAACAGTTAGTTCCACAGGATTAGTAACTAGTGCTGCCAATGAAAACATCTCACTATCGTATACTTATACTATAAATGGCTGTTCGTTTACTGCTACAAAAACTATTGTTATAGTAGCTCCTGTAATTACTTCTCAACCAGTAATTACTTCTCAAACTTTATGTTTAAATACGGTTGCAACTCCATTAACAATAACTGCAACAAATATTGGAATTACTTATCAATGGTATAAAAATTCAACGGCATCTAATACAGGAGGAACTTTGATAACAGGAGCTACTTCAGCTAGCTATACCCCATTAACAAATGTAGCAGGGACTACGTATTATTATTGTGTTGTAGGAGGGACATGTTCACCTTCTATTACTAGTAATGTTTCAGGCGCTATCACAATATCACCAGCAACTGTAGCAGGTACGATTTCAGGAACCACTTCAATTTGTTCAGGCGCTACTACAACATTAACATTGTCAGGAAATGTTGGTACAATTCAATGGCAACGATATGACAATCCTGTTTGGACTGATTTAACAGGAGAAATAAATACAACATTTACATCTCCTATATTGATGCAGAATACAACATATAGAGCAATGGTAACAAGTGGATTTTGTACTACTGTAAATACTGCTAATTTTAATATAGCAGTCAATTTATTACCGATTATTTCAGGAACCACTTCTGTAGGTACTGGAGAATCGGTTCCATTAAGCGCTACAACCACGCCAGCTACTTCAAATGCATGGATTTCATCAAATCCATCTGTGGCAACAGTTTCTAACACGGGAGTGGTAAACGGATTGTTAATAGGTACTACAACAATAACTTATACCAACTCTAATGGATGTACTGATACTAAAAATATAACTGTAATATCAGGAACAACTCAATCTCCAGTATTGATTTCACCGGCAACCAATACAACTGGAGCAACAACCTTACAAATTAATTATACCTTACCTGAACTCCCTTTATCGGGTTCTGTTAAATTGCTATTTACACCAACTGCCGGAGGAACTCCTCTTATATGGACAATGAATAATGCTACTGCTGCAAATTTTGCCTACGTAGTAGGAACAAACCCAACAACAATTGCTAATGTTGTTTCAGGTACAGCTTTAGGTTTTACAACTTATAATATAACTTTGTCTTATCAGGATGCTTTTGCTAATCCAGTGGCAAGTGTTACAAATACGAACATTCAAACCTTAGCTCCGCCGTCTGTAAGTTTGTCTCAAACTAATTTCAATGGTGCTGTTGGAGTATCTCTAAATACAATTGTTATTCAAAATTCAGGAGGAGTAGCTACATTTAGTATTTCTCCAGCGTTGCCTAGTGGATTAACTTTGAATAGCACAACAGGAGAAATATCAGGTCGTCCTACAGTACCTCTTACAAGTACTTTATATACAATTACGGTTAGTAATGCGGCAGGAACTACTACAATAAATCTCAGACTATTTATTGATCAAGATACTGATGGTGATGGAATATTAGATTCGGTAGACACAGATGATGATAATGATGGAATATTAGATATCTATGATGCTTTCCCAACCAATCGATTAGAATGGAAGGATACGGATCATGATGGTATTGGGGATAATGCGGATACAGATGATGACAACGATGGTATTTTAGACGCATGTGATTCGGATATCAACGGAGATCATATTCCGGATAATGGAACTGATTTAGACAATGATGGTATCATTGATAGTTGTGATACAGATCGAGATGGCGATGGGGTGAACAACACCTCAGACAACTGTCCAGATAAACCAAACAGAGACCAAGCCGACAGAGACCATGATGGTTTAGGAGATGTTTGTGATACTATTGAGTTAAACACAACACAAGCCATCACTCCTAACGGAGATGGTATTAATGACACATGGGTTATTTACAATTTGGCAAACCATCCAGGCTCAACAGTTCGTGTATTTAACACTAATGGAGTTCAAGTATTTTATTCTACTAACTATCAAAATGATTGGTCAGGGAATTACCAAGGAGGAAGTGAAATGCTACCGGTGGGTTCTTATTTGTATCAAATTGATTTAGGAAGTGATGGTACTATTGACGAACAAGGTTGGTTATACCTCACAAAATAATATTTCATAACACAAGATAATAAGATGAAAAAGATTCACAATATAATAGCCACAGCACTACTTCTTGTAAGTAGTGTTGTTATGGCACAACAAGAGACGGCTTATAGTTTTTACCGTCAGCATATGAATTTAGTTAATCCAGCTTCAGTAGGAGTGGATAGCGTAACGGTAGTTACCAGTACCTTAAGAAAACAATGGACAGGAATAGCTAATGCACCGGAGACCCAGGCGGTGTCCTTTGGAACTACCTTAGGTAAGAAAGTAGGTTTTGGAATGACGGTGATTAGCGATAAAACCTTCATTGAGAAACAAACGTACTTTAGTGTAGACTTCTCATACAAACTAAAAATGAGTGAAACCGCCGATGTATATTTCGGAATCAAAGCAGGAGGTAACTCCTACAATGTAAATACTTCAGGCCTACAAACGTATAATGTACAGTCCGACCCAGCCTTAGCTTCTATTAGCACCTTTAATCCGAATGTTGGAGTAGGCGCAATATACAAAGAAGGGCCATTGTATGTATCGTTGTCTATCCCGAGATTGTTGAATACAAAACGCGCTACAAATGATGCGGGTTATGCTAGTGTAGCAACAGATAGCCCTCATATTTACTTAAGTGGAGGTTATGATGTTCCATTACAAGGAGAATTCTCTACATTGGTTTTAAAACCCTCAGCTATGTTGCGCTATGTTAGTGGCGCACCCGTATCGATAGATTTTACAACGATGTTACAAATAGACAAAATCATAGAATTGGGAGGAATGTATAGAACCGACAAAGCCTATGCTGCTATGGCAAGTGTACTGATAAGCAACCGCTTGTTATTTGGATTTGCCTACGAGATGAGCACACAAGCTTCATTAGCCGCTGCTAAGAACACTAACGAAATCCTATTACAATTTAAGTTTTAAATAGCGGTAGTAGTACCACCAATTAAAAATCCCCTTTTATTTCTATAAAAGGGGATTTTTTTATGAGATAAACAACGCCTTTAATTCGGTGGCATCGTTGGGTTTCATTTTACCTGCTAAAACCAAACTCAATTGCTTGCGACGTAATGCGGCATCAAAACGTTGTTGTTCTAATTCGGTTTGAGGAATAATTGGCGGAACCTCAACGGGTTTTCCGGTAGCATCAACAGCAACAAAAGTATATATCGCTTCCATTGTTTTGGTTCTATTGCCAGAGGCGCGGTCTTCAATCCAAACATCAATATAAATTTCCATAGAACTATTGAATGATCGGGATACTTTGGCCTCAACGGTTACGACACTTCCTAAAGGAATTGCTTTGGTAAACGCCACATGGTTTACTGATGCGGTAACACAAATATTTCTAGAATGGCGTTGTGCGGCAATACTTGCTGCTCTGTCCATTCGAGCTAACAATTCGCCACCAAAAAGATTATTCAAGTGATTGGTTTCACTTGGTAAAACTAAGTCGGTTAAAACGGTTAAA
>Ga0228703_1001160_pt1 | contig 16676 bp, 13 predicted proteins | sample McNCre217_Aug_MG_3_FD_178020 | JGI IMG/M metagenome (GOLD analysis project Ga0228703, IMG submission 178020) | Freshwater microbial communities from McNutts Creek, Athens, Georgia, United States - 29-17_Aug_MG | ecosystem: Environmental > Aquatic > Freshwater > Creek | place: USA: Georgia... | reverse complement strand
ATTGAAGTAGAAGAGGTAAGAATGCCACTGACTCCAGAAGACGTAGTCAATAAGAGATTTCAACCTACAAAATTTCGTGAGGGCTACGACCAGGATGAAGTCGATGACTTCCTTGATGAAATTGTCATAGAACTTCGTCGACTAAACACCGAGAACGATGACCTTCGCCAGCGCTTGTTAGCTTCAGAAGCCCGCGTTGCTGAACTGCAACGCAGTGGCGCAGGGCTAGCTGATCAACTTCAGAATCCAAATCAAGGTATGCCAACCCTTGGTTCGCTTCAGCCTTTGAGTACTCCAGAACCAAGCAACTTCCCAATGGCAGTCGGCGACCCATCGCAATTGGATAGCAACAGCACCAACAATCTTTTGCAGCTGGCTCGCAAACTTCACGACGATCACGTACGAGAAGGAATTTCAAAGCGCGACGCACTTATCGCGGAAGGGCACGCAACTGCAGCCCGCGTTATTCGTGAGGCAGAGGCTCAGCAGCGCGTTGAACTTAGCAAATTCGAGCAGGAACGCGCAGTTTTGGAGCACACCATTCTTGAACTTCGCACCTTTGAGCGTGAGTATCGAATTAAGTTGAAAACCTATATCGAGAGTCAACTCGCTGAGCTTGAGTTTGAGTCACAGCCAAGCAATTCGACTTCTTCTTCGAATAACTTTGAACTTGGTTCGGGAAGCAATAATTCCAGCAGCGACTTTTTTGGTGTTTAACTGAATTGAAAAAACAAAGGGTGAAACTTCAAGCTTTAGTTTTGAGCTTTGCCGTTCTTGTAGTTTTTCTTGATCAACTTTCAAAGGCACTAGTAATAGCAAACTTCCAATACGCAAAGCTTGCACCTATGGTCGGTGATTTAGTCCAATTCAATTTGGTTTACAACGACTCGGCAGCTTTTTCAATCGGTTTCGGTGCCACCGGGATGTTTACGATCATCTCTACGTTGGCTGTGCTGGCAATGCTTTACTATGCGACAAAGGTAAAGGGCAATTCCTGGAGCGTCCTGTTAGGTATTGCTCTTGGCGGTGTCACCGGGAACTTAATCGATCGATTGACACGAGCGCCGGGTTTTGGCCGAGGTCTAGTGGTGGACTTCATTCAAATTCCGTTTAACTTTCCAGTTTTCAATTTGGCGGACTCAGCAATTTTTTTGGTAGCGGTAATCACAGTGGTCCGCGTGATGCGCGGGCAACGAATTGGCAGCGACTAACCGGTGACTGAAATAAAGCGCCTCCCGGTGCCACCGAGTCTTTCTGGGGAGAGAGTCGACGCGGCCCTTTCCAAAATGCTTGGAATATCGAGATCGACTATCGCCGATTATGCGGAACGCGGACTCATTTCGATTGACGGCAAGGTCGTAGGCAAGAGTGATCGGGTGTTGGCGGATAGCCTGGCCGAGATTGCGCTGCCAGCCGTGGAATCTCCACTAGAGGTCAAAGCCGTAGAGGTGCCCGAGCTGAAAATTGTGTACCAGGATGACGATTTGGTCGTAATCGATAAACCAGCCGGAGTGGCCGCACATCCATCAGTTGGTTGGGATGGCCCTACTGTGCTTGGTGTACTCCTAGCCAGGGGAATCCCAGTGACCACCTCAGGAGCCCACGAGCGACAGGGTATCGTGCAGCGTTTGGACGTGGGTACCAGCGGACTCATGATGGTGGCTAAAACGGAACTGGCGTACTCGCGTCTGAAGCAAATGTTCCGTGACCGCAAAGTGCACAAGGTTTATCACGCGATTATTCAGGGACATCCTGATCCTTTCGAAGGCACGATTGATGCACCAATTGGTCGGCACCCGAAGGCGGAATTCAAATTTGCTGTGATGAACGATGGAAAGCCTTCAATTACGCATTACAAGTTGGTGGAAGCGTTTCCTGCTGCCTCACTTGTGGAAATCGTCCTTGAGACAGGCCGCACTCATCAAATCCGCGTTCACTTCAGTGCCTTCAAGCATCCGTTGGTGGGCGACACCATGTACGGGGCAGATCCGAAGTTGGCCGCAAAACTAGGGATTACCAGGCAGTGGCTGCACGCCATGAAACTCAGTTTCGTACATCCCACCACTGATGAACCTGTGGAATTCGAAAGTTCCTATCCGGCTGATCTATCTGCCGTGTTAGATCAATTACGAGCCGTTTAAGGGATTATTCTGGTTCGCGCCGCCATCAAAACGTAGACGCACATGAAGTAGGGGAGTGAAAATGGCAAATCAAGACTCCTTTGTTCATCTCCACGTTCACACTGATTACTCCATGCTCGATGGTGCAGCGAAAATCAAAGAACTTATCAAGGAAGTCGCCAAGCAGGAAATGCCTGCAGTGGCAATGACTGATCACGGAAATATGCATGGCGCCTATGAGTTTTATCAGGCAGCTACTGCAGCCGGAATCAAGCCGATTATCGGACTCGAGGCTTATGTTGCACCGGGTGGATCTCGCACCGACCGCACGCCAGTTCGGTGGGGTGACGGTGGTGAGGATGATATTTCCGGAAACGGTGCATACACGCACATGACGATTCTCAGTGAAACTACTGAGGGCATGCACAACCTGTTCAAAATGTCGTCCGTGTCGTGGAGTGATGGCATGTACTACAAGCCGCGTATTGATCTTGATTTGATGAATCAATATGGCAAAGGCTTAATCGCTACAAGTGGTTGTGCATCAGGAGAAATTCAGACTCGACTTCGTCTTGGCCAATATGACCAGGCAAAGCAGGCAGCTGCAACAATGCTCGAGATTTATGGAAAAGACAATTACTTTGTCGAAATCATGGATCACGGCATTGAGATTGAACGGCGAGCAACCAAGGACCTAATTCGTTTGGCAAAGGAATTGTCGATTCCGCTGCTAGCCAGCAACGACTTGCATTACACACACCAGAAAGATTCTGAACCGCACGACGCACTGCTATGCGTTCAGACCGGTTCAAACTTATTGCAGGCGAAACGCTTTAGCCTCAGCTCCCAAGAGTTTTATGTGAAGTCCGCAGCGCAGATGCGTGCGCTTTTTGCGGAATTCCCAGAAGCTTGTGACAACACTCTTCTAATTGCGGAACGAAGCAATGTGAAATTTGAAAAACAAGAACTAATGCCGAAGTTTGCGGTGCCCAAGGGGGAGACCGAGGCGTCATGGTTTGCAAAAGAAGTGCATGTTGGTTTGGCGAGACGATTCAATAACAATGTTCCGCAGTCGCACCTAGACCAGGCAAATTACGAAATCGAAGTAATTACTAACATGAATTTCCCCGGCTACTTCTTGGTGGTTGCCGATTTCATTGCCTGGGCCCGCGATAATGGCGTACGTGTAGGGCCGGGGCGTGGTTCGGCTGCTGGATCAATTGTTGCCTGGGCGCTCAGAATCACCGACTTGGACCCGATTGAACACGGACTGATTTTTGAGCGATTCCTTAATCCGGATCGCGTAAGTATGCCCGATATCGATATCGATTTTGACGATCGCGGTCGTGGTGAGGTAATCAAGTACGTCACAGAGAAATACGGCGCAGACCGAGTGGCGCAAATCGTCACCTTCAGCACTATCAAGGCTAAGCAGGCCTTGAAAGACGCCGCACGTGTTCTCGCTCTTCCTTACTCGGTTGGCGAAAAGTTGACCAAGGCCATGCCAAAGATGGTCATGGGTCGCGACGTGAGTTTGACGCAGGTAGTTGAAAAGGAAATCAACGGCGAAAAGAACGATCGCTTCAAAGAAAGTGCCGAGTTTAGAGAGATCATCGAAAACGATGAAGACTCGGCCAAGGTTTTTGAGCTTGCTCGCGGACTCGAAGGACTCAAGCGTGGTTGGTCAGTGCATGCAGCTGGCGTGATCATGTCAGCGGCACCTTTGATAGACGTCATGCCAATGATGAAACGCGAGGATGATGGCGCCATCATCACCCAGTTCGATCAGCCAACCAGCGAGGCTCTGGGGCTGCTAAAAATGGACTTCCTTGGACTTCGCAACCTGACGGTTTTGGAAGATGCCCTTGCGAACATTAAGTCCAACCGCGGCGAGACCGTGGTCTTGGAAGATTTGGATCTCAACTCAGATCAAAAAACTTTTGAACTCTTGTCGCGCGGCGATACCCAGGGTGTCTTTCAGCTCGATGGTGGCGCAATGCGCTCACTACTGCGCCTGATGAAACCAACCAAGTTCGAACATATCTCGGCTGCAATTGCGCTTTACCGCCCAGGACCGATGGGCATGAATTCACATACCAACTACGCATTACGTAAAAACGGGCTGCAAGAAATTGATTCAGTACACCCGGAGCTATCCAGTGCCTTAGCGGAAATTCTGGATCCAACCTTTGGACTGATTGTGTACCAGGAGCAGGTGATGTCAGCCGCGCAAAAGGCGGCCGGCTTCAGCCTTGGAAAAGCGGATAACCTTCGTCGCGCGATGGGTAAAAAGAAAAAAGAAGAACTCGACAAGATGTATGACGAGTTTGAACAGGGAATGAAAGCGAATGGATATTCCCCGGCCGCGGTTAAGGCACTTTGGGACACCCTGCTTCCATTCGCAGATTACGCATTCAACCGCGCTCACAGCGCTGCCTATGGTGTTGTTTCATATTGGACCGCGTACCTCAAGGCAAATTATCCAGCCGAATACATGGCGGCACTGCTGACTAGCGTTGGAGATTCCAAAGACAAACTCGGCATCTACCTATCTGAGTGTCGAAAGATGGGAATTCAAGTTCTCCCGCCGGACGTAAATCAATCTTTTGAAGCGTTTACGGCTATTGGTGAAGACATTCGATTTGGCTTAGGTGCTATTCGAAATGTTGGGCACAACGTGGTGGATGCGATTGTTGCCACGCGCGAAGAGAAGAGTAACTTTAAGAATTTCAATGACTTCTTGAACAAAGTTCCACAGGTGGTCTGCAACCGCAAAACGGTCGAATCCTTAATCAAGGCCGGCGCCTTTGATAGCTTGAACCACACCAGGCGTTCACTGCATGAAATCCACGAAATGGCCGTTGAGTCGCAGGTTGCTACCAAGCGAAAAGAAGCTCAGGGGCAGGTAGACCTATTCGCAGGATTCTTTGAAGACACCGAGGCTACCGGCATTCAAATCCCAGATCGAGCCGAATGGGGTAAACGAGAAAAGCTTGCTTTCGAACGTGAAATGCTCGGGCTATATGTAAGCGATCATCCACTGGCGGGTCGTGAGTCTCAGATCGCCAGATTCAGCGAAATTTCACTTGGCGACCTTCAAGAAAATGAGCGAATTCAAGATGGTCAAGTTTTGACTATCGCCGGCTTGGTTACCGGCGTCGATCATAAAGTTGCTCGCAATAGTGGAAACCCTTACGCAATTGTCACGGTTGAAGACTTGGACAGTGAACTGACGGTCATGCTGATGGGTAAAACCTACGCTGAATTCGGAAAGCTACTGAGTAATGATCAGTTCGTGATGGTGCGCGGACGAGTTTCGCAACGAGATGACGCAAAAAACTTAAACGCGCAAAGAGTCGAGGTTATCGAAGCATCTGCCGATGGAAATAACGAGGCAGTTATTCTCAACGTCCGAGACAACCAAGCCACCAGAACAAATCTTGAAGAACTCGACCGAACCCTTAAGGCTTATCCGGGGGAGAGTGAAGTTTTCATCAACATGTACTCACCGCAGCGAACTTCAACCAGGTACAAGTTGCAGCCAACAGTTAAATTCAGTGTTGCGCTGATTTCCGAACTTAAATCAATTTTTGGAACAAAGGTGTTTATCGGTGGAGACGCACTATTCGAGGGTGGCTCCGGTGGCTTTGTAGGCACGCTGGTGGTAGATGAGGGCATCGGCTTCGTCCCCGATCAAACCTTCTTGAATTTCGACGATAACGACGGCATTTGATTCAACCGAGTGAATCTCACGCACCTTGGCAATGAGAATGGCACTTGCGTCACTAAAAATCGGTAAATTGTGAGCGCCGCGAGTCCAGTCGTCGTCTGCAAATCTTAATTCGTGAGCGGCTGCCATTTTCTTGGCCAACTCTATGTTCTCTACTCCCAGAGTATGAATCGCCACGTAGTCCGCGGTGTTCATTGCGCTCCATGAGCTCGCACCACTGGCAACGTTGAAACTAGCCAGTGGAGGATTGGCGCCAAGAGAAGTCATTGAGGTAGCAGTGAATCCCACCGGGGCTCCGGCGTTATCGTTCATGGTGATCACAGAAACACCTGAGGCATGACGTCGAAATACCGCTCGTAGGGCATCGGTTGGGTTTGATTCATTTACAAAAGACACGTACGGTTCCTCGCTTACTCGGACAAGGTTACCTTTTTCGGTTGGGAGAGCACACTTCAATCTAGAATTGGTGCAATTGAGAGGTAATTTTGGGTAATCAAATTAGAGTGCTTGACCTTCGTGGCCAGTCACTTACTGCCGCCCAGGTTCGCAGCCTGATTCCTAGAGCAAGTCTGGACATTGCCCAAGCGGCCGAGCAAATTAAACCTCTAATTCAAAGCATCGCTGTCGATGGTCTACCAGCGATACTCGAAGCTTCCCTTCGTTTTGACGGTTTCAACCCTGAACCTCTATTGGTTTCCAAAGCGGAAATAAGCGCCGCCGTTGATTCCATTGATCCAGCTTTGCGAAAGTCAATTGAAGAAAGCATCGCTCGAGTTACTGCTGTTTCGTTAGCAACAATGCCAACGGATGCTGATGTTCACGTCGCACCAGGTGCAAATGTGCGTCAACGCTGGCAGCCAATTGAATCGGTCGGCTTGTATGTACCTGGCGGCCGAGCGGTATATCCATCGAGTGTGATTATGAATGTTGTGCCAGCTTTGGTAGCTGGAGTTAATCGCCTAGTCGTGGCTACTCCCGGTCAAAAAGATTATGACGGAAGACCGCACCCAACCGTGCTGGCCACGGCAGGAATTTTAGGCGTCGAGAATATTTTGAACGTTGGTGGGCCAGCTGCAATTGCCGCCTTTGCTTTTGGAATTCCACAAATTGGTTTTAGCTCGGTAGACATGGTTACCGGTCCCGGAAATATTTTTGTGGCAGCGGCTAAGCGAATATTGCGCGGAACTATTGGCATCGATTCAGAAGCCGGCACCACGGAAATTTTGGTGATTGCGGATTCAACTGCAAATGCCAAATTCATCGCCAACGATTTAGTTTCACAGGCGGAGCACGACGATGCGGCCGCATCTGTATTGGTTACCGATTCGAAAGAATTAATCGATGCGGTTCAAACTGAATTGGCTGAGTTGATTGCAAAAACTCACCACTCACAGCGAGTGCAGAACGCGCTTTCCGGACAACAGTCTGCGCTCGTCCTAGTCGATGATTTGAATAAGGCAATACAGCTGACCAACGCATATGCAACCGAACACCTTGAGATCATGACTGCAGACAACGATTTGGTGCTCAAGCAGGTCATCAACGCCGGCGCAATTTTTATGGGCAGCTATTCGCCAGTGAGTCTCGGAGATTACATGGCCGGTTCAAATCACGTGCTGCCTACCGGTTCCACAGCGCGATTCAATGCCGGACTCGGGGTTTCAACATTCCTGCGGGCACAGCAGATTATTTCCTATGATCGAGCTGGTTTGGCTGAAATTTCCGATCAGATTGATGTCTTTGCTAAGGCTGAAGGTCTCCCTGCCCACGGTGACGCGGTTAAGTCGCGTTTCACCAACTAATCCACCCAAATCAAGCGACACGCCGATTTTTGCCTTAATTTGCATCTTGTTGGGTTAAACCACAAGATATAGGGGCTGGAACGAAAAAAATGTCCATATGTTGTGGGGATAACTCCCCAAAAACTGTGGATAACTACTCGAAACAGCGTGAAATCGGGCGAAATCGAAGGGGAAAGACATGCATTGTCCATTTTGTCGATACCCCGATTCACGAGTGATTGACTCTAGAACCTCGGATGACGGCGCTTCAATTCGTCGTCGTCGCGAGTGCCCGGAGTGCAATCAGCGCTTTAGCACCACCGAGACAGCGTCTCTGATGGTGACCAAGCGCAGTGGGGTAGTTGAGGCTTTCAGCCGCGAGAAGATCATGAACGGTGTCCGTAAGGCCTGCCAAGGCCGCCCGGTTACCGAAGCCGACCTAGCGATGCTGGCACAAACGGTTGAAGAGACCATTCGTGCGAGTGGGGCAGCGGCAGTTGACGCTAATGAAGTAGGGCTTGCCATTTTGGAGCCGCTACGAAAGCTAGACGAAGTGGCATTCATGCGTTTCGCCAGTGTTTACCAAGGATGGGAATCACTTGACGACTTTGAAGCGGCAATCAAATTGCTCAAAATTGAGCGAACTGTTTCTAACGAAGCAGTAACCACAGATTCAAAAAACTAAAAAAGAATAATCATTAGGAAGGCAAAGCAGTGACTGACACAGCTTTTAGCGGATCAAACGGATCTGCAGGCGGAACCGGTAAGGGACTTACCATCAACCGCATCTACACCACACCGGGTGTGCACCCATACGACCAGGTCACTTGGGAATACCGCGATGTTGTGCAAACCAACTGGCAGACCGGCGAGACAATCTTTGAGCAGCGTGGCGCAGAGTTCCCAGAATTCTGGAGTATCAACGCAAGCACTATTGTTACCACCAAGTACTTCCGTGGTGCGGTAGGAACTCCTGAGCGTGAATACAGCCTTCGTCAGCTCATCAACCGTGTTGTTTTGACTTACACCGAAGCTGGTCGTCAGCACGGTTACTTTGCAAGCGAAGAAGACGCAACCGTCTTCGAACACGAACTTACCTACATGCTGTTGAACCAGGTGTTCTCGTTCAACTCGCCAGTTTGGTTCAACGTTGGAACCAAGAGCCCACAGCAGGTATCTGCATGTTTCATCTTGTCAGTCGATGACTCAATGGACTCAATTCTTAACTGGTACCGCGAAGAGGGAATGATCTTCAAGGGTGGTTCAGGCGCTGGTCTAAACCTTTCACGCATCCGTTCATCAAAGGAACTTCTAAAGTCTTCTGGTGGATCAGCTTCAGGCCCAGTTTCATTCATGCGCGGTGCTGACGCATCTGCAGGAACCATCAAGTCTGGTGGAGCTACTCGTCGTGCAGCAAAGATGGTTGTGCTTGACGTTGACCACCCAGACATCGTTGAGTTCATTGAGACCAAGGCTCACGAAGAGAAGAAGATTCGCGTACTTCGCGACGCCGGCTTCAACATGGAGCTTGGTGGCAAGGACATCAACTCTGTTCAGTACCAGAACGCAAACAACTCAGTTCGTGTAAACGCAGAGTTCATGCAGGCAGTTGAAAACGGCGGCATGTTTGGCCTTCGTGCTCGCACCACTGGTGAAGTTATCGAAGAGATCGATGCACGCGACCTATTCGCTCAGATTGCTGACGCTGCTTGGGAATGTGCTGACCCAGGTATCCAGTACGACGACATCATCAACGACTGGCACACCACTCCTGAGACCGGTCGCATCACTGCTTCGAACCCATGTTCTGAGTACATGCACCTAGACAACTCAAGCTGTAACTTGGCTTCTTTGAACCTTCTGAAGTTCTTGAACCCAGACGGATCATTCGACACAGACAAGTTCACCAAGGCAACCGAGTTGATTTTCACCGCGATGGACATCTCGATCTGTTTCGCAGACTTCCCAACTGATGCGATTGGTGAAACCACCAAGGCTTACCGTCAGCTTGGAATTGGTTACGCGAACCTTGGTGCGTTGCTAATGGCAATCGGTGTTCCTTACGACAGCGAAGAAGGATTCGCCCTTGCTGGTGCAATTACTTCATTGATGACCGGTGCTTCATACCGTCGTTCAGCTGAAATGGCTGGCGTGGTTGGAACCTACGAGGGTTACTCAAAGAACAAGGCTGGACACGACCGCATCATGCACAAGCACGAGGCAGCCAACTCACAGCTACGTGCCGTTTCAGAAATCGATGCAAAGGTGCTTGAGGCCGCAACTGAGCAGTGGGCTTTGAACTCTGCAATCGGTGCAGACAACGGATGGCGTAACTCACAGGCATCATTGCTCGCGCCTACCGGCACCATCGGTTTCATGATGGACTGTGACACCACAGGTATCGAGCCTGACTTCTCACTAGTGAAGTACAAGAAGCTCTCAACCGGTGGTTCGATGCAGATCGTCAACCAGACCATTCCATTTGCACTACACCGCTTGGGTTACTCGCAGGAGACCATCGAAGCAATTGTTGACCACATCAGCCAGCACGGACACGTTGTTGACGCACCTGGTCTAAAGCAGGAGCACTACGCGATCTTCGACACCGCAGTTGGTATCCGTGCGATCGAGCCAATGGGACACGTACGTATGATGGCAGCGGTTCAGCCGTTCCTATCAGGTGCAATCTCAAAGACCGTGAACATGCCTGAGTCGGCAACTCGCGAAGAAATCGCAGATGTTTACTTCCAGGGTTGGAAGCTTGGCCTCAAGGCTTTGGCTATCTACCGCGACAACTGCAAGGTTGGACAGCCACTTTCTGACGCTAAGGCAAAGACTGAGACTAAGACCGAAGAAGCGCCAGTTAGCGCAACTGGAATGTCACGTCCATCGCGCAAGCGCCTACCGAAGTCACGTCCTTCATCAACTACCTCATTCACAGTTGGTGGAGCCGAGGGTTACATGACTGCTGGTTCTTACCCAGACGGTGGATTGGGTGAAGTATTCCTGAAGCTAGGTAAGCAGGGTTCAACTCTTGCTGGCGTAATGGATGCTTTCTCAATCGCAGTTTCGATTGGTCTTCAGTACGGAGTACCACTAGAGACTTATGTACAGAAGTTCACCAACGTATCGTTTGAGCCTGCTGGTCTAACCGACGACCCAGATGTACGCATGGCTAAGTCACTGATGGACTACATCTTCCGCCGTCTAGCGCTTGACTACCTACCATTTGAAACTCGTTCATACTTGGGTATTCAAACCTCTGCAGAGCGTTCTGCTGCGCTAGACGCAAATCCAACTTATGCAACATCATTGAACACTGATTCAGTTTCTGTAATCAGTGACAGCGTTGAGGTTGAAGTTGAGAAGCCAGTAGCTGCACCAGTACAGAAGATTGAGATCACCGAGAAGCGCGAAGTTCACTCTTCAGCAGAGTTGTTCGAAATGCTTCAGGGTACGGAATCAGATGCACCACTTTGCTTCAACTGTGGAATCAAAATGCGCCCATCAGGTTCATGTCACGTCTGTGAAGGCTGTGGCTCAACCAGCGGTTGCAGCTAAGTCATTCACTGATTAGCAAATAGACTCAGGACGGGGTCGGCGATTACGTCGGCCCCGTACTGTATTTTTCGGCCAAGTAGAAAGTGCCAAATGGTCAAATTGGTTACTCCAATCGATTGTTTGTTACGACGAGTTGTTAAATGAATCAGAAGTCCGTTCACTGGCGCAGTGACTTAATTGGTTTATTGATTGCGGTGGTTTTTGCATCATCGGCAGCCGGCATAATGGCAAAAACTCAAGCACCGCCACTGGCGATTGCGTTTTGGCGTAACGCAATTTCGGGACTAGTTCTGCTTCCGATGCTCTATCGCTATCGACCCCAAATCAAGTCGATGAAAAAGGCGACTTGGAAGCCAATGTTGTTAGCTGGTTTCTTTCTGGGTGTGCACTTCGCCTGCTGGGTACCCTCAGTAAAACTAACTTCGGTTACTTCGGCTGCTGCATTGGTGGCAACCCAGGTGGTCTGGGCTGCGATTATCGCTAGCTTGGCGGGGAAACGGGCTCCAAAGATTCAATACGTTGGCATTGCCATCGCATTGATTGGGGTTCTGATTTTGACGGGCATTGACTTTGCACTATCGCCAACGGCGCTGTTCGGGGATCTTTTGGCATTAGTCAGTGCCGTGCTCGTGGCTGCCTACATGTTCAATGGACAAAAAGTACGGTCTGAATTGCCGCTAAGCGCTTTCACGGCGATTGTTTATCTGACGGCAGCAATCACATTGCTAGTAATTTGTTTGGCGTTGCAGGTGCCACTATTCGGCTATTCGATAGATGCCTGGTTACTAATCGGTGCGGTAACTCTTTTCGCTCAGTTTGGAGGCCATACCTTTTATAACCGCGCGCTACGTTCGTTTTCACCTACCGCCGTCGCGACCACTATTTTGTTTCAGATTCCGGGCGGAAGTTTGCTCGGTTGGGCAATTGTTGGGCAGGTGCCGGAGCTAGCATTAATTCCGGCAGCAATAACTATCGCCATTGGAATGGCATTGGTGATTAGGTCAGAGCGCCCCAAGGGTATTGAGCTAGAAGCAGGGATTGATTAGTGTTTTACAAATTTCTCTATCGAGTATTCCTAACCAAGCTTGATGCTGAATTCGCGCATCACCTCGGAATGTTCACCATCAGGGTGCTCTCGACCTTTGGGATAACTAAAGCAATCGCTCGCAAATCAAATCAAATGATTAATGTAATGGGGTTAGAGTTCAGAGGCCCATTTGGAATGGCAGCAGGATTCGACAAGAACGCGATCGCGATAAAAGCTCTCGGTGAGTTAGGTTTTTCTCACGTTGAAGTAGGCACTGTCACTGCGGTGCCGCAGCCTGGCAACGAGAAGCCCCGATTGTTTCGCTTGGTAGCTGATCGTGCGCTGATCAACCGCATGGGATTTAACAACGATGGGGCAGTGGCGGTTGCCGCCAGATTGGCTAAAACTAGAGCTCGCTATGGCGTTGCACTGCCAATTATCGGAGTGAACATCGGCAAATCACGTGTGGTTGAAGTGGCGGATGCTGCAGCCGACTATGAAAAATCAGCGAGACTACTTGCGCCTCACGCGGACTACCTGGCGGTCAATGTTTCATCACCGAATACCCCGGGGCTGCGTTCACTGCAAAACGTTGAATCATTGGCACCAATTTTGAAGGTGGTCAAAGCCGAATCATTGGGAAAGCCAGTATTGGTCAAGATCGCGCCAGACCTTGCCGATGAGGATGTTATTGCGGTTGCCGACTTAGTAAAGAAGTTGGATATCGCTGGAGTAATCGCCACCAACACCACAATTAGCCGGGAAAACCTCAAGTCAACCGGAAAAACCGTGGAAGAGGCCGGCGGGCTATCGGGGGCACCACTCAAGGCGAGGTCTATCGAGGTTTTGAAGGTTTTGCGTAAACACCTACCGAAAGACAGCATTGTTATTTCTGTCGGTGGAATCGAGACCGCTGCTGAGGTTCGCGAACGCCTAGCGCTAGGGGCAAACCTAGTGCAGGGTTACAGCGGCTTTATTTATGAAGGCCCACTTTGGGCAAGCAAGCTTCTTAAGAAACTCTGATTAACGCTTGCCGCGCTTAGTTTGTGGTTTAGGCATTCGCATCGGGCGCATCTGAAGTGATCGCATAGCCGCGTACCAGCGCAAGCCTCGTTCGAGTTTCCCGTAGCCAAACTTGGCTGACAATTCTCGTTCAACCTTGCGACCAATAATCAACGCATCTGCGACAACTGCCGCAAAAAGAATCCACATGACAATTAGGCTGGCCAACTGGACGTAATAAATGTTCACTGTGGTAGCGATTAGGAAAATAAACATCGCAGGCAAAATCATCTCACCGAGATTGAATCGAGCGTCTACCACGTCTCGCGCCATTTTCTTTTGCGGTCCACGGTCACGGATTGGAAGATATTTTTCCTCGCCGCGCAACATACCCTCTCGAGCGGCTTTGCGCTCAGCGGCCATTTGCTCGCGAGACAATTTTCGACCTTCTTTGGTTTTTTCCCCTACCAAGGGACGACGGTTCGCAGCTTCTTGCGTCTTGCGGCTAGGCGTAGCCTGCCCTTTTCCGGTTGCAGTTGTTTTCGCTTTTTCGGCCATCAGAAGTCCCTCGCTTGTTTGAGGTTAAGATTACCCTTATGAACTTCAACGCAGATTCACTAAGTCCCGACAATTTGTCAGCTCTGCTAACTAGGGAAAAGGTGTCTGCGAGATTTCCAGCCGCACTTTCGGTGTTGTCCGATCTAGTTCGAATTCCTGGTATCGCTTGGGAGGCTTTTCCTGAAGCGGACCTCGAAAGCAGTGCCAGTCAGGTGGCTAACTTGCTAGAACGCACTGGAATCTTCGAGTCAATTGATATCCGCCGCGCATCGGTCAATGGGGTCGCCGGCGCCCCGGCCGTAGTGGCACACCGTGCAGCCAAAAATGGCAGACCTCAGATTCTGCTTTACGCGCACCATGACGTTCAGCCGCCAGGAGATCTAGACCAGTGGGCGACTCCACCATTTCAGCCGACATTGGCAGATGGTCGTATTTACGGCCGAGGAGCCGCAGACGACAAAGCTGGAATCGTTGCGCACTTGACTGCAATCGAAGTATTACGAGACCTGGTTGGCCCTGATTTTGAAATTGGCATTTCAGTTTTCATCGAAGGTGAAGAAGAAGCGGGATCGCCAACTTTTAGGAAATTTCTTGAAGAGAACAAGGAACAACTTCAAGCAGATGTAATCGTTGTTGCAGACTCCTCGAATTGGTCCACTAGTGTTCCGGCTCTCACTACAACTCTCCGCGGTTTAGTATCTCAAGTTGTCGAAGTGAGCACTTTGGATCACGCGCTTCACTCCGGTATGTATGGAGGTGCCGTACCCGATGCATTGACTGCGATGATTCGCTTGCTAGCGAGCTTGCATGATGCCGAGGGAAATGTAAATGTAGCGGGGCTAAAACGTGGCACTGCTTCGGATTTGGAATATTCCGATGAGAGTTTGGCTCAAGATAGCGGCTTGCTTGATGGAGTAAAACAAATTGGAAGTGGAACTATCCTCGATCGAATCTGGATGAAGCCGTCAGTTACTGTCATCGGTATCGATGCGGTTCCTGTTGCGCAGTCTTCCAACACGCTGTTACCTTCGGTTAGAGCCAAAGTTAGTATGCGTATTGCTCCCGGCGAAAAACCTCAGGAGGCTTTGAATCTTCTTCGCTCCCATCTTGAAGCGAATGTTCCATTCGGTGCCAAATTGCAGTTCGGTGACGTTGAATTGGGAAAGCCGTTTGCCGATGAAAATGTTGGGTGGGCCAAGGAACTAGCCAGTGCCTGTTTAGGTGCGGCGTTTGGCGAGCCAGCGGTGGATGCCGGAATTGGTGGGTCAATTCCATTTATCGCCGACCTAATCGAGGTATTCCCAAAGGCACAGATTTTGGTCACCGGCGTTGAAGACCCCGACAGCCGTGCTCACAGTCCAAATGAGTCAATCCACCTGGAGACCTTAAAGTCGGCAATTGTCGCCGAGAGCCTGTTCCTCTACATGGGGAATGACTTGAGGGTTAACTAGGTTTACTTGACTAGAATTAAGGCAAAGAGAGGCAAACACCATGACTGACACATTGAGTCACGAGGTAATCCTTACCGAGACTGCCAGAGACCGCGTAAAGGCACTTTTTGAGGCTCAGGGCTTGAATGATGTGAGACTTCGTATTGAAGTAAAGGTTGGCGGCTGTGCCGGTTTCCAGTACGACCTATACCCAGACGAGGCCAAGGGCGATGACGATCTAGTCAAGGATTTCGGCGGCCTGGAGGTCATCGTTGACCAGAAGAGCGCTAATTATCTGGTTGGTGCCACCATTGATTTCGAAGATTCGATCATGAAGCAGGGGCTTACAATCGACAACCCGAATGCCACCGGCTCATGCGCCTGCGGCAATAGCTTCAACTAGCAGATTTAGCCAAAAATCCACCTCCTATTGGGTTGGATTTTTCGCTTAAAACCCTTATTTTTCGGCGTTTTTTGGCCTTTTTCCGACAACCCAAAGCGTAGGATAAAAGAGTAAACGTTTTGCACTTGAAGGGCGAAAATTGCGTCGCAAGAATGCTTTCAAATGGGCCAGTCTGCCAGTAGCAGCGGCTCTACTCCTGGTACTTACAGGATGTACACCGGCCGAATTATCGAGGGGCTTGCTTCCGGGGGATCCCGGAATCACCAACCACACCGGTAACATCATCAGCTTCTGGAATGGCTCATGGGCGATCCTTTGGGGCGTTGGCCTTATTGCTTGGGCTCTTATGTTCTACGCAATCATTCGTTACCGTCGACGCAAGGGTGACACCGGACTCCCAGTCCAGCTGCGTTACAACAACCCGGTGGAGACTCTATTTACCGTTGTGCCACTAATTATGGTGATTGGTTTCTTTGCGTTTACTGCAAAGACCATGTCAGACATTGAAAAACCAACTCCAAACCCAGACGTCACCATCCAGGTAATTGGAAAGCAGTGGTCATGGGACTTCAACTACACCAATGCCAATGTTTATGACGCTGGTATTCAGTCGCAGTTTGAAGGGGAGAAGGGCAGCGAAGCTGCGCTTCCTGTGCTCTACCTACCGGTAAACAAGAGCGTTCAGATTGATTTGCGTTCACGCGACGTGGTGCACTCATTCTGGGTAATCGACTTCCTCTATAAGAAGGACGTATTCCCGGGCAGCACCAACCACATGTACTTCACTCCAACCAAGGTTGGAACTTATAAGGGAAAGTGTGCCGAGCTCTGTGGTGAATTCCACTCAATGATGTTGTTCAACGTCAAGGTTGTTGAGCAGGCAGAGTACGACGCACACATGGCTCAGCTTGCAGCCAAGGGTAACGTTGGTCAGCTCGACTCGAAGTACGACCGAAACCAAAACCTTCCAGGTGACAAGCCTGCATCAGAATCGACAAAGGGATAGGCAAAATGGCTACCGCTACCGCTACCGCTACTGCAACTGCTGGTTCGACTACCAAGAA
>Ga0228703_1001159_pt1 | contig 16678 bp, 13 predicted proteins | sample McNCre217_Aug_MG_3_FD_178020 | JGI IMG/M metagenome (GOLD analysis project Ga0228703, IMG submission 178020) | Freshwater microbial communities from McNutts Creek, Athens, Georgia, United States - 29-17_Aug_MG | ecosystem: Environmental > Aquatic > Freshwater > Creek | place: USA: Georgia... | reverse complement strand
CTAACCATGGCAAACTACACCGCCGCAGATGTAAAGGCACTACGCGACCGCAGTGGCGCCGGCATGATGGACTGCAAGAACGCTCTAGACGAGGCCGATGGCAACGTTGACAAGGCGCTTGAGGTTCTACGTTTGAAGGGCCTAAAGGGCGTTACCAAGCGCGAAGGCCGCACCACCAGCAACGGCCTGGTCGTTGCTCGTGTTGTTGGTGGCGTTGGCACCATGATCGAGCTCGCTTGCGAGACCGACTTTGTTGCTAAGGCAGAGAAGTTCGTTGCACTTGCAGACAAGATTGCAGACGCAATCGTTGCAGCTAACGCCGAGACTCTGGAGCAGGCACTTGCTGCCCCTCTAGACGGCCGCACCGTTGCAGATGTCATCAACGACGAAGCAGCAATCATGGGCGAGAAGGTAGAACTTCGCCGTGTTGCAGTTGTCAAGGATGCAGGCGTTGACGCTTACCTACACCGCACCAGCAAGGACCTACCTCCACAGGTCGGCGTACTTGTTGCTTACAGTGGTGCAGATGCAGAGACCGCACACGATGTTGCAGTTCACATCGCCGCTTTCAGCCCAACCGTGCTTCACCGCGATGAGGTTCCTGCCGAGACCGTTGAGACCGAGCGTCGCATCGTCGAGGAGACCGCTCGCAACGAGGGCAAGCCAGAGGCTGCACTGCCAAAGATCGTTGAAGGCCGTGTAAACGGATTTTTCAAGGAGAACGTACTTCTAGAGCAGGACTTCGCCAAGGACAACAAGTTCTCGGTTGGCAAGGTTCTAGAGAACGCTGGCGTAACCGTTTCGTCGTTCGTACGCTTCCGCGTAGGCGCCTAACAAAAACCTTCGAAAGCCCTCGCCATTAGGCGGGGGCTTTCGTCTTGCTCGCCTAAACTAGTCGTTGGGGAATCACGCCAAATAGGAGTAATACATGGAGCACAAGCGCAGAGTTTTGCTAAAGCTTTCGGGTGAAGCCTTTGGTGGCGGAACCCTTGGTGTAAACCCCGATGTCGTTAGCAAGATTGCCAGCGCCATCGCCGAGGGCACCAAGTACGCCGAGGTTGCCATCGTCGTAGGTGGCGGTAACTTCTTCCGCGGAGCCGAACTAAGCCAGCGCGGCATGGAGCGCTCACGCGCCGACTACATGGGCATGCTTGGCACCGTGATGAACGCCCTGGCCCTGCAAGACTTCCTAGAGCAGGCTGGCGTAGACGTTCGCGTTCAGTCGGCAATCACCATGTCTCAGGTTGCCGAGCCATACCTACCACTTCGTGCCATTCGTCACATGGAGAAGGGCCGCGTCGTGGTCTTTGGTGCGGGCGCGGGCCTGCCTTACTTCAGCACCGATACCGTTGCGGCGCAGCGCGCCCTCGAAATCAAGGCAGATGAGGTGCTGGTTGCCAAGAATGGTGTCGATGGTGTTTACACCGCAGACCCAAAGAAGGACCCAACCGCGGTCAAGCTAGACAACATCAGCTACCAGGATGCCCTGGTGCGTGGCCTCAAGGTTGTAGACGCAACCGCCTTCAGCCTTTGCATGGACAACAAGATTCCAATGCGAGTCTTTGGCATGGAGGGCAACAACATCACCGAAGCCATCAAGGGTGCCAAAATCGGCACACTTGTTACCGCGTAATTGCCAATAGACCCATACGACTTCAGAAAACAGGAGACATCATGATCAGCGAGATTCTCAGCACCACCAGCGAAAAGATGGACAAGGCCGTTGAAGCCACCCGCGACGACTTCGCCACCGTACGCACCGGTCGTGCCAACCCACAGATGTTCCAGAACGTCATGGTTGACTATTACGGCACCGGCACTCCACTTGGTCAGCTTGGCAGCATGACTAACCAAGAGGCTCGTACCATCATGATCACCCCTTACGACAAGAGCGCTCTCTTGGCCATCGAGAAGGCCATCCGCGACATGCCAAACCTTGGCGCATCGCCTAACAACGATGGAAACGTCATCCGCGTCACCCTGCCAGACCTCACCGAAGAGCGTCGCAAGGAGTATGTAAAGCTTGTTCGCACCAAGGCTGAAGACCACCGCGTTGCTGTCCGCAACATCCGCCGCAAGGCCAAGGATGAGCTGGATGCCATGAAGAAGGACGGCCTAGCAGGCGAAGACGAGTTGGGTCGCGCTGAGAAGGAACTTGAGTCTGTGACCAAGGTTCGCATCGATGCAATTGACGATGCTCTAAAGGCCAAGGAAGCAGAGCTGCTGAAGGTATAGCCTTCGCCAGCTAATAGTCATGTCCGTCCCAACTCCTAGCGTCGAGGCAGGTGGCCGTTCTCTCAAGAAGTCGGTCATCGTTGGCTTGCTGCTTGGTGGGGCGTTCCTCGCTTCGATTCTGATCTATCCGCCGGCCTTTATGGTTCTCGCTGCGGTTGCTGCCGGTTCTGGCGCCTGGGAGCTTTCCAGCGCCTTGCGCAAGCAAGACTGGCATGTGCCACGCATCCCGGTGACCGTTGGCTCGGTCATCATCATGCCGGTCACCTTCTTTGGTGGGCCGATTGCTCAGTGGCTGTGTGCGCTTGCTACCGTTGCTTCGCTCATCGTTTGGCGCATCGCCCAACTGGCTTGGGACAAAGCTGCTCGCGGCAGGTCCTTCACCCAAACTGTCCTCGATTTTGGTGCCTCGGCATTTGTGGTCATTTACCTGCCGCTGATGACCAGCTTCGCCATGCTGATTCTGCACATGCCAAAGCACGGTCAGGGTTGGGTTGTCACCTACGTCACCACCGTGGCCATGATTGATACGTTTGGCTATCTTGTTGGTCGCAAGCTGGGTCACGTCAAGATTGCACCCGGTGTAAGCCCCAAGAAGACACTCGAGGGTCTGCTTGGCTCTGTCGCCGGTGGTGCTGCAGCCGCCATTATTGGATCTTTGGTCTTGCACCGGAGCATCTGGTTTGCCCTGCTATTTGCCGGTGCAATGCTTTTGGCCGCCGTCTTTGGAGATCTTGCCGAATCGCTCATCAAGCGCGACCTAGGTGTGAAAGACATGAGCTCGTGGCTGCCAGGCCACGGGGGAGTGATGGACCGACTCGACTCCATCCTTCCGGCAACGCTCATCGCATATATTTTGCTCAGCCTGCCGCTACCTTTCTAAACTGGATTTCTAATGCAAGCAAACTTCAAGCACGTGGCCGCCGATGAGCTGGGTTACGACCCGGCCCAGGTGGATGAGATGATTGGGCTCGCCCGCGCCCAGTTCTCTGACCCTGCATCCAAGGTTTTGGGTGCCAGCAAACTTCGCACCAGTCAGTTTTCGCTTGCTAAGGGTGGGTACGAGATTGGCTCGGTAGATGCCGCTCTCGATCGCTTGGATGATGCATTTGCAGCCAACGAAGCAGCCAGATTGCTGGCTCAGCGTGGCCACCAGGGAGCGCAGCAGTTCCTTGCTGAGATGAAAGAACTTCTGGTGGCACGCATCGAAAGACCAAGAGGGCAGCGATTCAAACGCGCCAGCTTTGTCCACAAGGGCTACTCCAAGCGCCAGGTGGATGCTGTAGTCGAGCTAATTCGCGAAGCACTTGAAGGCCAAAACGAACTGGCCATCTCCTACCTACGTCAGGTGGTTTTCAGCCCTCGATGGGGCGGCTATCACGAGAATCAGGTAGATGCCTACATCGACAAGGCTGTTGAATTCCTGCAGTTGTCTAGGGGCATCCTTTAGGTATTGACCCGTTTGCTTTAAACTGGACTTTGGCCCTAATGGCCCGACAGTAACCGAAATGGGGTGAGTCATGGGTCGTCATGAAGCTTATGTTCCGACGGTTGGTGAAAAAGCCAACGTTGCGGTAGACCGATGGTTCGCTACCAAAAACATTCAACGCCCACACTTGCCGGTAGTTCCAAAGCGCAAGTTTTTGCCCGTTAGCGCGTTTTTCTGGGTGTTGGGTATGGTCATTGTCTGCGCGGTAGATCCTTACGCAGGTAACCTGGCCGCGGCCTATGCCATCGATTTCAGCAACCAGTCCAATGACCCAACTGGTCAGTCCATCGATGTGATCACCCCAACCACCGTGTCTTTCGCTCGTGGCGGCTTCAACATCATCGCTGGTTCGTCGCTCACAGGCCTCTACGTGGCCGATGCGGGCAAGCCAGACGCAGGTTCCGCTCAGGCCTTTGCTAACACGCTGGCGGGGCAGTTGGGCTGGGGCCAGGACCAGTACTCGTGTCTGGTCAAGCTTTGGGATCGCGAATCGCACTGGAACGCGCTGGCCTCTAACGGCAGTTCGGGCGCCTACGGTATTCCGCAGGCCCTTCCGGGCTCCAAGATGGCATCCGAGGGCCAAGACTGGGCTACCAACCCGCAGACTCAGATTCGCTGGGGTGTCAAATACATCGCGGGTCGTTATCACACGCCTTGTACCGCCCTGGTGCACTCAAACAACTATGGCTGGTACTAGGTGGGGCGCAGCAATAGGCCTCGTGGAGCCAAGAAGCGCGAAGCTGAACCCGCACTGGAAGTGAATCTGCTGCGCGTAGGCATCCGCCGAACCGAGAACCGCAGGGGAATCGACTACACCGTGCAGTCCACCAATGGCAGAAGTGAGGACGCCACCAAGACTTGGATCTGCCCAAACTGCAACGTCACCATCACCCAGGGCACCAATCACTTGGTGGTATGGGATGAGGGGCTTGGTGTTCACACCCGCCGCCACTTCCACACCAACTGCTGGAAGTCTTTTACAGGGATTCTGGGATGACCCACATCGAAATTCGTTCGGGCGTTGAACTGCCTGTGGAGCGCAGGGCATTCACTTTGGAAACCTCCGATGGGGAGCAGCTGATTGCCGAACTAGCCCTTCCAGTTGGCAAGCCACCAAGGGCCACACTGATTTGTCTGCATCCGCTGCCAACCCATGGCGGATTCATGGAATCTCACGTCATGCGCAAGGCCTCAAATCGATTGCCCTATTTGGCTGATGTGGCAGTGCTGCGCTTCAATACTCGCGGCACCGAGTCTTTTCAGGGCAAGAGCACAGGCAGCTTCGATGGGGGAGTTGCCGAACGATTCGACCTCGAGGCTGCGGTGGCTTGGGCGGTGGCTCAGGGGCTTCCAAACCGCTGGTTGCTGGGTTGGAGCTTCGGCACAGAGTTGAGCCTCAAGTACGGCGCAGATCAGCCGGTAGAGGGTGCGATTCTGCTTTCACCGCCGCTGCACCGTGCCACTCAGTCAGATTTGGAACGCTGGAACCACGTTGACAAGCGAGTGGTTGGCATCATCCCCGAATTCGATGATTATTTGGTTCCGGCCGACGCCGTTCATGGCTTCGCGATCATGCGCAGGTTTGAGCAGGTTAACATCGCCGGCGGTAAGCACCTATGGGTTGGCGAAGACCAGGTGCGCAGCGTATTGAATGAGATTGTTAAGGTGGCAGCGCCTTGGGCGTACCCACTGCCAACCGAAGTTGATCTACCGGCCTAAAGTCAACGGAGCCTGAGTGCTCGTTAGCTAGCTAGAGCTCGTTTTGGTGAGGCATCACAATCTGGCGAATGATCAGAATGATAGATGCCGCGATTGGAATGGCTACCAGTGCGCCAAGCACACCAAGCAGCGTGCCTCCGGCCAAGGCGGCAACCACAACAACGGCTCCGGGCACTGACACTGCCTTGCTCATTACGCGAGGGCTTACTACGTATGCCTCAATCTGCATGTAAATCAGGTAGTAGATAGCCACGATCAGGGCGAGCCCAGGGTTTTGGCCCAGTGCCACCAACGTAATGATGGTTGCAGCAGTGAGGCTGCCCACCAGGGGAATTAGTGCGAGCAAGAACGAAATGGCTGCGAGTACGCCCGCGTATGGCAGGCCGACAATCAGCATGAAGATGAAGCCAAGGGTGGCATTGATGGTGGCAATGGAAACCTGGCCGATTACATAGCGACCGACGGCCTGTGCAATCTGCTCGCTGATGTCGATGAACTTCGAACGGCGGGAGGCCGGTACCAAAGCCTGGATGAAGCGCTTGAAGCTGTTCATCGATGCCATGAAGTAGAGGCTGAGGATGCAAACGATGATGGTTCCGGTGACGCCATTTACGATGCTGAGACCGACCTGCACGACGCCGCCCAGCATGGTTGGCCAGTTTCCAGAGTCTGCAACAAAGGTGCCAGCGGCGGCGAGTGCACTTGAGATTGCCCCACCGAGGTGGTTGTCCAAGGAAACGATGAACGGGATCTTGGAGAATCCGGCAAGCAGCTTTGGCGTGTTCTCAATGAAGTGAGCCGACTGCGAGATGAGCGATGGCATAAAGCTGATCAGAATGGTGCTGACCAGTGCAATTACAACTGCAACCACTGTGGTGATAGCCAGCGGGCGCTTCATGCCCTTGCGTTCTAGGAACGCGACGATTGGGTCTAGGCCAAGCGCAATGAAGATCGAGGCAAAAACGTAGGTGATAACGGTGGCTACGGTGACAACCATATTGCCGATGAGAATTGCCGTTAAAACGCCTAGGCCACCAAGCAGGCCAACCTGGAAGGCATTAGAAACCTTGATTGGGCTACTGGACATTGTGAACCTATTCCTGAGTCTGTTTGTCGACCTTATAGGCCGAATCTACTAGTGCCTTCAGGTTTTTTAGGTAAACCGACACTGCGTCGCGCTCGGTTTTGATGTTTTGAAGTTGGGCCTCGGCGTCGCGAAGTTGCACAGCAGTCTTGAGCGTTGCTTCGCTGAGGATGTTGCGTGCCTCGGCCTCGGCCTGGGCAATGAGCGCTTCCGACTTAGCCTTGGCGTTATCGGTGATGGTCTTGGTGATGGAGCGCGCGGCCGCCTCTAGGGTCTCAGCTTCAAGGCGTGCTGCGTTGGCGCGAGTAAGCGCAATGGCCAGCTGCTGGTTTGCGTCGTCTAGGTAGCGCTGGGTGGTGGCAACGGCTTCCTGGTGCTTGCGCAGGTATTCGGCCTCGGCCTCGGCGCGGCGGGCGGTGATCTCAAGCTCGAGGTCGATGCGGGCTTGTTCACCGATGAGTTCTTCGGCTCGGGCCATGTCTAGTTCGCGAGTGTTATCGCGCATTGCGAGCAACTTGCGTTCTGCCAGGTCTCGTTCGGTCTTGGTCTTCAGGGTCTCGGCGTCCCGGCGCGCAGCCGCACGAATCTTGGCAACCTCGGTGGCGGTGGCACCGCGGGTAGCGCCGGCCTCACGGTTAGCCTCATCGACGATGAAGGCGGCGCGATCGTGGGCTTGCTTCTGCAGGTCGTCGATTTCAACACGGCCCTGGCTCATCATGCGATCGGTGCGGCGCTGGGCCTCGGCAACTAGGGCGTCGTAATAACCCTTGGCCTCGCCGTGAAGTTCTTCAATTTGAGCGTGAGTCTCAGCCAGAATGCGGTTGCGTTCTGCCGTGGCTTCGCCAAGCAGGCGAGCGGACATCTCCTCGGAGGTACTGAGGATCAGAGCGGCCTTGGCACCTACACCGGCGTAGGAAGGCTCTCCAACCTCCTGCAACTGTGCGGTTGCTTCGTTTAGCTTGCTGGTGGTCTCGCGAAGTTCGGCGGCAAGCTGGGCGTTTTGAGCCGAAACTGTTAGCAGGTCGCGGCGCAGGTCACGAATTGCGTCGTCGACGGCTCCCTTGTCGTAACCGCGCAATGCGGTTGGGAAGTCACCATCCACGTTTGACAAATCGGCGCTCCTGACGGTTTCGGTAGACTAATGGTCGGGTAATTCGACCCGAGGCAAGTTTACCTTGAATGGATATGAGATGCGTTTTTTGACTGCAGCCATTCTGTTCATCATGTCTATGTTGCTTATCTTGGTTGGCATCGCCGAACGCACAATTTGGCTGCCACCGGCCGCATACGTCGAATCGGTGCACATCGGTGCCAAGACGCCGCTCAATGTTATTTCGCATGCCGCTCTTACGCAGTATCCAGGAAATCCGGTTCTCACCGTATACGGAGACCGCCAAATCTTTGTGGCAGTTGGTCGCAATACCGATGTAAACGCCTGGGTTGGTTCCACCAGCCACACCGAGATTTCGCGTGATTCCAAGAACACTGCGGGTCACGGCCTAAAGGCCAAGGTTTCGGATGGCAGTGGCCTACGCACCAATCCTGTTGGCAGCGATCTTTGGCGTTCCGAATTGACGGGTTCGATGAGTGTCCGCAGCAGCATCAATGTAAACGATGGCGCGTCGGTTCTCATCGCCAGTGACGGATTGTCCCTCGCTCCCCAAGATGTGACCCTCACCTGGCCAATCGTTTTCGACTCCACCCCAAGCGGCATCCTCATCATCGTTGGAGCCATCTTCCTGCTGGCTGCCATCGTCATGAACTTCTGGGCTTGGTACAACCTTCGTCGCGACCGCGGTCCTCGCCGTCGCACCCCCAAGGCTCCGCAGGGGCCACGCTCAAGGCGTCGTCGTGGCACCGTTGCCACCCCTAAGCGTGGTCGTCGCAGTGCAAGAAACTTCACCGCGGTTGTGGCAGGTGGACTTGTTCTGGCCAGCCTGTCCGGCTGTGCCAGCGTTTTCCCAACTGCTGCCAGCTCTGCCTCGAATAGCGCTAGTGCCACTCCAAAGCAGGACCTAACCAAGACCGCACCACCGGTGGTTACTGAAGACCAGCTGCGCACTATTATTTCCAAGATTGCCGACACGGTTGGCAAGGCCGACGCCAGTAAGAGCGTGCAGGTTCTACAGACGCGTATGGCTGGGCCGGCGCTCAACTCGCGCGCCGCTTATTACAAGCTGCAGGCGGCAACAAAGTTTGCGGGTCCACTCACTCCAATCGGCACCAAACACATCACCTTTGCGCTGCCGGCTGCGGAGAACACCTGGCCTCGAGTTGTCATGGCCGTCACATCCAACGGCACCAAGAATGAGTTGCCACAGATGTTGGTTCTGGAGCAGGCTGGCCCCCGTGAGCAGTACCAGGTTTGGTATGACATCAACATGCTGCCGGGTGTGAAGACCCCGATGGTTGCCTCGGCAAAGGTGGGCGCCATTCCGGTAAACGCGGATTCGCTCTTCCTGAAGATTGCACCAAAGGCCCTACCTACCGCTTTCGGTAACCTCATCGACCTGGGCCAGGCCAGCCTCAGTGCACCTGTCTTCAACATCAGCAACGATGAGTTCTACAAGCAGGTTGCCGCATCGGTGGCGCAGCAGAAGGCAAGCCTCACCAAGGCAACGCTCACCGTTACTCACTCGCTTGGCAACGACAACGTGCTCAGCCTCGCCACCGTTGGTTCTGGTGCCATGGTTGCCGTCTATCTGAACGACACCTACGTGATCAAGCCAAAGGACCGAACCCAGGCCGTAGCCGTTACCGGCATGGAAAAGAAGTTGCTAGGGGCATCCGGAAGCATTACTGGCATCAAGTCGGTTTACGGAACCATGTTGCTCTTCTATGTTCCGGCAGTTACCTCCACCGACAAGATCATTACCCTCGGGGCCACCCAGTTCCTAATCAGCATTAAGGCGCTCTAATGGCAGAACCAACCTCGGCGGCCTTCAGAGGCGCCCTAGACCTTTCCAGCCTCGTAAAGCCGGCCAATGCCGCAGCCACTCCGCCCGCACCTGCAGCACCGATGGCAAACCCGGTTTCCGATGAAGCCGGCGAGCTTCGAGTTCCAAGCCTGGTGATGGATGTCACCCAGGACAAGCTGGCCAGCTACGTTAGGCTTTCCGAGCGCGTTCCGGTGATCGTTGAGTTCACAACCGTTCGTATGGAGTCCAGTGCAACCCTGAGTGAAAAGCTGGTGGCTGACGTCAGCCGCCGCAACGGCGACATCATCCTTCTTCGCATGGATGGCGATAAGAGTAATGAGATGGTCACCGCCTTCCAGCTGCAGTCACTGCCAGCCGTAGCCGGACTATTGCGTGGCTCTCCCGTGCCTATGTTTGTGGGCGATCAGCCTGCCGACGTAATTGCGCAGGTTATCGACAAGATCATTTCGCTAGCCCACGAAAACGGCATCACTGGCAAGGCAATCGCAGATGAGTCGGCTGAGATTGCTAAGCCTAAGCTGCCACCAAGGCACCAGGCGGCTTATGACGCCATTGAGGCCGAGAACTACGATCAAGCTATCGCCGAGTTTGAAGCGGCCCTCAATGAGGCGCCTGCGGATGCAATTGCGGCCACTGGGCTGGCCCAGGCCAAGTTGCTGAAGCGCACCGATAAGTTGGACCTTCAGCAGATCCTCGAGTCGCCTGCGCAGGCTCTGGACGATGTCTTGCTCAAGGCGGACGCCCTGGCTCTTATTGGTCACTTTGATATGTCGTTCAAGGCAATTTTGGATGTTTTTGAGGTGGCAACCAAGGAAGACCGCGAAATCCTGCGTGCACATCTCCTGGAGCTTTTCAAGGTTGCTGGCAACAACAACCCTGCCATTGGTCCAGCCCGAATCAGGTTAACCAACCTGCTCTTCTAAAGATCAACAGGTTTAAACGAATGTGTCCCCGGCAGTTTGCCGGGGACACACTTGTTTAAGCACTTCTACTCGGGCTTTGCCTTTTTGGCGGGAGCCTTCTTGGCGGCTGCTGGCTTCTTCTCAGTCGCCGGCTTCTTGGCTGGCGCCTTCTCGGCCGCTGGTTCCTCGGCAACTGACTTGGCAGCAACAGCCTTCTTGGCCTTGGCCGCTGGCTTGGCAGGCTTGAAGTAGAGGGCTGCTAGCGGCGGAACCGTGATTTCGGCGCTGAACGGCTGCCCATGGGTTCCGGGCTCAGAAACGTTGACCTTGCCCATGTTTCCAACACCGGAACCGCCAAACTCCTCGGCGTCGGTGTTGAGGATCTCAAGCCATTCGCCATCGCGTGGGAATCCAAGACGGAAGAATCCGTGTGGCTGACCAGCAAAGTTGACTACAACAACGATTGGCTCGCCGTCATCGTCGTAGCGCACGAAGGTTACGGTGTTCTGGTCGGCGTTGCCACCGTCAATCCACTGGAATCCGCGGTAATCGTGGTCCATCTGCCAGAGGGCTGGGTTTTCGAGGTAGACACGGTTAAGGGTTGCAACCATCGATTGAATGCCCTGGTGGCTTGGCTGCTCCAAGATCCACCAGTCCAGTCCACGTTCGGCGGACCACTCGCTGAGCTGGCCAAACTCGCTGCCCATGAACAGCAACTGCTTGCCCGGGTGTGCCCACATGTAGGCCAGGAAGGCGCGCAGGTTGGCAAGCTGCTGCCAACGGTCGCCTGGCATCTTGGCAAGCAGTGCGCCCTTGCCGTGCACAACCTCATCGTGGCTGATAGGCAGAACAAACTTCTCGTCGTAGGCGTAGAGCATCGAGAAGGTGAGCTCGCCGTGGTGGAACTTGCGGTACATCGGGTCTTTCTCGATGTACTGCAGGGTGTCGTGCATCCAGCCCATGTTCCACTTGAAGCCGTAACCAAGGCCACCACCATCGGTTGGCGAGCTTACGCCACCCCAAGAGGTGCTCTCCTCGGCGATCATCATGACACCAGGGTTGCGCTTGTAGACCGTTGCGTTGGTCTCCTGCATGAACTTGATGGCATCGATGTTCTCGCGGCCGCCGTATTGGTTTGGCAACCACTGGCCGTCCTCGCGGGAGTAGTCCAGGTAAAGCATTGAGGCTACTGCGTCTACGCGCAGACCATCAACGTGGAACTCTTCGATCCAGTAAGAAGCGTTGGCAACCAAGAAGTTGCGCACCTCGTGACGGCCGAAGTCGAAGATGAAGGTTCCCCAGTCTGGGTGCTCGCCACGGCGTGGGTCATCGTGCTCGTAGAGTGGGCGACCATCAAAACGACCGAGAGCCCATTCATCCTTGGGGAAGTGGGCAGGAACCCAGTCCATGATCACGCCGATGTTGTTCTCGTGCAGTTTGTCGATCAGATAGCGCAGGTCGTCTGGGGTGCCAAATCGGCTGGTTGGAGCGTAGTAGCCGGTTACCTGGTAGCCCCACGATGGAGCGTATGGGTGCTCGGCAAGCGGCATAAATTCAACGTGGGTGAAGCCAAGCTGCAGCACGTAAGGAATCAGCTCGTCTGCCAGAGTGCGGTAGGTGAGACCCTCGCGCCACGATCCGGCGTGCAGTTCGTAGATGCTCATCGGAGCCTTGAGCGCATCGCGCTTGGAACGGGCAGCTAGCCACGATTTGTCGTTCCACTCGTAATCGCTGTGGGTAACGATGGAAGCGGTGGCTGGTGGCAGCTCGGTCTGGCGAGCCAGCGGGTCAATCTTGGTGACCCAGTGGCCATCCTTGGTGAGAATCTCGTACTTGTACTTGGTGCCCGAACCGATGCCCGGGATGTATAGCTCCCAGACTCCGCTGGACCCCATCACGCGCATGGCGTAGGCCACGCCGTTCCAAGAGTTGAAGTCGCCAACTACACGAACTGCCTGGGCGTTAGGAGCCCAAACAGCAAAGCGAACGCCGTTTACCTTGCCAAGCGAGCTGTCGTAGCTCTGCAGGTGCGAACCGAGGGCGTGCCAAAGCTCTTCGTGGCGACCTTCTGCAATCAGGTGCAGGTCAAGCTCGCCCAGGGTAGGCAGGTAGTGATAAGGGTCATCCATCTCCCAGACGTTGCCGTCCTCGTAGGTGGCGTGGATTCGGTAGTTAGGCACGTGGCTAGTGGCAATGGCAGCCTGCCAAATGCCGTTCTCTACGTGGCTGAGTTCAACCTCGAGTCCGCCGTCCAAGAGTGCTTTAACGGCCTTGGCCATTGGCTTGAGGGTACGAATCACCACTCCGCCCTCAACCATGTGGGCTCCAAGTACGGAGTGTGGATCGTGGTGGGAGCCAACGCTCACTCGCCAGAGCACGTGGTTGTCTAGCACTGGTGCCTCAACAACGACCTGAGTTTTCTTAGCCATGATTACCTCTTTAGTTGTGTTCTACGCGAAGAATGTGGACTGGTTCGGTGAAGGCATCAAGCTTCACATAGTTGTGTTCGCCCCACTGCCAGCTGTTACCGCTGATCTGATCGGTGACGGTAAACCGTGAACCGTATGGCAGACCAAGCTTTCCAAGATCCAGGTGGATTGTGGATTCGCGAACGGCATGTGGGTCGGTGCTGGCCACCACAATGATGGTGTTTGCCTCACCGATGGGGGAGTGCTCGGCCGAGATGTGCTTGCTGAAACAAAGCACCGCACTGTCGTCGCTTCCCTGAATCTCTAGGTTGCGCAGCTGCTCGAGGGCAGGGTTCTCTTTGCGAATCTGGTTCAGGCGAGTGATGTACGGGGCAATTGACTTGCCGGCTGCTTCCGCAGCCTTCCAGTCTCGTGGACGGAACTCGTACTTCTCGCTGTTGATGTGTTCCTCGGCGCCAGGACGGGCAACCGATTCAACCAGCTCGTAACCGGCGTACATTCCCCAGTTTGGGGTTGCTGTGGCGGCAATGGCGGCACGGATCTTGTGTCCAGCCTTGCCACCAAACTGCAGGTACTCGGTGAGAATATCAGGCGTGCTAACCCAGAAGTTGGGCCTAAAGAAGTGCGCGCTCTCGTGCGCCACCTCGTTTAGATACTGTTCTAGCTCCCACTTGCTGTTTCGCCAGGTGTAGTAGGTGTAAGACTGCTGGAATCCAACCTTGCCCAGGGCATGCATCATCGATGGGCGGGTGAATGCCTCTGCCAAGAAGATGACCTCAGGGTTCTTGGCGTTTACCTGCCCGATCAGCCATTCCCAGAACGCCACCGGCTTGGTATGCGGGTTGTCAACGCGGAAAATGCGAACGCCCTTGGAAATCCAGAGCTTCACAACGCGAAGAACCTCGTGGTAGATGCCCTCTGGGTCGTTGTCGAAGTTGATCGGGTAGATGTCCTGATACTTCTTTGGTGGGTTCTCGGCGTAGGCCACCGAACCATCGGCGCGGGTGGTGAACCATTCTGGGTGCTCTTTTACCCAGGGGTGGTCTGGGCTGGCCTGAAGTGCTAGGTCCATGGCAACTTCTAGACCAAGGTGGTTTGCCTTCTTCACGAAAGCGGTGAAATCGGCCATGGTGCCCAGATCGGGGTGAATGGCGTCGTGGCCACCGGCCTCGCCACCGATCGCCCATGGGGATCCTGGATCCTGTGGACCCACGGTGAGGGTGTTGTTTGGGCCCTTACGGAAGTTGACACCGATTGGGTGAATCGGTGGCATGTAAAGAATGTCGAAACCCATTTCCTTCACAGCAGCCAGGCGGTTTCCGGCGGTCTTGAAGGTTCCGCTCTTCCAGGTTTTGGTTTCCTCATCGAATACAGCGCCCTCGCTGCGTGGGAAGAACTCGTACCAGGCACCAACACCTGCAAGCTTGCGCTCACTGTTTATGGTGTACTCGCGGCTGAGGGTGACAAGCGAGCGAATTGGTTCGTGAGTGATCGCCTCAACAACCGCATTGGCTTCGGCAGCAGCCAGACGCTTCTCAACAGAGATGGTGAGGTCGGCGAGGATCTCGGCGGTTTTAGCGAGTAGGGAAGCGTTTGGCAGCGAGCGATCTGTCTCGGCTGCGGCCAGGCTGAATAGCTTTACGCCTTCCAGCATCATAAGTTCTTGGTCGATTCCGGCTTTGACCTTTACCTCGGCATTGTGGTGCCAGGTGAGGTAGTCATCGGCAAAGCCGCGAATGCAGAAGGTGTATTGGCCGGCTTCTGAGAGCAGTGCCTTTACGTGCCAGCTGTCCGACCCGGGAGCGCCGGCGGTCATTCGGTGAACACTGGTGATGCCCGAAGGGCTAGTGAGGACAACCTCGGCAGCCACCGAATCGTGACCTTCGCGGAATACATTGGCTGAGAACGGGACCACCTCGCCCTCGAAGGCCTTGGCGGGCCATCGCCCCTCATCGATGCTGGGCATCACATTGAGGATGGGGATTCGTCCCATAGGGAGAACGTTGGTATAGCGAATGGCTTTAACTTTGCTCACATTTGTAATTTAGTGAGAAGCCAGCCTCCGTGGTTTAAAAACCGTAAGCCTTTACAACTTCGTTGTCTTACCGAAACCTAAATGGAAATATTCAGGCGCTTTTTGGAAGGTTTTGAAACTAGATGGCGCATAGCAGCAAAACAGATGATCCGGAGACCGTGATTGGTTTTGCGATATTCACCTTGAGAATGTCTGTTGGTGGTAGCTCGTAGGCACTGTTCCAGAGCAGTTCGTAGTTGTCGTAGCCAAGGCCAACCGGAAGGGTAACTGGCTCCTCGCGCTCGGAACCGTGAACCAGCATCAGGGTGACGTTCTTGCTGCCATCCGGATCTAGGTGCTCGCTGAGGCGCATGACCGTGCGACATTCTGGGTTTCCCCAGTCTTCATTGGTCATGAGCTGGCCCTTGATGTTGTACCAGCGGATGCGGTCTAGACCAGGCTCTAATCGCTCGAAAGAGCCAAAGTTGCTTGGGCGAAGGGTTGGGTTCTCGTGACGCAACTTGGTGAGGTACGCAAAGCTTGCCTCCAGGTCTTGCTGTGACCTGGTGAGATCCCAGTTGACCCAAGAAAGGTTGCTGTCCTGGCAGTAGGCGTTGTTATTGCCCAGCTGGGTCTTACCTCGCTCGTCTCCGGCGGTGACCATCGGAATGCCTGCCGAGAACAGGAGAGTGGCCAACAGGTTGCGCGCGGTCTTGCGACGGATGGCACGGATTGAAGGGTCTTGGGTCTCGCCCTCGATGCCGAAGTTGTACGAGAAGTTGTTGCTGGTGCCGTCGCGGTTGCTCTCGCCGTTTACCTGGTTGTGCTTTACGTTGTAGGACACCAGGTCCTTGAGGCAGAATCCATCGTGCGCGGTAATGAAGTTGACCGTGCCAAGCGGGCTGCCCGAACTGCCGGAGATGTCTTGCGAGCCGGCTAGGCGAGTTGCCAGGTCTGCAACACCGTTCCAGTGGTTGCCACTGTTTCGGGCGTTGGCGATGTCGGTTAGCCAGAAGCGGCGAACGTTATCGCGGTAGCGGTCGTTCCACTCGCTAAATCTCGCAGGGAAGTTTCCGGTCTGCCAGCCACCTAGACCTACGTCCCACGGCTCCATGATCAGCTTTGAGTCGGCAAGGATTGTGTCTAGGCGCATGGCCTGAAGAATTGGGTGGTTGGCGTCGAAGGTGTTGCTGGCGTCTCGGGCCAGGGTGGTTGCCAGGTCGAAGCGGAAGCCATCAATCTGCATAACTTCGGTCCAGTAGCGAAGGCTGTCCATCGTGAGCTGCACCACGTGATCGTTGGCAAAGTTCATTGAGTTGCCACAGCCGGTGGTGTCCTGGTACCAACCACGATCGTCTAGGCGGTAGTAGGAATCCTGGTCCAGGCCACGGAATGAGTGGGTCAGACCGCCACCGCCACCCTCGGCGGTGTGGTTGTAAACCACGTCCAAAATAACCTCAATGCCAGCTCGGTGAAGTTCACGGATTGCGGTCTTGAGTTCGTTGACGATGTGCTCTGGACCCTTTTCGCGCACCAGCGGTGATGCGTAGCGTGGGTGGGCCGAGAAGAAGTTGATGGTGTTGTAACCCCAGTAGTTGTAAAGGCCCATGTTCATGAGGCGAGGCTCTGAGATGAACATCTGGATTGGAAGCAGCTCTACTGAGGTGATGCCAATCTTCTTTAGGTGAGCGATTGTCTCTGGGTGTCCCAGGGCAGCGTAGGTACCGCGGATGTCATCCGGGATGTTGGTGTTGCCGCGGGTGAGGCCTCGGGCGTGAGCCTCGTAGATGATGGTCTGGTCTAGTGGAGTCTTTGGCTTGGCCACACCCTGCCAGTCGAATTCCTCGGTGATTGCCACGCAGTAGTACTC
>Ga0228703_1001158_pt1 | contig 16694 bp, 19 predicted proteins | sample McNCre217_Aug_MG_3_FD_178020 | JGI IMG/M metagenome (GOLD analysis project Ga0228703, IMG submission 178020) | Freshwater microbial communities from McNutts Creek, Athens, Georgia, United States - 29-17_Aug_MG | ecosystem: Environmental > Aquatic > Freshwater > Creek | place: USA: Georgia... | reverse complement strand
GGCTTTGAGTGTGGTCATAAAAGTGTGCTGCTTACAGGGCAGCTAGAAAATCATTCAGGGTCGATTTTCGCATCCCGCACGACTTTTGCCCAACGTGGGGCTTCTGCCTTGATGAGTGCCGCAAATTGCTCAGGCGTGCCGCCACCGATTTCGTTGCCTTGGCTCAAGATTTTTTCTTTCACTTCGGCCGTTTGCAGGGCTTGGTTGCACACCACGTTGAGCTGCTTGACCAGCTCTGGCGACATGCCTTTTGGACCAATCAAGCCTTGCCAGTTGAGCACTTCCACCTCAGGGAAACCTTGTTCGGCCATCGTTGGCAAATTGGGCAACAAGGGCGAACGCTTTTTGCTGGTGATGGCCAGTGCACGCATGCGACCACCTTGGATGGAGGGCATGGCGGCGTACATCTGCTCAAACATCATGTGCACTTGGCCGCCCATCAAATCGGTGGCTGCAGCAGAGCCACTTTTGTATGGGGCGTGAATCATGTCGATTCCCGCTGAGTGTTCGAACAAAGCGCCGCTCAAATGGTGCGAGCCACCAATGCCACCCGAGCCGTAACTAAGTTTGCCAGGCGAGGCTTTAGCGGCAGCCACGAGGTCTTTGACGGTTTTATAGGGCGAATCGTTGCGCACCATCAAGATGAGGGGACCGCGCTCAATCAAGCAAATGGGTGTGAGGTCGTGGAGTGGGTCAAAGTTGAGTTTTTTGAACAAAGCCTGATTGACGGCCAAGGGGGCAAAGTTGCCCATGCCGAGGGTGTAGCCATCGGGCTTGCCGCGTGCAATGGCTTCGGTGCCAATGTTGCCGCCTGCACCTGCTTTGTTGTCGATGATGATGGGCTGGCCAAGAATGGTGCCCATGGCCTTGGCCACTTGGCGCGAGCGGCTGTCGGCGTTGCCGCCTGCTGCGTAGGGACAAATCCACATGATGGTTTTGCTGGGGTTGGGGTATTTTTCTTGCGCAAAGGTGGTGCTGGACACGAGGCTCAAGCCCGCGGCTTGTAGCAGTTGACGGCGTTGCATGGTGGAGGTCTCCTGGTTTTTTGAGATGCCACAAATCATAGGCGAGACTGTGGACTTTCGGGCTCTTCAGACATAGCACAATCACGTACATGAATCGAAATGTGTTGATTGCAGGTGGTGGCATTGCGGGCATGGCTGCGGGCTTTGCTGTTGCGCGCGCGGGATGGCAAGCCACGGTGATGGAGAGAGCTGCTGAATTTTCAGAACTTGGCGCAGGCGTGCAACTCGGCCCCAATGTGACGCGCATTTTGCAAGCATGGGGTTTGGGTGATGCACTCAAACAAGTTGCCGCATTTCCCGCAAGCTTGCAGGCGCGCAGCATGAACACGGGTGAGGTGCTCGCGACCCTGCCTTTGAAAGACGCGGTGAGCACCTACGGCGCACCGTACGTCACCCTCCATCGCGCTGACTTGCATGGTTTGTTGTTGCGCGCATCTGTGCGCGAAGGCGTCCAAGTGCAGGGGGATGCGCTGGTGCAGCGTGTGCATCAAACCTCTGATGACGTCACGCTGGATGTGATGCAAAACGGCCAACTTCAGAGACACAAGGCCGCAATAGCGGTGGTCGCCGATGGCGTGTGGAGCCCCTTGCGTCAACAGTTGCTGGGCGATGGCTTGCCAGCTTTCACAGGTCACGTGGCTTACCGTGCATTGGTGGCGCAAACCGATTTACCTGTGCATTTACGCAGCCAAGATGTGTCGGTCTGGATGGGCTCGCAAGCCCATGTGGTGAGCTACCCCGTGCGTGGCGGCGAGTACCTCAATGTGGTGTGTTTGGCGGAAGGTCGTTTGTTGGACGACCATGCCCAGAACTTGCAGGCTTTGCAAACATGGAATGCGCAAAAGTCTGAAGCACAAACCTTGGCCGAGCTACACCACGCCCTGCGTGGCGCCTGTGCGTCGTTGACTGATTTGATGGCGGCTTGCAGTGATTGGCGTTTGTGGCCCTTGTGTGGCAGGCCTGCGATGCAGGGCTCGCATGAGCATGTTCAGGTGCGTATCGCTTTGGTGGGTGATGCCGCACACCCCATGCTGCCGTACTTGGCGCAAGGCGCGGGCATGGCGGTTGAAGATGCCTCTGAGCTGGCTTTGCAGTTAGGCCAAGCCACAGCAGAGGATGTGCCGCAAAGCTTGCAGCAGTTTGCGCAAGCCCGCTGGCAGCGTAATGCACGTGTGCAGGCAAGGGCCGCGCGCAATGGCCAAATTTTTCATGCGCAAGGGCCAATGCGCATAGGCCGCGATATAGGGCTGCGCTTGATGGGCGCGCGTTTGATGGACGTGCCGTGGCTGTACGGCTATCGCTAAAACCCAAAGGCTTTAACTGAGTGCAGCCAGCCCGTGTCGCATTCGCGCACGTTGGCACGCATCGCTGCCTTCTTCAAATTCTCGACAAGGGGAAGGGCGCCATTCGTAAATGCCGCAGGTGGCTTTTTCGCCCACTTTGCCACTCAGCGCTGCGCATCGTGGGGGCGAGTAGTCGGTGCCGCGCATGCGGCACATCGTGGCGGTGAGTTCTTGGCCCAAGCCTGTGGGCACCGAACCACCGTGCGTGTCCATTTCTTCCACGCTGAAGTCCACCCGAAAACTAGCGCAGCAAGCGCCGCAGCTGGTGCAGGTGGACATCACTGACGTCCGAGCAGTAGGTACTCCATGAGTGCTTTTTGCACGTGCATGCGGTTTTCGGCTTCGTCCCACACCACGCTTTGTGGGCCGTCGATCACATCAGCCGACACTTCTTCGCCACGGTGGGCTGGCAAGCAGTGCATGAAGAGGGCGTTGGGTTTGGCCACGGCCATCATCTCGCTGTCCACGCACCAATCGGCGAAGGCTTTTTTACGCGCTTCGTTTTCTGCTTCATAGCCCATGCTGGTCCACACATCGGTGGTGACCAAGTCTGCACCTTCACAAGCTTGCATGGGGTTGTCAAACACCTTGTAGCAGTGGTTGTTGCTCAAGCCTGCAATGGCAGGGTTCACCTCGTAGCCGCTGGGCGTGCTGACGTGGACTGTAAAGCCCAACATGTCAGCCGCTTGAAGCCAGGTATTGGCCATGTTGTTGCCGTCGCCCACCCAAGCCACCACTTTGCCTTTGAGACATTCGAGCGGGTGCACGGTCAAACCGCGATGCTCAATGAAGGTGAACAAGTCCGCCATGATTTGGCAGGGGTGAAACTCGTTGGTCAAACCGTTGATCACCGGCACGCGTGAGTTGGCGGCAAAGCTGTTGATCTTGTCTTGCCCATAGGTGCGAATCATCACCAAATCGGTCATGCGGCTGATGACTTTGGCGCTGTCTTCGATGGGCTCAGAGCGGCCCAGTTGGCTGTCGCCCGTGGTGAGGTGCACCACCGATCCACCAAGTTGATACATGCCTGCTTCAAAGCTGACGCGGGTGCGCGTAGAGGCTTTTTCAAAAATCATGGCCAGTGTGCGGTCGGCCAGCGTGTGGTGCTTTTCGTAGGCTTTGAATTTCTTTTTGATCAACGCTGCGCGTTGGAACACATAGCTGTATTCGTCCGCCGACAAATCGGTGAACTGCAAATAATGTTTGATCGTCATACTTTTTCTGCCAAGAAATTTTTGATCAGTGGCACCAAGATAGAAATCAGTTCATCGCACTCGGCTTGGGTGATGATGAGTGGTGGCAACAGACGTACCACGGTGTCGGCCGTGACGCTGAGCATCAAGCCTGCATCCAAAGCGCGTTGCATGATGGCGCCGCAAGCGCGGTCGAGTTCAATGCCAATCATCAAGCCTTGGCCGCGAATGTCTTTCACGCCCGCTTCGTTGGCAAATTCGCGTTTGAATGCATCGCTCAGGTATTGGCCCATGCGTGCGGCGTTGCCCATGAGGTCGTCTTGTTCCATGATGCGGATGGTCTCCAAACCTGCGCGCACAGCCAGCGGGTTGCCACCAAAGGTGGAGCCATGCGTTCCAGCGGTCAACACACCAGCCGCCTTAGGGCCAGCTACCACTGCGCCGATTGGCACGCCTGAGGCCAAGCCTTTGGCCAATAGCATGACGTCAGGCACCACGCCGGCCCATTGGTGAGCAAACCATTTGCCTGTGCGACCCATGCCGCTTTGCACTTCGTCGACCATCATCAACCAATCGCCTTGGTCGCACAGGGCGCGCACGTCACGCAGGTAGTCCATGTGCATGGGGTTGACGCCACCTTCACCTTGGATGGTTTCCAAGAACACAGCCACCACATTGGGGTTGCCTTCGGTGGCTTGTTTCAGCGCGTCGATGTTGTTCACGGGCACGCGGATGAAGCCTTCGAGCAAAGGCTCAAAGCCTTTTTGAATCTTGGGGTTTCCCGTGGCGCTGAGCGTGGCAATGCTGCGACCGTGGAAGGCTTTTTCGTACACCACGATTTGTGGGTTGTGGATGCCTTTGTCGTGACCGTATTTGCGTGCCAGCTTGATGGCGGCTTCGTTGGCTTCTAAACCGCTGTTGCAGTAAAACACATTGGCCATGCCTGAGAACTCGACCAGCTTGGCGGCCAGCTTTTCAGCATTCGGTGTGTAGTAGTAATTGCAGCAGTGGATAACTTCGGTCATTTGTTGCTGCAAGGCGGCCACAAACTCGGGGTGGTTGTGGCCCAAGGTGTTGACGGCAATGCCAGCCAAAGCGTCCAAATAGGTGCGACCTTCTGTGTCCCACACGCGGCAGCCTTGACCGCGTGCAATGGCGATGGGCAAGCGCCCAAAAGTCGGCATGACATGAGGTTCGGTAGGCACAGTGCGTGTAGCGGATGACATGTAGGTACTCCAAAAAGAAAACGACCCAACGAAGGTTGAGCCGTTGAAGCGTGATTTTAGAGGCAGAGCTGTGACAAAACAGTGGCAAAGTAGAGGTCACGAAAATGCCACAAGTCTTATATAAGATAGAATACTAGTCACCCTAGCGACTGAGGGAGATCCCCCGTTCGCCACGTAACTGCTTTCAGCCTCTACCCGATGGTTTCACACTCCGCCAAAGAAGTTTTTATTCTGGGTATCACCCAAGATGGACGCACGTTTCGCCCCAGCGATTGGGCCGAGCGTTTGGCGGGCGTGATGAGTCAATTCCGTCCGGGCGGTGCCACCCCAGGCAGCCATTTGAGCTATTCGCCTTGGTGTGTGCCCAACACGTTGGACAACAAAAAATGCGTGATCGTTCACACCGACTTGCGCGACGAAGAACCCATGGCTTGGAACTTCGTGATGAACTTCGCCAAAGACAACAACTTGCAAGTGGTGGAAGCTTGCTTGTTGCCTGAACACCCACCTGCGGCTTGACAACAAAAAACCCGCTCAAGAGCGGGTTTTTGCTTTTTCTTTGCTGACAGCGCACCCGTTACAAACGGCGGGCTGAACGTTCAGCCCGGGCTGGTTGCCTAATGAATTAGGCGGCGAGTGCCAAGGCTTTCACCTTGGTCGACAAGCGGCTCTTATCGCGAGCTGCTTTGTTCTTGTGGAAGATGCCTTTGTCAGCAATCGTGTCCACCACGGCTTGCATCTTGGCAAACAGTTCAGTAGCTTTGGTTTTGTCGCCAGCCAGAACAGCTTTCTCGACGTTCTTCACCGCAGTGCGGTACTTCGAGCGCAACGAGGTGTTGGCAGCGTTGATTTTGATGTCCTGACGGACGCGTTTACGGCCTGATGCCAGGCGTGGGTTCTTTTTCTTGGGTTTGGCTGAAGCCATGATAGTTTCCTTAAGTGTCTGAGGATGATGTCAGCAAAGCCAACGATTGTAGCAAATCCCAAAACTGGGACCGACGCCCGCCCAAAAGACAAGCCATGGCCCTCGCTACACTTCAAAGCGTGTCACTGTTTAAATCTGCCTCCATCGTCTCGGGCTTGACCCTGGTTTCCCGCATCACTGGCCTGATGCGCGAACTGCTGATTGCTTCAACTTTCGGTGCTAGCGCCCTGACCGACGCCTTCAATGTGGCGTTTCGCATCCCCAATTTGTTCCGTCGCCTGTTTGCCGAGGGCGCTTTTAGCCAAGCCTTTGTGCCCGTGCTGGCCGCCAGTCGCCAGCAACATGGTGACGAGGCCACCCATGTGTTGGTGAATCAAGTGGCCACTTTGCTGATTTGGGCATTGCTCTTGACTTGCGTGCTGGGTGTGGCTGGCGCGCCGTTGTTGGTATGGGCGATGGCCAGTGGTTTGCAGCAATCACCCCAAGGCTTTGAGGTGGCAGTGGTGATGACGCGCTTTATGTTTCCGTACATCGCCTTCATGTCATTGGTGGCCTTGGCCGCTGGCGTGCTCAATACTTGGAAGCGCTTTGCCGTGCCTGCGGCCACGCCCGTGCTGTTGAACGTGGCCATGATTGCTGCTGCTTGGTGGGGCGGCCCGTGGTTTGGCGCTTGGGGCGTGCCACCTATTTATGCCTTGGCTGTGGGCGTGATGCTGGGTGGCGTGGCTCAACTCAGTGTGCAACTGTGGGCTTTGCATCGTTTGGACATGTTGCCTCGCGTGGGCTTGAGCTGGCGTGCGGTGCGTCTGGCTTGGTCTGGCGAAGGCCCTAAACGCATTTTGCAGCTTATGGCACCTGCTTTGCTTGGCGTGAGTGTGGCGCAGATTTCCTTGCTCATCAATACACAAATTGCGTCGCAGCTCACGCCGGGCAGTGTGAGCTGGCTGAGTTACGCCGACCGTTTGATGGAGTTCCCCACGGCCTTGTTGGGTGTGGCGTTGGGTGTGGTGTTGATGCCCCAGCTTTCGGCTGCGAAGGCGGCCAACGACGTCGCCAAATATTCAGACATGCTTGACTGGGGCTTGCGCTTGGTGCTGCTGCTGGCGCTGCCCTGTGCTTTGGCCTTGCTGGTGTTCTCCAAAGCGTTGGTGGCCGTGCTTTACAACTACGGCGCGTTCAGTGCCCACGATGTGCAGCAAACCACATTGGCGCTGATGGGCTATGGCGTGGGCTTGTTGGGCTTGGTGGCCATCAAGGTGCTGGCGCCTGGCTATTACGCCAGCCAAGACATTCGCACCCCGGTGCGCATTGCGGTGGCCGTGCTCATCATCACGCAGTTATTCAACGTGGCCTTGGTGCCGTACCTAGCGCATGCAGGCTTGGCCTTGTCGATTGGCTTGGGCGCGTTGGTCAACGCGGCTTGGTTGTTGTGGGGTTTGCGCAAGAACGGCACCTATGTGATGAGCGCAGGCTGGTTGCGCTTTGTGTTGCAAGTGCTGGTGGCGTGTGCTGTGCTGGGCGCATGGCTGTGGTGGTCGGCCCAGTATTGGGACTGGACCGCCTTGCACGCCACACCGCTGTTGCGCGTGGGTCTGATGACGGGTGTGCTGGCGGTGAGTGCGTTGCTGTACTTCGCCGCACTCACCGTCACGGGTTTGAAGTTGCGTGCATTGTTGCGTCGATAAGCCAAAACAAAGAAGGGGACTGAGCCATGGATTTCAAACTCGAAGTACCCACTGCCTTGGAATATTTTGCATCGTTGGTGCAAAGCGACGAGCAGTTTCCTTTGCTCGAAGCCGCCGCCAGCTTGGCCCAAGACGAATACCCAGAGCTAGACATTCAAGAAGTACTAGACCATGTTGATCAGTTCGGCAATCGCCTCAAACAACGCTTACCCGCTGATGCCGGTGCTTTGCAAAAGTTGCGATTGCTCAACAAGTTTTTCTTTGACGAGCACGGTTTCAGCGGCAACCTCAACAACTACTACGACCCCGACAACAGCTATCTTCATGTGATGTTGCGCACGCGCCGTGGCATCCCCATCAGTTTGGCGGTGTTGTGGCTAGAGCTGGCGCAGGGCGTTGGACTTCGTGCGCAAGGCGTGGGCTTTCCGGGGCACTTTTTGGTGAAAGTGCGTTTACCTTTCCCCAATGAAGGGCAGGTGGTGATTGACCCGTTCACGGGCGAGTCGCTCAGCAAAGAAGAGTTGTCAGAACGCTTGGTGCCCTTGCATGCCGAGTCGGGTTTGCTGCGCGATGGGCATATCTCGGATGAATTGCTCAAACACTATCTGCGTGCAGCCACGCCGCGCGAAATCGTGGCGCGCATGTTGCGTAACTTGGAAGAGGTGTACACCTCGCACCAAGACCCAGAGCGGTTGCTGTTGGTGAGGCAACGGCTGATGGTGTTGCTGCCGCAAGTGCACGACGAAGAAGAATAAAAAAAGCACCCGAAGGTGCTTTTTTTATTGGGGTAAGGCGCTTTAAGCCACCACCACCGCAGCGCCTTCACCACGTTCAGCAATCACGCCAATCGTGTGCACTTGCTCGCCGTGGGCGCGTAACACCTCAGCACATGCGGCGGCGTGGGCAGCGTCAATCACCACCACCATGCCGATGCCGTTGTTGAAGGTGCGGTTCATTTCGATGTCATCGATGCCTGCCGTGTTTTGCAACCAAGCAAACAGCTCGGTTTGCGGCCAGCTTCCCTTTTTCAGGTGAGCGGCTGTGCCTTCTGGCAACACGCGTGGGATGTTTTCGAGCAAGCCGCCACCGGTGATGTGGGCCAATGCTTTGATGGGGGTTTCGGCCAAAGCAGCCAACACGCTTTTCACATACAAGCGGGTGGGGGCCATGATGGCTGCTTTGAAGGGTTTGCCATCCAAAGTAGCGGGGGCGTTTGCGCCTGCGCGGTCAATGACCTTGCGCACCAGCGAGAAACCGTTGGAATGCACGCCAGCCGAGGCCAAGCCCAGCACCACGTCACCAGCTTTGACGTTTTGGCCGGTCAAGATTTTTGATTTTTCCACCGCGCCCACGGCAAAGCCTGCGAGGTCGTATTCGCCGTCGGGGTACATGCCGGGCATTTCAGCGGTTTCTCCACCAATCAAGGCGCAGCCTGATAGCTCGCAGCCTTTGGCAATGCCGCCCACCACCGCAGCGGCGGTGTCCACATGCAGTTTGCCGCAGGCAAAGTAGTCGAGGAAGAACAGGGGTTCAGCGCCTTGCACCAACACGTCGTTGACGCTCATGGCCACCAAGTCGATGCCCACGGTGTCGTGCATTTGCCATTCAAACGCGAGTTTGAGTTTGGTGCCTACGCCGTCTGTGCCGCTGACCAACACGGGTTCTTTGTAGCGCTTGGGCACTTCAAACAAGGCGCCAAATCCGCCGATACCAGCCAACACGCCCTCGCGCATGGTTTTCTTGGCCAAGGGTTTGATGCGTTCGACCAAGGCATCGCCTGCGTCAATGTCGACGCCAGCGTCTTTGTAGGAGAGGGGTTTGTTCATAGTGAAGTGGTGCTGGGGCGCAGCAGAAGGTGTGCGCCGATAGAATCAAGCGGTAATTTTAAAGCCAACCCCTTCACACCCTGTATGCAATTCACTCCCGCTCAACAACATGCCTTGGCTTGGACTGGCCTTTCGGGCGTGGTGGCGCTTGTGTTGTGGCTCTTGGGGCCTGTGTTGATGCCGTTTGTTGTGGCGGCGGTGTTGGCTTATGTGCTGAGCCCTTTGGTGCGAAGTCTCCTGCGTGTGTGTGGTGGACGTTTGCCCCGCTTGGTGGCGGTGGTGTTGGTCGAAGTGCTGTTTTTGCTGCTGCTGGTGGCGTTGTCCACTTTGCTGATTCCCATCTTGGCGAATGAACTCCCTCGTATGCGCGACCAGCTGCCTGTGCTGGCTGAACGCCTGCAAACCGACATCGCGCCTTGGCTGCAAGCCAAGGGCATTCCCGTCATGCTTGACAGTGCCAGCATCAAAGCCTTTGTGCTGCAAACCTTCAGCACCTCGTTTGATGATGGCTTCAAGCAAGCTCTGACCTCGCTGCGCATTGGTGGCAGCGTGGCATTGGCCGTGGTGGGGAACTTGGTATTGATTCCCGTCGTGCTGTTTTATTTGTTGGTCGATTGGCACCGTTTTGTGCGCCATGTGGAGGCTTTGGTGCCCATGCCTGCTCGCGGTGCCTACGACAGCTTTGTGAACGAATGTGACGAAGTGATGGGCCAATACCTGCGCGGCCAGTTGTCGGTTATGGCCTTGCTGGCGGTGTATTACAGCGTGGCCTTGTGGGCGTTTGGTTTGGAGCTGGCGTTCCCGATTGGCGTGTTCACAGGCCTGGCGGTGTTTGTGCCGTATGTGGGTTATGGCGTGGGTTTGGCCTTGGCGGTTCTGGCGGGTGTGTTGCAGTTTGCACCCAGCGAGGCGCTGCTGATGGTGGCTGTGGTGTATGGCTTGGGCCAACTCGTTGAGAGCTTTGTGCTCACGCCACGCTTGGTGGGTGAACGCATTGGTCTGCACCCGCTGCATGTGATTTTTGCTCTGATGGCCTTTGGTCAGTTGTTTGGTTTTGTGGGCGTGCTGGTGGCCTTGCCTGCCAGCGCGGTGTTGCTGGTGGCGATTCGCCGCTTGCGTGCGCAGTACCAAGCCAGCGCCTTGTACCGTGGTGTTTGAGTGCAGATGAAGCAAATCGCGCTCGACATTGGTTTGGCCCCTGGTCCAACACTCAAAAACTTTTTTGCCGGTCCCAATCAGGCAGCCTTACAGCATTTGCAACTCTGGGTGGGTAACGACAAGCGCTCGCCTGTGCCCACCTATGTGTGGGGCGAGGGCGGCAGTGGCAAGACCCATTTGCTGCGCGCCGTGCAAGCCGCCTTGCGCGACCAAGGCTGCCCTGTGGGGTGGATGGATGCTTCGGTGGTCGAGCCCTCGGCGTTCAATGACGCATGGCGTGTGGTCATCTTGGACGATGTACACCTCTACACCGCCGTGCAGCAGCACGCCGCATTCAACTGGTTTGTGAACGCCACCACGCCCAGCGATGGCCAACAATGTTGGGTGCTGGCCGCAGGCAGTGTGCCGCCTAGCGATTTGAGCCTGCGCGAAGACTTGCGCACCCGTTTGGGTTGGGGCCATATTTTTCAATTGCAGGTACTCAGTGAAACTGAGCGCCGTGCCGTGCTGCGCCAACAGGCCGACGACCGTGGTGTGTTCTTGAGCGATGAGGTGATGGACTTCATGCTCAACCGCTTCAGTCGTGACCTCAGCAGCCTCATTCAACTCCTCGACCAACTCGATGGTTACGCCTTGCAAACGCAACGTGCCATCACCATTCCGTTGATCAAAGCCATGCTGGAAGCCATGTGATGAAACTCGCCTTATTTGACCTCGACCACACCTTGCTGCCCATCGACTCTGACCAATCGTGGGGCGAGTTCACGGTGCGTTTGGGTTGGCATGCACGCGACACCTTCATTCAAAAAAACGATGAGTTTTATGCCCACTACCAAGCGGGTACGCTGGATATTCATGAATACGTGCGCTTTGCGTCGGAGGCGTTTTGCCAGCGTGGGCCAGAAGTGGCTATTGAGGCTCACGCGCAATTCATGCGCGAGGTGATTCAGCCCGCCATCCGCCCCGAGGCTTTGGCCTTGGTGCAAAAGCACCGCGACGCGGGCGAGCGCGTCATCATCATCACGGCGACCAACGAGTTTGTGACGCGTCCGATTGCCAAAGCCTTTGGCGTGGACGACTTGATTGCGGTCGAGCTGGTGCGCGATGCCCAAGGTTGGTTCACCAATGAAATCAGCGGCGTACCCACCTTGCGCGAAGGCAAAGTGCAACGTCTGCAACAATGGCTCACACGCGAAGGCTTGGACTGGGCCGATGTAGAGACCACCTTCTACAGCGATTCCCGCAACGATTTGCCCCTGTTGGAGCGCGTCAACCACCCCGTGGCGACCAATCCCGACAACACACTGCGCGCCGTGGCCCTAGAAAAGGGCTGGCCGATTTTGGAACTCTTCCCAAAACAATGATCAAACAATTCATCAACAAGCTGATGGGCAAAGCACCCGCCAGCACGCTGCCTAACCTAGGTAAACGCCATGTGGTGCCTGCCAAGGTGCACGGCATCAACGTCGACTGGGTGGACGAACGCGCCTTGAATGTGGTGCGCACCCTGCAAGACCGCGGTTTTGAGGCTTACATCGTAGGCGGTGCCGTGCGCGATTTGTTGTTGGGACTCAAACCCAAAGATTTTGACGTGGCTACCAATGCCACGCCCGAGCAAGTCAAAGCCGCATTTCGTCGCGCTTTCATCATTGGTCGCCGTTTCCGCATCGTGCACGTGGTGTATGGCCGAGGCCGTGAACACGAAGTGATTGAGGTGTCTACCTTCCGTGCGCACCTTGACAACGCCGACGCCGAAAAAGTCAAAGGCAACGAACGCAGCAGCAAGCAAGAGCTGGCCAATATGAAGCACGCAGTTGACGCCAGCGGTCGTGTGTTGCGCGACAACGTGTGGGGCCCACAAGACCAAGACGCCGCACGCCGTGACTTCACCATCAACGCCATGTATTACGACCCCGAAACGGGCAACGTGATTGATTACCACGGCGGCATTGCCGACGCGAAGAAAAAAGTCATCCGCATGATTGGCGACCCCGCCACGCGCTACCGCGAAGACCCGGTGCGCGTGATTCGCGCGGTGCGTTTTGCGGCCAAGCTGGCAGGTTTGGGTTTCAAGATGGAAGCCAAAACAGCGGCACCACTCAAACGCGCGGCCAAGCTGCTGGCCGATGTGCCGCAAAGCCGCTTGTTTGATGAAATGCTCAAACTCTTGCAAACCGGCCATGCGCTGGCCAGCATTGAACAGCTCAAACAACATGGTTTGGCCAAAGGCATTTACCCCTTGCTCGACATCGTGGTTGAGCGTGCCAGCGAAGCGTTTGTCACCACCGCCTTGAACGACACCGATCGCCGTGTGGGCGAGGGCAAGCCTGTGGCGCCTAGCTTCTTGCTGGCGTGTGTGTTGTGGTCTGACGTGCGCGAAACCTGGGCGCATCGCAGCGTCAAACAGCCATCGTTTCCTGCTTTGCAAGACGCGATTGACGAAGTGTTTGATTCCCGCATTGGCGATGTGTCGGGCCGCGGCAAACTTGCTGCGGACATGCGCGAAATTTGGATGATGCAGCCGCGTTTTGAAAAGCGCACGGGCAGCGGCCCTTGGACCTTGGTGGATCAAGCACGCTTCCGTGCTGGCTTTGATTTCATGTGTTTGCGTGCCGATGTGGGCGAGGTGGACGAAGCCTTGTCGGATTGGTGGCAAGAGTTCAGTGTGGCCAGTGACAGCGAGCGTGAAGATCTGCTGCAACAAGTGCGCCAAGAACAACAAAAAGCCCAGCGTGCACCCCGCGTGCACGCGGTGCGCCGAGCGCCAAAGCCTGAGGGTGAAGACCCACGTTTCCGTGATGTGGAGCCTGAAGGCGCTAGTGGTGGTGAAGACGGCGCTGCATCGCCCGCCAAAAAACGTCGCCGCCGCCGTCGCAAGCCCACGGGCGAAGCCGGTGGCGCACCCAGCGCCGAATAAGCGAAGCTTTCGCCATGTCAACGTCCCCCGTCGTGGCGTGTGTGGCCCTAGGCGCTAATTTGGGCGATGCGGTGGCCACCGTGCAGCAAGCCTTGCGCGATGTGGCCGGCTTGCCAGCGACGCAGCTGTTCAAAGCCTCGTCCTTGTACCGTAGCGCCCCCTACGAGGCTCAAGGCCCAGACTTCATCAACGCCGTGGCCTTGATTTACACCCAGCTCAGCCCTTTGGCGCTCTTACATGCCTTGCAAGTGCTTGAGTTGCAAAGTGGTCGTGAGCGCCCCTACAAAAATGCCCCGCGCACGCTAGACCTTGACATCATTTTTTACGCAGATGTGGTCTTGGCGACTCCTGAACTGACCTTGCCCCATCCACGTTGGCACGAGCGTGCATTCGTGTTGCAGCCCTTGGCCGAGGTATGGCCGGAGCAGGTGAGTGCATCCCAATTAGCCGCGGTGCAAAACCAAGCCATTCAACGCATTTTTTTGCAGGGGTGGTCTTGAGCAGGTGGTAGCTCAAAATCATGCAAGAAGTGATCACTTTGGCTGTCTTCGTGCCATTTTCGATGTTTTTCTTGAACGAACCACTCAAGCTCGACTACTTGTGGGCGGGTTTATGCATGGTGGGTGCGGTTTATTTCGTTTTTCGCACCAGAGCTGCGATTACACTCCTTTGTCATTTATTTGTCATAAATACGTCACCATTAGGAGCCCCAAATGTTGTTTGGAAAGTTGTTGCCCACCGAGGGCAATTTTTTCGTCATGTTCAACCAGCACGCCGATCGCATCGTCGAGGCTGCGCACGCATTCTCCCACTTGGTGGCCAACTACGGCGACCCGATCCTGCGTGACAAGTACAACAGCGAAGTCGACAACGCCGAGCGCGGTGCTGACCGCATCACACACGAATGCAACGTCGCGATCCACAAAACTTTCATCACGCCCATTGATCGCGAGCAAATCCACTCCTTGATCAACACCATGGACGACGTGGCTGACTTGATTCAAGACTCTGCCGAAACCATGGCTTTGTATGACGTGCGTGTGATGAATGAAGAAATCGTGCGTTTGACTGACTTGAGCGTGAAGTGCTGCGAGCGCTTGCGCGATGCGGTGTACATGTTGGAAAAAATCTCTGACCACGCCACCGCCGAAGCCGCGTTGAAGACTTGCGAAGAAATCGACAAACTCGAATCAGATGCTGACCGCGTGATGCGCAGTGCCATGAGCAAGTTGTTCCGCGAAGAACCCGATGTGCGCGAAGTGCTCAAACTCAAAGCCATTTATCAGTTGCTGGAAACCATCACTGACAAGTGCGAAGACGTGGCCAACTTGATCGAGGGCATCGTCCTCGAGAACTCTTAATCACGAGTCCCGTATGGAAACCGTACAAACCGCCTTCTGGGTGGTCGCCTTGTTGGTCGTCTTAGCGCTCATGTTTGATTTCATGAACGGCTTTCACGATGCCGCGAACTCCATTGCCACAGTGGTTTCCACCGGTGTCTTGAAGCCCGCTCAGGCGGTGCTGTTCGCAGCCTTCTTTAACTTTGTAGCGATTTTTATTTTTCACCTGAGCGTTGCTGCCACAGTGGGCAAAGGCATTGTGCAGCCAGGCATTGTGGACACGCATGTGGTGTTTGGTGCTTTGCTAGGTGCCATCACTTGGAACGTCATCACTTGGTATTACGGCATCCCTAGCAGCTCGTCGCACGCCTTGATTGGCGGCATTTCGGGTGCTGTGATCGCCAAAGCCGGCACCAGCGCTTTGGTGGCTGCTGGTATTTTGAAGACCGTGGCCTTTATCTTTGTGTCGCCTTTGTTGGGCTTCACACTCGGCTCGTTGATGATGGTGGCTGTGGCTTGGATTTTCCGTAGCTTCCGTCCCTCACGTGTGGACAAGTGGTTCCGTCGTTTGCAGCTCGTCTCTGCTGGCGCTTACAGCTTGGGCCATGGCGGTAACGATGCGCAAAAAACCATCGGCATCATTTGGATGTTGCTTTTGGCCACGGGTTACGCCTCTGCCGAAGATAAATCACCTCCCAGCTGGACCATCGTGAGTTGCTACATGGCGATTGGCTTGGGCACCATGTTTGGTGGCTGGCGCATTGTGAAAACCATGGGTCAAAAGATCACCAAGCTCAAGCCCGTGGGCGGCTTTTGTGCTGAAACCGGCGGTGCCATGACCTTGTTCTTGGCAACAGGCTTGGGTATTCCAGTGTCTACGACGCACACCATCACCGGCGCCATCGTCGGTGTCGGTTCTACGCAGCGTGCCAGTGCCGTGCGCTGGGGCGTGGCAGGGGGCATTGTGTGGGCGTGGATTTTGACCATCCCCGCCAGCGCGTTTGTGGCAGGCGTGGCTTACTGGATCAGTCTGCAGCTTTTCTGATTAGATTATTCAGACAGCTTTCGCGCCTCTTCGATTTGGTATTCGAAGTAGCGCTGAAAGCTGAACACGATGCTCGACATGAGTACCGTGGTGCCAATCAACAAGGCAAGTGCCACCGCACCGATGGTCAACCAATTGGTTTGACCAGCCGGTGCGTCTTTGTTTTCGGGGCCGTTGAAGCGGGCATTCCAAGCTTCGGGCGTCATCAAACCATAAACAATGGCGTTCAAGGCGCAGGCCGCAAATGTGAAGCCCGCGATTGGGATGAGCCACCAACTCAGCATGTCGTCCAAGCCGTAGGCCTGCACGCGTTCAATGCCGTAGAACCCAAGGGCAGTAGGCACGGGCAGCAACCAGCCTAAGGCGTCCCAGAGGCCAAATAGATAAAAACGGTGAAGTCCGAAAGGACCGCCCAAGAAGGCCAACCAGGCCGCGATGGTTTTGTTTTTCATGGCTTGAGTGTAGAGCGCTATAATGGCAGGCTTTTCAGCGTGTCGCAGGCCGGGTGGCTTAGCGCGTGTCTCAAACGTTGAAAGAAATTTCCACCCGAAGGATTCATCATGGTCGTCATCCGACTCTCACGCGGCGGTTCTAAAGCCCGTCCGTTTTTTAACATTGTTGTGGCCGACAAGCGCGATCGTCGCGACGGTCGCTTCATCGAGCGCATTGGTTTTTACAACCCAATTGCCAAAGGTCAAGCAGAAACCTTGCGCGTTGCGCAAGACCGTTTGACTCATTGGACCAGCGTGGGCGCTCAATGCTCTCCCACTGTGATCCGTTTGATCAAGCAAGCTGCTAAAGCAACTGCTGCTTAATTGACAAAGGCATTGCAATGACGCTGGGCTTAGAGTCCGCAGAACTTCCTGCGGACGCCATTGAAGTCGGGCGCATTGCAGATGCTTGGGGCATCAAAGGCTGGTTCAAGGTCTTGCCCTATAGCGCTTCTCCGGAAGCGCTTTTTTCTTCCAAGCGTTGGTTTTTACAACCCGCTGAACGGGGTGCCAAAACCTT
>Ga0228703_1001156_pt1 | contig 16701 bp, 13 predicted proteins | sample McNCre217_Aug_MG_3_FD_178020 | JGI IMG/M metagenome (GOLD analysis project Ga0228703, IMG submission 178020) | Freshwater microbial communities from McNutts Creek, Athens, Georgia, United States - 29-17_Aug_MG | ecosystem: Environmental > Aquatic > Freshwater > Creek | place: USA: Georgia... | reverse complement strand
GGTGGCTGACCTGGGCTTGGGTGTAGCTGCGTGTGCCATTGTGCAAAATGGCCTGGCTTGCCGGGATGCGGCTGTAATCGGCCTCGAAGCGGGTGGTGTCGCCGATCACCGACCAGTCAAAACCGTCGTCATTCCACTTCCCGTAGCGCATGGTGACCTGCGGCATGCGGTCATACGGCGGTGTGATAGGCGTGTTGACATCCTGCTGGGTCTGCCAACGCTGCACCAGCCCCACCATTGAAAAGGCGCCGTTGCTCCAGGAGGCACTGCCCGTGCTGGGCAGCACTCGCTGCGTCAGGGATACCGCAGCACCAGGCAGACCCAGTGCACCGCTCAGGTAGGTTCTTGGAAAATCGCGCCAATAGTTGTCGTCGCTGACGCGGTTGATCGACAACGCAGCACCGATGGGGCTCGCGCCTTCGATGCCCGTATCCATGCGGCCCGTGTGTTGTGTCATCAAGCCCCAGCGCTCGGATTGGCGCAACGGGTCGTAGGGCATCCAGTTCAGTCGGGCCAGGCCGTTGTACTGGGGTTCCAGGTATCGGAATTCGCTCTCGACACCCAGGCCGCGCCGGGTCATGGCATGGGCCACCACCGTGGCATCGCGGTTGGGGGCAATGTCCCAGTAATAGGGCTGAAGCACATCGACCCCGCTGATCGAATCGATCGACACCATGGGGGCCAGCAAGCCCGAAGCGCGATTGGATTCCAGCGGAAAGCGCATTTCAGAGAGCGTGGGCGAATTCAGGCCCATAAACTGGATCTGCACGTTCTCGGCGGTGCCCATACTTTCGGTCATGTCGGTGCCAATGCGAGAGGCCCTCAAAAGCCATTCGGGCAGCCATTCCGGTCCAGGCGTGACGCGACAGGTGGTGTAGCGGGCCTGATGCGCCGCCATGCGTTGTTCGTCAATGAATTCGATTTGTTGCGCATCGCCATGCCCGCCCTGGGACAGGCGGTAGCGAGGTGTCTCGAAGTGGCCCTGAAGCTGGTCCAGCTGCAACTCGGCTGCGGGGCCTTCAAACTGGTTGCCCTTCTGGTTGAGTTTGACCTGGCCCCTGGCGTTCATGTGGTCACGCGTCTGGTCATAGTCCAGATGGTCTGCGTGCAAGGACAGGCCAGGCTTGCGCAAGACGACACTCCCGTCCAGGGTGACATCCATGTCGATGCGCATGTTGATGCGTTCGGCTTCGATGTGGGTGAGGCCCTGCTGGCTTTCTGCCGCCGACATGTTTTCCTGCAGCTTGGGGCTGCTGCGCAGCACCAAGCCTTGTGCCTGGGCCAGTGCCAGGCACGGCAACAGGCCCAGCCCAATCAGCAGGCTCAGGGACAGCAGGGGGAAAGATCGGCGCAGCGACAAGTTCAAACAAAAAGGGGGGTCGATCGGCAGCCCAAACGCACACAGGGCTTTGAATAAAATGGATTATCCATGAGCCAACCTGTCACCGACCGCACCGTCACCTGGTCCAGCCCCGAGCGTGAAAGCCTATTTCAGCGCTGGCTGGTCGCCGTGACCCCTTCCCATGCGCTTTTGCCGCAGACCTTGCGCATCGCCTCGGCCGATGCCAGCTTCCGCCGCTATTTGCGCATCGACACCGCCACCGGCGAGACCCGCATCGTCATGGATGCGCCGCCCGACAAGGAAAACTGCCAGCCCTTTGTGCATGTCGTGGGTCTGATGCAGGCCGCCGGCCTGCGCGCTCCCGAGGTGCTGGACTGGCAGCGCGAGGACGGTTTCATGCTGCTGAGCGACTTGGGCGACCGCACCATGATGTCGGCCATCGATGCGGAAAACCCCCAGGCCAACCAGGCCCTGTACCTGCAGGCCGTGGACACCCTGGTGCAGTGGCAGCAGGCTTCGCGTCCGGGCGATCTGCCCCCTTATGACGAAGCCCTGCTGCGGCGTGAGCTCGGCCTGTTCCCCGACTGGTACCTGGCGCAGCACAAAGGCCTGGCCGTCGAGGGCAAGGTGCGCGAGACGCTGGACAAGACCTTCGATGTGGTCGTGCAACGCAACCTGGCTGCGCCCAGTGTCTATGTGCACCGCGACTTCATGCCGCGCAACCTGATGATGCCCTTCCAGAGTGAACAGCTCGGGGTGCTGGACTTCCAGGACGCGGTGTATGGCCCGGTGAGCTACGACATCGCCAGTCTGATGCGCGACGCCTTCCTGAGCTGGGATGAAGATTTCGTGCTCGACATCACCATCCGCTACTGGGAAAAGGCCCGCCAGGCCGGCCTGATGGACTTTGAAGACTGGCATGCCGACTTTGGCGCCTTCTACCGCGCGGTCGAGTGGATGGGCCTGCAGCGCCATCTGAAAGTGGCCGGCATCTTTGCGCGTTTGACGCTGCGCGACGGCAAGCCCAAATACCTGGCCGATGCACCGCGTTTCATCGCTTACATCCGTGCCACTGCCAGCCGCTACCGCGAACTCACGCCGCTGCTGCGCCTGATCGACGAAGTCGAAGGCAGCACGCCGCAGGTCGGCTTTGCCTACGGCAGGATGTGAGTTCTGCCCATGCCCCGCTTTCATTGCCCCGTGCCGCTGGCCACCGGCCAGGCGCTCAGTCTGCCGCCCGGCGCCGCACGCCATGTGCAGGTGCTGCGCCTGCAGCCTGGCGCCGTGATCACCCTGTTCAATGGCGAGGGGGGCGAGTTCGAGGCCACGGTCACACGCATGGGCCGCAGCGATGTCGATGTGGAGGTTGGCACGCACCATGCCATCGAGCGCGAAGCGCCGCGCGCCATCCACCTGCTGGCGGGGATTACTGCCAATGAGCGCATGGACTGGTTGGTCGAAAAAGCCACCGAGCTGGGCGTGGCCAGCCTCACCCCGTTGGTGGCCGAGCGCAGCGTGCTTAAGCTCAAGGGCGAGCGCGCCGACAAGAAGTTGGCCCACTGGCAGGGCGTCGCGGTGGCGGCGGCCGAGCAGTGCGGCCGCAACCGGGTGCCGACCATCCATCCGGCAGTCTCTTTGAGCGACTGGCTGGCGCGCCCCTCGGCAGAAGGTCAGCGATGCGTGCTGTCGCTGGCGACGGGGACCCGTTCGCTGACTTCTGCTGCGGCCGGTGGTGCGCCGCTGGTGGTGCTCAGTGGTCCGGAAGGCGGGCTCAGTCCTGCGGAAGAGTCGCTGGCTTTGTCGTCCGGTTTTGTGCCTGTGACTTTGGGGTCGCGTGTCTTGCGTGCGGAAACGGCGCCGCTGGCTGTGTTGGCGGCTTTGACCGTCTGAGTGTTTTTCCAGGGTTGCCGCGTGGGGCTTGCACAGGCCTCATGCTGGGGTACCAGAAATCGGCCTGCACAAGCCCCACGCGGCAGCCCTTGCGTTATGCCTCTGTTGCCGTCCAAAACACCCACAGGTCTGAGCTGGGCAGGGGGCCGGTCGCCGATTTCTGGTACCCCAGCATGAGGTGACCGGCCCCCTGCCCAGCTCAGACCTCCCAGCGACCGTCGGCCCTGCACAACGGGCTATACACTGCAGGGTATGAACGCCAACCTCCTCCTGCTCACGCTCTGCCAGGGCCTGTTCCTCACCAACAACGTCACCTTCATCGCCATCAACGGCCTGGTGGGCTTGTCCATGGCGCCGCTGGGCTGGATGGCCACGCTGCCCGTCATGGGCTATGTGGTGGGCGGGGCGCTTTCCACCGGCCTGGTCGCCAAAAGCCAAGGCCGCTGGGGCCGGCGCGTGTCCTTCCAGCTGGGTCTGCTGGTCGCGCTGGGCTCGGCGCTGCTGGCAGCGTATGCCGCGTCCATCCACAACTTCTGGCTGCTGGTGGCCGCCACCGTGATTGCCGGCTACTACAGCGCCAATGGCCAGCTCTACCGCTTTGCAGCCGCCGAACTGTCTGCCCCCAACTTCCGTGAAAAAGCCGTCTCGCTGGTGCTGGCGGGCGGACTGATCGGCGCCGTCGTCGGCCCCAACCTTGCCTCGCGTACCAAAGGCCTGACCGACACACCGTTTGTGGGCGCCTACCTGGCGCTGGCCTGCGTGGCAGTGGTCGGCCTGGTGCTGATGCACTTCATCCACTTTCCCGCGGCTGCAGCACCCAAGCCGGGCGCAGCCAAAGGCGGCTCGCTGGCGGACATCATGCGCCGCCCGGTGTTCATCGTGGCGGCCGTGACCGCGGCCATGGGCTATGGTGTGATGAACCTGCTGATGGCGGCCACCCCGCTGGCCATGCAGGTGTGTGGCTACGGCTTTGCCGATGCCGCGCTGGTGCTTGAGTGGCACGTGATCGGCATGTTTGCACCAGGCTTTTTCACTGGCGCACTCATCAAGCGCTTTGGCGCGGTGCAAGTCATGGCCGTGGGGGTGCTGCTCAACTTCGTCTGCATTGCCGTGGCCTTGTCGGGCGTGGACCTGCACCAGTTCCTGATTTCGCTGTTCCTGCTGGGGATGGGCTGGAACTTCCTGTTCACCGGCAGCACCACGCTGGCGATGAAAGCCTGGTCGCCCGAAGAAAAAGACCGCGGTCAGGCGGCCATCAATTTCTGCGTGTTCGCCACCATGGCCGTGACCTCTTTCGCCTCGGGCGCGCTGGTCACCACCCAAGGCTGGACCTGGCTGAACATCGGCTCCATCGTTCCGGTGTCGCTGGCGGGTCTGTCGCTGCTGTGGTTGGGGGTCAGGCAGAAAAAGCAAGCTTGACCTGCAAGTCTGTGGGAGGCCGCTTGACTCCAACAAGCCCCGTCTGATTCAAGGCATGCGCGCCATGACCTCGGCCACGGCCGCGGTCAGCCGGCGTGCATAGGGCAGATGCAGGAATTCGTTGGGGCCATGTGCATTGCTCTTGGGGCCAAGCACGCCGCACACCATCATCTGCGCTGTCGGGAAACCGGCACTGAGCATGTTCATCAGGGGGATGGTGCCACCTTGTCCGATGTAGCCCACCGGGGCGCCGAAGTGTGTTTGGCTGGCGTGGTTGAGCGCCTGTTCGAACCAGGGCAGGGTGCTGGGTGCATTCCAGCCGGTGGCGCCGCCGCCAGATTCGAAGGTGACCTTGGCCTGGTAGGGCGCGTTGTCTTCCAGCAAGGCCTTCATCTCGGCCACGGCCTGCGCCGCGTCCACCAGCGGGGGCAGGCGCAGGCTGAGTTTGAAGGCGGTGTAAGGCCGCAGCACATTGCCCGCATCCTGGAGTGAAGGAAAGCCTGCGGCACCGGTCACGCTCAATGTGGGTGTCCAGGTCCGGTTGAGCAGGGCCTGCACCGGATCGGTGGTGGTGGGCAGGGCAAAGGTGGTCGAGCCCCCGCAGTCGTAGTGCGCCCAGGGAAAACGCTTGTAAACCTCGTCGCCCAGAATGGCGGCGGTTGCCTGGGCTTGGGCCAGACGCTCGGCAGGGACTTCGCAATGGAAGCTGGCGGGCAGCAGGCGGCCGGTGGCGCTGTCTTCGAGCCGGTCGAGCACCATGCGCATGATGCGGAAGCTGGACGGCACCAGGCCCGAGGCGTCGCCCGAATGGATGCCCTCGGTCAGGATCTCAACCTTCAGCGTGCCACTGGCCATGCCGCGCAGGCTGGTGGTCAGCCACAGCTGGTCGTAGTTGCCGGCACCGCTGTCCAGGCAGATCACCAGACCGACATCGCCCAGGCGCGAACGCAACGCGTCCACATAGGGCAGCAGGTCATGCGAACCCGATTCTTCACAGGTTTCAATCAGGCCGACGATGCGCGGGTGGGGCGTCTTCTGGGCCTGCAGTGCCTGCACGGCGGCAATGCTGGCGTAGACCGCGTAACCGTCGTCAGCGCCACCACGTCCGTAGAGCTTGCCGTCCTCGATGACCGGCGTCCAGGGCCCCAGATGGTTGCGCCAGCCGTTGAACTCGGGCTGTTTGTCCAAATGGCCGTACATCAGCACGGTTTGACCAGCACCTTCGCTGGCCGGTCGTGTGGCCTCGACCTCAAAAAACAGCACGGGTGTTCGGCCGGGCAGGCGAATGAGCTCCAGCTTCAGACCGCTGACTTTTTGCGCCTGCACCCAGTCGGCGGCGTTGCGCAGCACCGTGTCAATGTGACCGTGTGCAGCCCAGTCCGGATCGAAGGCGGGCGATTTGGCCGGGATGGCGATGTACTGTTTCAGCTCGGACAGGATGCTGCTGTCCCAGGCCTGGCCGACATCGGCCAGCACGCGCACGCTGTCGAGCGTGCTCTCGGTCATTTCACGGTGCAAAGGAGCGTTCATGCCCGGTATTTTTGCATCCAAGCCAGGCCGCGTGAAGTGCCGCCGGCGCTGGTGTCGGCCGGAATGTATTCGCAACCCACCCAGCCGTTCCAGCCGGTCTCGGCGCTGATGCGGTCGATCAGTGCGAACAGGTGGTCCCAGTTGAGTTCACCCGAGCCTGGCTCGTGGCGGGCGGGCACGTCGGCAAACTGGAAATGCCCGACCCGACCAGTGGGCAGGTACTGGCTGATCTTGGTCGACAGGTCGCCCTCGACGATCTGGCAATGGAACAGGTCCATCTGCACTTTCACGTTGTCTGCACCGACGGCCTCAAGAATGGCGTGGGCATGGTCCTGGCGCTGCAGATGGAAGCCGGGGATGTTGCGTGTATTGATCGGCTCGAGCATCAGGTCGCACCCCGCTTTGGCGGCTTCCTGCGCAGCCCACTTCAGGTTGGCGATCAGCGTCTGGTCTGCCTGTTGTGCACTCAGGCCTTCGGGGCGCACGCCCACCACGGTGTGCACGCGGGGGCAGTCGAGCGCCTCGGCGTATTCCAGTGCCCAGGCCAGGCCGGTGCGGAACTCGGCTTCGCGTCCCGGCAGGCAGGCGGTGCCGCGCAGGCCACGGTCCCAGCCGGTGGTCATCTCGTCTTGGGTCATGCCGCCCGGGGGCATGTTGAACAGCACCTGCTGCAGGCCATTGCCTTTCAGGCGCGCGGCCAGCTCGGCAGCCGGGTAGGCGTAGGGGAAAAGGTACTCCACGGACTGGAAGCCATCCTTGGCCGCTGCCTCGAAGCGCTCGAGGAAGGGCAGGTCCGGGTACATCATGGTCAGGTTGGCGGCAAAGCGGGGCATGGGTGTTCTCCTGTCGGTTTGTGTTGCAGGAGCGCGCCCCTGCAGGGGGGTTACCAGCGTGCGCCGAAGGTGGCGCGCAGTTCATCAATTTCGGTGGCGCGCAGTGGCGGCGTGTGGGGCGCCAGCAGCATCAGGCGCGCGGTTTCTTCGAGCTCTTCAAGCGTGGCCATGGCCGCCCCCGGGCTGTCGTGCCAGACATTGGGGCCGAGCCGCGGCAGCATGACGGCACGGATCGGCGTGCCGCGCCCAGCGTACTGGCGGATCAGCGCAGCCACTTCGTCGGCGCCCACTGGGCTGCCAGGGCGGTGGTAATTCACCACGGGCACATGGCCAACTTTCATCACAAAGTAAGGCGTGATGGCGGGCAGCAGTTCGGGGCCGGCGGCGTTCAGGCTCAGCGCGACCAGGTGGGTGCTGTGGGTGTGGATCACGCAACGCGTGTCGGCGTCGGTTTCGCAGGCGGCTTCGTAGATGCGGCGGTGCAGGGCCAGCGTCTTGCTGGCGCGGTCACCGCTGATCTGCTGGCCATCGAGGCCCACTTTGGCGAGCTTGTCGGCTTGAAGAAAACCCAGGCAGGCATCGGTGGGTGTGATGAGAAAACCATCGTCCAGGCGCACGCTGATGTTGCCGGCGGTGGCATGCACGTAGCCGCGCTCGAACAGGCTGCGGCCAACGCGGCACATCTCATCTCGGGCTTGGGATTCATTCATGGTGTCAGGTCATTGCGTTGTAGGAGGCCGCCCTGTGGCCAAAGGTTTTCGCGCGCAGGTGCGCGCTCCCACATGGATTCATCATGCCAGCACTGTAAAAGCTTTGGTGAAGAAGTCGTCGGTGCCGAAATTGCCCGACTTGAGTGTGATGTGCAGCGGCCCGGCTTCGCCGTGGGTGTGGCACCAGGGCACGCCGGGGTCGATCTGCGGGCCGATCTGCAGCTGTGTGATGCCCAGCGCCTGCACGCAGGCGCCCGAGGTTTCGCCTCCGGCCACCACCAGCTGCTGCACACCGGCCTGTGCCAGGGCACGCGCCACCGCGGCCAGCGCGTGCTCCACCAATGCACCGGCTTCGGCCACGCCCAGCCGGGCCTGGATCGCCTTCACGGCTTCGGGCTCGGCGGTCGAATACACCAGCACCGGCCCCTGCGGCAACAGCGGCTGCGCCCAGGCCATGACCTGGGCCACCAGCGCAGCGGTGTCGCCGGTCAGCTGCAGTGGGTCGAGCGACAGCGCGGGCAGCCCCTGGGCTTTGAAGTGCGCCACCTGCCGGTTGGTCGCCTGCGAGCAGCTGCCCGAAACCACGGCACGCAGCCCCTGTGCCGGTGGCAACTGGCTGGCGGTGCTGGACGGCGCCAGCCCCCAGTTGGCGGGCAGGCCAATCGCCACGCCCGAACCGGCGGTCACCAGCGGCATGTCCTTGAGGGCCGGACCCATGCGCAACAGGTCGTCGTTGCTCGTCGCATCCACAATGGCCACACCGACCCCTTCGGCTTTCAGCGCGGCGATGCGCTCGCCAATGGCCGCAGCGCCGCGTGCCACCACCGTGTGGTCGATCAGGCCCACTGTGCGCTGGGTCTGCGCCTGCATCACACGCACCAGATTCGGGTCGGTCATGGGTGTGAGCGGGTGGTTTTGCATGCCCGATTCATTGAGCAACACATTCCCGGCGAACAGGTAGCCTTTGAACACCGTGCGCCCGTTGTCCGGAAAGGCGGGTGTGGCGATGGTGAAATCGGTTTGCAGCGCATCCATCAGCGCCTCGGTGACGGGCCCGATATTGCCTGTGGGGGTGCTGTCAAAGGTCGAGCAGTATTTGAAATAGAACTGCTGCGCACCCTGCGCCTGCAACCAGCGCAGCGCATCCAGCGATTGAGCGATGGCGTCCGCCGCCGGGATGGTGCGCGATTTGAGCGCCACCACCACCGCATCCACTTCCACGTTCAAGGGGCCAGAGGGCACACCAATGGTCTGCACCACACGCATGCCGCTGCGCACCAGGTTGTTGGCCAGGTCGGTGGCGCCCGTGAAATCGTCGGCGATACATCCCAGTTTCAAGGCTGTCATGCCTGGCCTTTCGGCAGCTCGATGCCCGGAAAGATCTTGATGACCGCGCTGTCGTCTTCCTTGGCAAAACCGGCTGTGCTGGCTTGCATGAACATTTGATGAGCGGTGGATGACAGTGGCAGCGGGAATTTACTGGCGCGCGCCACATCGAGCACGATGCCCAGGTCCTTGACGAAGATGTCCACCGCCGACAGGGGGGTGTAGTCGTTGGCCAGCACATGGGCCATGCGGTTTTCGAACATCCAGCTGTTGCCAGCGCTGTTGGTGATCACTTCGTACAACGCCTCGGCGTTCACGCCTTCGCGCAAGCCCAGCGCCATGGCTTCGGCGGCAGCAGCAATGTGCACCCCTGCCAGCAGCTGGTTGATGATCTTGACCTTGCTGCCGGCGCCAGCGCAGTCGCCCAGCTTGTAGACCTTGGCGGCCATGGCGTTCAGCAGGGGCTCGGCCACGGCGTAGGCCTCGGGCTTGCCGGCAGTCATCATCGTCATTTGGCCGCTGGCCGCCTTGGCGGCACCCCCGGAGATCGGTGCGTCGATGTAGCGCAACCCCATGCCTTCCAGTTTGGCCTCGAGTGCCACCGACCAGTTCGGGTCCACGGTGGAGCACATCACGAACACGCTGCCGGGCTTCATGTGAGCCGCGCAGCCGTCTTGGCCGAACAGCACCGCTTCGGTCTGTGCGGCATTGACCACCACCGACACCACCACATCGCAGGCGGCACCCAGTTCGGCCAGGCTGGCGCAGGCCACGCCGCCCTCCTTGGCAAAGGCTTTGGCGGCCTCGCGCCGCACATCGAACACATGCACCGAGTGCCCGGCACGGCGCAACGAAGCGGCCATGCCCGAGCCCATGGCGCCCAAGCCGATCAAACCCACTGTGGTCATCGGAGACTCCTTGTCATGGTTTTGTTGCAGGGCTTGCCCTGCATTTTGAAATTCATCAGGTCATCATACAAATTTTCAGCTGATCGGAAAATAGGGGTTTTGAATGAGGCCCAAAGCATTCAATGTGAAAAATAGAGAGACCCTTTGAAATACAATTCAAAGATCGCAATTTACTTGGGAAATGTATGAAAAAGGTATGGTTTGTTGTCGCTTCTGCCGCAGCACTGTGGGGGTGCGCATCTCCCACCGTGGTTCAAACGGTCAAACCCGGGGATACAGGCTTGAGCTGTGCTCAATTGCAGAATGAATTTGCAGATGCCGAGAAGTTCAAGAAAGAAGCAGAAGGTGAGAAAGGTGTCACGGGGGGCAATGTGGCACGCTTGCTGTTCTGGCCCTCGATATTGGGTACATACATGAATGCGAACGAAGCGATTGCCGCTGCAGACAATCGCAAAGTGCATCTTGCCAACTTGATGGGCCAGAAAAACTGCACGAACGCAGGTGCCGTTTCATCCCAACAGTGACGCCAAGATGACCGCACAAGGGCCGCCGTGATGGGCGGCCTTTTCTTTGTCAGCGCTGTGCGGTGATGGGGCACAGGCATGTTGGGATCAGTTGGGCGAGGGTTCCAGCATCCGGATGCGCGCCTTCTCGATGTGGCTGCGCATGGCGCGGCGCGCACCTTCGGCGTCCTGGCGTTCGATGCAACGGTAAATCTCGCGGTGCTCGTCGAGCACATCGTGCGTGCGTTGCCAAGGCTTGAGGCGCACCAGGTGCCGCGTCATGTTGACGGCGTGGCTCACGTCGTATTGCAAAGTCTGGATGACCTGCAGCATGCGGGGGTTGGCACTGGCCTGGGCGATGGCCTCGTGAAAGCCAAAGTCGTAATGGTGGGCCACATCGCCCTTGGCGGCGGCTTGCTCAAAGCCGTCCAGCGCTGTGGCCATGCGTTGCAGGTCAGCCTGGCTGCGGCGCAGCGCAGCCAAGTGGGCGCATTCGGGCTCCAGCACCAGGCGCAACTCCTGTCCATGCAGCCAGTGGCTGAGGTCGGGCTCCTTGGGGGGACGGGTAGAGGCTTGTGGCCAATCGGGCCGCACAAAAGTGCCCGAACCGCGCACCGAAGCGATCAGTTGGTCGCTGCGCAGACGGTCCAGCGCCTGGCGCACCACCGGGCGCGAAACCTGGAAAAACGTGGCCAGCTGCACTTCGGACGGCAGGCGCGTCTGGGGCGCCAGCTTGCCCGTCAGGATGGCGTGGAACAGGCTTTCGTACACCCGCTCGGCAAAACGCTCGTGCCGCACCGGTTCCAGCCGTGTGAGGGCGGACAAGGCAGCAGGTTCAAGCTCGGGTTGGGTCATGGGACAAGGTTTGCATGGTCAACTGATTTTACAAATCGGTCATTTCTGACTGGATGTGCTGTCGCGCAGTGGCGCGTCAAAGGAGGATCATCCTGTAAACTCAGTTAACAACTTGATGAACCGCCATGAAACTGCACTACATCGCCAACCAGCACGTCGCCCCGTCTTCGGGTGAAGAAATCCCTGTTCTTGACCCTTCGACCGGTTTGCAGTTCGATGCCATTGGCCGGGGCAATGCGGCCGACATCGACCGTGCTGTGGCTGCGGCTCGCGAAGCCTACGAGGGGGTCTGGGGCCGGCTCAATGCGGTTGAACGGGGCCGCCTGATGCAGCGTCTGGCCCAGCACATGCTGGCCCACATCGACGAGCTGGCCGCACTGGAATCCAAGGATTGCGGCAAACCCACCACCCTGGCCCGAGGGGATGTGACCGCCGTCGCGCGTTACTTCGAGTTCTATGCCGGTGCAGCCGACAAGCTCATGGGTGAAACCATCCCTTTCTACAACGGCCACACCGTGTTCACGCTGCGTGAGCCCTTTGGCGTGACCGGCCACATCATTCCCTGGAACTACCCGCTGCAGATCTTCGGGCGCAGCGTGGCGGCTTCCCTGGCGGTGGGCAATGCCTGCGTGGTCAAGCCGGCCGAAGACGCCTGCCTGTCGCTGCTGCGTGTGGCCGAGATGGCGGCCGAAGTGGGTTTCCCGGCCGGTGCGATCAACATCGTCACGGGCTACGGCCACGAAGCCGGCGACGCCCTGGTCAAGCACCCGGGCGTGGACCATGTGTCGTTCACGGGTTCACCACGTGTGGGCAAGCTGGTGGTGCAGGCTGCGGCCGAACACCATGCGCCTGTCACGCTGGAGCTGGGCGGCAAGTCGCCGCAAATCATTTTTGGCGATGCCGACATGGACGCCATGACCCATGTGGTGACCAATGCCATCGTGCAAAACGCCGGCCAGACCTGCTCGGCCGGCAGCCGCGCACTGGTGCACCGCCCGGTGTACGAGGCGGTGGTCGAACGGCTGGCGAAATCGTTTGCCGCCACCCGCACCGGTCCGGCTGCGATGGACTTGAGCTGCGGTCCGCTGATCCGCGAATCGCAAATGCAGCGTGTGCGCAGCTTTGTCGAATTGGCCAAGCAGGACGGCCTGCCGATCGCCGCGCAAGGCCAGCTGGTGCCCGAGGCGCCCAAGGGCGGCTTCTACCAAGTGCCCACGCTGATCCGCGACGTGCCGATCGGGCACCGCATTTCGCAAGAAGAAATCTTCGGCCCGGTGCTGTCCATCACGCCCTTTGACGACGAAGACCACGCGATCGAACTGGCCAACGGCACCGAATACGGCCTGGCCGCCGCGCTCTGGACGCAGGACGGTGGCCGCCAGCTGCGCATGGCGCGCAAGTTGCGCAGCGGCCAGGTGTTCGTCAACAACTACGGCGCAGGCGGTGGCATCGAGCTGCCGTTTGGCGGCGTCAAGGCCAGCGGCCACGGCCGCGAAAAAGGCTTCGAGGCGCTCTACAGCTTCACCACGCTCAAGACCGTCACCATCAAGCACGGCTGATCAGGAGCAGACACATGCAACAACCCCGCATCGGCATGATCGGCCTGGGCCTGATGGGCCTGGGCATCGCCACCAACATCGTGAAAAAGGGCTTTGCCCTCACCGCCATGGAGCACCCGGGCAACCAGCCCCTGGGTGAGTTGATCGCCGCCGGCGCCAAGACCGCGCCGAGCGCACAGGCCGTGGCGCAGGCCAGCGACACCGTGATCCTGTGCGTCAACGGCTCGGCCCAGGTTGAGGCCATCCTCGCCGGTGACACCGGTCTGCTGGCCGGTTTGCGCCCAGGCATGACCGTGATCGACTGCTCGACCAGCATTCCGGGCTCGACCCAGCAGGTGGCCGCCACGCTGGCCAAACAGGGCGTGCGCTTCATGGACGCGGCCATGACCCGCACCCCCAACGAAGCCATGCAAGGGCGGCTGAACCTGCTGGTCGGCGGGGACGCCGCGCTGCTTGAAGAAGTGCGCCCCTTGCTGTCCACCTTTGCCGAAAACATCGTGCACGCGGGCGGCGTGAGCGCTGGCCACAGCATGAAGCTGTTGCACAACTTCGTCTCGTTGGGCTCCGTCACGCTGCTGGCCGAAGCGGCAGCCTGCGCGCGCCGCAGCGGCATTGACGACGCGGTGTTTGTCGAGGTGCTGGAAAAAGGCGGTGGCTGGGGCGCGGCGCTCGAGCGCCTCAAGCCCTACCTGCTGCGTGGCGAAACTTCGGGTCTGCGTTTCTCGATGGCCAACGCCCTCAAGGATCTGGGCTACTACGCCGACATGGCGCGTGACAGCGGCTCGCACGATGCAGCCGCCAAAGCGATGCACGGCACCCTGAGCGCCGCCTGCCAGGCGGTGGATCCGCAGACCCTGCTGCCCGAGCTGGTGGGCCAGTTGGCCAAAGGTGCATTGAAAGCTTAAGCCATGGCCTACGACATCGTGACCATCGACGGCGACGGCATTGGCCCCGAGGTGTGCCAAGCCACCATCGCCGTGCTGCGCGAAGCCTGCGGCAGCGAGCGCCTGAACTTCATCGCCTGCGATGGCGGTGCGCAGCATTACCAGCGCAGCGGCCATGTGTTGCCTCAGGATACGCTGGCCGCCTGCCGCAGCGCCCATGCGATGCTGCACGGTGCGGCGGGCTTGCCCGGCGTGACGTACCCGGATGGCACCGAAGTCGGCAACGACCTGCACCTGCGCCTGCGCTTCAAGCTCGATCTGTTTGCCAACGTGCGGCCAATCCGCCTGCTGCGCGGCGTGCAGTGCCCCCTGGTGGGTTGGCAGCCGGGCCAGATCGACTATGTGATCGTGCGCGAAAACACCGAAGGCCTGTACGCCAGCCGCGGCGCTGGGGTGCGCCTGCGCGACGAGTTGGCCACCGACACGCTGGTGGTGACGCGCAAGGGCGTGGAGCGTGTCACGCGTTTCGCTTTCGAGCTGTCGCGCCAGCGCAAGGGTGCGCCACGCGACGGCCAGCGCCGCGTCACGGTGTGCGACAAGGCCAACATCCTGAACAGCTACGCTTTCTTCCGTGCCATCAGCACTGAGGTGGCGCAGGCCTATCCGGATGTGGAAATCGACTACGCCTATGCCGACGCGATCACGGTGCACATGATCAAGAAGCCCGACTTCTACGACGTGATCGTGGCCGAGAACATGTTCGGCGACATCATCTCCGACCTGGGCGCAGGCACGGTGGGTGGCCTGGGCGTGGCCTCGTCAGCCGAGCTGGGTGAGCACCATGGCCTGTTCCAGGGCGCACACGGATCGGCCCCCGACATTGCCGGGCAAGACGCCGCCAGCCCCGTGGCCACCATGCTGTCGGGCGCGCTCATGCTGCGCTGGCTGGGCGAACGCCATGCCGACGCCGCGCTGCTGCAAGACGCCCAGCGCGTCGAAACGGCTGTCGAAGAAGTGCTGGCGCAAGGCATCGCAGTACCCGCCGACCAGGGCGGCAAGGCCCGCTGCAGCGAGTTCACCCAAGCGGTGTTGCGGCAGCTGCGCTGAAGGCCTGCAGAGACTTGCCTCCGGGTAAGTCTCTATTTTTTCGCCTGGTCAACTCGTCATACCATCACACCAGTTTGAGCGTGCCCTGACGGGCCTCTGATTTTTGAAAGCAGTTATGACTTCCATTGCATTGTTTGGCGCCGGCGGCAAGATGGGCGCCCGTCTCGCCAAAAACCTCCAGGGTTCGCCCTTTGAAGTTCGCCACGTCGAAGTCAGCGAGGCCGGCCAAAAGCGCCTGAAAGACGAGTTGGGCATCCGCTGCTGCAGCATCGACGACGCGCTCAAGGGGGTGAATGTGGTCATCCTGGCGGTTCCCGATACGCTGATCGGCCGCATTGCTGCCGACATTTCGCCCAAGCTGGCCGCGGGCACCATGGTCATCACGCTCGATGCCGCCGCGCCGTTTGCGGGGCACCTGCCCAAACGTGACGATCTCGTGTACTTCGTCACCCACCCCTGCCACCCCAACATCTTCAACCCGCAGGTGCATGTGGAGGGTTCGCCCGATTACTTCGGTGGCGTGCGTGCGCCGCAGTCCATCGTCAACGCACTGATGCAGGGGCCGGACGAGGCCTACGCCCTGGGCGAATCGATTGCCAAGCTGATCTACCAGCCGGTCGAGCGCTCCTATAAGGTGACTGTCGAGCAGATGGCCCTGCTCGAACCCGGCCTGTCGGAGACCGTGTGCGCCACCCTGCTGGACGTGATGCGCGAAGCCATGGACGAAGTGGTCTCGCGCGGGGTGCCCGCCGAAGCCGCGCGCGACTTCCTGCTGGGGCACATGACGATTTTGTCGGCCGTGATCTTCAAGCAGATCCCCGGCCAGTTCTCGGACGCCTGCAACAAGGCCATCACCTTCGGCAAGCCGCGCCTGATGCGCGATGACTGGAAAAAGATCTTCGACCGCGAAGAGATCGCCGACAGCATCCAGCGCATCACCTGAAGACCCTTCGTTCACCTTTTTAAAAAACCACTGGAGACAAACGATGAAAGCATGGAAATTCGCAGCCGCTGCCCTGTGCGCGGCCATGGGCGTCGGGGCGCAGGCCCAGACCATTGTCAAGATCGGCTACACCCCGGCCGCCACCTCGCATTACGGCGTGGGCTCCACCGTGCTGTGCGACGAGATCGAGAAGGGCACGCAAGGCCGCTACAAGTGTCAGCAGTTCCCCAACGGTTCGCTGGGTGGTGAACGCGAAATGATCGAAGCCGTGCAATTGGGCACGCTCGACATCGTCAACACCTCCACCGGCCCCGTCGGCAACTTCGTGCCCGAAGTCAAGATCGTGGACATCCCATTCCTGTTTCGCGACTACGACCATGCCCGCCACTACCTGGACAGCCCTGCTGGCCAGGAGCTGCTGACCAAGTTCCCGGCCAAAGGCCTGGTGGCCCTGGCCTGGACGGAGAACGGCTTCCGCCACATGACGAACAGCAAGCGCGCCATCGTCAAGCCGGCCGATGCTGCAGGCCTGAAGATGCGCACCATGGAAAACAAGGTGCACATGGAGGGCTACCGCGCCTTCGGCATCCAGCCCACGCCCATGGCCTTCCCCGAGGTGTTCGGCGCGCTGCAACAAGGCACCGTTGACGGTCAGGAAAACCCGATCCCCGTGATCCTGGCTTCCAAGTTCTCGCAAGTGCAAAAGCACCTGTCGCTGACCGGCCACGTCTATTCGCCCGCGCTGTACCTGACCTCGCCGCGCTTCATGAACAAGCTCAGCGAAGCCGATAAAAAGGTGTTCTACGAAGCCGCCAAAAAGGCCACCGTGGCCCAGCGCAAAAAGGTCAACGAAGACGAAGACAATGGCATTGCCCAGCTTGAAAAAGAAGGC
>Ga0228703_1001155_pt1 | contig 16710 bp, 8 predicted proteins | sample McNCre217_Aug_MG_3_FD_178020 | JGI IMG/M metagenome (GOLD analysis project Ga0228703, IMG submission 178020) | Freshwater microbial communities from McNutts Creek, Athens, Georgia, United States - 29-17_Aug_MG | ecosystem: Environmental > Aquatic > Freshwater > Creek | place: USA: Georgia... | reverse complement strand
TGGGTCATATCCCAGCTCAGAATGGCGCAGTTGTAATTTAGATGCGGGCTGCCAGGCAGTGCCTGAGCGCCTCGCCATCACATGGTTATACATAATCGCCGCCACCTAAGACCAATTCACCAGAATCTGACAACTGTCTTGCGATACGCATGATTTTCTTTTGCGCTTCTTCCACATCTGACATACGTTGGGGGCCTTTGGCTTCCATGTCGTCGCGGAACATGCCACGCGCACGCTCTGACATGTTGTCAAAGAAACGTGCTTGGCATTCTGGGCTGGCGCCCTTCAAAGCCACCATCAACATGTCAGGCTCGACGGTACGCATGAGCACCTGGATACCTTTGTTGTTCACACCCACCAAGCTCTCGAAGGTGAACATATTGTCTTGAATCTTGAGCATCAACTCGGGGTCAATTTCGTTCAATCCGTTCATGATGCTAGCTTCCAAGGCGGTCTTGGTCATGTTCATGATATTGGCGGCGGCTTTTACACCCCCAAAGCTGGAAGATTGTGTAGATGCGCTCTTAGAGAACTGCATTTTCATAATGCCTTCCAATTCAGCCATCGCTGAAGGTTGCACCGTATCCAAACTTGCGACGCGTTGCATCACCTCGGGGCGAATCTCCGGTGGCAAGAAGATCAAAACATCTGCAGCTACGCTGGTCTCTAAAAGCGACAAGATGATGGCCACTACCTGAGGGTGTTCAGCCTTGATCATGTCAGCAATACCTCTTGCATCCATCCACGTCAAAATTTCAAGTCGTTTACTGGCTTGTCCAGGCATGATGCGACTTAAAACTGAAGCGGCTTTGTCATCACCCAAAGCTTTGCGCAAGACGTTTTCCACATATTCCGTGCTGCCCATACTCAAAGTGGACTGCTTTTTCAAATGCTCGACGAAATCATCTAAAACAACGTTGACAGCTTCTTGAGAAAAATCAGCAGCTGCAACCATCGCAGCACCCAAGGCTTGAACTTCTTTGGGATTTAAAAACTTAATGATGTCTGCGGCCTGCTCTTCGCCTAACAACAGCATCAACACTGCTGCACGCTGGGTCGGCGTGATGTTTTCCATCTCTGCTTTAAGCGCTTCAGACATTCCCGTATTCATATCAGCCATGGTGGAATCCTTCAACTTTCAATATCTGGTTTTATTGCACGATCAAGCTCTTGAGAACGCCAGCCACACGGGTCGAATCCTCAGCCACAATCATACGAATCAGGGCAACTTTGTCATCATACGAATTAGCAGTGTTGAGCAAATCAGCAGAAATAGACTGCTTCTTAGGCTTCATCGCTGCCATACGGGCTTTGACTTCTTCTAACGATTCACCTTCTTGAATCTCAATTTCTTCTGAGCTCTCGGCTTCTGACGCATTTTGAGCGGCGAGCGCTTCTGCTGCGGCTTTGGCGGCGGCAGCCTCGGCTTCGGCTCTGGCTGCGTCTGCTTCTGCTTTGGCAATTGCCGCCAAGCGTGCTTCCTCTGCCAAACGCGCTGCTTCTTGCGCAGCCAACATGGCTTCTTCGGCAATCCGGGCAATCTCGGCTTCATGCGCATCGCGGGCTTGCTGAGCAGCGAGTTTGGCGGCGGCAGATTCGGCCGTTGCGACCTCAATCGCCATCTTGGCCTCGGCATTCGCAGCCTCGGCGGCGGCGGCGGCCACTGCAGCAGGGTCGACCTCAGGTGCTGTGAGTCTACGAACCATCGGACGTACTACTAACAACAAGACCAGTAAGAAGATAGCGCCAACCACACCCGCGTTGACCATCACTTGGTAGTTTTCATCACGGTACCAGGGCACGATGGATGGGTCGTACTGGGGTTCAAATTTGGTTGCAACAACTGTCACTACGTCACCGCGTGTTTCGTTGAATCCAACAGCACCTTTGACCAATTGGTTCAGACGGTCTAATTCTTCAGGTGTGTAAGGAATCGATGTTGGTGGCGCAGAACCATCAGCAGGCTTTTCAACCTTGGTGCCTGCAGGAATAGGACGCTCATTGATCAACACACCCACACCGATTTTGGTGATCGTGCCCATCGCACCTTTCGTGTGACGCACAGAGCGGTCGAGTTCATAGTTTTTGGTGCTACGTGCTGTGACTTGCACGCCTTTTTCGCTCACACCTTTTAAGGGGTCAGAGTTCGATTGGGTTGTAGCTTGTGGGTTGTTCTGGGCAGGAGGCGTGTTGGCCAAGGAACCTGGTAAACCAATCGCATCACGCAAGGTGTTGCGGTCTTCTACGAACAATTCAGAACGGGTCTTAGGACCTTTGTCTTGCGAGTCAAAGTCTTCGGTGGTGACTTCGGTTTGTGTGAAGTCCAAAGTCATACTGACTTGTGCACTGACATTCGACTCACCCACGATAGGCGCCAGCAGTTGGATCAAACGCGTGCGATAGAGGTCTTCCATCTGCTGCTTTTGTGTCAGCTGGGCTGAGGTTAAGCCTAAAGGTTGCTCGACCAACATTTCGTTCATCAAGCTACCAAAGTTGTCAACCACAGAGACATTCTCTGGCGCCAAGTACGGCACGCTGGAAGCGACTAACTGAATGATCGCCTGTACGTTGGCGGCAGAAATGGTGCGACCAGGCAAGCGGGTGATGATCACCGAGGCTTTCGTAGGTGCGCGGTCGCGCACAAAAACGCTTTGTTTAGGAGCGGCCAAATGCACGCGAGCCGATTTGATACCGCCGATCTGCACAATGCTGCGCGAGAGCTCTTGCTCCATCGCATTGTTGTAACGCACCTGTTCCATGAACTGGCTGGTAGTCATGGCGGGCATGTCTTTGAGGTTGTCCATGCCAGAGACTTCTGTGCGTGGCAAACCTTTAGAAGCCAACAACATGCGGGCTTCTTGGTAACGGCTGGTGGGAACGGATAGTTGGCCAGAGGATGCATCGACTTCAGGCTTGAAGTCTGCTGCTTTCAAGGCTTCGATGGCCATTTGCTTATCTGCGTCATTGAGCATCAACACCAATGGACGGTAAGGCGTTGGCTTCATAGATGTGAAAAACACTGCGACGGACATCAACAGCATAAAGATCACCATGAATGGCAATGCTTTGCGCACACTGGGTTGACGCAAGACGTCCATCACCAAAGCGCCAGGACCTTCTTTGGAATTGATCCAAGCGGGTAATTTGGGGTTGTCTACTTTGAGAGCCGTGCCGGTGGCATTGCCCGCGCCAGCAGTGGCAGCGTTATCAGATGCCTGACCCGAGGGCAAGGTCATCGCGTTCATATTGAGAGTGTCTGTAGCCATATATGTCTTTCAGTCCAACATCAAACCGGCATGTTCATGATTTCCTCGTACGCCTTCATCACTTTGTTGCGTACTTGGAGGGTGGCTTCAAACGCCAGAGAAGCTTTTTGCATGCTCAACACCACTTCGGTGAGGGGCACTTCCTCGCCGCGGTCATAAGCTTCTGACAAAGCACCCGCTTTGTTGTCGGTGTCATTGACCTTGTCGAGTGCGTTTTTGACGGAATCAAAAAACGTCGGTTGACCTACTTTGGTAGCAGCGGGTTCAGTCGTCGAACCTGCAGTTCCGGTCGCTTGGGATTGGTAACTCCGCAAAACCTCCAGCATCGACTGGACGTTGGCATTAGAAATTCGATCGATCATGCTGCGACTCCTTCAGTCATGCCACGGCTTCGCAGTTGTGCGAGCTTGTAGCGCAATGTGCGTGGGCTGATGCCCAACTTGGCAGCCGCTTCCATACGGCTGTCGGTACTTTGGATCGCTGCCATGATCACCTGTTGTTCACTCACCATGACGGCGTGCTCTAAGTTCACAGGGGTTTCGGTGGGGCGAATTTCAATGGGTGCACTTGACGCAGGTTGTGCATAAGTGTTTTGTGCATAAGTTGGCTGCGCATTTGACACGGCAGGCATGGTTTGCGCGAGGTTTTCCATCTGGCTGGCATAAGCTGCTTGGTCGTCTAAACCAGCGTCGTCAAACATCACATGTGCGGGAGTGACCACACGGCCACCGCACAACACCACGGCGCGTTGCACCACGTTTTCTAATTCACGCACATTGCCAGGCCATGGGTAGCTCGTCAACATGGCTTGGGCTTCGGGCGACACCGTGAAAGGCAATCCCCCTTTAATATGGCGTGACAGCGATTGCATGACCAAAGGCATGATGTCGCCTGGACGGTCTTTCAAAGGCTGAATGCGTAAGCGGAACGTGCTGATACGGAAGTACAAGTCTTCACGGAATTCGCGTTGCTCGATGGCGAGCTTTAAATCTTTGTTGGTTGCAGCGATGACGCGCACATTCAAGTCGATCAATGCCTCACCACCTAAGCGGTTGAGCTTTTTCTCTTGCAAGACGCGTAACAACTTGGCTTGCAAATTCATCGGCATCTCACCAATTTCGTCCAAGAAAATCGTGCCGCCTTCGGCTTGTTCAAACAAACCTTTGTGTTCTTTCAATGCACCGGTAAAAGCACCCTTCTCGTGACCGAACAACATGTCTTCGATCAAATGCTCTGGCATCGCTGCGCAGTTCAAGGCAACGAATGGGCCTTTGGCGCGGGGAGAGGATTCGTGCAACACACGGGCTAAGACTTCTTTACCAGCGCCGGTTGGGCCAACTAATAAAGCGGTGACTTCTGTTTGTGCGACACGTTGTGCCAAAGCTAGCAAGTGTTGGCTAGTAGGATCTACGAACACATAGCTCTTAGTCGTGAGTTCGGGGGAATTCAAACCTTGCACAGCTTCTTGCCATACAGCGGGCGTCCATTCGTCGGCGGGTAAAACATGCAATGCGCCTAAACGCATGGCGTCGACAGCGACTTCCATGCGACGGCGGTCTACGCGGCACAGCACAGGCACGGTGTTACCAAGTTGCCCGATGAGGGTTTGGACCTCTTGCAACAACTCGGCGCTATCGCCTAAGCGAATGACCAACATGTGCGCGCGGCGCAATGCCAGCGTGAGCTCACCTAAGGTACGAACAGTTTCCAAGCTGATGCCGGCGGCATCTAGCTGGGCGCGATCTGCGTCGTCGATCGGACTAAATGGGTCCAACCAAACGGCATGAATAACGTTGACAGAAGAAGCAATCACTTTTGAACAGCCTAGAAATTAAGGTAAGACTGTTATGCAAGGTGCGTGCCAGCAGGAAATGAATCCTAAATAATTAAGTTAATCGGTACAAACACGCGGGTTTGGTCAGTATTTCGACGTTTTGTCGTCTTGCCGACAGATTGAATCGGCTTAGTTTTGAGATCAGGCGTAGCATTTTTTGCTGGTTTGGCAGAAAAGCCACCGCAAAAGCGGCCATCAGTCCTTAAGACTTCCAAGGACGGAATGTATTTCGATCGAAAACCCATCAATTTGCAGCCATATGGCGTGCGCACGTCCCAAGTAATCATGAGATGGCGACACTCCCAGCAATTGGGGCCACGTTTTGGCTCTTCTTGCTCCATGTCGCGTTCTTTGTCAGTCATGTAAACACTGTTTACAGGCGCGAATTGCTAATTGCTGGATTGACTAAAAACGCTTAGTTACCCAACAACTTCAGCACACTTTGCTGGCTAGTGTTAGCTTGCGCCAACACCGCAGTCGCAGCTTGTTGCATGATTTGCGTTTTCGCCAACTCCGTGGATGCAGAAGCGTAATCTGCGTCTTCAATCTGGCTGCGCGAAGCAGACATATTCATAGACACATTGGTCAAATTGTTGATAACGTGGTCAAGTCTGTTCATCACAGCACCCATTGTGGCGCGTGTGGCATTGACTTTGTCCATGGCGGTATCCAACAAATTAAGTACTGCAGTCGCACCAGCGCTAGTATGAATACGGGTTGCACGGTTTTCAACAGCTAGATCAACGTCTCCGGTGATGTCACCCGTGATAGGACCACCTTTACCGAAATCGGCCAAGTCGATCGTGACCGTCTGGTTAGAAGATGAGCCAACTTGGAAAGCCAAACGTCCCACACGTGGAGGATCCATGTCTTCACTAGATCTACCTCCAAAAGCACCCACCTGGAAACCCAGTGCAGCAAAATTGCTTTGTGGTCCAAAGCCATCAGCACCCGTCGTGATAGAAATTGGTTTACCAGAAATACCGGTCAAATCAGGGGCTGTTCCTGATGGACCAGGCATGCCAGGCAATTGGGCTGCGACAGCAATCAGGCGCACTGTGCCGTAAAGTGTGCGTGCATCTGCGCTTTCAGCTGTTGCGCCACGAATTCCCGTGATTTGGTTAGCCCCGTAGCTGTTGCTTTGAACAGTTCCTAAGCCAACCGTCATGCCGGAAGAACTAGGATCAGTCGCCGCTCCACGTACATCTATAGGTGAACCAGCGACCTTCGATGTAATCAATACAGATGTTGGGTCACTAGGATCAACAGAAGCCCAGAGATTTTTCAATGCGCCCGTTCCATTGATTTGCCCCACAAGATCAAGAACCGCTTGTTCTTTGGAGTTTGTTGCTGGCGAAGTGGTTGCACTCACTGTTGCTGTTACAGATACGTTGTTTATCTTGAGACTAACTTTATCGCCAAGAGTTGGAGACCCGCCAATAGCCACTTTAGAGACTTGTGCAGTAGCGCCCCCTTGGTCCAAACCGAAACTAGCTGGGGACAATCCATCGACATTTGAATCAAACCATACAGACAAGTTGCGTCCGTCTGACTTGAGCGTAACGCCTTTACCGTTGTCTTCTGCAGTAACTCCGTGCTGGCCAGTGCGTTCATTGATGGCGTTGACTACTTTCATTCTGCGGGTCACAGAATCTTCGTCTTTGACAAAGTCGACCTTGACTTCAATTCCGTTGAGGAACAAGGACTGCATTCCCTCTGGTGCAGCCACAGGAATTGATACACCATTGATTGATGTTTCTGTCGCTTTAGTAGTTGTGTTAGCGCCTGCAATGACCACGGCGTTAGGTTCAGCGTGAACGCCTGTTTCTGGAGTGCTGGCGTTGATAGCTGCCGCCATAGCAATTGCACTTGCTGAACGATCGCTACTTCCTACGTTGGTAGAAAGCAAATCGTCTGCAGTGGATGTGGGTCTAATTGCGATGCCATTGATCTTTAAATCATCGGCTCCCAAATTCTTCACCTCTGCAACTTGGTTAGCTACCACCGTTTCTGAGGTTATGTTGATGTTACTTGCACTGTCTAAAGTTTTACTGGTAGACATAGTGAATGAAGTTCCGGGCACCTTTGCAGTCACTAGTAATTCACCTAAAGCATTGCCTTTTGTAAGAGTAACTGACGGATCATTACTAGCAGCTGTAATTAATGCATCGCGTAAATCTTGAGATGCCTCACTTCCCGTAGCAGCCGAAGTTGTATAGGGCTTGCCATTGATTACTACTGTTAGGGTGTCTCCAGTAGTCACCGTCGTTTTTGTAATGGTGATTTTATTAACCTGTGACACCGCGGGACTCACAATATCGCGCGCAACAGTGTTGTAGACCGATTGATTCTTGGTGAAATTACCAGCCACCAATCCAACTCGACCAATATCGCCTGTAGCTGAATTACTCAAAACAACTGCAGCAGGAATCTTGGACTCCAATGAGATTGTCGAGCTTTGAACACCTTCGTGCATACCCACGCGGTCACCAAATACGCTTGCGTTCGCATCGGTCTCAAAGCGGACTTCAATGTTGCGACCGTCGGCGGCTACCAAAGTTACGCCTTGGGTATCTGAACCTGTATCAATTGCCTTGACGCCTGTTTTATCGCTGATGAGGTTAATTGCACGCACCACATTCAAGCGGGTTTCTCGTGGGTTGTTCAATACCGTTGTGATGTTGGCAGATGCATAACCGTTGATGAAAATAGCACCAGAGACCACGGAATTGCCAGACATGGCTTTACCGGTATAGATGTTCTCATTAACTTTCGCAAAAACGCCAGTACCGGGTTGCGAGTTACTGAACTTAACCGTGGTGTCCACAATTCCGTTCAAAGCTGTTTGACCAGAAGAAATACTGACTGGACCCACGTCACCCTCACTCGCAGGAAAATCAACATTCACCACTGAACCACCACTTGCGTAGCTCACGTTGCGGTTAGTACCTGCTCCGAACTGAGGGCTTGCCTTAAGGGCAGATGCAATCTTTGCAGCCGCCAAAACAGCCGTATTCTCTGCGCTGGTTAAAGTTACCGAAACCCCACCTACGATGATGGTTCCAGGCTGTGGATTTCCTGAAAAAGTCAGCGATTGTGACGCCCCATGGCTGATACCTGATGCAGACGCTTTGCGATTGATCGCTGCAGCTTTTGCTATTGCACTTCCTGCAGCATTGTTGACAGGCGATAAAGGATCGTCTTTGGCGTAAGAACCTCCAATATCAACACCATTGATCAATAGATCACCTGAACGTAATGCTGGGATACTGCCAGCAACATCGACGGAAAGTTTGATAGAGCGTCCAGTTAAATCTAGCGTCGTCGTACCTGCATCAAATGGTTTTCCAGTTGAATCTTTAAATGTATATGTCAAATCATCCGAAATCACCTTTCGATTGACGCCATCTGCCGCATTGAAAGTAATAGTCCCTTTGGTTGAATCAAAGCTACCTTGCATTTGAATCATTTGGTTATCTGCAGTTTCAAAATTAGCAGCAACAATCTCTTTACCATCTGAACCAGTTGCGCCTGTTTTTTGAATTGTTAAGGCGCCACTCAGTAAAAATTTACCGTTGTTGGCAAACGACTCTTGTGTCTGCGTAACCGCATTAAGTGTCGTCGTATTGGTATTTACAGAAATGCCAGATTGGCCATTGTCAAAACTTAGCGGAACTACATTGCCTTCAGATGCGGCAAATGTCACCACCAATGTGTCCTCTAGAGTGGTGGTTGTATCGATGGATACAGTCCGCCCTGAGCCTGGTCCAAATTCCGCACTTTTATCTAGTTCTGTTTTAATTTTTGCATTCAAAGCTGCTTGCGAGGCTACATCAGTCGCACCCAACGTGACATTCACGCCGCCTTTTCCATTAACGGCACCGAATACCAAAGTTCTTGTCCAACCTGGATCAGCTGCTGGATTTACCGATGGAAGGTTGCTAAAAGTGATTTTTTGTTGCTCACCAACTCCATTGCCTTCCAAGGTACGAGTGGTGGTTGGATCCAAAGTAACCTGGCCTGTCAAGTTTTGTGACGTTGCTTTATAAACCGGCATCTCACCAACTTGCTGTCCAGCCTTGCCACTCAACAATGGAAAACCATTCCATTCTGTGTTGTCAGCAATTTGAACAATTTGTTGCTTGAGTTGCTGAAACTCCAAATCCAAATAACTACGCTGCGCGTTGTCATTGGTATCGTTGACCGCCTGGATTGCCAATTCACGCATGCGTTGCAACATGTCTGTGATTTCGTTGGTCGCACCTTCCGCGGTTTGGATCAGGCTAATGGCATCCCCAGCGTTTCGAACGGCTTGGTTCAAACTGCGAATTTGATGCGTCATGCGTGTGGCGATTGCCATACCTGCCGCGTCATCTCGTGCAGAGTTGATGCGCTTGCCGGTAGACAATTGCTGCATGGCTGTGCTCTGGGCAAGACCTGAGGTTTTCAGGGCCATCTGAGAGAACAGTGCTTTAACGTTGGTATTGATAACTGCCATTTTTTTCTCCTGACCTTCTTGGTCAATCAAACTTGCAACTGATTAAGCACAACGCGTGCCAACTATTTTTGACGCAAGCAAATAGGGGATTTCCCTTTTTTTGGTGTGTAAAAGTGTTCATTTAAGTATTCAGTGGCAAGGTTTTGTCGCTACGGTGGCAAGCGGTTGCCGCTTGGCCGCCGGTGGCAACTGTGTTGCCGCTCAATGCTGGTAACCCGCTGTAGGCATCATGGATTCGCTGAAGTCATCCAGCGCTAATTTCTCGGCCATGAGTTCTACTTGGTGAGGATACAAAGCCAAACCTTGCTTCACCACTTGCAAAGCACGGGAAGGGTCCAGGTTGCAACGCAAAGCACGGACAAACATGACGTAAGTAAACGGGGGAGTGGTGTCGCCTTGCACCTGTATTAATTCTTCTAACAACTCTACGGATAACTGCCAATCTTGGTTAGTCATAGCTAGAAGACTGCAGATTGCCAGCATGTCTTCGCTGTGGGGATACAAGCTCAAACCGGCGTCACCTAAAGCATTGGCCAGTTCCAACTGCTCTGTAGCCACCAATGATTGGATGGTTTCGCGGATTTCAGCGGGTGTAAACCTTTTGATGGATGTTGCATTGAGCAATCCGCCAACGCTGGCTTGGTTCATCAGTTCTTGAATCAGGGTAGTCATGTCCATAGCTCCTTACGCTAATGTGTTGATATTCAACCCATATAAAGCAATTTCGATGCCAGAAAATTCGTCACTTGATTCGCGTTTCAAAATCACGGGTTTTGAAATGCATCAGGGTATTTATTAATTCTTTAGTTCTTTTTTATATGCCAAAAATATTTTTGAAATTTATTAAAGGTTTTTGAGCAGGTGCCGAATCCAACGATAGACGGTGGTGTCCGCACAGCGGATGCTGCTCAATTTAAGCTAATAAAACGCACACGGACGGAGAAATCCTCATGACCCTCTCTATTGCAGCAATTACAGGATCCCAATACACAGGTAGCAATGTGGGAAATATCCGTACTGGTGGCACTACTTTTGTTGCCAATTTGGACGCGTCTGTTGTCAAAGCCATGTCTTCTGCGCAGATCAACCAGCTGACATCTACGCAAATCAATGCGATGACGTCTAGCGAGTTGCAAGCCATGAATGTCTCGGGTATTGATACTGCACAAATATCAGGAATCAGCACTACAGCCTTGGGGAGCTTTACTGCCTCGCAAATTCCCGCCTTGACTACGGATCAAATGGTCCAAATGCTGGCTGGGCAACTCAATGCGCTCAGTAGCGGGCAAATTTCTGCGTTACAAGTCGAGGACTTAAACGCGATCAGCCCTAGCACTTTTACAAATATCAACCCATCTCAACTCAATACCCTCAGCATTTTGCAAATGCGATCGCTCTCGAGCTCCAATTTGCAAGCTTTAACCAGCACGCAACTGAACGGCTTGAATGCGTCACAACTGCAACTCATTAGCTCCGGCAGTGTGCAAAACCTGCTCACCAGTCAAGTCAACAGTTTGTCTACGGCTCAAATCGTTAATTTGACTGCAGCACAAGTCAAAGGTTTGACGAGTACGCAACTCAACAGCCTTAGTTCGACCAATTTACAAGCCATCGAAACTGGGGATTTACAAAACCTGTCAAGCACCCAGCTACAGGCTATTTCCACTACGCAGATATCTAACCTTTCTTCCTCTCAAGTCACTGCGTTGACAAAATCGCAAGTCCAAGGCTTGACATCTTCTCAGCTTAACCAGTTGTCATCTACCCAAGTGCGGGCCATAGAGACGGGCGATCTGCAGGCGATGACAACCGCACAAATCAGTAGTTTGAGCGCTACACGCTTAGGCTATCTGTCGAGCGGACAAATTCAGTCATTGACTGGTGGGCAATTGCAATCACTGGATTTGGCTAACCTTGGCACAGGTCAGATTGGAAACTTGACATCTACGCAAGCTAAATCTTTGACCAGCACCCAAATCAATAATTTGGCTGCCGCCAACACTAGCGTGCTTCAGACTATCAGCACATCAGATGTTCAGGCGCTTGCTGCCAATGTCGTTGGTGGTTTGAGTTCCACAACACTCAACAATTTAACGGCAGGGCAACTACAAGCCATTGGCATCATTCAGGTCAAGTCGTTTTCCACAACTCAAATTAGCGCCCTGTCTAGTTCGCAAATAGGCAATTTGACAACTTCGCAGATAGGTGGATTGAACTTATCTCAAATCAATGCAGTTAGCTCCACATTTGTTCAAAATATTGGAACCAGCGGACTCACAGTTTTAAATGCCACCCAATTGGGGGGGTTGTCTACTGCTGCGCTACAAGGATTAACAACGGCACAAGCTGTTGCCTTGACTTCAAGCTCCATGCAAGCGCTATCGGCCTCACAAATCAGTTCGTTGACGAGTACGGCATTGCAAGCCATAGAGACGGCAGACATTGCATCGATTTCGAAAAATCAAATCAGTAGCATCACCTCGTCTCAACTCAACCAATTGAGCACAGGTCAGGTGAAGGCTTTGTCAGACACGCAACTCAAAGCACTTTCAACATCGCAAGTAGGTGGGCTCAATTCAACCCAACTTGGCGCCCTCTCTTCCACCCAGTTACGCACGTTGAGCACGCAACAGATTCAATCGCTGAGCCTTACCACACTCGGTACGACGCAGATTGCTAATCTCAGTAGCACGCAATTGCAAGCACTGACAACCGCTCAAATGGGTGTTTTAACCACCACAAATCTCGCAAGTCTGGGTACTAGCGTCATCAATGCCTTGGGTTCAAACCAAATGGCGGCCATCAGCACCACTAGCTTCAACGCCCTTTCTACTAGCCTTATCAGTGGTCTCAGCTCAACAGCCATCAAAGCAGTCTCAGCTGCCCAAATTAATGCCCTGAGTTCTTCTGCCCTTGCACAAGTCAGTAGCACCAATATTGCCGCACTCTCCACTAGCCAAATTAGTGGTTTAAGCACTACGCAACTTAATTTAATGAGCGCAACTCAGGTGAGTGGCTTGTCCACTGGCAGCATTCAAGCCATGACTAGCACCCAAGTTGCTGGATTGAGCACTACGGAGATTGGATACCTCAGCTCGGGACAATTACAGGCACTTACCACCACGCAGTTGCAATCGCTTACCCTGTCCAAGCTTGGTACAGCACAAATTAGTAATCTCAGTACTACCCAAGTTAAGTCACTGGGTAGCACGCAAGTCAATGCCCTCGCTGCAGCAGACACTAGTGTTCTGCAAACCCTAAGCACCAGTGGCATACAAGCCTTAACTACAGCCACATTGTCAGGATTGTCCCCCACTGCCTTGACTAACTTGACAACTACCCAAGTCAAATCTCTCACTGCTGCGCAGATCAAAGGGCTCAGCACCACACAGTTAGGACAGCTTACTGCTACCACGCAGGTTGCGGCTCTTAGCTCCGCTCAAATTACCAATTTAAGCTCCGCACAAGTCAGCGCTCTCAGCTCGAGTTTTTTACAAAATCTGAGTGTTAGCGCATTTGGTGGCTTGTCAGGCAGTCAACTTGGCGCATTGAGCACTGCATCGATTCAGGGATTAACCACAGCCCAAGCGGTTGCTTTGACTTCTAGCACTCTGTCGAGCCTGTCTTCAACCCAAATCAATAGCTTAGGCAGTACCGCACTCAATGCTATTGAGACAGCAGACATTGCAAGTATTGGTAAAACTTTGCTGAGTAATATCAGTACAAGTCAGTTGAATTTATTTACAACTAGCCAAGTTCGTGCGCTTTCCAGTACCGCCATGCAAAACATGAGCACGGGTCAAGTCAGCAGTCTGTCTACGACCCAATTAGCTGCATTGAGTGCTGCTCAGGTACAGGCACTGACAGTAGGACAAGCTCAGTCTCTCACACTGGCTAATTTGGGAACGGCTCAAATTGCCAACCTCAGCCTCACACAGGCTAAAGCCTTGACTAGCACGCAAGTGAACAACTTGGCAGCAGACAACACCTCTGTGCTGCAAGCCCTGTCCACTGCAGCCTTACAGGTGTTACCAAGCACTGTAGTGGGTGCGATGAACTCGACCGCTTTGACAAACTTGTCGTCTTCCCAAGTCAAAGCCTTGAGTGCCACCCAAATTCAAGCGCTCAGCACTGCGCAGTTACGGCAAATCACCACTACTCAGATGGGATACTTGGGCACGGCCCAAGCCCTCGCACTTTCTGCGACCCAAGTCAGTAGCTTGAGTTCAGGCGCATTACAAGCACTCGGCACAGCCAATATCACAGCATTTACTGCTGGCCAAATTGCTTCTCTCAGCTCTGACCAACTTAACCAGTTGACAACAGCGCAAGTTAGAGCCATCGACAGTACTGACTTGAAATCAGTGGGCACAGTTCAAATCAGTAGTCTCAGCACGACGCAATTGACTGCGCTCAGTTCCTCTCAGATACAAGCACTCACGAATGGTCAGGCTCAGTCCTTGGTATTGGCTAATTTAGGTACTAGTCAAATCCCTAATATCAGCACTGCTCAAGCCAATGCCTTGACAGCAGGCCAAATCAATGCCTTGGCCACTGCCAATACCACCGTATTGCAAGCCATGGAGACGGTTGATGTGAAAGCCATTAAGCCTGAAGTGATCAATGCATTGAGCACTACCGCAGTTGCAAGCTTGAGTACGAATCAAATTCAAACTCTTACAGCGAATCAGATCAAGAACTTAACGACCGCACAAATCAATACACTGGGGTCTTCTTCTTTGCAAAGTCTGCTAACTTCGCAAATTAACCAATTGACAACCACTCAAGTGGCATCATTCACAAGCACACAATTTAATTTGCTGACTAGTTCGCAAACCCAAGCCTTAACAGCGGCTCAGCAAAATGCATTGACCAATGGAAACCACGTTTAGTTTTTAGTTAATAAGTTTTCATTTTTAGCTGGCGCTCAACTGTAGCGCATTGGTGTCGATTCATGGGGGGAGAGGAGCTGGCGCATAAGCCAGCTCCATAACTTGGATCCCCCATGTCAATTTCCATTAGTTCATACACCATCAGACAAATCGGCAGCTTGACGTCAGCGCAAGCGCAAGATGCGTCTGATTTGGATCAATTGAGCGTGGGACAAATTCAAGCGCTGAGCAATGCTAATTTAAAGGTTCTCAATAGCACTCAGATTCAATCTTTGACACTAGAAGAGCTCAATGCTCTTCGTGGTAGCCAAGTCAATGCCTTGACATCTGATCAGATTAATGCGCTTTCGCCCAGCCAAGTTGCTGGATGGAATGCATCGCAAATCACCTCCATCAATAGCCAAGTGATTGGTGGCGTCTCTACGACGGTGATGCAGGAACTCGACGCCCATCAAATCCAGGCCATGACAACGCTACAAATCATTGGTTTGATTGATGCGCAACTAGGGGCCCTAGGAACGGACCAAATACAAAGTCTCAAAAGCTCTCAAATCCGAGCCATTGAGACCCGTGACCTCGGCCTGATTAGTAGCGGCCAAATGGAAGCCCTGTCGGTTTCCCAGGTCAGTGCTTTTAGCAATTCTCAATTGGCAGCACTCAACACCACGCAAGTCAACGCCATTGAACCTGCAGATTTAGCAGGTCTCACTCCTAGCCAGATGGCCAGCTTCGGAGCAAGCCAGGTATCCGCCATGAGCACTGCGCAAATTGCTGCGCTGAGCGCTACCCAAATGGGCGCGATATCCAGTAACGCGATTGCACAATTAACCACTGCGCAAGTACAAGTCATCAGTGCTGCGCAACTCAAAGCGTTTAAGCCCAGTCAAATTATTGCCCTCAATAGCAGTCAAATCGGCCAATTGGACGTCACGGCTCTAGCGGCGCTCAGTAAAACACAAATCGGCATCGTCACACTCACCGATTTACCAGGCCTAAGCACTTCTCAAATTGCGGCACTTGACCAAAATCAAGTGCTAGGGTTGACGACAGCACAATTACATGCGTTTTCAGCAGAGCAAATCGCAGCTATCGAAACGCAGGATTTGTCATCACTTAGACCTAGTCAACTCGCAGGATTTGATACACAGCAGATTAACCAGCTGACGACCTCCCAGATCGTGTCATTGACTGCTGGACAAGTTGCTGGCCTGAGCACCACACAAATTGCCAACCTCTCCACAGACAGGCTTTCGGCTCTAACGTTGGGTCAGACCTTAGCGCTTAACCGCAATCAAATCAGCGCTTTATCGAGTACGCAGGTAGGCAGCTTGACTTCTGATCAAGTGCGCGCCCTTCCTCCAAGCTCTGTTGCAGCGCTGTCAACACAAGCGCTGGCTGGACTAGATGCAAGTCGTATGGGGGCACTGACGGCAAGTCAGGTACCCAGAATTACGTTGACACAATTGGGGGCTTTATCTGCCGATCAAATTAGCTGGTTAGACACCCAAGCGGTGCCCTCTTTGATAGCCAGCCAAATCATAGGCATGAGCACCACACAGATTCATGGGCTCACTACTGCTGAAGTTTCGCAACTCACGGCCAATCAAATTTGGTCGATGGGCACAAGCAAAATCAACGCACTTCAAACAGCTCAGGTCGCAGCATTAAACACTGCCCAAGCCGGCTACCTCACCAATGTGCAAATGGGCACATTGAGTAGCACACAAGTTGGCGCGCTCACAACAGAGCAAATTACCGCGCTTCGTAACGCTCAAGTCGCATCTATCAGCACCCGTGCCATTGTTGGTCTGAATACGCAACAGATCGCCGCATTGTCCGTGTCGCAAGTCAGCGTACTGACCACTGGACAAATCCACGCTTTGACTACCACTGAGGTCTCTGCTATCGAAGACCAAGACGTTGTCGGGCTCTCGCAGATTCAGGTGCGCGCATTCACATCCGAGCAAGTCGCAGTGCTGTCTACCAGCCAGATCAGCGCATTCACGAATAAGCAAATCGCCGCGATCACCACACAAGACTTACCGGGCTTAAGCACCAGTAATGTGGCTGTGCTCTCTACCAGTCAAATTCAGGCACTCAGCCGCTTGCAGATCAGTAATCTGGGCACGGATCAGATTCAAAATATCCAAGGCTCAGACATCGCCGCTTTGCTAGCTACTCAAATTTCAGCATTGACGACCAGTCAGGTGAATGCACTCA
>Ga0228703_1001151_pt1 | contig 16762 bp, 17 predicted proteins | sample McNCre217_Aug_MG_3_FD_178020 | JGI IMG/M metagenome (GOLD analysis project Ga0228703, IMG submission 178020) | Freshwater microbial communities from McNutts Creek, Athens, Georgia, United States - 29-17_Aug_MG | ecosystem: Environmental > Aquatic > Freshwater > Creek | place: USA: Georgia... | reverse complement strand
TCACGGTCACCGTTGATGCCGATCTCCAACACCGGCTGCCAATCCTCTGGCACATCCGGTAGGGCTGCGGCGAAGGGCTCGCCAGTCAGGGTCACAATCTCCAAGGCGCGAACACTTCGTCGACCATTCTCAGGGATGATTCGGCTGGCAGCAATCGGGTCGATTACCATGAGTCGACGGTGCATCTCATGCGGGCCGTGCTCAATGAGATCTTGCTCCAGCTGGGCTCGAAGCGCCTCATCTCGCGCCGGAAACTCGAAGGTGTTTAGCACCGCGGCCACATAGAGCATCGAACCACCAACCAGGATTGGCGTGATGCCCCGGGCCTGAAGGTCAAGGATGAGCGGTCGGGCAATCTGCTGGTACTCCGCGGCGGTCGATTCATCCGTGATTTCTAGGAAATCAAAGAGGTGGTGAACGATGCCCTGGCGCTCTGCCATGGTGAGTTTTGCCGTACCGACATCCATGCCCCGATAGAACTGCATGGAGTCACAGTTCAGGATTTCGGCCTGGCCACCCCGGTCGATGATGTGCTTGGCGATTTCAATCGCCAGGGCTGATTTGCCGGCGCCGGTAGGGCCGACTACCGCAATTAGCTTGGTCATCAGTGGCTGTGCGAAGCCGGAGCCGAATGCGGCTTGCCGAGTGTTGGAAGACCTAGCGAAACGCCGGCTTTGCCGCCCGATGAGCCGGCAGCAGGCACTGCGCAGCTGGCGGCCTCGGCACGGTCCCAGGCGTCACCAGCGATGGTGCGTCGCATCGAATAGCCGGTGTCGGCGATTAGGTGGTAAGGGCCAGCTTCGGTGATCGTGGCGGTGACTAGGTCACCAGGTCGAGGAGCCTCTGCGCCTGCAGGAACCTCGAAGTGGACCAAACGATTATCGCGACCACGGCCACTCATGCGGTGGGTAGCGTCATCCTTGCGACCACCGTTTGAAACCAGGACCTCGACGGTCTTGCCGACCAGGGCCTGGTTCTCTTCGAGCGCGATTCGGTTAACCAATTCGAGCAAACGCTCGTAACGCTCCTGCACCACTGCTTTCGGCAACTGATCAGGCAAAGTCGCTGCCGGGGTACCTGGGCGCTTTGAGTACTGGAAGGTGTAGGTCGCGCCGAAACGAGCCTGTTCGACTACGCGCATGGTCTCAAGGAAATCTTCTTCGGTTTCACCCGGGAAACCAACAATCAGGTCGGTGGTTATGGTCGCATCCGGGATAGCGGCACGAACGCGATCGAGGATTCCGAGGAACTTGTCGCTTCGGTAACTGCGACGCATTTCCTTGAGGATGCGGTCACTGCCCGATTGCAGTGGCATGTGAAGAGTAGGCATCACGTTTGGAGTCTCAGCCATCGCCTCAATGACGTCATCGGTGAATGCTGCCGGGTGTGGGCTCGTGAAACGCACGCGCTCAAGGCCTTCGATCTCGCCACAAGCGCGAAGCAGTTTCGCGAAAGCGCCTTTGTCACCGAACTCGACACCGTAGGTATTGACGTTCTGACCGAGCAGGGTGATTTCGATGACACCTTCGGCAACGAGCGCCTTGATCTCAGAGAGAATCTCACCGGGACGGCGATCTTTCTCCTTACCGCGCAGGCTTGGAACGATGCAGAAGGTGCAGGTGTTGTTGCATCCGACCGAAATCGAAACCCAGGCCGCATAGGTCGAGTCACGTTTGGTTGGCAGATCTGAAGGGAAAGTCTCAAGCGACTCAAGGATCTCAACCTGAGCCTCATTGTTGTGGCGCGCGCGCTCGAGAAGCTCTGGGAGTGAACCGATGTTGTGAGTTCCAAAAACTACGTCTACCCAAGGGGCCTTCTTGACGATTGTCTCGCGGTCTTTTTGAGCTAGGCAACCACCCACGGCAATCTGCAGACCCGGGTTTACCTCTTTGTGTTCCCAAAGCTGACCGAGGTTTCCGTAGAGCTTGTTGTCGGCGTTCTCTCGAACCGCACAGGTGTTGAATACCACGACATCGGCAAGGCCGTCTTCAACCGGAACGTAGCCAGCGCCCTCGAGCAGACCGGAAAGGCGCTCAGAGTCGTGAACGTTCATTTGGCAGCCGAAGGTGCGAACCTCATAGCTGCGTTGAGTGGTTGTAGTCATAACTACTTGATTTTACGCCTAGGTTCGGTTACTCAAGTTCGTTCTGAGTTTCAGCAAATCTGATTGCCGCGAACACCACGGATGACGGGTAACCCTTTCGGCCAAGGTAACCGGCAAGGCGACGCTCTCGCACGTCCTTAGCAAGGCCACTCATCTGTCTGATTCTGCGTGCGGCCAAGTCTTTGGCGGCAGCTAGGTCGTCTTCCGCAGTGATGGCTTCGATGGCCTGCTCAACCAATGGGGCTGGAACGCCCTTTTCATTGAGCTCGCGCTTAATCGCGGACTTTGAAAGTCCCTTGAAGTTTCTTCGACTGTTGACAATGGTTTCGGCATAAGCCTGATCGTCGATCAAACCAACTTCGGTAAACCTGACCAGAACTCGCTCGGCGATTTCGCTTGGGATTTCTCGCTGCTCGAGAATCTTGCGCAGCTGGTGGGTCGACTTGGCGCTTCGAGCCAACTGATGTAGCAGCACATTTCGAGCACGCTGTTCTAGGCGCTCGGGGGTTGGTGGCTTCTTTTCGCGCGCCGGCTTCGAATCAGCGCTTTCTTCGCCTTCACCCCGAGAAGCCGAAAAGCCTGACGACCTCTTTCGAGAACCGCCAGACTTTCCGCGTTGTTCAAATGCCATTATTAGCCGGCTTTAGCTGCCTTGTTTGGCGCTTCTGCATCTGCTTCTTCGGCAGGAAGATCAGCTACCGCACGAGGAACGCCGATACCGAGCTTGGCCTTGATCTTCTTTTCGATCTCGTCTGCAACCGCAGCGTTCTCAAGTAGGTACTTGCGGGCGTTCTCTTTACCTTGGCCGAGCTGTTCACCCTCGTAGGTGTACCAGGCACCAGACTTCTTGACGATCTCTTGCTCAACACCGAAGTCGATGAGGCTACCCTCGCGTGAGATTCCCACACCGTAAATGATGTCGAATTCTGCCTGCTTGAATGGTGCAGCCATCTTGTTCTTGACCACCTTGACACGAGTGCGGTTACCGACTGCGTCGACACCGTCCTTCAAGGTTTCGATGCGACGGATGTCAAGACGAACCGAGGCGTAGAACTTTAGAGCCTTACCACCGGCGGTGGTCTCTGGGCTACCGAAGAACACACCGATCTTTTCACGCAACTGGTTGATGAAAATCATGGTGGTGCCGGTGTTGTTCAAGGCACCGGTTAGCTTGCGCAGAGCCTGTGACATCAATCGAGCCTGGAGACCAACGTGTGAGTCACCCATTTCACCTTCGATTTCGGCGCGCGGCACAAGTGCTGCGACCGAGTCAATGACGATGATGTCGATCGAACCTGAACGGATAAGCATGTCGGCAATCTCAAGTGCCTGCTCACCGGTGTCTGGCTGGCTGACGAGGAGGGCATCGGTGTCAACTCCGAGTGCCTTTGCGTACTCAGGGTCGAGTGCGTGCTCAGCGTCAATGAAGGCGGCAATGCCTCCGTTGCGCTGGGCATTGGCGATAGCGTGCAACGCAACCGTGGTCTTACCTGAAGATTCTGGACCGTAAACCTCAATGATTCGGCCGCGTGGCAAGCCGCCAATGCCTAGAGCCACGTCAAGGGCGATTGAGCCGGTAGGGATTACCTCAACCGGAGCGCGGTCATCAGAACCAAGGCGCATGACTGAGCCCTTGCCGAACTGACGGTCGATCTGAGCCAGTGCAGTGTCGAGCGCTTTTTCGCGGTCTGATGGTGATGGCATGTTGTGCCTCGTCTTTCTTTGAATGTTGCTATGACACTAGAAACAGGCACGGACATTTTGTTTCGCACCGGCAAAGTTGTTCAGAACTACTTCAAAACCTTGCTGTTAGTAGATTAGCAATATTCGAACAAGATTTCGATAGTTAATTTACACGGCGTGTCGAAAATTCGAAACTATTTCTTTGACTTGGTCTTGTTGATCCCGTGCCATCGCGACTTAGGAACACCGCTTTGGCGGCAAATTGCGAGCCAAATATCCTTGGGATCTTCGCCGGCGGCGATCAATTGCTCGCCCGATTTATCTCCGTGCTCGGTTAGAGCAAGGTCTTTGGCAATCACCTCGGCGTAGCCAGGTCCAAACTCATCATTCATGAGCTCGCGAAATTCGCTTAAACGCAAGGATGCGGGTTTCTGGTCGAAAGGTTAGACGCTTGCCAGCGAGTCTGAGCTTGAATCAACCGACTTGTTGAAGTCAACATAGAACTCGGCAGGGATGGTGTCTGGGATTAGTGAACCCTCAGAGGCAGCCAAACGATCGCTAACCTGACGCATGATTACTGAAATAGGAACCTCGAGCGCCTCGGCAACCGAAGCCAAGATCTCTGAAGATGCCTCTTTTTGGCCGCGTTCAACTTCGCTCAAGTAGCCAAGAGCGACGCTCGCCTTGCCAGCAACCTGACGCAGTGTGCGCCCCTTCTGCAGGCGGAAGTCCCTGAGCACGTCACCAATTTCTTGACGAACTAAAACCATTGGAGCCTCCATTCTTTGAACCGTTGTAGATAACTTACCTGTTACCTAAGACAAAACATAACTCGTGCTACTGAAAGTTACCTGTGAGTCTCTTGATTGATAACCGGCGGTTCAGGAGAAATGTTCCCACAGTGCCGACAGAGCCCCATGGACTGCGCCCTCGCGGATTTCCTCTCGGGCTCCAGCTAAATGGAGTGGGTAAACAAAATCGCCGAAGTGTGCCGAGATGCCAATGAATACCATGCCGACCGGCTTGCCATCCTGGATGTCTGGGCCGGCTACCCCGGTGGTAGCGATGCCGACTACTCGAGCCTCATCGGTTCCGGTGGCATTTGCCAGTTTGGTACGAACACCAGCGGCCATTTGGGCCACTACCTCAGGGTCAACCGCGCCTTGTTCTTGAAGCAAGGCGCGTGAAACTCCAAGCAGTTGATGTTTTAGCTCGGTTTGGTAGGCGACGATCGAACCAAGCAGCACCTTTGAGGCGCCTGGAACAGCCACCAAGGCGGAACTGAGCAGACCCCCGGTAAGCGATTCTGCCAAGGCAAGCTTTAGGCCACGCTCCCCTAGCTGAGCCAGCAAATCTGCTGCGAGATTAGGCACGTGCTCGAACCGCAGCCACCACATACTGCAGCCCCGAATAGACGGTTAGCGCGACCGAAATAAGCACCAGCGACTGCTCAAGGATGCGGTACCAGTCATACGGAAACCATGCGGTCAGTGGCGAAACTATAAAACCGACCATGACGCCCTGGAAGATGGTCTTCATCTTTCCACCCGAGGAAGCGGCGATGACCTGCTGGTTGACCACGACAAGTCGATAGACGGTGATTCCAAGCTCACGAACGAGAATCACGATGGTGACCCACCAGGCGATTTCGCCGAGGATAGACAGGGTCACCAGGGCGCCGCCGAGCAACGCCTTATCAGCGATCGGGTCAAGTAGCTTTCCAAGATCGGTAACTATGCCGCGCTTACGAGCGATAGCGCCATCGATTCCGTCGCTGGCCATGATGACAATAAAAATCAGCTCAGAAATCCAGCGGAGTGGGGACTCATTATCTGAGAACGAGACAAGGCTCCAAATGAAGAACGGGACGGCCAGGATGCGCGCCATGGTGATCGCGTTTGGCAGGTTCCACGGGTTACTCGTGGCCGTAGTTTTCAGCATGTTTGACATTAGTTACGACCTGTCAATTGCCAAGCGTCTTCGTCGCCATCGTCTTCGTCGCCGGTGACGATAATCGAGCGATCGACCTGAGCACGCGGAACAAACTCTTCAAAACTGCCGGCCGCTAAGTTACTGTCTGCAGGTTGATCGTCAAAGTCATCAATGATCGCCGCCGCCTGCTGAACCGGTGGGGTTGCCGTCGCTCCTGGTTCGCCGCGCAACTGCGCCAAAACGGTTCCCAGATCTTCTGGCTTAACCAGAACATCTCGAGCCTTCGAGCCCTCGCTCGGCCCGACGATCTGTCGGGATTCCATGAGGTCCATCAAACGACCAGCCTTTGCGAATCCAACTCGCAACTTACGCTGCAACATCGAGGTCGAACCAAACTGCGAGTTGATAACCAACTCTGCCGCCTGAAGCAAGACTTCGAGGTCGTCACCGATATCGGCATCGACAACCTTTTGAACTGCAACCTCTTCAACATCGGCACGGTACTCGGGCTCCATCTGAGCCTTCACGTGCTCGACAATCTTGTGAAGTTCACTCTCGGCAAGCCAGGCACCCTGAACGCGCATGGGCTTATTGGTTCCCATTGGCGAGAACAGTGCATCACCCTGACCGATGAGCTTTTCAGCACCCGGCTGATCAAGGATGACTCGGGAGTCGGTGACCGAAGTCACCGAGAAGGCAAGTCGCGAAGGAACGTTAGCTTTGATTAGACCGGTAACCACATCGACGGATGGTCGCTGGGTAGCAAGAATCAAGTGAATTCCAGAGGCGCGGGCAAGCTGAGTTATTCGCACGATCGAATCCTCAACATCGCGTGGGGCAACAATCATCAAGTCGGCAAGCTCGTCAACAACGACCAGTAGGTATGGGTAAGGCTGCAAAACGCGCTTGCTGCCCTCAGGAACCTTTACCTCACCGGCTACGATCGCTCGGTTGAAGTCATCGATGTGTTTGAAACCAAAACTCGCCAGGTCGTCATAGCGCATGTCCATCTCTTTGACGACCCACTGCAGCGCTTCAGCAGCCTTCTTGGCATTCGTAATAATCGGCGTGATCAGGTGTGGCACGCCCTGGTAGGCGGCGAGCTCAACACGCTTCGGGTCGATCAAGACCATGCGAACCTCGGCCGGCTTGGCACGCATCAAGATTGAGGTGATCATCGAGTTTACGAAGCTCGACTTACCCGCACCGGTGGCGCCGGCCACTAGCAAGTGCGGCATCTTTGCGAGGTTGGCAACCACGAAGCCACCTTCCACATCCTTCCCGACGCCGATGGTCATCGGGTGAAGACTCTTGGTTGCCACATCTGAACGCAACACATCGCCGAGCGAGACGGTTTCGCGGTCGATGTTTGGAATCTCAATGCCAATCAGCGACTTGCCAGGAATCGGAGCAAGGATGCGCACCTCGTTGCTGGCGACCGCATAAGAGATGTTGCTGGCCAGACGCGTGACGGCCTCGACCTTCACACCCGGGGCGAGCTCTACTTCGTAGCGAGTAACTGTTGGACCACGCGAGAAACCCACCACGGCCGCTTCGACACCGAACTCTTTGAAAACGTTGGTGATCGCGACAACGATTTGCTCGTTAGCGGCTGACTTAGCCTTAGGCGGGGTGCCGGGAGCCAAGAAGCTCGAAGGAGGCAGGACGTAAGGGCGTCGGGTTGGCACCGGAATGGTCTGGGTCTCGTTAGATACGGCTGGTGCCGCCGCCGCGCTTGGAGCCGGAGGGGCGACGAATACCGGTTGAGTTGGAATATCAATTGGCTCAGTCACGGCGGTATCGACCGAAGGCACGTTTGGCTCCACCGGGTCACCGAACAGGGTGTCGAGAACATCTTCGTCGGGTTCACCGGCGAAGGCGGACTGCGTAGTGGCAATCGGAGTATCAAAGGCCGGCTCGTCCCCCGCCTTGCCCTTACGCCACCAAGGAACCTTGGTGCCGTCGAAGGCGTCCAGAACTTCGTCCTGGATTGGCTCTGCCGCGACCTTCTCGGCGCCCGCACCGAACAGGAAGGTGCCGAGTTCGCGGAAACGCTCACCAATGCGGTTAGGCGTTGTCTTGGTCAAAATGAGCAATGAACCAAAGGTGAAGACCACCAAAACCAGCGCGGTCACGATTTGGTTCAACGGGGTGATGTTTATGGCACTCAAGAATGCGACCGAAACCAACCAGCCGAATACACCACCGGCAGCCGAAAGCAAGTTGTGGGAGTCAGAAGGCTGAGGCTGAACCGCGGCAAAAGTGTGGAAGAAACCGCTCACAGAGACGATCAGCAAGAAAAGACCAACACCGATGCGACCGTTGTTTCTAGTCGAGGATGGGTTGCGCATGAGGTAAATCGCAAAGATGACCATGATGACCGGGAGGACATAGGTTGGGCGACCAAACATCAAGCCGAAGGTGTTGTCGTTTAGGTCAACGGCCCACTGCTGCTTGGCAAGGAACCAGGTAAAAACGGCACCAGCAACGCCAAGGATAAATAGGAAAAACGGCAAGCCGTCACGGCGATCTTCTTTGGCAATCTTGTCTGGGCTAAGCGATCTTGCCGCAGCGCCAACGGCATGCGCAAAAAACATGTACACGGCGACCAGCGCGCGCACGAATCCATTGGCTCCGGACGAAGCTTGCTGATTACGAGCGGGTTGGCGCGGAGCCCGGGCTGCGGGCTTGCGCTTAGGTGCTGGTTTGCGTGGTGTAGCCATGCCTCAAAACTAACAGCCACCTGCGACAGAACCGTGAAGGCACGAGCCAATGGCGGCCGATAAATTAGCCCTGAATTACTACTGGAATGATCATCGGGCGGCGGCGATGAGCCTTGTTCACCCAGGTTCCGATTGTGCGACGGATTACCTGCTGCAACGCGTAGGTGTCACGAACACCTTCACCGGCCGCCTCTGCGAGCGCGCGTTCAATCATCGGCTTCACCGCGTCAAATACGTGGTCATCCTCGGCGAATGCGCGGGCACGAATCTCAGGACCAACCTTGACGCGACCATTTTCATCGACCACGCAGAAGATCGAGATGAAACCTTCCTCGGCCAAGACGCGACGGTCCTTGAGGTCATCCTCGGTGATCTTGCCGACGGTCTTGCCGTCAACGTAGAGCAAACCACATTCGACCGCACCGACCACTTCGGCGATGCCATCAACCAGGTCGATAACCCAGCCATCTTCGGTGATCAGAACGCGTTCACTTGGCACACCGGTCTGTTCGGCTAGCTTGCCGTTTGCGATTAGGTGACGGTACTCACCGTGCACTGGCATCACGTTGCGTGGCTTCAGAAGGTTGTAGCAATAGAGCAGTTCACCGGCGGCCGCGTGGCCCGAAACGTGCACCTTGGCATTGCCCTTGTGGACCACGTTGGCACCAAGCTTGGTAAGCCCATCGATAACACGGTAAACCGCATTCTCATTACCTGGGATGAGCGAGCTGGCCAGGATGACGGTATCACCTTCGCCGATCTCGATGTCATGCTCGAGATTGGCCATACGAGCGAGAACCGCCATTGGCTCACCCTGCGAACCGGTCGACATGTAGACCACCTTGTCAGCAGGCATGCTGGCCGCCTGCTTCAGATCGACGAAGTCTTGAGTCTCAGCGGTCAGGTAACCCATCTGGATAGCGATTTGCATGTTGCGAACCATCGAGCGACCCACCAGAGCCACCTTGCGATCATTCGCCTTTGCCGCATCTACTACCTGCTGCACTCGGTGCACGTGGCTCGAGAACGAGGCAACAATCACACGCTTCTTCGAGCGGGCGATGACACTTTCGATTACCGGACCGATGTCCTTTTCTAGCGGGGTGAAACCCGGCACATCTGCGTTGGTTGAGTCGCTCATGAACAGGTCAAGACCCTCTTCACCAATACGTGCAAATGCGCGCAAGTCGGTAAGGCGACCGTCGAGCGGAAGCTGGTCCATCTTGAAGTCACCGGTGTGGAGCACGGTTCCGGCGGCCGAACGAATCACAACGGCCATTGCGTCTGGAATCGAGTGGTTAACCGCGACGAATTCGAGGTTGAACCCGGCAAGCTGCTCGCGCTGCCCCTCGACTACCACCATCGAATAAGGGGTGATGCGGTGCTCTTTGAGCTTGGCCTCGACAAAGGCCAAGGTAAGAGCTGATCCGAGAATCGGAATGGCTTCCTTCATGCGCAGCAGGTAGGGAACTCCACCGATGTGGTCTTCGTGACCGTGGGTCAGGAAGATGCCGATGACATCATCCATGCGGTCTTTTAGATAACCAAAGTCAGGCAAGATAACGTCGATGCCAGGCTGGTGCTCTTCAGGGAAGAGCACACCACAATCAACGATCAGGATTTTGCCGTCGATCTCGAAAACGGTCATGTTGCGACCGATTTCTCCGATGCCACCAAGAGGAATGATGCGGAGGACGCCCGGACGCAGTGCTGCAGGGGCCGGAAGGGTTTGAACCAATGGTTCTCGTTTCTATTCGGTTGTCGTGCGCTCTTGCGCACATGGTAAATAACTCGCGCCTAGCGCGTAATCCCTATCGGGTGGTGCCGGCGACCTTAGGCAATGCGCCACCCGCGGCGGCGTTGCGGTCAGGTCGGAAGTTGTCGAAGCTAAGACCGGTGATTGAACCAACCAGGTCGATGTCGGCTTCAATGCGTGCAGCCTCGGCGTCTTCTGGACCTACCAAAGGCAGACGCACGCGAGGGCTCGAGATAACGCCGAGGCCGTTCAAGATGTACTTGGCGGCCACAGTGCCCGGCACGTGGGTCATGGCAGCGCGCTGAAGCGGGTCAAGGCTGTTGTGCACGGTCAGAGCGTGGTGGAAGTCGTTGCGGTTAGCCGCATCGATTAGTTCGCGGTAGGCCGCTGGGGCGATGTTTGCGGTGACCGAGATGCAACCTACGGCACCAATCGACAGGTGAGGTAGGAGGTTTGAGTCATCACCAGAGAAGTAGAACAGGCCGGTCTCGTTCATGATGCGAGTGGCTTGAGCCAAGTCGCCCTTAGCATCCTTAACCGCGATGATGTTTGGGTGCTTGGAGGCTCGGTGGAATGTGTCCAATGAGATTGCGATACCGGCGCGACCAGGAATGTCATAAAGAATTACCGGCAGGTCGGTTGAGTCGGCAACCATTCGGAAGTGGGTTAGCACACCGGCCTGGGTTGGCTTGTTGTAGTAAGGGGTGACGATCATGATGCCGTCAGCGCCAGCCTTTTCGCTGGCCTTATAAAGCTGCATCGCGTGAGCGGTCTCGTTCGAGCCACCGCCGGTGATGATCTTCGCACGGCCGCCAGAGACAGACTTTCCAACCTCAACCAGCTTGATCTTCTCAGCGTCGGTTAGGGTGCTGGTCTCGCCAGTGGTTCCGGTAACCACGACACCGTCGGCTCCGTTAGAGATGACGTAGTCGATTAGCTTCTCGGTATCTGCCCAGTCAACTTCGCCATCGGCGGTCATAGGGGTAACGAGAGCAACTAGGGTCTGGCCAAAAATGTTCTTGTGCGACATGTAATAAGCCTAGCGGTTGCCTAGGTAGGCTGGCGATGTGAATCTATTGCCAACGAAGGCGGACTGGGATGATGCGCTAGCCGCTCCCCTGAAAAATCTGCTGTCTGGCGTTACCGTTGCAATCGTTGCCCTACCGCTTGCACTTGCCTTCGGCATCGCATCCGGGATGGGAGCCGCGGCGGGGATCACTACGGCAATAATCGCCGGCGCTCTGGCGGCCATCTTCGGCGGCAGTCGGCTTCAGGTATCTGGTCCAACCGGAGCAATGACCGTGGTTTTGGTGCCGATATTCAAGGATTTTGGACCATCCGGAGTGCTCTTTGTTGGATTAATTTCGGGTGCTTTACTCATCGCCGTGGCGCTACTCCGGTTAGGCGAGCACGTTCACCGGTTGCCGACCTCACTAATCGAAGGCTTCACTGCCGGAATCGCCGTAATCATCAGCCTTCAGCAGCTCACCTACCTGAATGGCCTACTTCCAGCCATTTTTGGTTTAGCAATCACAGCGGCAATCCTGACGCTTCAGCACTTCTGGCCGAGGTTGCCCTTTGCCTTCATCCTGGTCATAGTGGGCACTCTCATTGCTAACTGGTTCGGTCTAGATCTGGCTCGTATCGGTGAGCTACCGGCAACCATTGGCCACTGGGATCTCAGTTTCTTGAAACAGGACCGATGGCTAGCCCTGATCCCATCGGCGCTCGCTGTGACCATCCTGGCGGCTCTAGAGAGCCTGCTTTCGGCCAAGGTAGCAGACAGAATGCGAGGAGGCGGCGAGCATCACGATGCCAATAAGGAGCTATTCGGTCAAGGCGTCGCCAACCTTGTGGTTCCGTTTTTCGGAGGCGTTCCGGCAACTGCGGCACTAGCCCGAACTGCGGTGAATGTTCGCGCCGGGGCGACCGCCAAATCCTCAGCCCTTATTCACTCGATCCTCTTGGGAGCCGTGGTCCTAGTGGCCGCTCCCCTGGTCGCCCAAATACCTTTGGCGGCCCTGGCCGGCCTCCTGCTGGCAACCACCGTCCACATGGTGAAGCCGCGCGAGCTGATCCACACGGCTCGAATCAGCTGGTTGGACGCGATAGTAATGGTGGCGACCTTCATTGCGACGGTGGCCCTGAATTTGATTTCAGGCGTGATCATCGGCCTCGCATTGGCACTGTCTCTCAGAAAAACGAAACTGGGCAGGCTCTCTCGAACCTACCCAGTTATCGATGACACCGAAACACTCGGTGACTAAAGCAATTACGGGGCTACGCGACCGTTCTTGTTGAACGCCTCGTAGGTGTAAGGCATAAGCTCGGCCCAGAACTCTTCCATCTTCTCGGCACACATTTCGATTTCGCGCTGAGGGAATGATGGGAAGTGGGTTCCTTCGCGCTGCGTGCGCAGGCTTAGGAAGTTCATGAGCGCACGTGAGTTCATGGTCACGTACATGCTCGAGTAAATGTTTAGCGGAAGCACGATGCGAGCAACCTCACGGGCTACGCCGGCCTCTAGCATGCGCTTGTATGACTCATACGCGTGCTGTGAAGCGCTGCGCGACTCCTGCTCGACCAAGGCAATCTGCTCTGCAGTGCCCGGCAGGAACTCGTAGTGACCGGTCTTGCCAACCTGGACCAAGTTACGGTCTGGAGCCGGTACATAGAACACCGGTGAAAGCTCCTTGTAACGACCCGATTCTTCGTTGTAGCTGGCGATGCGGTGACGCATGAATTCGCGGAACACGAAAATTGGAGCCTGCACGTAGAAAGTCATCGAGTTGTGCTCGAAAGGTGAGCCGTGACGGTCACGCATCAGATAGTTGATGAGACCCTTATTGCGCTTCTCATCCTCAGATGCATCGGTCTGGGCTGCTGCAGAGTCTAGAGTCTGCTCGCCCTGGGTTGAAACACGGGCTGCAAACAGAACGTCTGAGTCAGCCGCGCTTGAACGGACTAGTTCGACGGTTACGTCGCTGCGAAAAATGATGTCTGACACGCCAACAAGCCTACTGGATTAGTGCTGCTTGATTAGCCCAATGCGCTGGAGGCCAACGTAGATCTGGCAACCGAGGCAGAAAGCGAAGGCTGCGTTCAAGAAAGCCGCGATAAAAGCAGCAGCTGCGGCACCGGCTACTCCGTAGGCGACACCAAACGCGCCCAGCACGAGACCGACGGCAGCCACGATGAAGCCGATTAGCTGCGCAAACTGAGGCGGACGAGGGTCCTCCAGCTCCTTTGGAGCAGTTAGACGAGGGCGAACGAACTTTTTGAAGAAGAGACCGTATGGGTGCTTAGAGTTTCCGAAGATGGCCCCCACCGCAAATAGCGCGGTGATTACGAACAAGAGTGCATAAGCGGTTGACTCGGTAGCCGGGTTCAGGCCAAGAAAAACGGTGACCAGTAGTAGCACCGAGGTGATGGCAGCACCGAAACGTGGTCCGCGAGGGTCGATTCCTGCCGGGGTCTTAGAAGTTGCGCTCATTAGATGTGAAAGCTTCCTAGTTGATCTTGGATGGTTTGTGATTTCGCTGCTCCGCCAATTCTGGAGGTAACAACACCATTCTTGTCTAGGACAAGCGTGGTTGGGGTCTGAAGAATGTTGAATTTATTGGCAAGGTCAAGACGATTGGTGATGTCTACCTCGATGTGGAGAACATCGTCGTGCTGTGCCTCCAGCTCGTGGAAGAGGCGTGCCGTCTGAGCACACTGGCTGCAAACCTCGGAAGAGAACTGCAGAAAAGTGACTCGCTCACCGAATGAAGTCACCGGCTTGCCATCCTTGATTGCACCGATTTCTTTGAGGTCGATAACCTCGCCGTTCGGGACTCGTTTTGCCGTGCCGGTTTTGGCCTTCCAAATCAAACCAGCGATAGTAGCCAAAGCCAGCAGGCCGAGCACCGCGATGAGTTGACTAGAAAGGTTCATGAATAAAGGCTATGTGCAGACTGTGAGCGCGCTTGCTTCACTACGATTTGTGACGAATCTCGATTGCCCTGCGCATCGCGGCACGGGCTCGGCGGCTATCCCCGGCGGCATCATAGGCAAGCGATAGGTTGAACCAGCTGTGCCAGTCATCCGGGGCTTTTTCGGCCTTGGCCGCGTAATCGGCGAAGTTTTTCTCGGCCGATGCGCGCAACGGGCGACCGCTTGGGCGAAGCTCAAGGTCAAACAGCGGCCAAGCTTCTTCGGCGCGCACATCTTTGGCGAGGCGTTCTACCTGTAGACCGAATTTGAGTTCTCGGATGATCGACCAAATACCAACAGCCGGTAGACCGAAAAGTGCGAATCCCATAACCTTGGCGATTCCGTTGTCGACCTGAATCAGAGTGATGGCCTGATTGGTCATCAGAAAAAGGTAAAGCAGTGTGATCAGGCTTAGGAGAATCGCTCCGGCTTTTGGATTGTTCATGGAATGCAATTAAGCCAAACGCTGCGAGGCGTCAACCACGGACTGCAGACCAACCATGAGACCGCTCGCCTGAGCCGCGATGCGGATCGAAAGCTGGATACCGTGCCCGTAGGAAGCAACCGAGCTGACCTCGTGGCTAATGGTTAGCACCTCGCTGTTACCGCCGAAATGCACATCTTGCTTCGCGCTCACGCCGGCAAGGCGGAGGCTGTGGATTGGGACCCCGGCAACCACTTCGCCTCGAGCGGTTTGACCGACTCCTGGAATCAGTGGCTGGGTTAGGCCGGCGCGCGCCTCGGCAATCATTTCTGCGGTTCGCACGGCTGTTCCCGAAGGTGAATCAATCTTTCCGGCGTGATGCGCTTCGACGATCTCGATTGAATCGAAGAACTTAGCTGCCTGAGCCGCAAACGAGCTGGCCAACATCGAGCCGATGGAGAAGTTTGGAATCACGACTACCGCAGCCGCAGGGTTAGCCGCCAACTTGCGCTCTAGCGCGGCAAGCTTGGTGGCAGACCATCCGCTCGTACCGACCACAACCTTGAGCCCGTTGGCGATGCAATAGTCGACAACCTGCTCGGATACCTCGAGGCGGGTAACTTCAAAAACTACGTCGGCACCAATAACCTGACTGAGCTCGCTCTTAGAGTCGAGGGCTGCGTGCAACGATAGGTGCTGAGAACCGTTGATTAGGTCGAGGGCAAGCTTGCCCATACGTCCGGTGGCGCCGACAACGGCTACTTTGATAGTCATAGTTCAAACTTACAGAAACTCGTCGAAGATTTTCTCGTTGAGTTCACCGACGGCAACAATAGAACGCTCGCGTCCAGCAATGTCGGCGGCTAGCGCCTGAATCTCAGACAGGGTTACCGCCTTGAATAGCGCCAGCGACTCGTTGAGGTCAACGAACTCGCCGGTGACCACTTCGCTGCTAACCAATCGGCTCATTCGCGACTGAGTGCTCTCAAATTTCAGGGCTAGCGAGCCCGAAATGTTGCCCATTGCCAGATCGAACTCATCCTGGGTGATGCCGTCATTGGCAACCTTGTCGAGTTCTTCGATCATGAGGCGGGTGACCTCTTGGGTCTTCTGAGGCGAGCATCCGGCGTAAAGGCCGAAGAATGCGCCGTCGGAATAGCCCTGATTGAACGAGTAGACCGAGTAGGCCAATCCGCGCTTTTCGCGAATCTCTTGGAATAGTCGTGAACTCATTCCGCCACCCAAAACGGTGTTCAGAATGCCCATGGCAAAGCGGCGAGGGTCATTAGCGATCAGACCCTGCACGCCGACAAGAACGTTGGCCTGCTGGGTTGGGCGGTTGATCACGTTTAGGGCACTGCCACGAGTAATTTCAGACTGGGCCAGCACTCGTCGCGCAACCGGGGTCGCCTTGACCGAAAGATCCCAGCCAGCCTCACCGAGCGCCTGTTCGACCTGCTGAATCAGCGCGTCGTGGTTCACTCCACCGGCGGCTGCCACAACTAGATCTTGTGGGCGGTAGTTGTTCTTGTAGTACTCCCAGACCGCATCGCGAGTCACGGCCTTAATGGTTTCTGGGGTTCCACCAATCGGACGGCCGAGTGGGTGGTCACCCAGGACCGCGGCGCAGAAAGCTTCGTGTGCCACGTCTTCTGGGTCATCCTCGTTCATCGCCAATTCTTCAAGGATGACGGTTCGCTCGTTCTCAAACTCCACCGGATCGATGAGCGATGAGGTAAGCATGTCGGCGATTACATCTACGGCTACTGGCAGAGCGGTGTCTTGTACTCGCGCGTAGTAGCCGGTGTGCTCTTTGCCGGTCGAAGCGTTGGATGAGCCACCGATTTTGTCGAACTCGATGGCGATGTCTAGCGCGCTGCGCTTCTGGGTTCCCTTGAACAAGAGGTGTTCAAGGAAGTGAGTCGATCCGTGGTGACCATTGGTCTCATCGCGGGAACCGACTGCGACCGAGAAAGAAACCGATGCGCTCTGGGCGCTTGGCATTGTCTCGGTTAAAACGCGAACACCGCTCGGGAGAACAGTTCGACGAATCGAACTGCCTCCCGAAGCGGTGAACGAGAGTTCGCTCTGGTCAAGTGGAAATTGGTAATCACTCACAGTAAAACCAGAACTTTCTATTGCGTTATTTACTCTTCGTCAGAGTC
>Ga0228703_1001150_pt1 | contig 16787 bp, 15 predicted proteins | sample McNCre217_Aug_MG_3_FD_178020 | JGI IMG/M metagenome (GOLD analysis project Ga0228703, IMG submission 178020) | Freshwater microbial communities from McNutts Creek, Athens, Georgia, United States - 29-17_Aug_MG | ecosystem: Environmental > Aquatic > Freshwater > Creek | place: USA: Georgia... | reverse complement strand
CGATTGGGTGCTTCTGTTTACCATCCACAGAAACTGTGAGAACCAGCGTGCGACGACCGGTGGCGGCAAGTTCGGCAGCACGCTTGGTCACTTCTGAATCACCGAGAACGAACTCGGGTGCACCGAGCGTCCAGGTTTGCTCCGGTTTGCCGTCGAGTTTGTCGAAGGTGAATGACGACCACTTTTGAGCAGAAGTGAATTCAACCGAACCGGTCACCTGCAACCTGGAATCGCCAACGAAGTTGCCCTTTAGGCAACGTGCAGTGGCATTGGCCTCTTGGTCTTCACCAAAGTAAGCCAGAACGTTCTCGTGGCTGAAAGCCTGATTGTGATCACCAACCAACTCGATGGCATCGAACTCGATTTCACCTTCGGTTAGCGTTCCGGTCTTGTCGAAGCAGACAACGTCAACTCGTGCCAAGCCTTCAACAGCTGGCAGCTCCTGAAGCAAGACCTTGCGATTCGCGAGAGTCATGGCTGCCACCGCGAAGGTGATGCTGGTGATGAGAACCAGACCCTGAGGAACAAATGCGATGACGGATGCAATCGACGAAACCGCGGCCTCTCGCCAAGAACCATTCGAGATTGCCGAAGACCAACCACCGTGCGCGAGCATCTGCCCGTTAATCGCAACCGCGATGAACGGAACTAGCGCCCAGCTGATCCACTTGATAACTCGGTTGATCGATTCGCGAAGTTCTGAAGAAACCAGTGAGAACTTTTTGGCCTCTGCCGTAATCTTCGAGGCGTAGGTGTTCGAGCCAACGCGAATTACTCTGGCCTGACCACGACCTGCCGCAACCGCTGAGGAAGCCAAAACTTCCATGGAGGCCAGTTTCTCGATTGGGTCGGATTCTCCGGTGAGAACCGATTCGTCGAGTTCTAGCCCGTCCGAAGTAAGTACCTCGGCGTCTGCCAGCAATTGATCGCCTGCGCGAAGTTCCAGCAGATCCCCGAGCACAACGTCTTCGAGGTTGATCTCGACAATCTCGCCGTTTCGCCGAACCCTAGCGTGAGGGGCGTGCAGTAGCGAAATCTTGTCGAGAGTTCGCTTTGACCGGTACTCCTGAAAGATGCCGATAAAGATATTGAGCAGAACCGCGATTCCGAAAAGTGCATCCTTCCACTGACCAAGAAACAGAAGGGCAACAAAGGCTCCACCGACAACGGCGTTGAAAAGTGTGAACAGGTTGGCACGAAGAATTGCCGCGAGAGATCGAGAAGACGAGTTGTCCTGTTTGTTGCTTAGCCCCTTGGAAACGGCATCGCCAACCTCGGCCGAAGAAAGCCCTGTGGCCAAAAAGTCAGACATGAAATAAGGCTACCCTTTCAGGAAATTTCCAGCGGAAACTGGCAGTCTGAAGCCATGGGAAACAGGGTAAGTAGAAGAACCGTTTTGATTGGGGCCGGCGTTGGAGCGGTTGCTCTGGCCGGTGGTGGCTACCTGGCGCTTAGAAATTTGCCAGCCGGAACCGTAGAGTTCGTGCAGCCTAGGGTTCTGGAAAGTTCTAACGGTTCCCTCAAAGTGAAGCTCTCAGCTGGCAAGGTTTCCAAGTCAGTGAATGGAAAGAACGTAACCATGATCGGTTACAACGGTTCGGTGCCAGGCCCAACGCTGAAGGTGAAGCCGGGCGATGTGATCGAGGTTAGCCTTACCAACAACCTGAGCAAGCCAACCAACCTTCATACCCACGGACTTTTTGTGAGCCCAAGTGGAAATTCAGACAACCCGTTCGTTCACGTGATGCCCGGTGAAACATTCGACTACCGATTCGAGATTCCAACCGAACAAACCGAGGGTACCCATTGGTATCACCCACACATGCACGGTGAGGTGGCAAGCCAGGTTTTCGGCGGAATGTACGGTGCCGTCATTGTTGAAGATGCAAACACACCTTCGGCACTTGATGATCGCGTGCTGGTTATTTCCGACTCTTCGTTCAACGACGACGGAACACTCGCAAGCCCGAACATGATGCAACTCATGATGGGTCGTGAGGGTAACTTCATTTTCGTCAACGGCCAGATTCAACCTCGTGGAGAATTTACCGACGGCGGCCGCGAGCGTTGGAGAATCATCAATGCCTGCGTAGCTCGCTACCTGCAGCTCGAAGTTTCTGGAGCAAACACCCAACTGCTGGGCCTCGATGGCAGAAAGCTTCCGACAATCGGCGAAGCTGGATCATTCATCTTGGCACCTGGAAACCGTGCCGACCTGCTGGTAAACCCAAACACCGATTCGGTGAGCCTCAACTACACCACCGTTGCTCACCCGGATTCGATGGGCATGGGAATGATGAATGGCACCAGTCAGACCTTCGAGAACTACCCGTTGTTCACACTCAACAAGAAACCTGACAACGGTAAGGTGCAAATTATCGACTATGTATTGCCTACCTTCCCCGCCGAGCCGGATCTTCGAAAGTCGGCGGTTACTGGCAAGCGCGACATGGTCCTGAGAATGCCAATGGGAATGGGTGGAATGAGCGGTGGTATGGCTGGACAGTTCACCATCAACGGCGAAGCATTCGACATGAACAAGATCAACACGGTCGTTGCAGGAAACACCGTCGAAGAGTGGACGCTGGTAAATAAGACCACGATGCAGCACCCGTTCCACCTGCACATTTGGCCGATGCAAATAATTGCAGTTGGTGGAGTTCCGGTAACCGATGTTCGTTACCAAGACGTGGTCACCATCCCGGTGAATTCAACTGTGACTGTGCGCGTGAACTTTAGAGTGCACACTGGAAAGACCCTGTATCACTGCCACATTCTCGATCACGAGGACCTCGGAATGATGGGTGTTATCGGGGTTGCTACTTACTAGCTTTCAATCGAAGTGCGTTTAGCACCACGGTAACCGAACTAAAGGCCATCGCGGTTCCGGCAAGTGCAGGGTCTAGGTTACCGGTAGCGGCTACCGGGATTAGAACCACGTTGTAACCGAATGCCCAAAACAGGTTCTGCTTCACGTTCGCCCAGGTGTCTTTGGCCAATCGGATCGACCAGGCTACCGATCGAGGGTCGTCGTCCAAGATTGTGATGGTCGAGGCTGACTGAGCGGCATAGGTTCCGGACCCCATGGCAATGCCGGCATCGGCACCAGCTAGAGCTGCAACGTCGTTCAAGCCATCGCCAACCATTGCCACAGGGTGCATGGTCTTGATGAGCTCGATCTTTTGTTCAGGCGCAACTCCGCCAAACCAGCGCTTGATTCCTATTGTGTTGGCCAGTTGTTCAACCGCTACCGGGTTATCTCCAGAGATCATCACAGGCTCGATGCCAAGCTCGGCAAGGTCGGAAACCGCCTCAACGCTTTCCGGCCTTAGGTCGTCTTCCAAAATAATTAGCGCCTGAGGTTTGTCGTCAAACGAAACCGCAACGAGAGAGCCGGTTAGTCCATCTAGGTCTAGCCCCTCAACCTTGCGAGCGTTGAATACCTCAACCACCTTGCCGTCAACGGAACCGGTCATACCAAGGCCGGCGACTTCGGAAACCTCACTTGCAGAATATTTAGTTGGCAGGGCTGCAATGGCTCGCGCGATCGGGTGGTGAGAAGACTTCTCTATAGCGGAAGCAAATGCAAGCGCTTCTTCGCTTCCGTAAATTCTGGTCGATGCCACGCGAAGGTTTCCAGTGGTGAGAGTTCCGGTCTTGTCGAACACAACTGTCTTGATCGAGTTGAGAATTGGCAGCGCGTTTGGGTCGCGAATAACGATGCCCTTCTTGGCTCCCTTGGCTGCGGCAACGGTAAGGCTCATTGGTACTGCGATTCCAAGTGCACACGGGCAGGCAACAACCAACACCGCAATGCCGGCGGTTGGGCTAACGAAAATTGCGGCGAAGATTGCAATCAAAACCACGCCTGGCACGAACCAGGTTGAGATTCGATCTGTGATTTGGGTGATGTTGCTCTTGGTGCTCGAAGCCTCACGAACCAGATCGGCGATTTTGGCGATACGAGACTGACTACTTACCGACTCGCAGCGAACTTGAAGCGGCGTCGAAATGTTCACCGCTCCGGCCGAAACCTTTGATCCCGGCTTTACCTCTTCCGGCACCGATTCGCCGGTGATCAGAGAATTATCAAGTGCGCTAAATCCGTCGACGACCACGGCGTCAACCGGAATTCTTTCACCGGCAGGAACCAATACGATGTCGCCGGCTCTCAATGATGTGGTTGCTACGCTCTCGGTCTTGCCGTCAACATATCGAAGTGCCGTTTCAGGAACCGACGACATAAGTGCCCTAACGGCATCGGTAGCCGAACGGCGAGTGCGAACCTCCAACCAACGACCGATGAGCACAACGGTTGGAACGGTAACTGCCACATCTGAGAAGTGTGGCTGAAGCAGGGCCGCGGTAACGCCGAGTGTAATAAGAGTGTCCATGGTCACGGCGCCGTGACGAATGTTTAGCCAGGTTGCTCGGTGAAATGGCCAACCAACGAAGATGCCGCCGAAGATTGCCAGCCAGTACGGCCAGCCACCCATGATCATCTGACCGGAGACCATGAAGTAGATAAAGAGTGCGGTCAGGGGAATTCCAACTCCGAGACGAATCAGAATCGGGCGAGTGGTCTCCCGCTTAGAACCCACGTGGTAGCCGGTGTCTTCCACGGCTTGCTTTAGCTGCTGCAGGGTGGCGCTACCTTGAATGTGCGCGGTTTCGGTGGCAAAGTCAACATACGCGCTGACACCTGGAACCTTATTCAGAGACTTCTCAACACGCCTGGCACACGCTGTGCACGTCATGCCCTCGATCTCGAGGTCAATGGTTTCTGGTTTAGCCATTTGCTACCGAAACTAGCTCATAGCCAGCCTCGGATACCGCTTCACGTAGCTGTTCTTCGCTAACAGTGCCGGTAAAGTCTGCCTCTGCTGTTCCGTTGGCCGAAGAAACTGATACGTTTTCCGCGCCAATGTTTTTGAGTTCCTTACCAACCGACATCTCGCAGTGGCCGCAAGTCATTCCGGAAATCTGAAGGGATACGTGGGTGCTCATTGGTGAACCTTTCTACAACTTCAGACTACGCCTCACGACTCGTGAAATAAAAGGTAAGCAAACGCTAAAAGCGAACATCGGCTGTGACAATAGAAGAGTCCAATTCGAAAACTCCTGGAGAAGAAATGTCCTTTTCATTCGATCGTCGTAAATTCCTAAAGGCTGCGATTTCAACCGTCGCCGTTCTTGCACTTGCCGCGTGTGCACCAACCCCGGCCAGCACCAACGGCACCTCAGAGCTACCTACTATCACCGCCGGCAAACTAACTATCGGTACCGGCTCACCTGCCTACGCTCCTTGGGTCGTAGACGACAAGCCTGAGAGCGGCAAAGGTTTCGAGGCGGCTGTTGCCTACGCTGTTGCCGGCAAGCTAGGTTTTCAGAACTCAGACGTCGTTTGGGTTCGTACCTCCTTCGACGAGGCAATCGCCCCTGGACCAAAGAACTTCGATTTCAACCTTCAGCAGTTCTCAATCACTGCAGACCGCAAGAAGGCTGTTGACTTCTCGCACCCTTACTATCAAACAACTCAGACCGTGATCACAATCAAGGGTTCGAAGGCTGCAACCGCGAAGACCATTGCCGACCTGCAGGGACTAAGCATCGGTGCAGCTGTTGGAACCACTAGCTACGACGCAATCACAAACGTGATCAAGCCAACCACCAAGCCACTCGCTTTCAACTCAAACGACGACGCCAAGGCGGCCCTCGTAGCTGGTCAGGTTGACGCAATCGTTGTCGATCTACCTACCGCGTTCTACCTAACGGCCGCTGAACTCGATGGCGGAATCATCATCGGTCAACTGGCTGGAACCACTAGTGGCGACCAGTTCGGCTTGGTCCTAGACAAGGGAAGCAAGCTCACCGCTAAGGTAAACGCGGCACTTGACGAGCTTGTGAAAGATGGCACCATCAAAAAGCTTGAAGACAAATGGTTAGCCGGTTACGCGGGAGCCCCTGTTCTCCAGTAGTCTGCCAGGATGAGCCAAAGCCAGATTTCAGAAGCGCAACTCGCGCGGCACACCTGGCAACGCTCGCGCAAGCGTAAGTCAACTCTCACGGCGGCTATCAGCACCATCGCTTTTGCGGCGGTAGCCTGGTTCGCGCTGGTTTCGTCGCCAGGTTGGTCGCGAGTTAAGGCTTCATTCTTTGATTGGCCTACTCTGGTTCAGTCATTCCCTCAGGTGCTCGATGGCCTTTGGCTGAACCTTCGCGTGCTGGTCTTTGCCTCGATAAGCGTTCTCATAGTTGCCATGGTTTTGGCGCTGCTGACCACTCTTCGAAACCCTGTTCTCACTCCGCTTCGGCTTTTGGCGAAGGGCTACATCGATTTGTTCAGGGGAACTCCGCTGATCATTGTTCTCTACCTGGTTGGCTTCGGAATTCCTGGTCTTCGAATCGAAGCGTTCGGAAGAATTCCGCCGGAAGTTTTAGGTACCGTCGCTCTGACCCTAACCTATTCGGCATACGTTGCGGAAGTTTTCCGTGCTGGAATTGAGTCGGTTCACCCTTCGCAGCGCCTGGCTGCCAGATCACTAGGCCTAAGTTATGGCCAATCGATTCGACTAGTTGTCTTGCCACAGGCCATCCGCAAGGTTGCTCCGGCTCTCATGAACGACTTCGTTGCTCTGCAAAAGGACGTCGGTTTAATCTCAGTTCTAGGTGCCGTGGACGCGGTTCGCGCAGCCCAGATTCAGGTTGCCCACTTCGCCAACTTCACGCCGTATATTTTGGCTGGTTTGTTCTTCGTGGTTCTTGCAATTCCCACGGTGAGGCTCACCGACTGGCTGGCCGTACGCATGTCCAAGCGTGAGCAGATGGGAACTGCGTTATGACCGAAATCGATTGGTCGAAGCCGAGGCTGCTGGCCAAAAACATTCGAAAGTCTTTCGAAGGCCGCCAGGTGCTAAAGGGAGTTGACCTCGAGGTTTACCCCGGTCAAATCGTTGCCCTTCTCGGTTCCAGTGGCTCTGGAAAATCTACGATGCTTCGATGCCTCAATCTCGTTGAAGAACTTGAAGACGGCCAGATTTGGTTGGATGGCGACGAGATCAGTCGTCCAGGGGTAAACGAAGACGAGGTCCGAGCCAACGTAGGGCTGGTCTTTCAAAGTTTCAACCTGTTCGCCCACCTGAGCATTCTTGAGAACGTAAAGCTAGCCCTGAAGGTTGTTCAAAAAAAGGAGGACCGAGAGGCATCTGAGATCGCCAAAAACTGGTTGGAGCGAATCGGCCTAGGCGATAAGGCGAACCAGTTCCCAGACAAACTTTCGGGTGGTCAGCAGCAGCGAACCGCAATTGTTCGAGCGGTTGCGCTAAACCCAAAGCTTCTACTTCTAGATGAGGTGACAAGCGCACTCGACCCAGAGTTGGTTGGCGAGGTGCTCGAACTAATCCGAGACCTCAAGGTTTCCGGAACAACCATCGTCATGGCAACGCATGAACTTGCCTTTGCTCGCGAGGTGGCCGACTGGGTGATCTTCTTGGATCAAGGGGTCATTGCAGAAGAAGGTGAAGCAGCTGAATTCTTCAGCAACCCAAAGACGGATCGGGCCAAAGAGTTTTTGTCGAGGTTCAAGTGACCGAACTAAAAAACAACCGGGTTCAAGAGTTTTTCTCGGTCAAGTTTCGTCGCTTGTTGTCCGGGGCGCCGGATGGCCAACCGGCTTGGCTCGGGGTAATTGCCGGTGGTGAAACTGGCGGTCTATTCCTTCCAATCGATGCTCCTTGGGTAGTTCACCGTGACTTCGGCACCTTGGTCGGTGGCATTCGTGCGCTTCTGGTTCAGGCACTTCACCCGGCAACGCTGGCAGGGGTTTCCAACCACTCTCGTTACGAACAAGACCCACTCGGCCGGCTTGCCGGAACCATTCGATGGCTAACCGTCACTACCTTCGGGTCATTTGACGCGGTAGCCAGGGAGGCATCGCGAGTAAACCGACTTCATGATCGAGTGAATGGCTCGGTGCCGGTTGCCTACGACGCTAGAGCTGAACACCAATTGCTTTGGGTGCACGTTGCGTTCACCGAGTCTTTTCTAAAGGCACACGAGATGTATTGCGATGAACCAATCCCTGGTGGTGCCGATGCCTACGTGAATCAGTGGGCAAGGTCGGTAGAACCACTTGGGCTTGTAGACGTTCCCAAAACCTATGACGAGCTCGAGAAGGTTGCCAGTTCGTTTTTGCCAGAGCTGGCATTCTCCGACCAAACCAGGGAAGTGGTTCGGTTCATCAAGAACCCGCCACTACCGAAGCTGGTCAGACCCGCCTATGCTCTGCTGTTTCAGGCTGCACTCGCATCGCTTAGGCCAGAACACCTGAAACTGCTCGAACTAAAACCACGCGCTCCAAAAATTGTGGTTCCGGCAACCAGGGTTTTGCTGAGGCTCATCAGGATTATCATCGGACCGGAATCACCAATCGAAGACGGAGCAATCAAGAGGCTAAAAAGACTCGGTTTGATTTAGCGGCTACTTACAAAGTCATACGATTGACACATGACCTCTAGAGAGCTTTCCCCTGACTGGTTCAAGTCGGCAGTTGTTTACCAGATCTACCCTCGTTCCTTCCAGGATTCGAACGGCGATGGTTACGGTGATGTGCCAGGAATAATCAGTCGTCTGGATTATCTGAAGACTCTTGGCGTAGACGTCATTTGGCTTTCACCTATCTATAAGTCACCTCAAGACGACAACGGCTACGACATCTCGGACTACCAGGACATCGACCCGATGTTCGGTACGTTGTCTGAGGTTGAGCAGCTTTTCAAAGAAGTTCACCAGCGCGGCATGAAGATCGTGATGGACCTCGTGGTCAACCACTCGAGCGACGAACACGCCTGGTTCAAGGAGTCTGCTTCTAGCAAAGACAACCCAAAGCGCGACTGGTACATCTGGCGTGACGAGCCTGATGAACTTTACGCATACTTCGGAGGCTCGGCTTGGGAATACAGCGAGGCAACCGGCCAGTACTACTTCCATCAGTTCTCAAAGAAGCAACCCGACCTCAACTGGGAGAACGAAGAGGTTCGCCAGTCTGTTTACAAGATGATGAACTGGTGGGTCGATCGTGGTGTCGATGGCTTCCGAATGGACGTAATCAACCTCATTAGCAAGGACTGGTCGAAGGCCGATCAGGGCACCTGGGTGATGTGTCAGAACGGTCCGCGCGTTCACGAGTGGTTGCAGGAGATGAACCACCACGTGCTTCGCGGCAAGAACTTGATCACGGTTGGTGAGATGCCTGGTGCTTCGATCGAGTGGGCTCGCGATTACACCGACCCTGATCGCAACGAGCTAAACATGGTGTTCACGTTTGAGCACATGGACCTCGACGGCAAGGTTGGAATGAGTAAGTTCGACTACAGCCAGCTGAAGATGACCGACCTCAAGGAGAACCTGGCCAAGTGGCAGAAGGGGCTCGAGGATCGCGGATGGAACTCGCTCTACTGGAACAACCACGACCAGCCGAGAATCGTAAGCCGCTGGGGTAACGATGGCGAGCATCGAGTTGCCAGCGCCAAGGCATTTGGTACCGTGCTTCACCTGATGCGTGGAACTCCTTACATCTACCAGGGTGAAGAGATTGGTATGACCAACTGCTACTTCACCGCGCTTGACCAATACCAGGACATCGAATCGGTGAACTGGTCGGCAGAAGCGCTGCAGGATGGCTGGCCACTTGACCGCGTTCTTCGCTCACTCCAAGTGAAGAGTCGCGACAATGCTCGAACACCTATGCTTTGGGACAACTCGACAAATGCCGGATTCACCACAGGTAAACCGTGGCTAAAGGTGAACGAAAACTTTGGCGAGATCAATGCGGAAGCCGCGCTAAAAGATGGCGAAAGTGTGTTCTGGCACTATCGCGATCTCATCAAGCTTCGTCACGAACACGAGGTTGTTGTTGAGGGAACCTTCGATTTGCTTTGGCCGGAACACGAGGAAATTTTTGCCTACCAGCGAATTTTGAATGGCAAGAAGCTAACCGTTGTTGCCAACTTAAGCAACGAAACCGTGAAGCTTCCTAACGCAATCGAAGACGGTGAAGTTCTTATCGGTTCGGTTTCTGAGAACGAATTCCTGCACCCTTGGCAGTCATTCGCAATCTTGAGCGCGACCGACTAGCCGAAGAGTTCGTAGAGGATTTCGAGCACCTTTGCGGCGGCCTTCACCGGCGTGATCTTGCCGCCACTTTCGCGAACGATCGCTCCGAGTTCGGAAAGCGTCTGAGCCACCAGCGCGCTCACGAATCTAGCCTTGACCTGGGCGTTCGGGTCATCCGCCAGTCGTTCCAACGCAACCTGTCGAAGTTTTTCCGCCCAGTAGCTGCGAATGTATTCGAGGCCTGCGTCGGTTTGTCGGGCTTCCAATACCTGCGGACCAGGGTTACCCATGGTCGGCAGGTTTATGAATTCCGGGGTGAGCGTCTTCAGCGTTTGGCTTAGCGAATCGAACATCGATTCGTCTTTCGGTCGCTTTTTTAGTTCGGCACTAAACGCGGTTACGAAACTCTCGCAGGCGTCGTTTGAATAGAGCAACGCCTCTTTGCTCGGCACGTAGTTGAAGATGCTTCGCCTTGACAGCCCACTCTTTTCTGCTATCTCGGCCATCGTGGTTTCGGCATAACCGTTGGTTTCAAAAAGTTCCCAGGCAACGCTTAGCACCAGCTCTTCGGTAGCCTTTGGCTTCCTACCAGCGCTGTGATTTTCCACGGGAATACTTTCGACTTGACTATGTGTTTGTGTAAATGAAAGTATAGATGCACTTGTGCAAAAATAGGCAAAGGTTTCAAATTGGCAAAACTCCTTCAGGCCCTCGGGCGCTTCTCGGCTAAACGTGCCTGGTACGTAATCATCGCCTGGCTCCTGATCTTGGCAACTACGGTTACCTGGATGGTGCTCGGCATGGGCAAACTTTCGACAAGCATGTCGATTAAGGGTGTTGCCGCACAGAAGGTCATCGACCAACTTCAGACTTCGTTCCCCGAGGCAGCTCGCGGTAATGGTTCGGTGGTTTTCCACACCGCCAATGGCCAGCCATTCACCGATGAGCAAAAGTCTCAGATCAATGCCGACCTAACCGCGCTCAAGAGTCTCGACGCAGTTGCCACCGTGGTCAACCCGTTCGAACTAAACACAACCAAGAGTGACGCCGCGACCAAGATCGCCGACGGCTACCAGAAGATCGCCGATGCCAAGGTGACCATCGCCACCAACCTTCAGAAGATTGCCGATGGAAGAACCGCACTGGTGTCGGCAAAAAAGCAACTTCAGGCTGGTCAGGTAAAGCTCGATGCCGCTAAGAAGCAGCTCGAAGCGAGTTCTGCACAGCTTTCCGCCGCCAAGAAAACTCTGGACACCCAGGAAGCTCAGCTTAACGGAGCAGTTCAAGCCGGTTACAAGCAAGAAACCGATGCGGATGTAATTGCCGCTCGCCAGGCCATTGCCGGCGGCCGCGCTCAATACGCTGGTGGAATGGCTCAGGTTCGTGCCGGTTGGAAGGCTTACTACCAAGGCGTTGCCAAGGAGAAAGCCGGCTGGAGTGCATACAAAAGTGGTGTGGCAAAGCTAAAGTCTGGAGCCGCCAAGTTGGCCGACGCCAAGGTGACCCTTGCCACCAAGGAAACCGAACTCATCGCCGGAGACCAGTTATTCCAGACCACCAAAACCTTCGGGCTTGTTTCCAAGGACGGCACCACCGCGGTTTCGTCGGTGATGTTCACGAAACCAACCACCGACCTCGAGACCAGCCAGAAGATGGCGGTTGTCGACTACATAAAAGCCCACCCGATTGCCGGAGTTGAAACCGAATTCTCGAAGGAACTAACCCAAAGCCTCGACGGCTTGATGGGTCTTGGCGAAATTCTCGGTTTGGTGATCGCTGGTGTGGTTCTGTTCGTGATGCTTGGAACCTTAATCGGAGCCGGCCTTCCGCTACTCGCCGCAATTTTAGGCGTGGGCATTTCGGCCACCATCACCATGGGTCTCAGTGGAATCATCGCCATGAACTCAACCACCCCGGTTCTCGGTGTGATGCTTGGGCTTGCCATCGGTATCGACTACGCCCTGTTCCTCCTGAACCGCCACCGCAAGCAGCTCAAGGCTGGCATGAAGATTAAAGACTCGATCGGGCTTGCCACCGGAACCTCCGGTAACGCCGTGGTCTTCGCAGGGCTAACCGTAATCATCGCCCTGCTAGCGCTGAACATCACCGGCATCGAATTCTTAGGCCTCATGGGAGACATGGCGTCGATCTCGATTCTGGTTGGAATCCTACTTGCAATCACCTTGACTCCGGCAATGATGTCGCTGCTCGGCCTTCGCGTGCTGTCCAAGAAGGAACGAAACAACATCAAGCAGTCGGCAAAGGACGCCAAGAAAAACGCGGACAAGCCTGAGAAGCGTCACGCTCTGGTGGTTCGCCACCCCTGGATCACAATCATTGGAACCGTTGCAACTCTTGCCATCGTCGCAATTCCGTTCTTCTCGATGAGACTCGGTTTGCCTGATGGTTCGAGCGAACCAACCGACTCAACCCAATACAAGGCATACACCCTAATCTCGAAGTCTTTCGGTGCCGGCACTAATGGCCAGGTGGTCACTGTGGTGACCTTGCCAAACAAGCTCGAAACCAGCCTCGACGAAACCAAGTTCAAGACCGATGTGGCACTGCGCCTCGACGAGTTGAAGAACGTGGATGTCGCGGTTCCGGCTGCGGTTTCTTCAGACGGCACTCGCTACCTGTTCCAGGTGATTCCAACAACCGGCCCTGCGAGTGTTGAAACCACCAATCTCGTGAACGACATCCGTGGGCTATCCGGGGAGCTCAAGAGCAAATACAACGCCGAGATTGGTGTGACCGGTTTGGCTGCGATGAACATCGATATCTCGCAGCGAATGAGCGAAGCACTGCCAATCTACTTGACCGTGGTGATCTTGCTTTCGATCCTGCTCATGATTCTGGTCTTTAGGTCAATTGCCGTTCCGGTGGTTGCCAGTGCCGGCTTCTTACTTTCGGTAATGGCAGGTCTCGGTTCCGTCGTCGCGGTTTATCAGTGGGGTTGGGCTGGTTGGTTGTTCGACGTTCACGACCCAGGTCCGATCATGAACTTCCTTCCGACCATCGCCATCGGCATTCTGTTTGGTCTTGCGATGGACTACCAGTTGTTCCTGGCCACCGGAATGCGCGAGGCATACGTTCACGGCATGAAGCCGAAACAGGCGATTACTCACGGTCTAAGAATCAGCCGCCCGGTGGTTCTTGCTGCCGCGAGCATCATGGTTTCGGTGTTCGGTTCGTTCGTGTTCTCGCACTCAACCATGATTCGACCGGTTGGTTTCGCGCTCGCGGCCGGTGTGCTCTTCGACGCGTTTATCGTGCGTCTGCTGCTTATGCCTGCGCTTCTGACCGTGCTCGGCAGGGGAGCTTGGTGGCTCCCCCGCTGGCTCGACCGCATCCTTCCTGACGTAGACGTCGAAGGTGCGAAGTTGGAACGAAAGGGCCACTAGCCCAGAAGGCTGGCCATCTGCTTCTGAATGATCTTGGCTGCCTGCTCTGGCATGAGTCGCGACAGGCGGTCCATGGTTTGAGCATCGCTTCCGGCGAATCCGTGGAAGACGTTCTTTTCGAACCCTTCGATGATCTTCGCGGCGGCATCTGGCGAAGACATCGTCTTAAACTTGCCGGCCTTATCGGCCATGGCGGCTGCTTCCTTTTCGGTCACAGCCCCGGAGTTGGTTGAGATGTTGGTGGCGATTGCACCAGGGAACACCAGACAGACACCGACGGTGCTTCCGGTTAGCTCGGAGCGAAGACCCTCGGTGAATAGCTTCACGGCAGCCTTGGATGCACCATAAATGGTTTGCCCAGGAACCGGTACGTAACTTCCCATGCTCGAGATGTTCAGAATCTGAGCCTCTGGGCGGGCAACTAGGTGAGGTAAGAACTCCTTGACCATGTGAACGGTTCCGAAGAAGTTCACGTTGAATACACGGTGGAAATCTTCGTAGCTTAGGTCGGCGACCTTTTTGAACTTGTGAATAATTCCCGCAATGTTCATCAGTCCGTCAACGTGACCGTGCGCCTTGATCACAGCGGCTGGCAGTTTTTCAACCGATGCCAGGTCAGCGATGTTCACAACATGGAGCGAAAGGTTCTTGGCATCTTCGCCGGCTAGAGCCTTGGTTTCGTTTAGGTGTTCTTCGTTGATGTCAACGGCAGCTACCTTGCTACCGCGCTTTAGAAGCTGCAGCGTAACGTCTCGGGCCATTCCGTTTCCGGCTCCGGTTACTACGATTACTTTTCCTTCAACCTGCACTTTGAATCTCTTTTCTGCCGAATTCCCTATTCGGCAATTTCAGACTACGCCCGAATAATTGCCAGGCAACTTAGGTGCTAATGTCATAACAAAGACTCAGGAGACATCAATGACCTATCGCCTCGCAGCCAGTGCCGAAATGATCTTCCTCGAACTACCGTTCGTTGACCGCGTGCGAGCGATTCACGAGCGCGGATTTGAGGTCGAGATTTGGGACTGGACCAAGAAGGACCTTCACGAGCTTGCCGCAACCGGAGCAACCTTCGGTTCTATGACCGGCTACATCGAGGGCGACCTTTTGGAAAACGACGGCATCGAGCGTTTCCTCGCAACGGCTGAGGAGTCGATCGAGGCATCGAAGATCATCAACTGCCCGAGGCTCAACGTTCATGGAACCGGTCTTGACGGCAACGGACAGGCAATTCGCAAAAAGTTTGCGACCACCGACGCTGACTGGGCGAAGGCGACCGAAACCCTGACCCGACTTGCCGAGCTCGGAGCTAAACACGACAAGGTGTTTATGCTCGAGAACCTAAACCTTTTGGTTGACCACCCTGGCACTCCTTTTGGCCTTGCCAAGGAAACTCTGAAGTTGGTATCGACCATTAACCATCCAAACCTGAGGCTCAACCTCGACCTCTACCACGCTCAGATTGGCGAGGGAAACCTCACCTCGCTGTTTCGCGAGTGCTTCGATTACATTGGCGAGATTCAGGTTGCCGATGTTCCTGGTCGTTACGAACCTGGCACCGGCGAGATCAACTACAAGCGAGTTGCCCGAGAGCTTAAGGCACTCGAATACAACGGTGTGGTTGGGCTTGAAGGCTGGGCAATCGGAGATTCGGTCAAGGCGCTTGAGGCCTTTGCCGAAGCCTTTGCCTAAACCATAGACTCATTGAGTGATTGGTTTCGGAACACTCTTTAACATCGCCACCATCTTGGTTGGCACTCTGCTCGGCACACTTCTCGGTTCGCGCCTGAGCGAAAAAACTAATCGCACGGTAACCGATTCGCTTGGCCTAATCACAATTGTGCTGGGAGCCCTGAACCTGGTTTCGCTGAACGACGCCGCCTATGTGAAAGCCGTTACCGGCCCCGGCACATTCTTCATCGTCATCTTCGCCATCTTGTTCGGAAGCATCGCTGGTTCCATGCTTCAAATCGAGAAACGGCTCGAGAGCTTTGGTGGGTGGCTTCAGGGCCGATTCCAATCGAAAGGAAACGCCGATGCCTCACGCCAGAGATTCATCACAGGTTTTGTCGATGCCTCGCTAATCTTTGCGATTGGCCCGATGGCAATTCTCGGTTCAATGAGCGACGGTCTTGGACAGGGCGCTAACACGCTGGTTATTAAATCCATCCTCGACGGCTTTGCCTCGATCGCATTTGCGGCCAGTCTCGGTTGGGGAGTTGGCGCATCGGCAATCACGGTTGGAATCTGGCAGGGGCTACTTACGGCCGTTGCATTCTTTGGCGGTGCCGGTATCCCGACGGAAATGGTTTCTGCAATCACCGCAACCGGTGGTGTGCTCATGCTTGGCATTGGACTTCGCCTGCTGAAGATTCGCGAGGTGGCGGTAGCCGACATGTTGCCGGCTCTGGTCCTCGCTCCGCTATTTACCTGGCTGGTTTCGAGCTTCTTTTAGAGGCCGTGGTTTTTGCGGAACACCGCAACGACGGCATTGGCGTGACCGTGTCCAAATCCGTGAGTGGTTTTTAGCCAGTCAACCTGCTCCATGTGCTTCAGGCCAACGACCTTTTCAAGCTCTGACATCCAGTGATCAATTGGCATTCCGTACTTCTTTTCAATGGAAGGGAAGTAGCTTGCTGGGCCTTGAACTTTTTCGGTCATGCTTTCACCTTAGCCTCGTTGAGTCCGGCGATGATGAGTTCGAGCCCCACCTCCAGGTTTCTGGCAGGGGCATTTATCTCGTCGAGTAAGTTGTCGGCAACGCCGAGAGAGTTCGCCTGCATTCTCTGCTGTTCATGCCAAACAGAGCCAAGAACCAAAAAGACGATGGACTCGGCGGCAGCTTTTACCAATTTGGAATCGGTTAGAGCGATGGATTTTTCTATTCGAGAAACGGCATCAGAAGCACCCAAGCCGAGAGCCAGTGTGCTGGAAACAACTTCAGCGCCATCGCGAAATGCCAAGAGTGCATCACGCAAATTTAGTGCTTCTCGCAAGACCTTCTGCTGCCAGTTATCGGCAGCACCTGCCGGCCTGGTAAATGCGACTATTGCGTTGGAAACCTCAGCAAGAAGTGTCTGTTTGTTTGCGTAATGCCAGTAGAGGGCGCTCGGTTGAACATCAAGTTCCAGAGCAAGTCGTCTCATGGTGAGATCGGGAAGACCAACCTGGTCCAGCAACCTAAGTGCTGCCTCCAAGACATCTGCTTTTGAATATCGACTTGCGCTCATCGTGAACTAATACTAACCTGAACAGTGTTCAGGAAGGAAC